>Ga0137412_10005252_pt1 | contig 10355 bp, 6 predicted proteins | sample CZODoug2_1_16fun_FD_122160 | JGI IMG/M metagenome (GOLD analysis project Ga0137412, IMG submission 122160) | Vadose zone soil fungal communities from Angelo Coast Range Reserve, California, USA - CZODoug2_1_16fungal (Hybrid Assembly) | ecosystem: Environmental > Terrestrial > Soil > Vadose zone... | reverse complement strand
CAAACGGAACAGGCAGAACGCCAAGTAGAAGTTCCAATGGGGTAACTCCGTCATACCCGTACGCCGGCAGTAACGCGCGACATATGTCGATTCACTGGGTATGCCGAGCGCTTCGAGATCCAAACCCACAAAACCTCGAAACAAGTCAAAGGGTACGCGCCAGGCGAGTGCGTGATAGGCAAAATCCGCGATCGGATCGCCGAGCGTCGACAACTCCCAGTCAAGTAGCGCGGTGACGCGCGGCTCTGTCGGATGAAAGACCATGTTATCGAGGCGCAGATCACCGTGAAATATACGAACCGGCCTTTCGGGCGGGAGATGACGCGGAAGCCAGTCGATCAGCGCTTCCATTTCGGGGATCAGGCCGTCTGCGCTCGCTCTATATTGATTCGTCCAAAGGGCAACCTGCCGTGACAGGAATTGCTCGTTGTGACCATAACCACTTAGACCTATTGCCAAGGGATCGATCAGATGGAGTACGGCGACAGCAGCATTCATGCCGTCAAAGATGCTTTTGCGCTCCACCGGCGACAGCCCCGGCAATCGTTGATCGTAGAAAATCCTACCCTTGACGAAATCCATCACATAGAACGCCGCACCCAAGAGAGTCGTATCACTGCATAGGGCATAGACTCGCGGCACCGGCACTGCGCTTCCCTCCAGCGCACGCAGCACGCGGTATTCGCGCTCGATGGCGTGCGCCTTGGGAAGAAGCGCGCCCAACGGCTTTCGCCGCAGCACATATTCAGCAGACTGGGTCGAAAGCCGAAAGGTTGGATTCGACTGTCCAAAGGGGAATTTTTGCAGAGTCCCGCGGCCACGATAGCCCTCCACGTTGTGCTGGAGCCAAGTCTCGAGCTGTTCGGAGACCTGCTCCGGAACATTACTTTCCGGTTGAATCATTCACCAAGTCCACGAGTTTGGTTCGAAGTCGAATCCGACTAATGTCCCATTATACCGTCCTACAGTATCTCGGGTTGTCTGCTTTGACACCCTCTGCTGCATGACCGGTCGAGGGTGCGCCCCTCACGCGCTCATCGCAGCGCAACGAGGCAAATCAAGCCCCAGCACCGGCGCCGAGGGCCGCAAAACTTGGCCCCGCTCGTCAAATCCCTCGCAGGCTGAAACCCAGCGTTGCCTAACGGAGAATGGACGGCGCCGGTGGATAGGACGCAACTTTGGAGCCGACGCAATGCATGTGACGCAACTTGGCGTAGTTCATTGACGCGGGTACGGATCTAAAACTAAGAATACAGAGAGAGTTGGATTATGTGGCGACGTTCCTCACTTGCGGCGACAATCTGGCTCAACGTGCCTAGGTTTGTCGTCGTCATATTCACCGCGTGTGCGTTGTTTGTTCGATTGGCATCGGCACAAAGTGTCGGCACGGCTGATAACGGCCAGATCGAGAGTCGCACGACTCTCGATGAAGTCGTAGTCACCGCCGAACGCAAGCAATCTAACCTTCAGCAAACACCCCTGTCGGTGTCCGCGATCAGCAGCGATGCACTGCGGTCACAACAGCAGACCAATCTGGAATCCCTCAGCCAGAACGTTCCCAATCTCGACATTGGCCGCAACGCCGGCGACGCTCATGTCTTCATACGTGGCGTCGGATACGATCAGATATCGCCCGGCGGAGAAACGCGAGTCGCCTTGTACACGGACGGAATGTACGAAAGCCGCTCTCAGGCCGCATTCGTGGGTTTTTATGACGTCGATCGCGTTGAGGTTCTGCGGGGTCCGCAAGGTACGCTGTACGGGCGAAATGCCGTGGCTGGTGCGATCAATATTATCACGCGCGACCCAACGCAGACTGTGGGCGGTTACTTTTCCGGCACGGCCGGAAGTTATGGGCTCGTCGGTTCCGAGGGAGCGATAGGCGGCCCACTGACCGACGATCTGTCCGGGCGAGTGGCCTTTCACACCGTCGACCGTCAAGGGTACGGCGTGAACATACAGACGGGCGAACAGGTCGACGACGAGCATACTCGCAGCGTCAGAGCCAAGTTCAAATATGAACCGTCATCATCCTTGACGGTTCGGCTGAATTGGGATCTCACTAAAGAGAATGATCACAATGGGGGTTACCGCTATATTACCTCCGCATCCTACATCGTCCCGCCCACCGTACCTTTGGCCCAGAGCCTCGGATACATCTCGCCGAGCAAACCGCATGATGCAGCCGGTTTTGGCCCGATGTTCCGCCTCGATACCTATGGAGTTTCCGCGCAAGTTGACTGGCGGTTGAACGATGCGACCAAACTCACTTCGCTAACCGGCTACCGTCACCTGACGTCCAGCACCGACAGCACAAACGACGATTCCACTGCCGGCCTTAGCAAGCAGTTCTTGAATGAGCGTTCGAGTCAATTTTCTCAGGAACTGCGCCTGTCTCAGACCTTTGGCACATTTGCCGACCTGCTTGCCGGCGGCTATTATTTTCGCGAAAATAATTTCGCCTCGAACAAGGTTCCGATCGCCGGCGTCGCGTTCGGAATTCCTACGCTGGATCTCTATCAGGCTTACCAAGCCGTGGGGTCCGTGCTTACCAAGGCCTACGCAGGGTTTGCGCAGGTCAACTTTCATTTGACGGATCAGGCTGGCTTAACGATTGGCGGCCGCTATAGTCACGAAGAAAAGAGCGTCGCTGAAGGGGCCCAGTTCGATACGACGCGCCTTTATAACCCGACAAATGCTTTCATTCCGAACATCGGTAGCGATCAGCAAACCGAATCGGAGTCTTCAACTAACCCTGTGTTCACGCTCGACTACAAATTTACCAAGCATCTCTACGGCTATGCGACGTATTCAACCGGATTCAAATCGGGGGGCTTCAATATCGGAGGTCTCCAGCCTCCGTTTAAGGCCGAAAAGATCACCAATCACGAGATCGGCCTAAAATCAGATTTGTTCGATCGGAAATTGAGGCTCAACGTATCTGCGTTCTATTATGACTACAAGAACCTTCAGGTAAACATCACTGAAGGCCTGAATCTGGTAACGCGAAATGCGGCATCATCGCGAGTCAAAGGACTCGAAGCGGAACTTACCGCAGTACCAGTCGAAGACTTGCGGCTAACGCTGAGCGCGTCGTATCTGGACGCCAAATATCTGGACTTTAAGACTGCCGATCCGTCGCGGCTCTATTTGGGCCCACTGAATCTGGCCGGTAATAGGCTCGATTACGCCCCTAAATATAAAATTGACGGCTTGGTCGGCTATACGTTCCATGCGCCAATCGGCGCGATCACGCCGCAGTTGAATGTCACCTGGACGGATACGGTGTACTTCTCGCAATTCAATTTGCCGCAGGTCAGCCAGCCGGCCTGGACTAACGTCAACGCCTACGTGAATTACGTAGCTCAGAATTCCCGATGGTCCGTAAATGGCTACGTGAAGAATCTGACGAACAAGACCTACGTCGTGGGGGATACCGTGGCGAGCAGCCTCTTCGGCTACCCGGTGGTGGGTCAGGCCGGGCCTCCGCGAACCTACGGCGTCCAGGTCACCAAGACGTTTTGATATGACCCGGCTCCAGACAAAGCCCTGCACTCCTCTAGGTCATTGAAACGATGGGAGATCATCGTATGAAAATGAATGTGCCGACCGCGGCCCTTCTTGTAACATTCTCGACATCTTTGCTCCACTCCGCCGACTCCGTCGGAATCGAGTTAAGGGACCAGAATTGGCCGGGCGTTGGCGGCCAGCCGGGGGAGCAGCATTACAGCGCCCTGGATCAAATTAACCCTAGAACGGTTGCCAAGCTCGGTTTGGCCTGGTCGCTGGACCTGGACGGCGAGCACACCTTGGAAGCGACGCCCGTTGAAATCGACGGTACGTTGTATTTCTCGGGTCAGAACAGCGCGGTGTATGCAGTGAACGCGGTCACGGGGAAGCTTCTATGGAAATTCGATCCGGAGAGATATAAATACCGTCCTGGGCACCTCCGTCTCCTCTTCCCGGTAAATCGTGGGGTGGCCGTTGCCGACGGCAAAGTCTTTGTCGGGACGCTGGATGGCCGCCTCATCGCAATTGACGCGCACGACGGCCGCGCTATCTGGAGCGTGCAGACCGTCAGCGATGACTCATTGCAGACGATTACCGGTGCGCCCAGAGTCTTTAAGGATAAGGTCGTGATCGGCAATACCGGCGGCGATGCCGGCGCACGCGCCTATGTGACAGCCTACTACCTCGCCACAGGCAAACAAGCATGGCGCTTTTATCTCGTCCCTGGAAATCCAGCCGATGGATTTGAACAGCCGGCCATGAAGATGGCTGCCGCGACTTGGAGCGGAGAGTGGTGGAAGAGGGGCACGGGAGGCGCGGCCTGGGATAGTATCGTCTACGATCGGGATCTTGATCGCCTTTACATCGGAACGGGGAATTCCGGGCCGTACAATCCTCGAGTACGCAACCCAGGCGGCGGCGACAATCTTTTTCTGACATCGATCGTCGCGGTCGATGCCGATACCGGCCAATACATCTGGCATTATCAGATGAATCCCAACGAAGCCTGGGATTTCAAGGCGACCGCCAATATCATCCTCGCTGAGATGAAGATTGGAGGAACGCGGCGAAAAGTGCTGGCGCAAAGCCCCACTAACGGCTTCTTTTATGTCATTGACCGAGAGACGGGTAAGCTCATCTCCGCCGAGAAAACGGGCAAGGTAACGTGGGCCGATCATATCGACCTCAAAACAGGCCGGCCCATAGAGGCAAAAAATATTCGATACGAAAATGGACCGGTAACTTTCTGGCCGAGCCCCTATGGAACACACAATTGGCAGCCGATGTCTTACAGTCCGGCGACCGGATTGGCCTATATTCCCGCGATGCAGCTGGGAGGGCGCTGGGAGAATGACAAGGCATTTGAAAAGAGCCCGCCGCCGCATACTTTAAAATCGCCGTACGTAACGGGAGCGATTCTACAATTCGTCAAAGCGGACAGAAACGATGGTACGGGGAGCTTGATTGCATGGAACCCCGTGACGCAGACGATGCGCTGGCGCGTTCGGTATCCGCATATGTGGAACGGCGGAACTCTGGCGACGTCCGGCAATCTCGTGTTTCAAGGCGATGGCGAAGGCAGATTCCATTCCTATGATGCCAGGGACGGCAAGGAGCTTTGGAGCTTCGACGCGAAGCTCGGCATCATTGCCGCCCCCATCACCTTCTCGGTAAGCGGCATCCAATACGTTTCTCTGTTAGTGGGCTATGGGGGGGCCACCGGATTCGGCAGCGATTTTGCCAGCAAGGGGTGGAAATACAATCGCCAACCTCGACGTCTGCTGACATTTGCTCTCAATGCAAAGGCCGAACTTCCTGTCACTCCGCCCCGCGACAATTCGGTTGCGCCCGTTGATGACCCGAAGCTCGCTCTCGACGAGGAGGCGGTCGTGCGGGGTGCGAAACTCTATGGAAATGGCTGCGCCATGTGCCACGGACTACGCGCGAGTTCCATAGGGGTTCCAGCGCCGGACTTGCGGGAAGCCAGCACCGCCGTGGATCTTAATAGCTTTTCCGAACTCCTTCGAACCAACGCTTTGGCAATAAACGGTATGCCGAAGTACGACGACTATTCGCCGGAGGAGATCCGTGATCTCTACATGTACATCCGAGCAGCGGCCAGAGTGGCGCTAGGCAAGGGCTCATTCCCCTCGGCGATGCCGGTCTCCGGTGCTCCCGGCGGGTAGAATAGACAGGAAATTCCACTCGTCAACGCGAGGTGAAAACTCGCCGAGCGAAATCCATATTGATGTTTATCGCTCGCGACTGTCGCGCAGGGCCGCAACGGCTCTGGCGATATGAACACGCGCGCCCCTCTCAGCCCGATCACGTTGTCCGGCCAGAACTGCTTTTGTAATTGCGCCGTAGTCGGCGTGACGCACCGCATCAGAGACTTTCAGCGTGGAACGATACTGCACGCGTATTAGATGAACGAGCACCCGCGGCATGAGTCTACGCAACTCCGCATTGCCGCCGATTTCGATTAGAACGCCGTAGAAGCCATCGCGTGCATGGGCGTGGTCGGGACTGCCGCTAGATGGATCGAATTCGATGAGGCGTTTCAAAGCACGCTTTAATTTTTGCGCAGCGCCGGGTGACGTGATCCGTCCGGCCGCTAGACGAGCTGCGAGCCCGACGAGGGACTCGACGATCACTAGGATGTCTATGGCCTCGTTCTTCGAAAGACGACGAACCTGTGCACCGCGTTGCGGAGTCAGAGCAACAATACCCTCTGCGGAGAGCCAATTCAGCGCCTCTCGCACAGGACCGCGGCTCACGCCATAGAACGCCGTCAGATCGCCCTCGACCAAACGTTGGCCGGGAGCGTAGCGCCCTTCATACAGTCCGCGAACTATGTCCCGCACCACGTTGTCCCGCGGGCTCTCGACGTCGGCAATCCGCATAACACGCTTGTTCAACCGCGCTCCCTTGCACTGTTGCGATTAATGCGCTGAGGCCCGGCCGGGTGGCCCTTACTCGCGAAACTCTCGTCATTATGTATAAAGATATTGTCCTACATTATATACAAATTGGTTGACGCTGCAATCAAATGGCGAGAAGATCGACTCTCAAAGACTCCACGCATTAGCGATGGTAAGAAGTCATTTGAGAACGGTAATCGGCGCGGTTTAGACCATCCTTCGCAATTTAGGGACGGTCAGCGTTATTTCGTTGGCGATTGAAGGGGGGTATCTGGCTTTGAAATCGGCACCGTGCGCTCGATCGATTTGCGAGATTCTGATTTAAACGAAGGCGTTCGATTGAGCGACGAGTTGTCGGCGCTCTCGGACTATAGATGACCTTTTTTTAATCGTATCGTGAATCCGCGAAACTTCGACCTCGTCAGTCTCCGCGTTTTTGTTGCCGCAGCGGAAGAAGGCAGCCTCGCGAAGGCGGCGGCGCGCCACTATATTGCGCTATCGGCGGTTAGCAGGCGCATTTCCGAACTCGAGGCAACTGCGGGTGTACAACTGTTCGACCGGCACGACCGAGGGATGTCGCTAACGGCCGCAGGGTCGATGCTTCTGGCTCGATTGCACAATGTCTTCGATCTGCTTGAAGATATCGCCTCGGAGCTTGACGCGTTCAGCAGCGGCAGTCGCGGTCACGTTCGAATCCAAGCCCACATGTCCGCCATGGCGGGAGTACTACCCGAAAAAGTAGCATCTTTCCTCGCCGCCAATCCGGGGATAGAGGTCGACGTCGATGAATGCACGAGCCTCGAAGTGCTCCATTCTGTACGCATCGGCTCGGCCGATCTAGGCCTGGTTTCAGCCACCTTGGAGGAGCCCAGCATTCACATGATACCGTGGCGCCAAGATGAACTCGTGGTCATACTTCCCATAGGCCATGCGCTTGCGCAGAGGCAGACGTTGTCGTTGGCGGAAATCGTTGGCGAACCATTCGTAAGCATGCAGCGCGATAGCGCTCTACTGACTCTCTGTCGCAATCATGCCAAAGCGGCCGGTAAAACCTTGCATGAGCGCGTGCACGCCGCCAGCTTCGAGAGCGTGAGAAAAATGGTATCCATTGGCTTAGGCATAGCGATCCTGCCGGCAGGTTCGGCTTACCCATGGGCAATCGATTCGAGAATCGAGGTGCGGCCGCTGTGTGAAAAGAGGGCGACGCATTCCCTGGTGCTGTGCATTAGAAACCCCGCTCAGATGTCCACGGCCACGAAATTATTGGTCGAGCACTTGCTCGATAGCGAACATCGAGTTTCCCAGCGCAGATGTAGTGGGGTCGCCTGAGCTATTGGAGATCGGGCGCCTTAGGCGCTGGCGCATAGGCCGAAATGACGCACGCGTCGCTGGCGTTGGAGGATTATTGATGAATGCATCTGAAGTGGCCGATTCATTTTTTCGGGCGATCGAGAACTCGGATTTAGCGGCCCTACGGGAGATCTACCACGATGACATACAAGTGTGGCACAACTTCAGCGGCGTCAGTCAAAGCAAAGCCGACAATATCGGAGCGTTGGCGGCAATGGGAGCATTGCGAAGCATCAAGTATGTAGTGCAAGAAAGGATCGTATCCGGCGATCGCATCGCCCAACGGCATCACCTTTGTGTGGAGACGCATGCGGGCAAACGCTTCGAATTGCCGGTCGCGATCTTCGTTACGGTGCGGGACCGCAAGATCGTCCGCATCGACGAATATTTCGATAGCGCGCAGCTCAACCCGTTGTTGACGGAGATGGCCGCGATTACCGCCAAATGAGAAGGGCTAGTTGAGAACTTCGTTCAGGTGCGTATCGAAGCAGGATCTACCGGGGCCGGATTCGCGATTCACGCGACTTCGATTAGCGCGGCGCGATTGTCAAATTTAGCTCGCGCCGCCTCCATCAGAAAGGTGTGGTGCTGAATGTCCGCTTCTTCCGTGATCAACCGTCGCGACATAGATTTTCTACTTCGCGATTGGCTCAATATCGGCGCTGTCCTTGACCGTCCACATTTTTCGGCACATTCAACTGACAGCATCGATGCGATCATCACGCTGGCACAGGACCTCGCCGAGCGCGAACTGGTACCGCTGCTGCGCCCATCGGATATCGAGGAACCGTCGATGGGCGTCGACGGACAAGTTCGTGTGCTACCTGGCGTCTCACGCGCCGTGCAGCTGCTCAGTGAAGCGGGTCTGTTCGCTTCGGTGTTTGATGAAGCATTGGGCGGCCTGCAGCTGCCACATTCGGTTTATTTCGCAACACTCGGAATCTTGATGAGCGCGACGATTGCCACGCCGTCCTTTATGCTGTTGACGGTCGGCAACGCGCGTTTGATCGTGTCGTTTGGGAATGCAGCGCAAATCGCGGCGTTCGTTCAGCCTCAAATTGCTGGCAAGACGATGGGCACTATGTGTCTTTCGGAACCTCAGGCCGGCTCTTCGTTGAGTGATATCCGAACGCGGGCTGCGGCGGATGGCGAGGACGCGCTAGGCGAGCGATATCGGATCACCGGCAACAAGATGTGGATCTCGGGAGGTGATCATGATGTCACGGCCAACATTGTTCACCTCGTGCTGGCAAAGGTACCGGATTCGTCCGGTAGAATTGTGGAAGGCACGAAAGGTATTTCGCTGTTTATCGTACCGAAGGTGCTGCCGGACGGCAGCCACAACGACATAATCACGGTTGCGCTCAACCACAAGATGGGCTATCGCGGTCTGCCTAATTGCGCGCTGAACTTCGGCGAAGGGCATCACGAACCTGCGGGTCGTGCAGGGGCCGTGGGTTGGTTGGTTGGAAAGGTGGGTGAAGGTTTATCCCAAATGTTCCAAATGATGAACGAAGCCCGTATTTCGGTCGGAATGGGGGGCGCGATGCTGGCCTATCGAGGCTATCTGATGTCGCTCGACTACGCGCGCAATCGGCGACAGGGTCGGGCCGTCGGTGTTAAGAACGGCGCGCCTGTGGCGATCATAGAGCATGCCGACGTTAAGCGCATGCTTCTTGCTCAAAAGGCCTATGCGGAAGGTGCCTTGGCGCTCGTCCTTTATTCAGCTCGATTGCTCGACGAACAAAATACGGCTGAAACTGAACAGGCGCGGCAATCGGCTGAGGAATTTCTGGCCCTGCTCACGCCCGTGGCTAAGAGCTGGCCGGCTGAATGGGCGCAACAATCGCTCGATCTCGCCATACAAATACATGGCGGGGCTGGTTACACGCGTGATTTTGACGTGGAGCAGCTTTATCGTGATAACCGTCTGAACGCGATTCACGAGGGCACGACGGGTATACAGGCTCTGGATCTCGTCGGGCGCAAGTTGAGACGCGATGAGGGCAAGGCATACGGTCAACTGCGGGCTCGCGTGCATGCGACTTGCGAGGCCGTCAGGGGAAGGTCTCGGCTCATTCCAGATCACGACGCTCTGGATTTAGCCTGGTGTCAGCTGGACGACGCGGTTGCTGCGCTGCTCGCCGAATCGGAAGAGCGCCGTGCACTGGCAAATGCGACATCGTTCCTGTTTGCTTTTGGCCATGCGGTGGTCGGCTGGCTATGGGTGGACCAGGCGTTGGCCTGCGATCGCGCTCTTGATTCCGGCATCACAGGCTCGGAATATAGCTTTCGCGCCGGCAAGCTTCGCGCGTGTCGGTATTTCGTAGAAACCGAGCTTCCCAAAGTCTCCTCTTGGGTACGTCTCGTGTCCTCGATGACGGATGTGGCAGCGGCTATGCCCAACGATCAATTCTAGAGGGACGAAGAGTCAATTAGGAAGAAATGGGCGGATCATGGTGCAATCGCCACGGGGTCTGATTTTTCAATTGATCGAAAGGATAAGCATATGGCGCAAGCCTATATAGTAGAAGCCATCCGCACCGCGGGCGGCCGTCGCGGCGGCAAGCTCGC
>Ga0137412_10005250_pt1 | contig 10357 bp, 6 predicted proteins | sample CZODoug2_1_16fun_FD_122160 | JGI IMG/M metagenome (GOLD analysis project Ga0137412, IMG submission 122160) | Vadose zone soil fungal communities from Angelo Coast Range Reserve, California, USA - CZODoug2_1_16fungal (Hybrid Assembly) | ecosystem: Environmental > Terrestrial > Soil > Vadose zone... | reverse complement strand
CGAGGTCCCAATCGACGATGATCAGGGCCGTATCGCCCCCGATCAGGGTGGACCTGGGCTTGTTGGTCAGACGCGCCCGAGCCGCGATCGACTGGACCGCCTCAGTGTGCAGCGCCTCCCGGTCGGTGAGGACCGTGCCGGTGAACGTATTCATCGTCGCGTCCTGGTGGAACAGCGCGACGACGGCGTCGGCGTCCCCGGCGTTGAGCGCGTCCTGGTAGGCGAACGGGAGGCGGGCCGGGTCGACGATCCGGCTAACGGCGCTTTCCTGGGGGTTCATGGCCGACTCACTCCTCGAGTGGGGTCGATCCGGGCTACCCGGAGTCGGCGCGACCACCTCGCAGCCAGCCCCCGGAACCGGCTCCACATCAAGCCGACACTACCTGCCCGCCCACGCACACCAGCCCACGCCATCCCATGAACTGCTCCGTGATCATGCAGACGTCGTCCACGACACGCCGGGCGAAACAGCCAAACCTGCATGATCACGGGTTCACCCCGGTTTGGCACGGAGTCACATTAGCTGACAAAAAGCCAAGCGCCCGCTACTATCGCGGCCATGCAGCGACTCCTCCTTACCGGGCCGCACTGACCAGAAGCGCCACGTCAGTGCGGCAGCCCTCGCCTTGTGCGAGGGCTTTTTCGTGTCCACACGACGGAGGAATCAAGGATGAGCGAGCAGTACGACTGGCGGGCGGCACAGGAACGTTGGCTGCCGATATGGGAGCGGCTCGACCAGTTTCGGGTCCGACCTGGCTCTGAACTGCCGCGCAAGTATGTGCTCGACATGTTCGCGTATCCGTCCGGTGATCTGCACATGGGACACGCGGAGGCCTACGCCATAGGCGATGTGGTCGCTCGGTATTACCGGCTGCGCGGACACAACGTGCTGCACCCGATCGGCTGGGATTCCTTCGGACTGCCCGCCGAGAATGCGGCGATCAGACGCAATACCGATCCGGCCGAGTGGACATACGCGAACATCGAGACCCAGGCACAGTCCTTCAAGCGGTACGCCGTTTCGGTGGATTGGTCGAGACGACTGCGCACCTCCGACCCGGAGTATTACCGCTGGACCCAGTGGCTTTTCCTGCGGCTGTACGAGCGTGGTTTGGCCTACCGTAACGAAAGTAGGGTCAACTGGTGCCCGCAGGACCAGACGGTGTTGGCCAACGAACAGGTGATCGCCGGCCGGTGTGAGCGGTGCGGCGCGGAGGTTACCAAGCGCACGCTCACGCAGTGGTATTTCCGGATCACCGATTACGCGCAGCGCCTGTTGGATGACATGGCCGCGCTGGACGGACATTGGCCGCAGCCGGTACTGACCATGCAGCGCAACTGGATCGGTCGCTCCGAGGGTGCGGAGGTCGAGTTCGAGATCGAGGGCCGGGCGGAAAAGGTCACCGTATTCACGACGCGGCCGGACACCCTTTTCGGCGCGACATTCTTTGTGGTCGCAGCCGATGCGGCGCTGGCTACGGAGCTGTGCGCGCCCGAGTACCGTGCCGAGCTCGACACGTATCTGACAAGCGTAAAGCGGCTGTCCGACATCGAGCGGCAGTCCACCGATCGGCCGAAGACCGGCGTATTTCTGGGGCGGTATGCCATCAACCCGGTCAACGGCGAACATATCCCGGTCTGGGCGGCCGATTACGTCCTGGCCGACTACGGTACGGGCGCAATTATGGCCGTGCCGGCGCACGACCAACGCGACCTGGATTTCGCCCGGGAATTCGGGCTGCCGGCGCGGGTGGTGCTGGATACCGGCGCCGCCGACCCGGCCCAAACCGGCATCGCCACATCCGGCGACGGCACGCTAGTCAACTCCGGTCCGCTGAACGGTCTGGCCAAGGACGATGCAATTGCGGCCGCGGCAGCCCTCCTGGCCGAGCGCAATGCCGGCCATGCGGCCGTGAGCTATCGGCTGCGCGACTGGCTGCTCTCCAGGCAGCGATTCTGGGGCTGCCCGATCCCGATAGTCCACTGTGCACAGTGCGGCGAGGTGCCGGTGCCGGATGATCAGCTGCCGGTCCGGCTGCCCGAGCTGCGTGGCGCCGATCTGGCGCCGAAAGGCATTTCGCCGCTGGCGTCGGTGCCCGAATGGGTCGAGGTCGAGTGTCCCAGGTGCGGCGGGCCAGGTCGCCGGGACACCGACACCATGGACACATTCGTGGACTCGTCGTGGTATTTCTTGCGATACGTTTCGCCGAGTGATGATATGCGGCCGTTCGACCCGGAAGAGCTGCGGCGCTGGGCGCCGGTCGACCAATACATCGGCGGCTCGGAACACGCCATCCTGCATTTGCTGTACAGCAGGTTTTTCACCAAGGCGCTGTATGACCTGGGCCTGGTCGAATTCACCGAGCCGTTCAAGGCCGTGCTGAATCAGGGACAGGTGATCCTGCACGGCAAGTCGATGTCGAAGTCGCTGGGTAATCTGGTCGACCTGGGCGACGAGCTCGAACGGTACGGCGTAGACGCGATCCGGGTCACGATGATCTTCGCCGGTCCGCCCGAGGACGACATCGACTGGGCGGATGTGGCGCCGGCGGGTGCCGGCCGATTTTTGGCCCGTGCCTGGCGGGTATGCGCCGAGACCGGCGCCGCCGAGTGTGGCGGCGGGCCGGGCGATCTGGCCGTACGGCGAGCCGTTGCGCGGTGCGTGCACGACGTCACCGAGCTGATCGAGAAGCGCCGCTTGAACGTCGCGATCGCCCGGTTGATGGAGCTGACATCGGCGCTGCGTAAGGCAATCGATCGGTATGGCGCGACCGAGCCCGCGGTGCGTAAGGGGGCCGAAGGCTTGGCGATCATGCTGAGCCTGTTCGCGCCCTATTGCGCCGAGGATTGCTGGGCAGCGCTGGGCCACGACGCCGCCGCGGGCGACACGGTCAGCCGGGCCAGCTGGCCGGCCGCCGATCCGGCGCTCTTGGTAGCCGAGACCGTCACGTGCGTGATCCAGGTCAACGGAAAGGTACGCGACCGTATCGAGGTATCACCGACGGCAGCAGCGGCGGAATTGGAGACCGCGGCATTGGCCTCACCCGCCGTGATTCGGCTGCTCGACGGCCACCGGCCGGCGCGGGTGATCGTCCGGCCGCCGCGGCTGGTCAATGTGGTGCTCACGTAGTCGGCCACGGGCGAGGAACACGGCCGAGGTCTCAAAAGCCCCTGCTGTCAAGGCGATTGCGAAGCCCCAGCGTGGGTCCGTGCCGTCCACCACCCGGCCGGCGATCGCGGCCGCCGCCGCTATTCCGGCCGCGCTCGCTGAATTGATCCAGCTGAATGCCTGGGTGCGCACCGCGCCGTCGACCAGCCGCTGCACCAGGGTCCCACCGAGAATGAGGATCGGCGCAATGGCGGCACCGGACATGGCGAGGCCGACAATGAGCAGCGGTATACCGGTAGCCAGCACCAACGGCACGCAGCCGACGGTCAGCGCCGCAAAGGCTACGGTTAACCGAGCCGGCGGCGAGATGCGCCACCGGCGCAGGCCATAGCCGAACCCAGCACAAATGCTGGCAATGCCACTCACCGCATAAAGCGGGCCCGCCGCCGCCGCGACACCGTGCGCCACGGCGAACGCGGTTACCGACACCTGCATGGCGCCGAAAAACAGGCCTAGGCTGATATTCGCAATGAGGAGAACGCCGAATCCGCGCTGCCGAAATACGCTGCCACGTAACCGATTCGTCAGACCAGCGGGGACCGGCGCAGTGGACCGTTGCCGGGCGAACACCAGACCGGCGCCAATAATCAACAACGCGGCCAGGGCACTCCCGGCCGCCGGATGGACAAAGACGCAAACCGTCGCGACCAGGACCGGGCCGACCAGAAATGCCAGTTCGTTCGCCAACGACTCGAGGGCGAACGCCGCCGGCAACGCCGGGCTGCCGTCCAGCAACGCCGACCAGCGCGCCGCCGACAGCGCGCCGATCTGCGGTATTGACGAGCCGGCGAGAATTCCGGCGGAAACGATCAGCCACAGTGGACGGTTATTGACCACCGCGGTGAGCAACAATGCCACCGCCACACCGTGGGCGAGCAGGCACCGCGGCAGTACCCGGGTCTGGCCGAAACGGTCGATCAGGCGGGCCACCTGCGGCCCGATCACCGCCTCGGAGACGGCAAATCCGCCGGTCACAATGCCGGCGGAGCCATAAGAATTCGTGCGCCAGTGCACCAACCAAACAATGCCAAGGCCGGTCATGGCGATACCAAGACGGGCCGGGCAGGCGGCGCCGAAGAAGCGGGCGGCGCCGGGGGTACGAAGGGCGAGCCGATAACCGGTGTTGGCCGGCATGGGATGACGCTTTCGCGGCCCGGTCGGGCGGATCAGGAGCGCTATGCCCCGCCGCCTGCAACCGTCCAGATCTGGTGTGAGGGCGAAAGCGCCCCGGACACCGGCTCACCGGGCAGTAACTCGTGTCGTTTGAAAGTCACTGAATACTATACCCTCGCTGATCTTGAAGATATGGCCCATGAATGTCCGAAATGTGGGGCATTATCTTCAAGATCGGCGTGCGAATCGCGCTAGCCGAATATCGCCGTGTGACCGGCATCGCGCAGCGCGGCCAGCAGCGCCTCACAATGCTCCTCGCCCCGGGTTTCGGCCGACAGCGCGATTTCCACCTCACCCAAATGCAATTGTGCGCCGGTACGGGAATGCTCCACCGACAGCACATTTGCGCCCTGGGCGGCCACCAGCTGCAGCAATGCGGCCAGCTCGCCGGGGCGGTCCGGGATGCGCAGCCGGCAGGACAGGTATCGGCCGGCGGACACCATCGCGTACTGGATCAGCTTCGACAGCAACACCGGATCGATATTGCCGCCGGACAGCACCGCGACCACGGGCGGCTCGAATGCGCCCGGCTCATCCAGGACCGCGGCGACCGAGGCGACTCCCGCGGGCTCGACCACGAGCTTCGCCCGCTCCAGGCAGAGCAGCAGGGCGCGGGAGAGCGACTCCTCGGAAACGGTACGCACCTCTTCGACCAGGTCACGTACATGCGGAAAGGTGATCTCCCCCGGCCGGCCGACCGCAATGCCGTCGGCCATGGTCGCCATCGTGGGCAGCGCGACCGGATGCCCGGCTTCGAGCGAGCCCGGAAACGCAGCCGCACCGGCCGCCTGTACGGCAACTACCCGCACATCCGGTCGCTGCGCCTTCACCGCGACGGCGACCCCAGATGCCAGCCCGCCACCGCCGGTGCCGACCAGGATCGTGCGTACCTGCGGGCACTGGTCCAGAATCTCCAGGCCAACCGTGCCCTGCCCGGCGATGATGTCGACGTGATCGAACGGGTGGATCAGCACCGCGCCGTGTTCCTCGGCGTATGACTGTGCCACCCGCAGCGCCTCATCGACCGTCCGGCCGACCAGCTCGACCCGGGCGCCATAGGACAGCGTCGCCTCGATCTTGGGCAGCGGCGCGCCCTCGGGCATGAAGACGGTGGCCGCGGTGCCGAGCAACCCGGCGGCCAGCGCCACCCCCTGGGCATGGTTCCCGGCCGAGGCCGCGACCACCCCGCGGGCGCGCTCATCGCGACTCAGCCGGGAGATCCGAACGTAGGCGCCACGGATCTTGAACGACCCGCCGCGCTGCAGGTTTTCGCACTTGAAGAAGACCGGGCCACCGACGAGGGTGCCGAGCACGCGGGAGTTGGCGACCGGGGTGACCTGGGTGATGCCGGCGAGCAGTTTCGCCGCCGCGGCCACATCGTCAGCGCTGACCAGTCCCATGGCCGCATGATGCCACCCGCCGCCGGGCCGGCAACGTGCTGCCCATTCGGCACCAACGTGACATTGGCTCCATTCCGCCGGTGATCATGAAGTTGGTCGAGCGACACGCCGACGACACGCCGACGGCCGGCTCGGCAACTTCATGATCACGAACGAGAAGCGCTTCCCAGGGAGAACGAGCGAGCGGTCAGACCGTGGTGACGACCGTTTCGTAGTCGTGGCGGGGCAGCCGTTCGCCCCAGGCGTCCGGCCCGGGCTGGCCGATGTTGACCACGACCAGCGAGCGCCGGGTGCCGTCGGGGAAGAAGTCGGCGTCCAGGCCCTCGGGATCGAAGCCGCTCATCGGGCCGGCCGCCAGCCCCAGGGCGCGGACGCCGAGCAGGAAATAGCCGATCTGCAGCGAGGCGCTGATCCGCGCCGATCGGTCCCGGTCGGCATCGGCGGCGAAATAGCCGGCCACATGCGGCTTGTGCGGGAACAGCGTGGGCAGGTCTCGCGGAAACTCCAGGTCCTCGGCCATGATCGCCACTAGTGGAGCCGACCGGGTCTTGTCCTGGTTGCCACGTGACATGTGTGTTAAAAGTCGCTCCCGGGCCGGCGCCGAACGAACCAGCACAATCCGCAGCGGTTGCTGGTTGTACGCGGTCGGGCCTAGCTTGATCAACTCATAGACCGCCCGAATTTGCGCGTCGGTTACCGGCTCGGCAGTGAACGTATTGGCCGTCCGGGCCTCTCGAAACAGCAAATTTTGCGCCTCTACGCTGAGCGTGAACAAATCAGCGCTGTCCTGCACGGCCGTCATGATTCTCCCGCGTCGGCTGGAACGCCATCGGCAGAGGGCAACATGCGATCGGCACTGACTATTTCCCGGCGTCGGCGATGCGGATCCACACGTGCGCAGGCGCTGCGGTCGACGTACGGTCAAGCGGTGACGACACCGCACCCCCTCATTTCCACGCTCGGCGAGCTGCGCGAGTCCGGCCATCGCCGGCGCGAGGTGAAAGCCGAGATCCGCGACAACCTGCTCGCCCGGCTGGCTGCCGGCGAGCCGACCCTGCCCGGCATCGTGGGATTCGACGAAACCGTCATCCCCGAGATCGAGCGGGCGCTGCTGGCCGGGCACGACATCGTGCTGCTCGGCGAGCGCGGCCAGGGCAAGACCCGGCTGATCCGGACCCTCGTCGGCCTGCTCGACGAGTGGACGCCGGTGGTCGCCGGCTGCGAGATCAACGACCACCCCTACGCACCGGTCTGCCGGCGCTGTCAGGCACTGGTGGCCGAGCGCGCCGAGCAGACCCCGGTCTCCTGGAAGCACCGCGACGACCGCTACGGCGAGAAGCTCGCCACGCCCGACACGAGCGTCGGCGACCTGATCGGCGACGTCGACCCGATCAAGGTTGCCGAGGGCCGTACCTTGGGCGACCCCGAGACTGTCCACTATGGACTTCTCCCCCGTACCAATAGGGGGATCTTCAGCGTGAACGAGCTGCCGGATCTGGCCGAACGAATTCAGGTATCGCTGCTGAATGTCTTGGAGGAACGGGATATCCAGGTCCGCGGATATGCATTGCGAATGCCGCTGGACGTTTTGCTGGTGGCCAGCGCGAACCCGGAGGACTACACCAACCGGGGCCGGATCATCACCCCGCTGAAGGATCGCTTCGGCGCCGAGGTTCGTACCCACTACCCGATCGAGTTGTCCGACGAGCTGACGCTGATCCGGCAGGAGGCGACGGTCAGCTGGACCGGCGGGCTGCAGGCCGAGCCGATCGTGACCGACCACCTGCTCGACATCGTCGCCCGATTCGCCCGCGCCGTGCGGGAGTCACCGCAGGTCGACCAGCGCTCCGGGGTGAGTGCCCGGTTTGCCATTGCCGCGGTGGAAACCGTTGCCGCGTCGGCGGTTCGGCGGGCCGCGGTCGCCGGTGAGCCGGTGCCGGTGGCGCGGATCTGCGACCTGCCGGCGGTGATCCCGGCCAGCCGGGGCAAGGTCGAGTTCGACGACGCCGACCACGACTCGTCCGGCCGGGAGCTGGAAATCCTCTCCCACCTGCTGCGGCAGTCGACCGCGGCAAGTTTCCGGGCGCACCTGGCCGGCGTGGATCTGTCCGCGCTGCAACGCATCTTCGAGGAGGGTGCGACCGTTGAAACCGGCGATCTCGTGCCGGCCGACGAGCTGCTGCGCCAGGTCGGGCCGTTCACCGGGCTGGCCGTAATCCTCGACCGACTCGGCATTGCCGAGGGCGTGGAAAATCCGGGGCTCGCGGCGGCGGCATTGGAATTCGCGTTGGAGGGTCTGTATCTGTCCCGGCGGCTGGCCAAGGACGAGGTCCCCGGCCACGCGGTGTACGGGGCATAGCGATGGCCGTTCCGCATTTCCGGTACGGGATTTGGCACGGCGGTCGCGACCCGCTGGAGCCGCCGTTCGACATTCGCGAGGCGCTGGACGAGATCGGCGACGACGTGCTGTCCGGGGAAAGCCCGGCCGATGCGTTGCGCCGGCTGTTGCAGCGCGGCACCGATCGGCTGCGCGGGCTGGATGACCTGCGCCGCCGGGTTCGGGAACGGCAGCGGGCGGCCCGCCGGCGGGGGCGGCTGGACGGCACGTTGGAGCGGGTGAAGGAGCTGCTGGAGCAGGCGGTCGCGGCCGAGCGGCGGGAGCTCTTCCCCGACCCGTCGGACGCAGCAAGGCTGGCCGAGGCCGAGCTGGACGCATTGCCGCAGGATCCCGCGCGCGCCGTCCGGGCGCTGTCGGACTACCAGTGGCGCAGTGACGAGGCCCGCGAGGCGTACGAGCAGATCCAGCAGCTGCTGCGGCAGGAGGTGCTCGACTCGCAGTTCCGCGGGATGAAGCAGGCACTGCAACAGGCGCAGGGCGGCGACTCCGCGGCCATGGAGCAGGTCAAGGACATGCTCGCCGACCTCAACGAAATGCTGTCCGCCGATGCCCGCGGCGAGCACACCCAGGAGCAGTTCGACCAGTTCATGGCCAAGCACGGGCAGTTTTTCCCGGACAACCCGGCCGACCTGGACGAGCTGATCGACTCGCTGGCGCGCCGGGCCGCCGCGGCGCAGCGGCTGATGAACAGCCTCACCGACGAGCAACGCGAAGAGCTCGGCAACCTGATGGCCGGCGCGATGTCGGACGTGGGTCTGGCCAGCGAGCTCGACCGGCTCGGCCAGCAGCTGCGGTCGGCCCGCCCGGATCTGCAGTGGGGCGGCCGGGAGCGGATGCGCGGTGACCGGCCGATGGGGCTGGGCGACGCGACCACGGCCCTGGAGGAGATCGCCGACCTGGACGAGCTGGAATCGCTGCTGGATCAGGATTACGCCGGTGCGACGCTGGATGACGTCGACCCGGAGCTGGTCGAGCGCGCGCTGGGCCGGCAGGCCGTCGATGACGTTGCGGCGCTGCGCCGGGTCGAGCGCGAGCTGGAGCGGCAGGGCTACCTGACCCGCGAGGAGGGTCGGCTGCAGCTGTCACCGCGGGCGGTCCGCCGGCTCGGCGCCACCGCGCTGCGCCGGATTTTCTCCCAGCTGGACGCGGCCGGGCGGGGCGATCACGACGTCGCCGACGCCGGTGCCGCCGGCGAGCCGACCGGGGCGAGCCGGCAGTGGCAGTACGGCGATGAGCAGCCGCTGGATGTCGTACGCACCGTGCGCAACGCGGTGCTGCGTCAGTCCGGCACCGCGATCGCCGACCGGACCGTGGATGACCGGACCGTGGGCGACCGGACGGGGTCGGCGCGGACCGACGACAATCCGACCGGCGAGCGGACCGGTCACGGGCGGCGCGGGATCAAGCTCGCGGTCGACGACTTCGAGGTGATCGAGACGGAGCGGCGGACCAGTGCCGCGGTCGCCGTACTCGTGGATCTGTCCTACTCGATGGCGTTGCGCGGTGCCTGGGGTGCGGCGAAGTCGACCGCGCTGGCGCTGCACAGCCTGGTGACCACCCGGTACCCGCAGGACGCGATCGAGGTGATCGGGTTCAGCGACTACGCCCGGGTGATCCGGCCGACCGAGTTGGCGTCGATGTCGTGGGACATGCGGCAGGGCACCAACCTGCAACACGCGCTGATGCTGGCGTCTCGGCACCTGGCCAAGCATCCCGACGCCGAGCCGGTGGTGCTGGTGGTGACCGACGGCGAGCCGACCGCGCACCTGACCCCGTCCGGTCAGGCGGAGTTCTGCTGGCCGCCGCTGCCGGACACGATTGCGCTCACCCACGCCGAGGTGCAGCGCATCACCAGGCGCGGCGCGACGATCAACGTGTTCATGCTGGCCGACGAGCCTGGGCTGGTGCATTTCGTCGACCAGATGGTGGAACGCAACGGTGGCCGGGTGTTCTCCCCGAGCCCCGAGCGGCTCGGCGAGTACGTGGTGCACGACTACCTAAGAGCCCGACGCGGTCGGCGCCGGCACTGACCTCGCAGCGGGCGCTGCCGCCGAGCACAACTGACATCGTCGCGCCAGCGTGCCGATGATCAATCTGTCGGCGCGGCTGGCTACGCTGCGTTGATGCGGGTCCTGCTGACGCTGCACATCGTTGCCGCGATTTTCCTGGTCGGGCCGGTCATAGCATCCGGGATGACCGGTCTTCGCGCGCTCCGAA
>Ga0137412_10005249_pt1 | contig 10358 bp, 8 predicted proteins | sample CZODoug2_1_16fun_FD_122160 | JGI IMG/M metagenome (GOLD analysis project Ga0137412, IMG submission 122160) | Vadose zone soil fungal communities from Angelo Coast Range Reserve, California, USA - CZODoug2_1_16fungal (Hybrid Assembly) | ecosystem: Environmental > Terrestrial > Soil > Vadose zone... | reverse complement strand
TGCCGGGCCACTTCGGGGAGAACTTCACCGTAAGCGGGCTCGGCGACGACGAGGTGTGCATCGGGGACCGCTACCGCATCGGTGAGGCCGAATTCGAGGTGACCCAACCGCGCGTCACCTGCTTTCGCGTCGGCATGCGTCTCGGCGAGCCCGAGATGCCCAACCTGTTGGTCGCCCATCACCGGCCCGGCTTCTACATGCGGGTCATCCACGAGGGACGCGTCGAGGCCGGCGACGCCATCGCACTGACCCGCCGAGGCCGACACGAACTGTCGGTCGCCGACGTCGACGCGCTGCTCTATCTGCCCGACCGCGACATGGATCGACTGAAGGACGCTGTCGACCTGCCCGCACTCAGCCCGGGATGGCAGCAGTCCTTCCGCGACATGCTTGGCGCGCAAGCTGATTCGTCCGTGGCGGTCGAGCCGGCGTGGGGTGGATTTCGCCGGCTCCGGGTCGATGCCATTGCGCGGGAGAGCTCGACGATCACGTCCATCGATCTAGTGCCAACCGACGGTGGCCCCCTGCCGAGACCACGGCCTGGCCAGTATCTGACCGTCAAGATCCCAGACGCCGGCGACCCAGCGCCGTTGCGCAGCTACTCGTTGTCGGGTGACCCCGGCGCCGGGACCTACCGCATCAGCGTGAAGCGCGAGGAGCACGGCCAGGTGAGCCGATGGCTGCACGCCCACATCCGTGCCGGATCGACCCTGGACGCCGCTGCGCCCCGCGGAGACTTCTTCCTCACCGAGGACAGCGGCCCCGTCGTGCTCGTGTCGGCGGGCGTCGGCGCCACGCCCGTGCTGGCCATGCTGCACGCACTCGCCGAGGCCGGCAGCCAACGCCAAGTCCGGTGGGTGCACACGACGCACGACCGGGAGTCGCACGCCTTCGCCACTGAAGTCACCCGGTTGATCGAAGCCCTCCCCCATGCCCAGCAGCGCATCTTCTACACCGCCGAGCCCGGGCCGGGTCGCCCAGCCGAGCGCCTCAACGCGTCATCGATCGCGATGTTGAACCTGCCCACCGAAGCCGCCGTATACCTTTGCGGCCCAAACGCATTCATGGACGACATGCGAGCCGCCCTGACCGCCGTCGGGATCGACCAGGGCCGGATCCACACCGAATCCTTCGGCGCGCTGTCTGCCATCAACCCCGGCGTCGTCGACGCGCCTGCCCCCTCGCGCCCGCACCGGCCGCCGGGCATGCCCACGACGGGACCGCAGGTCACGTTCTCCCGCAGCGGACTCACCGCCAACTGGTCACCGGACTACCACAGCCTCCTGGAACTGGCCGAAGCCTGCGACGTTCCCATCAGGTACTCGTGTAGGAGCGGCGTCTGCCACATCTGCCTGACCGGGATCGTGGCCGGTGCCGCGACGTATGTCCAGGCGCCACTGGATCGACCGCCAAGCGACTCGGTGCTCATCTGCTCAGCGGCCCCAGACGGCGACCTCGTCCTCGACCTCTAGGAGGCCGGCTTCTCGGCGATCAGTTGGATGAGATTGCCGCACGTGTCGTCGAACACGGCCGTGGTGTAGTCGCCACCATCAGTCGGCTTCTGCGTGAAGACGACGCCGAGTTTCGTCAATCGTTCGTGCTCGGCCTCGACGTCGTCGACGGCGAACTGAGCCAACGGGATTCCGTCTTCGGCGAGGGCATCCCGGTAGGGCTTGACCGCGGGGTGACCGCACGGTTCCAGCAGTAGTTCGGGCCCTTCGGGGTCGTCGGAGGAGACCACCGTGAGCCAGGAGTCCTCCCCGATCGGCACGTCGCGGCGTTTCGTGAAGCCGAGCACGTCGGTGTAGAACGCCAGCGCTGCTCGCTGATCGTCGACGAAGAGGCTGGTCAGACGGATCTTCATGGGTCTTCCTTCCCGACGACGGACGGCCATCGTCGTGTGATCTCGGCGAGAGGCTCGCCGTTGAAGTAGTGGAACTTGGACCGGCCGCGACGCTCGGTCACGACCAGCCCGGCCGACTCGAGCACGGCGAGATGCTGCGATACCGCCTGCCGAGTCGAGCTGAGCCGATGCCGCGTGGTGAGCAGTGTGCAGATCTCGAACAAGGTCTGTCCGTCGCTCGCGGCGAGTTCGTCGAGGATGAGACGCCTGGTCTCGTCGTCGAGTGCCCTGAACACGTCCGCCACACCTTCATGATAGGCAAGCAGCTACTTGCATATCAAGCTTCAGCTGCCACCGTGGCCCGTCAGATGACGATGACCGCCACGAGCTTCTCTAGTCCGTTGAAGTCATCGCCGTTTCGCGTGTAGAGATCGAGCTGATTGGCGTGTGCGGTTGCGGCAATCAATAGGTCTGCGAATCGGCTCCGCGGGGTCCTTCCTTCGCGGACGACGGCGGCGACGACGAGTCCGTAACTCCGTGCAGCGGCCCCGTCGAATTGGATGGGTTCCAGTGTTGATTCGACTTCCTGGAGCCGGGCCTGCCGCTTCGCAGCTTCCATCGCGTCGGCGGCAAGGTGTGGGCCGGCCGCCAACTCGGCCGCGGTGATCGCGGATATCGCCATCTCGTCGGGCAGCGCAGCGAGCACGACCGGATCGTGCCAGTCGATGACGACGGACGTGTCGAGAAGGCCGGACGTCACCTCATAGCCCTTGGTCGATCAACCGGTCTTGGTCGGCGCGGAACCGGCGATGGTCGATTCGCACGCCGGCTGCCGCCATCGCAGCGACTTCGTCGCGGGATATGAAGGTGCGGCGACCGGCTCGAATCGGCCGAAGCTCGGCGACTGGTTCGCCATTGCGGGTGACGACGAAGGTTTCGCCCGCCGTGACCGCGTCGATCACCCGGGCGTTGTCGTTGCGCAGTTCGCGCTGCGCGATGGTCTTGGCCACGGGTTAATCGTAGCAAGAAGTGCTACACAGAGCTACGGGCGTGGTGAGGTGTACGTCCTCGACCTCTAGATCGCCTCGCCGCCAAGCTAAGCCGGGTCGGCGAAGACCGGCGGCTCCCCCGACATTCCTGCCATCACGGCGGCGATCTGGTTGGGCGAGCCAATGAGTCCCACCTGCAGGTCGGTCTCGAGCACCAGAGCCGCGGCACTGTCGTTGCTGGTCCATGTCTCGTCGTAGAGGCGCTTCGCGGCGCGGACGGCGTTGGGTGACTTCTGGGCGATCTCGGCCGCGAGCTTCTGGGCCGCGGCGAGCGGATCGTCGGCAACGCGTGTGACCAACCCCAGCGCGGAGGCCTCCGTGCCGGAGACGGTACGACCGGTGAACGTCAGCTCCTTCGCGACGTCGATCGGTACCAGCCGTGGCAGCGTCTGCGTGATGCCCATGTCGGGCACGAGCCCCCACCTGACCTCCATGACGCTCAGCTTCGCCTCGGGTGCGGCGATCCGGATGTCGGCCCCGAGCGCGATCTGCAGACCGCCGCCGAAGCAGTTGCCGTGAATCGCAGCGATCACCGGTGCAGGCACCAGCGACCAGTCGTAGGCCACGCGCTGAGCGAAGTTCGCCAGCCGGTCGTCGTCGCGAACCAGCAGCACGCTCGTGCCATCTTGTCCGCTCATGAAGCTCGCGATGTCCAGGCCGGAGCAGAAGCTCTTGCCTTCCCCGTGAAGCACGACGGCTCGGATGGACGCGTTGGCGGCCACCTGCTCGGCAGCGTCGATCAACCCTTCGAACATCGCTTGATCGAGCGCATTGTGCTTTTCGGCGCGAACCATCGTCACGGTCGCCACGCCCGCGGTATCGATCGTGACCCGAACCCTGTCTTCGCTCATGCGTGGCAACGATACTTCGCGCGAGCGGACGAAAAACGAGCCGTCAACGTTTGATGCTCGACCGATCCGGACCCCCATCAACACGCGTTCAGATAGCACTGACGGTCAGAGCTACTCGCACTCCTCCGCCGCCACCGCGATCTCAACGGAGGGCGGGCTTGACGTCATTGCTTGGACTCGAGTCGGTCGAGCCGCCAGGCACCGTCCCCGAGCAGTGCCAAGTGGTGTTGGTGGTGCTCCATCAGAGAGCCGTGGTGGCTGACGCTGACCACCACGGTGCCCGGCAACTCGGTACGCAGCAGCTCGTAGAGCGCAAACGCCATGCCCTCGTCCAGTGCGGAGGTCGCTTCGTCGAGGAACACCGCCGTGGGTTTGGTCAGCAACACGCGTGCGATCGCAACGCGCTGCTGCTCCCCCGGCGACAGGACCTTCGCCCAATCCTGCGGTTCGTCGAGTCGCCCTCGCAGGTGGGCCAGTGACACCCGAGTGAGCGCGTCGTCCAGCTCGTCGTCGGGGACGTCACCCGATCTCTGCGGATACGACACCACCGTCCGTAGATCGCCAAGCGGCAGGTACGGCAATTGAGACAAGAACATCGTCGCGTGGTCGTCGGCGGGTCGCCGCCACACACCGGTCGCGGCAGGCCACAACTCGGCGAGGCTGCGCAACAGCGAGGTCTTGCCGCTGCCCGACGAACCGGTGACGACCATGGACTCGCCACGCTCCAGCCGCAAATCGAGCGGATCGATCAGCCGGTCGCCCGCGGGTGTCCGCACCTCGACGCCGGTCAGCTCAATGGAGCCGTCGAGGCTCGATTCAGTTGTCAGCACGGGTAATTCGCGGGCGCGTTCGTTGGCCTCCACGAGTCCGTGCAACCGAATGATCGCGGCGTTGTAGCTCGCGAATTGGCTGTACGCGTTGCGGAAGAACGACATCCCCGATTCGATCCTGCCGAATGCCCCCGCCGACTGCGTGACGTCGCCCAACTTGATGGTGCCTGCGAACAACCGCGGTGCCTGCAGCACGAACGGCAGCGGAAGGATGGTTTCGGTGACGGTGTAGTTCCACCCGATCAAGCCCAGTGTGCGTCGGACGTAGTGTCGGTAGTTGGCGATCACGGCGGCGAACCTCTTGTCGAGCTGCTCCCGCTCGGCCCGTTCACCGCGGTAGAAGGCGACGGACTCCGCAGCATCGCGCAGCCGCACCAGCGCATACCGAAACGCGGCGTTGGTCTGCTCGTTGCGAAAACTCAGCCGTATCAACGGATGACCGATCCGAAATGCGATCAGCGACGCCGTGAGCACATAGGCGATGACGATCCAGAACAGTGCCTTGGGGATCTCGACGCCGAACAATGTCAGTGACCCCGAAAGCCGCCACAGGATCACGGCGAAGGACGCCACGGAGGCCACCGAGTTGACTGCACCGAACAGGAGGATGCTCTGCGAGTAGTACGTCGGAACGTTGGGACCGGTGCCGATGCCCGTGGTGAAGACGTCGATGTCCTGCTGAATGCGTTGGTCGGGGTTGTCGATGACGGGCTCGGTGAATCGGCTTCGATAGTAGGCGCGGCCGGTCAGCCAGTCCCCGGTCAGACGGTCGGTCAACCACACCCGCCAGCGGATGATGAAGCCTTGGGTCAGGTAGGTGTCCAACAGGATCCGACCGATGTGGATGACTGCCAGGAGGCAAAAGATTGCGATCGCTACCCAAAAGCCGTGTACTCCGGAATTCCGCTGTGCGGCGTTGTGCGCGCCCACCCCCTGAAACGCGATCTGCAGCGCCGAGAACAGGTCGTTGTTGTAATAGCTGAGCAGCACGGCGATGCGAACTTCCAGGATCACCGAGAACAGCAGAACCGCCAGCGTCGCCCACACGGGCAGGCTGGCTCTACCCATGAAGTAGTCGCCGGTGACGCTCCAGAACCGTTTCGCCCACGTCGTGTAGCGGATCAGCAGGATTCCAATCACCAACACGCACGCCGCGCTGATGGCCCAGGCTTCGAGGATCCACCACGCGGACACGACGATCTGATTGCCCCAGTCGATCGAGGGCCTGAACTTCTCCAACGGACCACCCTCCGGTGCGGTGGCGCCTGAAGGGCACCGTTGCGTGGCGAGTATCGACCCTGTTGCTGAACGCTGTATGAAATGGCCAGCGTGCGTGGGCGCCCACCGCTACGGTTCGGCTGAATGCTCGTGGGAATAGGAGATGCCCGCTGTGCCGCCGCTGCTTCGTGATCTGCTGCGCCCCTACCGCGGATCCCTTGCCGTCATCCTGATGGCGACGCTGGTGCAGATTCTGATGGGTCTCGCCCTGCCTTGGCCGCTGAAGATCATCCTCGACAACGTCGTTGCAAGCCATCGACCTCCGGCATGGATCACCTTCTGGTTCCCGATGGTGGGGGGCTCGACCAAGACACACATCGCCGCTGCGGCCGGGATCATGGTGGTGTTGATCGCGGTGGTGAGCGGCGTGGCGTTCTACGTCGCCAGCTATACGACGGAACGGGTCGGGCAGTGCATCGGAAACGACCTGCGGGTGCGGCTCTATCACCACTTGCAGGAACTGTCGCTCGCCTTTTACGACACGAACCGGGTCGGCACGATCCTCAGCACGCTTACCACTGACGTTCAGACGATCCAGAGTTTTGCGTCGACCTCGGTCCTCAACATCGTCACCGACGCTCTGACGCTCGTTTCGATGGTCGTAGTGATGTTGTTGCTGCGTTGGGATTTCGCTCTCATCGCGCTCGCGGTAGCCCCGTTCCTGCTCTATTTCCTGGTCCGCGTCAACAAGGCGATAAAGACGGCGACACAGGAGGTGCGTACCAAACAGTCCGACCTGCTCGCCACGCTGCAAGAGGGTCTGCAGTCGATCGAGGTGGTGCAGGCCTACTCGCGCGAGGACTACGAAGACAAGCAGTTACAGGAGGTCAGCAAGCAAACCGTCACTGCGTGGCTCAAGACGCGACGGGTGTCGGCCCTGCTGTCGCCGATCATCAGCCTGATAGTCGCGGTCTGCACGGGTTTGGTGCTCTGGCGGGGCGCCCTTCTCATCATTGCCGGCACGATGACCGCCGGCGCGCTCACCGTGTTCCTGTCGTACATGGCGCGGTTCTTCCAACCGGTGCGCGCGCTCTCCCAGATGACCAACACCCTCGCCCAGGTGTCGGTGGGGTTCCAGCGAGTGACCGCGGTGTGCGACGCCGACAACGTGATCCCCGAACGTGCGGCGCCGACCGAACCCCCGCCGTTCAAGGGTCAGGTCACCTTTGAGAACGTCTCCTTCGGCTACGACCCGGAGGTGCCCGTGTTACGTGACATCTCGTTCACGATCGGTGCGGGCCAGATGGTCGGCGTCGTCGGCCCCACTGGCAGTGGCAAATCCACCCTCGTCAGCCTCATCCCACGGTTCAGGAACCTGGGGGGCGGCCGGATTTTGATCGACGGTGTCGACATCGACAACTACACGCTGCACGGACTGCGCACCCAGATCGGCTTCGTCCTGCAGAACACGGTGCTCCTTCGGGGAACGATCTGGGACAACATCGCCTTCGGCCGTCCCGACGCCACCGAAGAGCAAATCATCGATGCGGCCAAACTGGCCAACGCCGACGAGTTCATCAGCCGCATGCCCAACGGGTACCACAGCCTGGTCGGCGACCGTGGCTCGACGCTCTCCGGCGGTCAGCGCCAACGGATTGGCATTGCCCGCGCGCTGATTCGGAACAACCCGATCCTGATCCTCGACGAGCCGACGGCGGCGCTGGATGCCGAATCGGAGCACTTGGTCATCCAGGCGCTGGAACGGCTGATGGCCGGCCGCACGGTCATCACCATCGCCCATCGGCTGAGCACATTGCGCGACGCGCACAAGATCATCGTCGTCAAGGACGGCGTGGTGGTCGAGGACGGCACCCAGGAGGAACTCTTGAAGCTCGACGGTGTCTACGCCGAGTTGCACCACCTGCAATTCGACCAACCTGCCTGACGGCCACACCAACAACCGGTGAACTGTTGATACGCAGGGGTGCACGAGCGTTACGTTCTCGTCGAATCTTTCGTTCGGCGCCGTTCCCCTTGTTAGCATCCGGATTGTCCACTGCTGCTGGGAAATCCCTTCAGCAAATTGACAGCTTAAGGAGACGAGCGATGCTGACGGTGCGCGATCACGGTGTCGAGGATTACGAGTCGCTGCGGGACATGGATACCACCGACGTCGGAGAGCTGCGCGAGGACGACCACGCCTGCCTGGAAGAGCTTGGCCAGTATCTCGTCGCCACCGATGCCTGGAATCGCTTCGGTATCTGGTTGCTGCACAAGCATTTCGAGCCGGAGCCGGGAGAGGTCTTCGTCGAGCGCTCGGTGCGTGCTCCGCGTGGGACCGAGACCGCCCCACTCGTGCGCTCGGTCTTCAGCGAGCAGGGCCTGAGTACTACCGCAATTCGATTCGACGACTCCGCTGACGAAGGAGTCGGTGTCGTCGGCTTGGAGTTCGCCGAGCCGGACGACTTCGGTGACACCGAGCCGCTGAGCGATGACGACGAGGCGATCTTGGCCGGGATCTGCGAGCGGCTTCAGGCGCACGACAAGATCGAACGCTTCGGAGTTCGGTTGATTCGCAACCCATTGCAACTCTCCGAGCGCGAGTTGCTTCACGAAACGAGTGACGGCGCCAACCGGACGCTGCACTGCACCGTCGGTGAGCGCGACGCCGTCCTCAACGAGCTGAACATCATTCAAACCGCCTGGAAGTGGCGACTGAAGCAGGGCGACTCCGAAACCATCGTGATGCAGGACTGCACCGCAGGCTGTGTTCGGGTGGGTGAGGGACACGACCTTGCCCACACCGCGTCAGGAACGGATGACCACGACAACCCCACCGAGGGCGAACCAAATCAGCCCTTCTGATTGGTCGCCCTGATCCTTCGTTCCGCCGCCGCGGGTGAGATGGCCTGACTGCGGCGATCACGACCGCGCTGCCTCACGGGCAGGTCGGCGTGGGAGCAGGACTGTAATCAACGACGCGTGAGCTGGGCAGTGCCCTGGGCGTCGCGGTGATCGGCACCATGTCGACCTCGTACTTCATCGACCGCATGGTCAAGGATGGCTGCTAGCAGGTAGGTCAGTTGCATGGCAGCCGTAGAGACATCACCCAAAGTGGCTGTGACGATGAAACACGAACATCAGTCCGCATCCGATGTCCAAATCTGTGGAGTATCTGTCGCTCGCCGTGCGACCGCTACGCCCAGCACAGAGCGATATTGGAATCAGTCCAATCTAGACCTGCCCAACAGCCCACCGCCAAGGAGAAAATCATGGCATTCGAGGAGAACACCGAGCCCTTGACCACCGCGGCGGGAGCGCCGGTCGTCGACAACCAGAACAGCATGAGTGCCGGACCACGCGGCCCGCTGCTCCTGCAGGATCTGTGGCTCATCGAGAAGCTCGCCCACTTCGCCCGCGAGGTCATCCCCGAACGGCGCATGCATGCCAAGGGTTCCGGTGCCTTCGGCACACTCCGCGTCACCCACGACATCTCCCGCTACACGAAGGCGGCGATCTTCAGCCAGGTCGGCAACAGCTGCGAGATGTTCGCCAGGTTCTCCACCGTGGCCGGCGAGCGCGGAGCCGCCGACGCCGAGCGCGACATCCGCGGATACGCGCTGCGCTTCTACACCACTGAAGGCAACTGGGACGTGGTCGGCAACAACACCCCGGTGTTCTTTCACCGCGACCCGCTGAAGTTCCCCGACCTCAACCGTGCGGTCAAGCGCGACCCGCGCACCAATATGCGTGACCCCGAGAACAATTGGGGTTTTTGGACCGGCCTGCCCGAATCGCTGCACCAGGTGACCATCACCATGAGCGACCGCGGCATCCCAAAGTCGTTCCGGCACATGCACGGCTACGGCTCGCACGCCTACAGCATGATCAATGCCGAAGGCCAGCGGCACTGGGTCAAGTTCCACTTCCGCACCCAGCAGGGCATCGAGAACCTCACCGACGCCGAAGCGACCGAACTGATCGGACGCGACCGCGAGTCGCACGGCCGCGACCTCTTCGAGGCCATCGAACGCGGCGACTACCCGAAGTGGACCGTGTACATCCAGGTGATGCCCGAAGCAGACGCCGCCGGCTACCGCTTCCACCCCTTCGACCTGACGAAGGTGTGGAGCCAGAAGGACTATCCGTTGATCGAGGTCGGCGAATACGAACTGAACCGCAACCCGGACAACTACTTCGCCGACGTCGAGCAGGCCGCGTTCACGCCGTCCAACCTCGTCCCTGGGATCTCGTTCAGCCCGGACAAGATGTTGCAGGGCAGGCTGTTCTCCTACGGCGACGCCGCCCGGTACCGGGTGGGCGTCAACCACCACCAGATCCCGGTCAACTACCCACGCGGAGCCACGCTGGTGAACACCTACCACCGCGACGGGGCCATGCGCGTCGACGGCAACCAGGGTGGCGTCGCGGGTGTCGAGCCGAACACCTTCGGCCGGTGGGCCGAGCAGCCCGCCTACGCCGATCCCGCCGAGTCGATCGGGTCCACCGCGGATCACTTCGACTTCCGCGAGGACGACGACAACTACTTCGAGCAGCCCGGTGACCT
>Ga0137412_10005248_pt1 | contig 10360 bp, 10 predicted proteins | sample CZODoug2_1_16fun_FD_122160 | JGI IMG/M metagenome (GOLD analysis project Ga0137412, IMG submission 122160) | Vadose zone soil fungal communities from Angelo Coast Range Reserve, California, USA - CZODoug2_1_16fungal (Hybrid Assembly) | ecosystem: Environmental > Terrestrial > Soil > Vadose zone... | reverse complement strand
CGCGCAGTCCGCGGCCGGTGAAGTACGGGCCCGATGTCATCGCGGCGCTGACGGTCTGCTGGGCAGTGCTTGGAATGCCGGCCAACAGGCCGACATCGTTAAAGGCTGGTGTCCGACACCGTCGGTTCGCACGCCTGGCAGCTCGCCTTCAACGAAACCGGCGGCTTCTCAGCCGATTCGTCATCTCTGGTATTCACCAGCGACTTCGAAACCCACAACTTCTGGAGCAACCAGATCTACCGATACGACCTGAATTCCGGTGCGCATCTGGGCCGAGTGGGACGACGCTACAACGAGCATCCCCGCTACACCCCCGATGGGCAGGTGCTGTGGATGACCAACGCCGACAACACATCACACGGCACTGACTGGTGGACGATGAGCCCCGACGGCTCAAACCCACAGCGGTCAGCGACTTCAACACAGGAGACAACGACAGAGCCATTGGGCAAAAACGGGTCTATGCGACGACCGTTCAGACCGCCAATTGGAGCCCCGACCATAGCTACTTCTACGGCGACGTAGAGACGAATCTCTTGACCTCCGACAGCGTGATCGTGCGCGTTGCGCTCGCCTGCCACAGGCCTTGACGCGTCAGTCTCCTTGCCGGACCCAGGCGAAGATGTACAAGGCCATCGCCGTCGCCAGCGCGAGCAGCACCCACTGCACGAGGGCTTGGTCGATCATGGAACCGGGCGGTGGGGCGCCGGGAAGGATATTCCGCAGCGGAACAATAGCGAACAGGTTCGCGGCATACCAGGTTGCGAACGGCGGCACGAACTTTCGCCTGCCCATCGCCATCGGAATGGCCACCACCAGCGCCAGGGTCGGCAAGCTGACCAAGACCAGGATGATGCCCAAGTCGAAGATCAGCGGCCCCTTGGCCCGGTGCAGCGTGACGATCACATTGCTGGTGTTGTGGCTCCCGGTTTCACTGGAGTCGCTGTTGCGCGCGACGCTCGCGTCCCAGCCGTCCATCGCTCCGGTCACCTGAACAAGAGCCGGGAGCCGCTTGCGTTCGGCGCCATTCCCGACGAAGACGTCCGCCGAGATCGGCTCGGTGCGATAGGAGTCAAATGGCCAGGCGCCGGGATCGCCGTCCGCCTGGATCGTGGTGCTGACCTGCGCCGGCGCCTTGCCTGCCGGGTATTTCAGATCACCCAGATCGTTGGGTGGATACAGCCGCACAGCGATATCGGTGTTCAACTCATCGAAGCGTTTGTCCTCCAGCGACTCGCCCGGATAAATGAGCACGTTCACCGTGAGGCGATTCGTCGTGGACTTCAACTCCTCGAGCCGAATCTGCACAACCGTCTCATCGGGCCCGGCCTGGCTGATGTCCAGCGGCGGAAGCGGACCCTCTGACTTTTGCAGCAAATGAACGCCGAAAAGCGAAAGAGCGTAGGCGCCGATGACGATCAGCACGATGACCACACCGATCACGATGCGGGGCCGCTGCCGCTCCTGCTTCTCTGGAGGCGATGAGGTTTCCGACGGAGTCTGAACGGTCATTGCTCGCCGCCGTCCCGGGAATTCATGACTAGTTGCCGGGAGCGGACTGGCACTCCGTGATGGACGTCAGCCTGGCGGGGCAACACGGGGGTCACGTTAGCGAACGAAGGTGCCGATCGCGCGGCGAAAGAATGATGTAGGACAGGGCGCCCGACTCTCGTCACCCGCTGGCCACCCGGCAGTAACGTGCAGTTCAGGAACGTAGACGGAAAATATGAATTCGCCCATGGGACGGGACAGTTCGGCTGTCGACCGGTTAATCTTACGTCGGTTCGCAACCGCGATCCGTTAGCAATAACTGTCAATATCATGTCGACGTCCGGGGTGAGGCAATCAACATGAAGCACAGACGACTAGCCGCTGCGATCAGTTTGCTGGCTGCTGGCGCCACGGTGCTGTCGGGATGCGAGGTTCCGCACACCAGCATGGCCTACGCAAGCGTGGTGGTGAACTGCGGCGGTAAGTCGGCGATATCGGCCAGCGGCTCCACCGCGCAAGCCAACGCGATGAAGCGGTTCGTCAGCGCCTACAGCAAGTCCTGCCCCGGATACAGCCTGAACTACACCGCGAACGGCTCGGGTGCCGGAATCGCCGATTTCCTGGCCGGCAAGAGCGATTTCGCCGGATCGGACATTCCGCTCGGTGACGATCAATATGCCGCCGCCAAGCAGCGCTGCGGCGGGGCCGACGCGTGGAACCTGCCGGTGGTCTTCGGCCCGCTGGCCATCACCTACAACCTCCCTGTCGACTTCCTGGTGCTCGACGCGCAAGCGCTGGCCGGGATCTTCAACGGCAGCATCACCCGGTGGGACGACCCGTCGATCATGTCGCTCAACGCGTCGATGCCGTCCGAAGATATCCACGTCATCCACCGCAGCGACAACTCCGGTAGCACCGCCAACTTCCAGGCCTATCTGCAGGCCGCTGCGGGCGGGGTGTGGACCCAGGGCACCGGCAAGGCGTTCAAGGGCGGCGCCGGAGTCGGCGCGAAGGGCAACGACGGCACCTCGTCGGCGGTGAAGAACACCGAGGGAGCGATCACCTATAACGAGTTGTCATTCGCGATGGAGGAAGGACTGTTCGCCGCGGAGATCAAGACCCCGGCCAGTCGCAAGTCGAGGCGGCCGGTGCGCATCGGCACCGACTCCGTTGGCAAGACCATCGCCGGGGCCAAGATCGTCGGCAAGGGCAACGACCTCGTGCTCGACCTCTCATCCTTCTACAACCCCAGCCAGGACGACGTCTACCCAATCGTGATGGCGACCTACGAGATCGTCTGCTCGAAATACCCCGACCCACAGACCGGTATGGCTGTCGAAGCCGCTCTACAGGCCACGCTCGGGCCTGGCCAGATCGACCTGGACAAGAACGGCTACATCCCGCTGCCGCCCGACTTCCAGGCGAAGGTCTCAGCCGCGGCCGCCGCCATCAGCTGATCCGGCGGGCGGATCGCCCACGCACCGGAACCCGATGTGGGTGGTCGCGGTGTCCTGCGATTGCGGCGAGCGCGCCGACGGCCGATACCGGTGGCAGTACTCGGGGGCGCACAGGTGCGAGCCACCCTTGAGTGTCTGCGCGATCGTCGGGTCGGCGGGCCCCGTTGGCGCACAACAGGATTTGGGTGGCGCGTCCAGCCGATGGTGAGCAGAGAATTCGGTGGCCGTCCATTCCCAGACGTTGCCGATCATGTCGAAGAGGCCGAACCCGTTCGGGGGAAACTCGGCCACCGGTGAGGTGCCGACCCAACCGAGTGCCCCGTCGTTGCGATAGGGAAAACTGCCCTGCCAGGTGTTGGCCATCGGCTTGCCCGCGGGCTTCTCGTCGTCGCCCCACGCGTAGGTGGTGCCGGCCCCGCCGCGCGCGGCGTATTCCCATTCGGCTTCGGTCGGCAACCGTCGGCCGGCCCAGCGCGCGTACGCTGCGGCATCGGGATACGCCACCTGCACCACCGGATGATCGGACCGGTCGGCGACGTCGCTGTCCGGCCCGAATGGATGCCGCCAGCTGGCGCCCGGCACCCAGACCCACCATTGCCGCCAGTCCCGCAAGTCGACCGGACCCGGCGTGGGGCGGAAAACCATTGCGCCCGGCTGCAATTCGGCCGGATCGGCCCCCGGGTAGAGCACCGGGTCGATGGGCTGCTCGGCTACCGTCACATACCCTGTGGCGGTGACGAATTCGGCGAATTGGGCGTTGGTCACCAGATGCCGCTCGATCGAGAAAGCGTCGACGCTCACGGTGTGGATCGGCGCTTCCTCGGGGTAGAAGCTCGTCGAGCCCATGCGGAATGACCCGGACGGCAGGTCGACGAGCTCGGTAGGCATGGGTTCAGGGTATGACGACGGCGAAGTCTTGCATCAGCGCGGCTTGCGCGGCCCCGAACCCCGGCGCATCCTGCGGCCCTTCCAGGTGAATGGCGACCAGATATTTATCGGTGTTGGTCCAGATGTGGGTGATGCGGTCGGCGAATTCGATGGTGCCCTGTGGCCCGAGGAATGTTCCGGTGAGCTTCTGGCTGCTGTATCCGCAGAACTTGACACCCACCGTGTCGACCTGGATGTCGGGCTTCGAACGCGCCAGCGTGGCAACGTAATCGGCGAAGGCCGACGCCGGATCGCGTGCGGCCACCGTGATGGTCACCTTCCCGGTCATTCCGTCAGGGCCGCTGAGGGACAACGCCACGTCGCCTTGCCCCGGCTCATTGGTCCAGGCTTCAGGGACCGGCAGCGTGATCCTCGGCGCGGCCGGATCGGACACCTGAGCCACGGTGCCGATGCCGATCCCGGCCGGCCCCGGGAAGCAGACGAAAGCATTGGGCGGAATGTGCTCCGGCAACGTCGTCTCGATCCCGGGAGCCGGTGCGCGGTTGCCCGTTGTGGGCTGATGCGGCCCGGTTGCGGACTGGGCGGACCCACCGGTCCAGGCAGCGACCCCGTCGATGGTCCGGTCGCAACCCGACAGCACGGCGACCGCCGCCAGAGCGGCCATTCCCGGCAACGCCCAAAGGGATCTCGATTGCAGCTCAGTCACGCGAAAAGGCCAGCGCCAATTCTTTTTCCACGTCTTCATACGGTCGGCCGGACAGGTCGACGGTCACCTGCGCGATGGTGCCGCCGGTGAATGCGAACGGCGCCTTGTACCGGCTGGACACCGCCGAACCGCCGTTGCGACCGACCGTGATACCGACACCTGCCAACCCGAAGGTTCCCGGGTGCGACTGCACATCGGCCAGGGTGCCCACCGTCGCGTCGTCGATGAACAACGTGACGTCGCCGAGCGGCGTGTGACTGTTTTGCACGGTGCCGGTGCGGGCATAGCGGACGCCGAACAGATGCCGGCCCAACGGTATTGCCGCCGATGAGGAAACCAGTTGTTGACGCTCGCCGAGGAAGTTGTACACATAGTGCAACCGTCCGTCCTGGACGAATAGCACATGCCCGCCGTGGGCGCCGCCGTGCTTGAACAGCACGCCCTCAGCGCCGGTGGTGTCTATCGTGACATCGGCAAGTACGGCGAACGAGCGGCCACGAATCTCGGCCGCGGCGCCGGTGGCCACGTCGGCACAGTCCGGGTAGTAGATATAGGAGTCACGTTCGCTCACCAAGTAAGGCCGTGTACGCGCCAACGTCTCAAAGATGTTCAGATCCGCCAGCGGCAGACCGTTGTATTTAGCGGCCTCGGAGAACCACAGCGCCTTGAGTTCTTCCAGCTTGTCGGGGTGCTCGCCGGCCAGATCGTGGCACTGGCTGCGGTCGGCGTCGATGTGGAAGAGTTCCCAGCGATCGGCATCGAAATGCCCCCAGCCTGCCGGCGAAGCCGCATGCACGGTGTTGGCGAACCAGCCCTCATGCCAGACGCCGCGAGTGCCCAGCATGGTGTAGAACTGAGTCTGCTTGCCGGTGTCGCCAGACTGATCGTCCAGGGCTGCTTTGAAACTCACACCGTCCAACGGCTTTTGCGCGATGCCTTTGACGAACTCCGGCGGTGTCAGGTTGATCAGGTCGTAGAGGGTCGGCGTGATGTCGGCAACATTGACGTAGTTGTCGCGCATCTCACCGTGCGCCGCAATGCCGTTGGGCCACGAGATGATTGCCGTGTCGGCGATGCCTCCCTCGTGCGAGGCATACCGCTTGTAGAGCTTGTAGGGCGTGTTGAAGGCCATCGCCCACCCGATCGGATAGTGGTTGTAGGTCTCCGGCCCACCGAGGTGGTCGAACACCTTCATGCTCTCTTCGACGGTGTCGATGTAGCCGTTGAAGAACTTGCCCTCGTTCACCGATCCGTTCGGCCCGCCCTCACCGCTGGCGCCGTTATCGGAGATCACCACGACGATGGTGTTGTCCAGTTGGCCGGATTCCTCGAGATAGTCGAGGATCCGGCCGATCTGGGCGTCGGTGTAGCTGAGAAAACCTGCGAACACCTCGGCCATCCGGCTGAACAACTTCTTCTCTTCGTCGTTCAGAGAGTCCCACGGCCGAACGGTGTCCTGCAGCGGCCACGGCTCGCCCTGCGGCCCCTTCACGTCGAGATATGGGTTGACCGGCGACAGTTCGGTGTCCTGCGGCACGATCCCCATCGACTTCTGCTTGTCCAGCACGATCTCGCGATAGCGCTCGTAGCCCATGTCGAACTTGCCGGCGTAGCGGTCCGCCCACTCCTGGAACACGTGGTGCGGGGCATGCCCGGCGCCGGGGCACACGTAGCTGAACCATGGCTTGTCGGGCGCTATCACCTTGGCGTCGCGGATGAATTCGATTGTCTTATCGGCGATGTCCTTCGACAGGTGGTAACCGTCCTCGGGCGTCCCGGGCGGGTTCGCCGGATGGTTGTCGTACACCAGGTCGGGATACCACTGGTCGGTCTCGCCGCCCAAGAATCCATAGAACCGTTCGAAGCCGCGTGAGGTAGGCCAGTGCCGCTTGGTCGACGCCATACTGGACTCTTCGAGTGGGGTCAGGTGCCATTTGCCAACGCAGTAGGTGTTGTAGCCATGTTCGGCGAGTACCTCTGAGAGCAGCGCGGTGTCGGCCGGAATCCGACCATTGCAGTTCGGGAACCCGTCGGTGAATTCCTCGATGGTGGCCATGCCCACGGTGGTGGCGTTGCGGCCGGTCAGCAATGAGGCCCGCGTCGGAGAGCACAGCGCAGTGGTATGGAACTGCGACAGACGCACTCCGCGCTCGGCGATGCGCGTCATCGCCGGCATCTCCACCAGGCCGCCGAAGCAGTCCCACGTCGCGATGCCCGTGTCGTCCCAGACCAGATAAAGGACGTTGGGCGCACCCTCCGGTGCGGTCGGCGCAGCGAATGGACCCCAATCCGGTTCCGAATCACGGATATCCAGTTCGATCTTGCCGTTGAACTCGGTAGCCATCGCTGGCCTCACTCTCGTAGTGGACCCCCGGGATCCGGATGCAGATTACACCGCTGCGCCCAACTGTCGGCCAACATCGCACTGACGAACAGTCACGCCGGCGCAATGGCTAACGGGGGTCTGTCCGCTCCCCCTGCGTCCAGGAGTGCGGCAGCATCGGCACGCTCGGCCCGCCGCCGAGATCGTCGCTGGGCAACGTGGCCAATCCGGCCGCTTGCTCACTGGCCTTCGACACCGTGCCCGCGAAGCCCAGCGATCCCGCGCCGCTATCCGACGCTGTCTTCGACGCGACCAGCCCGTCGGTCGGCGGTGCATCCCAATCCGGATCGACGTCGTGATCCATTGTCGCGTTGGCATAGTCGTACCTATGCGCCTGCTGCGCCCGCCGCTTCCGTGACCGTCGCCGAGCGGCTCCCGCTGTGGCGACCGCGGCCGGCTCGGCAGGCGCTTTCAGCCGCGCGCTTGAACCGGCGCTGGCCTTGGCTCCCGAATCGAATCCGATGGGCGGAGCACCTCCGAGGGCAACCACGTACGGGAAAGCCAAACCGTGGACACCCGTGGGCGGCGGACTCGGTGGTGCCGGTGCCGTGCCGGTGGCAGGGCTCGCTGCGGGCGCGGTCGCCGATGCCGGGGCGGGCGCCGAGGGCGCAAAGGCTGCCACAGCCGGGGCCGATGCGGTGACCGGCGCAATCGGCATAGCGGGAAGCGGAGGCAGGGGCGGCTACCAGGGCTGAAAGAGAGAGGGGTCGATCAGCCCCGCCACGCTGGCTACCGATGCCACCGCTGCTGCAGCGGCGGCGGGAAGCACAGCAGTGGTCGAACTGGCCGCGATCGCGGCGGCGACCACCGGATGCGCGACGAGGAACGCGATGATGTTGGCCGGCGTCAGGCTCGACAGCGTTGCCTCTGGGTTGGTGGCCAGCAATTGCGCGAACTGCTCGAGATCCTGAACGAGGGTGACGGTGTTCTTCACCCAGTACAGCGTTGTGACCGGGTTCGTGTACGACGAGTAGGGCAGCCCATTGATTGTGCCGTCGGCGGGATCCCAGGTGATCCCCCTGGCCTGCAGGAACTGCACGATGAGTTGGTCCAAGGGGGTCTCGGTAGTGGAGTCGGCCGGCGATGCGGTCGAATTGGTTTGGTTGTCCGCCTTGAGAATTGGTGGCGCCGGGCCAAGCCTTCGGGAACGACGCGCAAAGTCATGACAGCCACTCCTTCGATACTCGGATCGCACCTGAACACCGGTGATAGGCAAAGTATCCAATGACTGGCCCCATTTTCGCGGGACGACCTTCGCTTTTGGGCCACTCCACGCTGTCGTCGATCTCTTGCACCCGGACCGGTTATGTCGTCAAAACCATTGGCAGCGAGACCAATTCGATTGTGTTGACTGATGTCGCCTCAGTTGAGTCCGCGATGGCGGCTCAGCATCGAATCACGATGGTTTTGATGCAGCGGCCGCCTCACATCGCTAACACCGGCCGTCGATTCCGCTCATGGTGATTCGAGTTCGCCCGAGACTGCGCATGCAGCAACGTAATACCGGTGATCATGCGGTATCAACCCGACGACGGCCAGAACGGGTCGTCGCCAGCCGTACGGATCAGGCTCGTGACACGCGCAGTGACAGCAAACCGTAGACTGCCTAGCTAACGCATCGTCGCGCAGTAGCCTTCCGCCGATCGACACCGGTCGGCGTACGCGCTGAACCACCTGGAGAGTCATGGATAACAGCTTCCTGCCATTGGTCGTCGTGGCGGTCATGCTGGCTCTTGGGCTCACGCTCACCGTCGCGGACTTCCGGCGGGCCAGCACGGTCCGGCGGCCACTGCTGGTTGCCTTGATTTGTCAGTCGTTGGTGTTGCCGGCCCTGTGCCTGCTGATCGCCGAGGGCCTGCACCTCGAAGCGAAACTGGCCGTCGGGCTGATGCTGATGGCCGCCACCCCGGGTGGGATGCTGGCCAACATCGTCAGTCATTTGGCCAACGGAGACCTGGCGCTCAATCTCACGCTGACCGCCATCAACGCCGTGCTGTCGATCTTCGCCATTCCCGCGATCTTGGCTTTTTCACTGAACTGGTTCCTGGGCGACGGACGCTTCATCCCGCTGCAGTTCGACAAGTTCTTCGCCGTGTTCGCGATGGTCCTCATACCGACGGCGATCGGCGTTGCAATCCGCCACCGGTTCCCGGATCTGGCCCGGCGACTGCAAAAGGGCGTGCGGATATTCGCCGCTGTGCTGTTGGTGGTCGCCGTCGTCGCGGGGATCGCCAGCGGTAAAGCAACGCTGTGGAGCAACTTCGGCGTGCTCAGCGCCGCCGTCGCGACCTTCTGCACGGTCAGCCTGACAGTCGGCTATCTGGTGCCGCGCTGGATGCATCTGGCTCCGCCGCAAGCCATCGCCGTCAGCCTGGAGATCGGACTGCACAACGCGGTCGTGGCGGTCGGTATTGCGTTGAGCCCTCAGCTGCTCAATAGTCCCGAAATGGCAATGCCCGCAGCGGTTTACGGAATCATCGCGCCGTTCATCGCGTTGGCGTTCGTCTTTTCAGTGCGACGCCTGGATCCCGCCTACCGTGAGCTCGCGGGCTCACCGGCAGCGGAGATTACTTAGCCTTTTCCAGGATCTCGACGAGCCGCCAGCGCTTGGTGGCCGACAGCGGACGCGTCTCCATCAGCGAGACGCGGTCGCCGGTGCCGGCGTCACCGTGCTCGTCATGCACCTTGACCTTCTTGGTGGTCCGGATGATCTTGCCGTACTTCGGGTGGCGCATACGGTCTTCCAGCTCGACCACGATGGTCTTCTGCATCTTGTCGCTCACCACGTAGCCGATGCGGGTCTTACGCCGACCGCGCGGCTTCGGGGTGGCCGGAGTGTGCTTGAGCCCCTTGGCATTGCCGTCTTTCGCGGCGTCAGCCTTGGGAGCGGCCTTGGCCGCCTTCGCCGGGGCTGCCTTCTTCGCCTCTGCCATTACGATTCTCCATTTTCAGCACCACTGGGCCCAGAAGCCAGGCCGAGTTCACGTTCACGTAGCACGGTGTAGATCCGTGCGATTTCCTGCCGCACCAGTCGGAGTCGACGATTGTTGTTGAGCTGGCCGGTCGCCATCTGGAAGCGCAAGTTGAACAGCTCTTCCTTGGATTCGCGCAGGCGCTCGATCAGCTCATCGTCGGTGAGCTCGCGCAGTTCGCCAGGGGAAATTCCCACTGCCATCAGAACTGTTCCTCTCGGGTAACGATGCGTGCCTTGATCGGCAACTTGTGGATCGCGCGGGTCAGCGCGGCCCGGGCGATCGATTCATTCGGGTAGCTGAGCTCGAAGAGCACCCGTCCCGGCTTGACGTTGGCGATCCACCACTCCGGCGAGCCCTTACCCGAACCCATCCGGGTCTCGGCGGGCTTCTTGGTCAGCGGACGGTCCGGGAAGATGTTGATCCACACCTTGCCGCCACGCTTGATGTGCCGGTTGATGGC
>Ga0137412_10005247_pt1 | contig 10361 bp, 9 predicted proteins | sample CZODoug2_1_16fun_FD_122160 | JGI IMG/M metagenome (GOLD analysis project Ga0137412, IMG submission 122160) | Vadose zone soil fungal communities from Angelo Coast Range Reserve, California, USA - CZODoug2_1_16fungal (Hybrid Assembly) | ecosystem: Environmental > Terrestrial > Soil > Vadose zone... | reverse complement strand
CGGAAGTTTTTGACGATGCGACGGTGGCTCTGCCGTTGATTGTGCGCGCGGTGCTGGAGCGCATTGGGTTTTACAAACGCGAAAATTGTAAATAGGGAACCGGATGTCAGGGCACATCGAAGCGTGTGCCCGCTCCCGCGTAAATATAGTTCTCACCAAAGGCTTTTTGTAGGCGCAGAAATGCCGGCTCGCCGGTGCAGTGACCGGGGGCGACTTTTTCAAGTTTCCATTTGTTCTTCAGACTGTCCACCAGACGATCAATCTCGTTTTCAGGGGTACTGACGAGATGAAGGCCGCCGCATAGAAAATGCATGTGCGGATCAATGACCGAAGCGGCTTGCAAGATTTCTTCAGTTCCCGGGTGAGAACAACCGACGATGACCGACAAGCCGCCAGGCTCCCGGAGGACGAGTGACAGTTCGCGTAACTCGAGGGTACCCGGTGTCTTCGAGATTGTGAAAACTATGAAGATACCAGGGGAAATCTCAGTTAGTTTGTCAACCAGCACGAAGTTCGCGCTATTCCAAGGGTACCCGGTGGGGATCTTGTCCGGGTATTTCCCATCATAATAGCGCATGCGATCCGGAAGGGAAGGAACCGCCTTAATCAATGTCGGAGAAATGGCGCCGCCGAAGATGCCGAATGATTCCATGGGAGCGTAAACCGGTACCTTCGCGTTTACGGAAAGAAGATACTTTAGTCCCGTCGTGTGGTCGGAGTGCCGGTGGGAAATAACGACAAAGTCCAGTTTGGAGAGATCCACGCCAATAGCTTTAGCGTTGTGTTCAAATGTCGCAGCATTGTTTCCGGTGTCGAATAGAATCCGCTTGCCATCGTGCTCAACCAGAGCAGAGAATCCCCAGTCCTTGATAATCTCTTTTGAATCGGAAAAGGCGTCGTACAGGATCGTGACGCGGTCTTTGGCGGCTAAGCTGGCGGGCAAAAGCAGAAGCGACGCGGCCGCCAGCTTCAGAAATCGGCGTAAAGATTTCATTTTTTACCTCCAAACCATTTGGATCGAAGTTCAGTCGTCTTCGCCGATGAGGATGGCAGCGCCGAGAACGGTGGTCCAGAGGCCGCGTTTGTCGCCGACCGCGGATTGCGTGACGTTGAGGGTGCGTACGATCTTGTTGGAGATGCGGTAGACCTCTTTTTTTTCGTCCCAGGAAAGATCCGGATCAAATTCAACGTTGAGAGTGGTGGCGAGCATTTCGGCGGCCAGCTCTTCGGCGTATTCGCCGGCAACTTCTTCGGTTTCGCCGAAGGAGTGGTGCTCGGAGAGATAGCCATACATCGATTTGTCACTGGGAAGCGCGAGACCGATGCTGGCGGCGATCAAACGGTGCGGTTCCTTAGTGGAATTTTCGCTGATGACGGTGAATGCCACCTGGCCGGGCCGAATGTGCTTTAAGCCTTCGCTGCGCGAGATCAATTTACAATTGGGAGGGAAGATCGAGGAGACGCGGACGATGTTGCACGCCGCAATGCCCGCGTTGCGAAGTGCAAGTTCGAAACTGGAGAGCCTTTCGCGATGTTTACCGACGCCTTTGGTGAGAAATATTTTCTTAGCGACAAACGCCATGGTGCCGGTGTGCGGTCCCTCCGTGGGGATATGACATGTGAAATTTTGTGCTGTGGAAAAGTAACAAGAAGGTTTTGGTGTGTCAATTCATTTCCGAGGTTTCATTTGACTAACGGCATCCACAAAAATGAGGCCGCGGCGTGGCCGAGAGGAAATGTTCCGAGGGCGACGCAGATTTCAACGAAAACTTAGTCGGCAATGGCGCGCTGAAGGAGTTTTCCGAGCGGATTGCAGAGGGCAAGAACTTTTCCGAGGTCCTCGGAGGTGAAATCAGGGCCGGCAACCTTGGAGTTGGCGCCCTTGCGGCTAATTTGTATGACGCCAACGACTCGGTCGCCGGAGAGAATCGGGGCGCTGATGATTTTTTGGATGAGTTCGGCGTTTTCGGCCGCCAATTTGACGCCTTCGAAAACAGTGGCATGTTTCACGGAGGTGAAATCGTTGATGATTTCGGGCCGGCTCTCCCGGGTGGTGCGCGCGGCGAGCGCCGTTTTGCTGGAAAGCGGGATGAAGCCGACGTTTTTCAGCGCCTCGGGCACGACAAAATGCAAATGCCGCCAGCGATGTGAGACGCCGAGGATGGCCACTTCGTCAGTACGAACCGAAAGGCTCTGGGCGATGCGTTGGGCGACAGACGCAAAAGAAATTTGCGCTGGATCAGTAGCTTCGCCGGCAAGCGCGTCCGCAAGTCGCTCCAGTTCCATCACGAGATTCATATTTGTTCCCAAAACTGCGCCGTGCCAACCACGGCCAGGTGAGAGGTCCCGGCGGGATTACAGATGCAGAATAGCATTGGGGCCAATGGCGGAATGTAAAAACGAAAATACGTGGGCTTAATACGTAACGGGCGGCAATTGCGAACAGTTCGGAACGTTCAAAGAAAATGCGTCAACTTGCATCGGTTTTGGCAACTGCCTATACTGAATTTGCCGCGATTCATTCTAGTTTGTGCGAGAAATGACGCGGCGGAGAGGCATGTCCGCTACCGCAACCCGGCCCCAAACCAGTTACCTCCTCCGCAAACTGCATTCTTTGAGTGGCATCGTTCCGTTAGGCGCATTCTTGGCGGAGCATTTTTGGTCCAATAGCTCCGCGCTGGTCAGCGCCCCAAAATATAACGAAACCTCGCAAGAGCTTCAGACGATTCCATTTCGTGTGCTCGCGGAATGGGCTTTCATTTTCTTGCCGATTCTGTTTCATGGCGGCTATGGAATTTACATCTGGCTGCGCGGTGAATCGAATATTGTGCAATATCCGTGGATGAAGAATTGGTTGTATACGTTCCAGCGCTATACGGGAGTGATTGCGTTTGCGTATATCGGGTGGCACGTTTACACGCAACGCTGGGTTACGCACGGGATGTCGACGTATGGCGAAGTGGCGCAGCAGATGCGGAATCCGTGGGCTTTCGCTTTCATGGTAGTGGGGGTGGTGGCTACGTCATTTCATCTTGGCGTGGGCATCTGGAATTTTCTGTGTAAGTGGGGACTGGCAGCGACAGCCCGCGCGCAACGGGCCGCAGGGCAGCTCGGAGCCGCGGTGGGCGTCATATTTAGCTTAGTGGGGATTTTGATTGTGGCGAGCTTTCGGTACAACTGGCATCCCTTCGCTTCGTATTTAACGCAGAAATGAGACAGCCTAAGATCATCGTAGTCGGCGGAGGATTGGCCGGCCTGATGGCCACGATTCGTGTGGCCGAGGCGGGCGTGCCGGTGGAGCTTTTTTCGATCGTGCCGGTGAAGCGATCGCATTCCGTTTGCGCGCAGGGTGGGATTAACGCGGCGAAGAATCAGAAGGGCGAGGGCGATACTCCGCAGAAACACTTTGACGACACGATTTATGGCGGCGATTTTCTGGCCAATCAGCCACTGGTGAAGCGCATGTGCGAAGCGGCGCCGGGAATTATCGATCTGCTGGACCGCATGGGTGTGACGTTCAACCGCACGCCGGAAGGCTTACTGGATTACCGGCGGTTTGGCGGGACGCTTTATCACCGAACGGCGTTTGCGGGGGCCACGACCGGCCAGCAACTGCTTTATGCCTTGGATGAGCAGGTGCGGCGGCACGAATCGGAAGGCCGCGTTGCCAAGCGCGAAGGCTGGACGTTCTTGTCGGCCGTAATCGACGATGCGGGCATTGGCCGTGGTATCTGCGCGATGGATTTGCGCTCAATGGAAGTGAAGACGTTTGCGGCGGATGCGGTAATTTTTTGCACTGGGGGAATTGGGGCGATTTTTGGGCGCTCGACGAATTCGGTGGTGTGCACGGGATCGGCGCAGTCGGCGCTATTTCAGCAGGGCGTTGATTACGCTAACGGCGAATTCATCCAGGTGCACCCGACAGCTATTCCCGGCGAAGATAAGTTGCGGTTGATGAGTGAATCGGCACGCGGAGAGGGAGGGCGAGTTTGGGTACCGCGAAATCCCTCGGAGAAGCGCGCACCGAAAAGCATCCCAGAAGGCGAGCGATTTTACTTTCTCGAGGAATGGTATCCGAAATATGGGAACTTGGTGCCGCGTGATATCGCAACCCGGGCGATTCACCGCATTGTGTATCAAGAGAAGCTTGGCATCGGCGGGCAAGCGGCGGTTTATTTGGATGTGACCCATATTCCGCGGGACGTGCTCGATCGCAAGCTCGAAGGCATCCTTGAGATTTACGAAAAGTTTCTGGGTGTTGATCCGCGTGAAGAGCCGATGAAGGTGTTTCCCGCGATGCATTACACCATGGGCGGCTTGTGGGTGAACGGGGAAGACCAGGCGACAAATGTGCCGGGAATTTACGCTGCGGGCGAATGCGAATACCAATATCACGGAGCGAATCGCTTGGGGGCGAACTCTCTGGTGTCATGCATATTTGGGGGCGGCCTCGCGGGACCCGCGGCGGTGAAATATGCCCGGAGCCTTGAAAAGGGAGCCGACGCCATTGAGGCAAACGTTTTTTCGCGTGAGCAAAAGCGACAGGATGAGATGAACGACGCGCTGATTTCGCAGCAGGGTTCGGAAAATCCGATCACTATCTGGAAAGAACTTGGCGAAATCATGACGGAGCACGTCACCGTGACGCGTATCAATAAAAATCTCGAGAGCGCAGACGCCAAGATCAAGGAATTACAGGCGCGATTCAAGAAGATCAATTTGAGCGATCGAACGCGGTGGTCGAACCAGACGCTGACCTTCGCTCGTGAGCTGGGTAACATGTTGATTCTGGCACGGGTGATTACAGTTGGCGCTTTGTGCCGAAATGAGTCGCGCGGCGCGCACTACAAGCCAGATTTTCCGGAGCGGGACGACGGGAATTGGCTGAAGACGACGAGGGCCAAATGGGTGAACAACGATATCCAGCTTACTTATGAGCCGGTGGATATCTCTCAAATTCCACCGCGACCGCGCAGATATGACGCGGCGAAGTGATTGAGGTCTGAGATGACGGAGCGCAAACAAGTCATCGTCAAAGTAAAGCGACGGGCGAGCCCCAAAGAGGATTCGCGATGGGAGGAATTCGCGCTGCCGTGGCGGCCATCGATGAATGTGATCATTTGCCTGCGTGATATTGCGGAGAATCCTGTCACGCGCGAAGGCAAACAGACCAGTCCGGTGGCTTACGATTCGAACTGCTTGGAGGAAGTGTGTGGCTCGTGCGCGATGGTCATCAATGGGAAGGCGCGGATGGCCTGCTCCGCGCTGGTCGACCAATTGGAGCAGCCGATTCGCATTGAGCCGCTGACGAAGTTTCCGGTGGTGCGGGATCTGACGGTCGATCGCCAGTTCATGTTTGAGAGCTTGAAGCGTGTGAAGGCTTGGATTCCGATCGATGGCACGTACAATCTTGGCGAAGGACCTCGTATCGCTCCCGAAGTGCAGGAGAAGGCATATCCGCTGTCGAGATGCATTACTTGCGGAAACTGCCTGGAGGTCTGCCCGCAGGTCAATGAGAACAATAATTTCATGGGCGCTGCGATTTTTAGCCAGGTGCGATTGTTCAACATGCATCCGACCGGCGCAATGCATGCGAAAGAGCGAATCCAGGCGGTGATGGGACACGGCGGCATTGAGGATTGCGCGAACGCGCAAAATTGTGTGAAGGCCTGCCCCAAGGAAATTCCTCTGACCGAATCGCTGGCGGAAATCAATCGCCAGGCGTGGAAACAAGCTTTGTTCGGCTGGCTGGTAGGGTAAACTCTCTCGCACATCTTGATTGCTGGAGGCGATATGCGTCGGATTCTTTCCATGCTGTGCGTTGTGGTATGTGCGGCAGTGGGCGGGCTACTGGTTCGCGGCAGTGCTGCGGATGCGGTTGCCGATCGCGCTCACAAACTGCAGTTCTCCTCGATAGTGCTGGATACCCACGACGACACCACGCAGCGTTTTTTCTCGAAAGGCTTCGACCTTGGCAAGCGCAATCCTGATGGCCACATCGACATTCCGCGCATGCGCGACGGCGGAATGAACGCTATTTTCTTTTCGATTTGGATCGACGGACGAATCATGGGACCGCCAGCGGTGCAAAAAGCCCTAGATCAGATCGACGCGGTCCACGAAAATGTGCGCAAGTTCTCGAAGGATATGGTGTTTGCCCGGACCGCCGCAGAGGTGCGCAGCGCTCATGCGCAAGGGAAAATTGCGGCGCTGATGGGCGTCGAAGGCGGGCACATGATCGGGAATGACATCCGCATGGTGCGCATTTTCGGCGATTTGGGCGTGCGCTATATGACTTTGTCTCATTTTTACAATGATGAGTGGGCGGATTCCTCGACCGACAAACCGGCGCATAACGGACTGACGGACTACGGCAAAGAGATCGTGCGCGAAATGAACCGGCAGGGAATCATGGTTGACATCTCGCACGTGAGCGACAAGACATTTTACGATGCGCTAGAGGTCAGCAAAGCCCCGCTCATCGCTTCACACTCTTCGTGCCGCGCGCTTTGCGATCATGTGCGCGACATGTCCGATGAGATGATCAAGGCGTTGGCGGCCAAGGGCGGCGTTATCCACATTAATTACGAGAAGAGCTTCATCGATCAGGATTACAAAAATGCTTACGATAAGGCGACCGGAGGAGCTGGCGTCGTAGGCGCACTGAGCCAAGCTATCAAGGAATGTGGCGACGACCAGGAATGCACCGCCCGAGCTGCGATTGCGCTGGAGCGAAAGATGACTGAGGAAGGGAAGCTGCCGCACGTTAGCTGGGAGCGAATTGTCGATCACATCGACCACGCTGTTAAACTGGTTGGCGCTGACCATGTTGGCCTGGGCTCGGATTTTGACGGCGCTTCGATGCCGGAAGGGATGGAGGACTGCTCGAAGCTGCCGAAAATTACCGAGGCCCTGCTGCGCAAAGGCTATTCGGACCAGGATATCCGGAATATTTTGGGTGAGAACACGCTGCGGGTAATGGAGCAGGTGGAGCGGGCGAGCCACGAACTCCAGGCGCAAAAGTAGTTTCAGGGGAATGCAGCGAGGTGAAATGCTTCGAAACATTTCGGTCGGTGCGGCGGCGTTGTGTGTCGTCGCCGGAGCGATCATGACCGCGACGCCGCGAGCAGATGATATTTCGGCACGCGCGCGCAAGCTGCATTTTGCGTCGATCGTCGTCGATACGCACGATGATACGACCCAGCGCTTTTTGGACGGGGATTTTGACTTAGGCGCGCGTAGTGCGACCGGCAGCATCGACATTCCTCGCATGAAGGAAGGCGGGCTCGGCGCAATTTTCTTTTCGATATGGATCCCGAGCAAAATCACCGGGCCTGTGGCCGTTAAGCATGCGGTCGATCAGATCGACGCGGTGCGGGAACAGGTGCGCCAGCATCCCCACGAGATCGTGCTGGTGACTACGGCGGGGGAGATCCGCGAAGCACGCAAGCAGGGCAAGATTGCGGCGTTGATGGGTGTCGAAGGTGGGCACATGATTGCCAGCGATTTGGGCGTGCTGCGTTCTTATGCGGCGCTTGGGGTACGCTACATGACGCTGACGCACGGCGGAAATGACGAATGGGCGGATTCCTCGACGGATACCGCTGTGCACAACGGGCTAACTGATTTTGGCAAAGACGTGGTTCGCGAGATGAACCGGCTGGGCGTGATGGTGGACATTTCGCACGTCAGCGATAAGACTTTCTATGACGCGCTGTCGGTGAGCAAGGCGCCGCTGATCGCTTCCCACTCTTCTTGCCGTGCCCTTTGCGATGCCAAGCGCAACATGACCGATCAAATGATCAAGGATCTGGCGGCCAAGGACGGAGTGATCCAAATCAACTATCACGTGGGCTTTCTCAGCGAGGAATTCATGAACGCTGACAAGAATCCGGAGATTACGAAGGCGATTTCCGATGAAGTGCAAAAACGCTGCGGTAACAAGGAAGGTTGCCAATTAATTGAAGGCGACCGCATCACTCGGGAATACGTGCAGCAAGGCAAACTGCCGCGCGTGGACTATACCAAGATCATCGAGCATATCGATCACGCAGTGAAGCTGGTCGGCGCGGAACACGTCGGGCTCGGCTCCGATTTCGACGGCGCCAATATGCCGTTCGGGATGGAAGATGCGACCAAGCTACCGCAAATCACGGAGGCCCTGCTTCGCAAAGGCTATTCGGAGGAGGACGTGCGCAAGATTCTGGGCGAGAATACGCTGCGCGTGATGGCGGAAGTGGAACGCGTTAGCAGGGAACTGAATTCCGGGAAGTAGCAGAAGGGCTATTTAGGAGAGAAACCGTAATGAGCTTGGGGTACAAGAACGGAAGAATAGGTGTTCGCCTTTTTGCGGTAATGATGATCGCAACGCTGGGAGCAGGCGCGGCAGCGCTTGCGCAAGCACCCGCTTCGGCGCAAAAGAGCGCGCCTGGGCAGGCCACCACGACGAAGAAAGCGCCGGTAACAGCGGCTCGGTCGTACGATCGGGCATTGCTGAAGCCGTCTTTGCTGAAGGACAAGGCGCCCGAACACTACAAGGTAAAGTTTGTGACCACGCGCGGCGAGTTCACGCTGGCGGTCACGCGCGCTTGGGCGCCGCTCGGTGCCGACCGCTTCTATACGCTGGTCAAGCATCATTTTTACGACAACGCCAGCGTCTTTCGGGTGGTACCGAGCTTTGTAGCACAATTTGGAATCAGCGCGTATCCACCCGTCACTGCGGCCTGGAGGGGGACCGATATCAAGGACGATCCCGTAACGCAGAGCAATAAGAAGGGGTACATCACGTTCGCCACCTCGGGGCCCAATACGCGAACCACGCAAGTGTTCATCAATCTGCAGGACAATGCCCGCCTGGACAAAATGGGCTTCGCGCCGTTCGGGGTGGTGGAAGGCGACGGCATGAGGGTGGTCATCATGTTTTACGACCAATACGGCGACGACGCCGGCCCGGATCAGCCCAAGATTGAAAAACAGGGCAAACCGTATCTCGATAAGGGCTGGCCCAAGCTCGACACCATCAAATCAGCGACGCTGCTTACCAGCGTGCCGGCCGCTGCGTCTAAACCTGCGGCGCCGACGAAGAAGCCCTAACGAGCTAGGTATCTGTTTTTCGAGTGGCATGCATTGATTCTTTGCATTAACAGCAATTTGACTTTCGTTGGCCGCCACACGTATTCTTTAACTTCGATGAACACCTGTTGCCAGATGATGTGTTGTTCTTGCGCGTGCAACGCTGCGTGTCGCAAGGCGCACAGCTCTGGCCAGGGGAGTTTCCGGACTTAGACGTACCTTAACAAAAGTTCCGAAGCCCACGTTGCCAGAGATCAGGCGAACGTGGGTTTTTTGTTTTTACGGCGCATTTCCAGGGCAGAACATGAGCGAAATCAAGGAAACCAAAGCACAACGAGTCGAGCGACTGAAGCGCGAGAAGAATGCCTGGGAGCATTTCGATGAAATCCGGTCATTTGCGCGGCAGGGACACGCTTCGATCCCGCCAGAATGGCTTGGTACGTATTTCCGTTCTTGGGGCGTTTACACGCAGGGAGACGGCGTGGGCGTGGTCGGCGGCAAGAATGGCGAAGGTAAAGCTACGCCATTCTTTATGGTGCGCATCCGAGTCCCCAACGGCCTCCTGAGCAGTCATCAGGCGCGCACCATTGCCGACCTCGCCGAGCGCCATGCGCGCGGCGTCGCGGACATCACCGTGCGGCAAAATTTTCAATTTCATTGGGTGACCATTGAATCGCTGCCCGATGTTCTCGAGACGCTTTGGCGGGTAGGGTTGTCGACCACCGGCGCGTGCGGCGACGTGGTACGAAATATTACCGGGTGCCCGCTGGCCGGATTTGACGCGCACGAGTACTGCGACGCTTCGCCCCTGGCTACGGAACTGAATGGGCAACTTGGGGGGAACTCCGAGTTTTACAATTTGCCTCGGAAGTTCAAGGTTTCCATTACTGGCTGCCGGTCTTGGTGCACGTATCCCGAGATAAACGACGTTGGACTGACCGCCGTCTCGCGAAAGCGTTTGCGCCATCACCGGCGCTTGAACGAAGGGAACCTGGGACGCGAAGAATTGATCGAAGACCGGATCGCCCTGCGTGCCCGTTCCCGGCCATTGCGTGTGCAGTTTGGCTTGCGGCCAGAGATTGGATTTTTCCGGAGCCGTGAAGCGCTGCTGCGTCGCCATAAGATCGGGACCGGCCTGTGGCCCTTCGAGCTCGGGCTGATAGGAGGAACGCGCGCGTCCCGGCTGGTCGACCACATAGACAGCATAGCCCTGGCGCAGGAAGTACTGCGCCCAGCCCTCGCGCCCATCGGGCGTGCCGGTGAAATTGGTGCCGGTCTGGATCGCGCCA
>Ga0137412_10005246_pt1 | contig 10362 bp, 9 predicted proteins | sample CZODoug2_1_16fun_FD_122160 | JGI IMG/M metagenome (GOLD analysis project Ga0137412, IMG submission 122160) | Vadose zone soil fungal communities from Angelo Coast Range Reserve, California, USA - CZODoug2_1_16fungal (Hybrid Assembly) | ecosystem: Environmental > Terrestrial > Soil > Vadose zone... | reverse complement strand
ACCAGTTCGTGGCCAAAGACGGCCGGTGGCTGAATCATTTTGGCATGATAGCCGCGCTTCCAGACTTTGAGGTCGGTACCGTCGGTAAGCGCCAGCCGGACGCGCACCAGGACTTCGTCGGCGGCCAAAGCGGGCACGTCGATTTTTTCAATGCGAAGGTCTTCGCTGCCATACAGCACCGCCGCGGTCATCTTCGAGGGCACCGTGGCGTGGGTTACGGCAGCTTTCACTTCTTCGCCTACTTCCAACTTCTTTGGCGTCGTCGTGCTCATGCGTGTGCAATCAAAATCTTGAGTGATTCCGCCGTCGGCTTGGCGGCCAGATCCAATGCTTCTTGGATTCTAGCCAACGGAAAACGGTGCGTCACAATATCCATGACCGGCAGTTGCTTCTTCAGCACCAAGTCGGCCCCCGCTTCTTGGATGTCTACGGCGGCACTATAGCTGCCCAGGATTTCTTTTTCGTCGATCCCCACGGCCGCGGCGGGAAACTCAATCCTGGTTACCGGGTCGTTTGCGGCGAACAACAGCACGCGTCCCCCGGGCCTTGCTGCTGCCAGCGCATCGACGACAACAGACGGGTGCGCCACAGCTACCAAAACCGCATCGGCGCCACGACCCTCAGTCCGGGCCTTCATGTGTTCCACAAGCTTACCATCACTGGGGTCAAAGGACTCCAACGCTCCTAAAGTTAAGCTCTTCGCGCGCCGGACGGCCATGGGGTCGCTGGTATACAGCTTCGCACCCTGCAGATTTGCCACCATCAGCAATTGCAGGCCGATGGGGCCGCAGCCGACGGTCAATACCGTTTCGGCTGCCGTTACGCGCGCCTTCCGCACGGCTTTCAGAATCGTGTTGATCGGCTCGATGAACGTGGCTTCCTCGAAACTAACGTCATCGGGCAGGGCGACGATGCCGCGTTCGGCCACCCAGGGCATGGCTTTCACGTATTCGGCGAAGCCGCCGCCGTTGGGGGTGAATCCGCCGGTCAATCCCGCCGTCTTGTATTGCTTGCACTGCGAGAAAAGGCGGCGTTCGCAATAGAAGCAGTTCCCGCAGGGGATGTGATGGAAACTCATCACGCGGTCGCCGAGCTTCCATTTCGTGACGCCGCGGCCAACTGCAACGACAGTGCCGGCTAGTTCGTGACCCAGAATCTGCGGCGGCGGCAGATAGGCGTGAAAAATCTTCTTGATGTCTGTCCCGCAGACCCCGCAGGCGGCGACTTTGATGAGGACTTCGCCATCGCCGACTTCGGGTACCGGGACTTCTTCGACGCGGACGATACCCTTTTCGCGGTAGACACCGGCGCGCATGGTCTTGGGGATCGGGCCCAAATTCCGTGCCGCCTCCAGGGTTGTGCCCGTCCGACTCATTTCGCCGCTACCTCTTGGAGTTCCGGGGGAGGCCAACCGTGGCTGCGGAAGGAAAGTTCTTTAATAAAGGCCTCTAGAAAATTACAGAGTGCTTCTGCGGCTGTGTGACTCTGTCTTCCCAGCCGGATCAGTGCCGGCAATTGCAGCGGGTGAGAGGCCACGTGCATGAACACTCCGCCGATCTTGATGCGTCCCCGCTCATCCACGGTCATGTCAATATCTGCCGGCATGTCCTCATCAAGACGGTCGCTGACCACCCGGATTGCAACAGCGGGCAGTCTCTTTTCCTTTGCTACGGACAATATCGCGAAGCTCTCCAGATCGACTGCGTCAGCGAATGGACTCATGCGCTGCTTCTCTTCTACCGTGGCAATCACTTTGTCTGTCGTGAGGAACATCTTTGCTTCAATCGCTTTGTTTTCGTAAGCAGCCATGAAAAGGTTGCGGGAACATTCGATGATTTTTGATTTTCCCAGCCGTTGAACTGCGCGAGCTGCGAGAATATCGCCAACTTTGTATGCTGGCTTAAGGGAACCCGCGAAACCCGAGGCGATACAAATCGTATGGGGAGCGGCCATGGCGATTTCCGCTCCTCGACGGGCATTCTCCATTCCCATGCCGGTCACGACGAAATCGACGGTGCCGCGGCCGATCTGGCATCGAAACATGTCAAGACCGTCGAGGTGTATTGGCTCCAGCCCCCTGAGCTTGCGCCAGGGGGCGAATTCGGCTTCGACGGCGAATGTGACGAGGATACGCATTGATTCAAAGTTCGAAAAACACCGGTCCAAAGACCGGCCACTACAAAACCTTAAGCAGCGGCGTGGGCCATGCGCTTGGCGCGGCTCTTGGCGATGTAGCCGTTGGCTTCATACCAGCGCACCGCACGCTCGAGCGCTGCTGCCACCGGCCCCGCTTGAAATCCCAATTCACCCTTGGCGCGCGCGCAATCCACAAACATCATGTGCCGGGCAATCTTAACGCCTTCGACTGGTATACCGGGCTCGCGCCCGACCAGCCGCGAGAGCGCCGTATTGGCATAGGCTACACCCAGCGCGAGTCCATGAGGAATTTTCAAAATGGGCGCGCGCAGACCGGTTATCTTCGCGAGCGTGTCCAGCATCTGCTTCAGAGTCAGATTCTCCCCGCCCAGCAGGTAGCGCTCGCCGACTTTGCCCTTTTCGGCGATCAGCAGGTGCCCTGCCGCGCACTCTTCCACGCCGACAAAATTCAAGCCGGTCTTCACATAGCCGGGCATCTTGCCATTCAAAAAATCCAAGATAATCTTTCCGGTGGGCGTCGGCTTCCAATCCCATGGACCTACCGGCGTGGTCGGCATGGCCACAATGACCGGCAATCCGCTCTTCACGGCGCCAAGCGCTTCTTTTTCCGCCATCCACTTCGAGCGCTTGTAGTGGCCCACCATTTCTTCGAGCTTGGCATCGGTGAATTCATTCGGATGCTGCGGCCGGTCGACCGCAATGGTTGCGACCGTGCTGGTGTAAATCAACTGCTCAACGCCGGCGCGCTTCGCGGCGTCCAGGAGATTTTTTGTTCCGCCGACATTCGAATCGTAGATGTCTTGCTTGCGCTTGGCCCACAAGCGGTAATCCGCGGCGACGTGAAAAACGCGCTTCACGCCTTTCATCGCGCGCTCGAGCGCGGCGGGATCGCGCAGATCCCCGGTCACATACTCGAGCGGCAAATCCGCAATGGCGCGATTGGTGCTCGAAGCGCGCAGGAGCACGCGCACGTCGTCGCCGCGGGCCACCAACTGCCGTGTCACGTGGCTGCCAAGGAAGCCCGCCGCGCCTGTGACCAGCGTGCTCATCCGACTTTGATGCCTTCTTCATCCGCTCTTGCTTGGTGTTCGAGGTGCACCGCTGAAGCGCCGGCTGCCGGCACGCTCCGCGGTTCGCCGAGGAGCACTGGCCCAGCAAGTTGTGAAAAGGACTCCCACCAAATATTTCCGATCCGTTTACGGGCTTCGGTAGATTTCTGCGACAAATCTTGAGCGGCCGGAAGGGCGGAATTCGATTCGCCGCGGGTGGGCGAAATCACAAATCCATCCACATCCAGAGAATGCGCCAGGTGCAACAACTCCGCTGCATCGCTCATTTCCGTTTCCGGAGTAACGCGCACGTGAACGCAGATCAAGAATCCAGAGAGCCTCGCGGCGCGAATGCCCTCCACGGCAAGTTCCGATGCGCCCCGCCGGAGGCCGCTGGACGTGCGATGCGGCGCGCCAGACTCCAGACGAACGGTTAGAAAGAGCCGCGACACCGGCTGAAACTCATGAATGCGGCGGCGGAGAAGAGTTCCAGCGGTTTCGAGGAAAACAAAATGACCGCTCTGGATGATGGCGCGAACCAGGTGCGCAATGCCTGGATGAAACAGCGGTTCGCTTCCCCCGATCCAAATGACCGGCGAGCGGCTGCCAATAATATCGCGGATCTTTTCGTGTGAAACCGGATGACTGGAATCGGGATGCAAAATTTCTGCCGCATCCACGAATTGGATGGGGCGGGCGCCTTGCGCGAGACGCAGCTTCTGCGCGAGCCGGGCCATGGTGAGGTCCGCAGTAAGCCGCAGGGGCAAGCGCATCATGCGCTCTAAAACCCGCGGCGCAGCCGGAATTCGCTGGGCTGGAATTTCAGCGCCACGTACTCATCCGCGCCGCGCGACTGGTTGGAATAGCGCGCCAGCGCATAGACCGGAAAGGAATTCCGGTAGAGGTGGTATTTCAGGTAAAACACGCCCGGGAAACCCGTGCCGGTGAAATCCGGCTCGCTCCACGAGCCATCTTCTTTCTGCTGGTGCACGAGGTAGGAAACCGCTTTGACGATGGCAGGCTCGCGGAGATCCGCGCCGGCGAGCAGTCCAATCAAACCCCAAGCCGTCTGCGAGGGCGTGCTCGGTCCCTGTCCCTTTGTGGCCGGCATCTCATAGCTTCGCAGCGACTCGCCGAAGCTGCCGTCGGCCTTCTGCATGGTGCGAAGCCAGAGCACCGCGCGCTGGCAGTAATCGCGCGCGGTCAGCGAAACGGTTTCCAAGGCGCGCAATACGCCGCTGGTTCCATAAACGTAGTTGACCCCCCAGCGGCCAAACCAGGAGCCGTCGTCGGATTGGTCTTTCAGCAGAAACTTCACGGCGCGCTGAATGGCGGGATGTTCCGCGGGCCAGCCAAACCTGCCGAGGCATTCGACGACGCGTGCGGTGACGTCGGCGGTGGAAGGATCGATCATCGCGTTGTGGTCCGCAAAAGGAATGTTGCAGAGGAACTTTTTGTCGTTATCGCGGTCAAACGCGCCCCAGCCGCCGTCGCGGTTCTGCATGCTGAGCAACCATTGGATTCCTCGCCGTATGGCGCCTTCCATGCGCTCGGGATCGCGATATTTCACGCGCTGGAGAGCCATCAGCACAAATGCGGTATCGTCGACGTCGGGATAGAAATCATTGCGAAATTCGAAAGCCCAGCCGCCCGGTTCGGCGTCTTTGTTCTTCACCTGCCAATCGCCCGGCCCGAGCACTTGCTTCGAGAGCATCCAGTCCGCGGCCTTCACCAGGGCGGGATGATCCGCTGGCAATCCGGCTTCTTCCAGGGCGACCATGGCGATGCAGGTATCCCAAACCGGCGATACGCACGGCTGCATGCGGATGGTGTCGCCTTCTTCAATTTCAAATCGCGAGAGCTCCTTGATTTCGCGCCAGGTCAGCGGATCGTCCGGGCCATGTCCCAGGGCCATCAGCGCGAAAATCGAATTCATCATCGCCGGGTAGATCGCGGCCAGTCCTTCGGTCCGCTCGATGTGATTCAGCATCCAAGTCTTCGCTTCGCGCAGCGCGCGCTGGCGCAGCGGCTTCCAGGGCAATTTCTCGTAGAGCTTTAATCCGCGGTCCAGCGCCAGGAAAACGTTTTTCCAGGAGATGAGCTGCGTGCTCCAATCAAAAGCCGCGGTCTTTCGCGTGGGGTCTTTGAACAATTCATCGACGCGCGCGCGTTCCGGCAAGCGCCAAGCGGGCCGCAGCGAGGACAAGATGGCCATGGGGATCACGATGCCGCGCGTCCAGGAAGACATCTCGTAAATATTGAAATAGAACCAATTCGGCAGGAGCATGAACTCCGGCGGGATCGATGGAACAAGCTCCCATCCGACCACGCCGATCAGGGCCAGGTAAAAACGCACGTAGGAATTCGTGTGCTCGAGGCCGCCGAGAAGATGGACGGTCTCGCGCGCTTGCACCATATGACGCGCTTCCGTGGAGTCGCCCGCCAGCTTCAAGGCGAAATATGCTTTGCAGGTAGCGTTCAGCTCCGAAGGCCCGCCAGGATAGATGGACCAGCCGCCGTCGGCGAGTTGCCGGCGGCGTACGTAGTTTGCAAGTTTGGCAATGCGCTCCGGATCGGCCTTTCCCAGAACGTGCAAATAGTAGATGTAATCGGATTCGAGGGTGGTGTCCGCTTCGAGCTCGCCCTGCCAGTATCCTTCCGCTGCCTGGACGGAAAGGAGATGATTTGCGCCGCGCTCGATGGTCTTTTCAAGACGCTCCGCCCAATCCTGTTCCTGCCAAGACGCAGGCACGGGTGCAACGGGAATCTCTTGTCCCATTCGGGCGAATGAGGCCATTAGTGCTCCCCCAGAGCGGAACGACAATCTGGCATGTCCAGCGGACCTATACAGTCAACATTAAAATCAGTCTAACTGCCGTGTTGCGCATCACTTCCCCACAAAAGCAGCGCGGCGGTTAGGGTTCGGGTAACACGAGTACTATTAAATTATCGCCGCCTTCGCCGTGATGGTCAACGGATAAGATGCGCCATTCGCAACCAAGCGTTGTCAAATCGAAACACCTGGGGGGCCCCCCAGCATTCGATGCACGAGCACGCGCAGCGGCTCAGGCAAGGGCTCGCCCTCGCGTTGCGAGACAGATGGTTTTTCTCGAAGCAAACGTGAGGGAAGCTTCATCCACGCCGGTCCCATCGAGGGGAAGGTATGCGACGACCCTCGCAGCACTAAAGCATCCGCGCGGTCCAGCGCCACGCGAGCCGAATCCTTGAAATCTTCCTTCGCCGGATCGACCACAGAAAAATAGAGGCTGGGCCTCAGGAACTGAAGCAAGGAATTGCTTTCCACAATCAGGGGTGGCAACTCCCCCTTGGCATCTGCAGGCGTTCCCTGCAAGGCTGTCCTCAGGAGTGGCAGGCCTTCCGCGAGAAACCCCTGTTTGGTTCTGAGCCAGAACGATCGCCGTGCTCCGGCTGACAGGAAACGGGCACTATCCGTTCCCGTGTCCGCCTGCAACTCCCAGTTGATCGCCGAGACGTGTTCATCCGGCGCGCAAGCGCAATTCTCTCCATTCTGCGCGCAGACACCGTGCCCATACTGGGTGATCTTTCCCGCGATCCAGTTCGCGGAGGGAAACGCGGAGATCACATCGCACACCAGTTGCGTCTTCCCAATGCTGCGCGTGTGCCCGCCAACAACGATCACCCGCCACCACGCCGGCGATTTCTTGTCATTTGCCGCCAAGCTTTTCCTCTATTCCTTTGATGCGCGCGGCCAGTTCCGGCAGCCGGCCATACCATGCGAACAACTCTTTGAATTTTTGCAGCGAACGAGCGGGTGTTCCCCAAACTGTCTCACCGCTGCGAATGGTTTTTCCTCCGAGCACGCCGCTTTGCCCGCCGATCACCGCGCCATCCTCCAGTTTGCAGCGCTCGCCAAAGCCCGCCTGTCCGCCCACAACCACGTGCTTTCCAAATACGCAAGACCCGGATAATCCTGCCAGGGCCGCAATCACCGTGTGCGCCCCGATCTGACAGTTGTGCCCCACGTGCACGAGATTGTCCAGCTTCACGCCTTCCGCGATGCGGGTGTCGTCGAGTGAACCGCGATCGATGGTGGTGTTCGCTCCGATTTCCACGTCATCGCCAATCTCCACGATCCCCGCCTGCGGAAATTTCCAATGCTTCCCTTCACCGAAAGCATATCCGAAACCGTCCGCCCCAATCACCGCGCCTGAATGAATCTCCACGCGATTCCCCAGGCGTACGCCTGCGTACAGGGTGACCCGCGGGTGAATGCGGCAGTTCTCCCCGATCCAACAACCTGCGCCGATCACCGAGTGTGCGCCGATCTGCGTGCCAGCACCGACATGGGCGTCTTCACCAATCACGGCGTACGGCCCGATACCGGCCTCCGGCGCTACCTGCGCGAGCGGCGCGACGATCGCCGTCGGATGAATCCCCGAAGCAATCGGGGCGCGCCCGAGCAGCAGTTCTGCTGCTCGCGCGAACGCCACCTTGGGTTGCCCACTCCGCAATACGGTTTTTCCCGCTAACGCTATTCCCTCAGCCGCAATAACACAGATCGCAGCCGAAGCTGCGGCCCGCTGCGCATGCTTCGCGGATTCCACATAGATTAAATCGCGCGCTCCCGCGCGCTCCGGCGCGGCAACTCCGCCAAGTTCGGCTGCGCCATCGCCTTCCAGCTTCGCGCCAATCGCTTCGGCCACTTCCTTAGCAGTTCGTCTCATCATCTACCTCAATCGAAATCGTAGAGCGATGGCTCGCCCTTCGGCCTGGTGTTCCACCGCCCGTGCACCCAGACCCATTGCTCCGGATACTTCCGGACAATTTCTTCGATCACTTTCGTGAACTTTTTAGTATTCTCCAGAACGTCCCGCCCCATATCGCCCGTTCGAATCAACTCGACTGGCGGGTCGAAACGCAACCGGTACTTTCGGCTGCGTTCATCCCAAACGGCATATCCCGGCACGACCGTTGCGCCGGTATGCAACGCCACGCGCGCAATCCCCGTAGTCGTGCTGGCCGGCTTCCCAAAGAAATCCACGAACATGGCTTCGTCCGGCATGGTGTTCTGGTCCGCCAGAATCCCGACTGTTCCGGCCTCTTTCAATACCTTCAGCATCATGCGCGCCGACTCATTCTTGAAAATCGGCCGATTTCCTGACAAACACCGGTAACCGTTCACGAGTGCATCGATCCTCTGGTTGTCGATTCGCCGGGCCATGAAATGCAGAGGAAATCCGTACAGGGCGTGCGCAAAAGAAGACAATTCCCACGCGCCGATGTGCCCTGTCAGATAGAGCACACCTTTCCCGCGCCGCCGGCCTTCCAGAAAGTTTTCGTGCCCATCGAGCACGACAAGCTGCTCAATGTTCTCTTTCGAATATTTCGGAAACCGGGCAAATTCCGCGGCCATCCAACCCAGATTCCGCAGCATTCCGCGGATGACTGTCCTACACTGCGCCTCGCTCCACTCCGGAAAGGCAATGCGCAAATTCACTTGAGCGGTTTCCCTCAATCCAGGCAGCAGCGCATAAAAAATGCGCACCGCTCCTGCGGCAAAACTCCGTGCCAGCGGGCGCGGCAATAGACCCAACCCTTTCAAAATGACCCACACTGCCGCGTATTCGACCCATTCCTTCATTGCATACCCAAGTTCGCGCGAGTTCCCCGCCGGGCGACAGTATGCAAGAGGTCCGCCGCTGGAAGATAGTGGTTCAATGTTAGACTCGACTTTCCGTGACCGAAACAACCGCTCCCATCGCCAAGGACCCGCGCACCAGCACCGCCGCCCGAATCGGCTGGACCATCCTCATCCTGGCAACGCTCTACGTTTGCTACTTCAGCCATCTCGGCGCCATCGGCTTTGTCGGGCCTGACGAGCCGCGCTACGCCTGGATCGCGCGCGACATGGCTGAGACCGGCGATTGGGTCACGCCGCGCCTCTACGGAAAACCGTGGTTCGAAAAGCCTCCACTTTTCTATTGGGGGGCGGCAATAAGCTTCAAGCTCTTCGGCGTTAGCGAAGCCTCCGCGCGACTGCCAAGCGCCATCGTTGCGCTTCTCGCGACGCTCGCGGCTATGGCAGCGAGTGCTCAAGCCGATACACTGACGTTGGTCCAAGACACCAGTAACTATTCCGTCGGTGTCGGAGGTGCGTTTATTGCCACTCCCAACAGCGGTCCAATCAGCAACGCCGACTACAGCGGCCCGGCTAAACTTGCGAGCGGTGGATTCCTCACCTACTGCATCGAGGACAACGAATTTTTCTATTCTGGTGGCACTTACAACTATGCCCTGAGCAACGGTGCGGTGAACGGTGGTTTGAACGGTCAGACGGCTCCCAATTATGACGGGGTTTCGAATGCCACGGCTTACCTTTATTCACAATTCGCTCAAGGCATCTTGGCGGGGTTTGGTGGTTTCAACTACAACCTCACGGGCTACGGCGATTTACAGCAAGCGATCTGGTTCCTCGAGGGCGAAGGCGGTACGAATAACGCGCTGGTCGCAGCTGCTGTTGCTCATGAAGGAGCGAACTGGAATAGCGACAATAACGGGGCGTACGGTGTGCTGGCGCTTAACCTGACGGATACAAACGGCGGCCCTGCCCAGGATCAGCTCTACTACCACAATGTCCCTGATCAGGGCATGACGGTCGCTCTGCTGGGTCTTTCCTTGCTCGGCTTGGCCGGCTTCCGCCGCAAGTTTTTCGGTGCGAAGTAAATTCGCCTGAGTAGATTTTAAATACGGCGCCCGGATAATTCCGGGCGCTTTTTTTGTGAATTCTACTCGCGCACCGGCTCGTTTTTTTTGATTTCGAGCTTTTCCATCAGCTTGGGAAAGCCGATCGGCAGAGCCCGCATGGCCGAGGCGATCAAGGCCGTGCCGCCGGTGCCGCCAAGCCCAATTACGCCGGAACAGCGGCCCAATCGGTGAGCTTCGACGAGGAATCCGCGCAACGCCTGACTCATGGCCGTGACAGCTGCGCCACGATCGGCATGGCCGAACACGGCCTCGGGGCCGTTGGGATGGTGCGCAGCCACCTGGGCGCGGTCGATATCCGGCCTAGCCAAAGGAGGATTGAGGGCGCCCACATCGACGAGCACGGGAGTAACCCCCTCCGCACGTAAGGCGTCGGCCACGAAACACGCCTCCGCGGCCTTCGTATCGAAGG
>Ga0137412_10005245_pt1 | contig 10363 bp, 6 predicted proteins | sample CZODoug2_1_16fun_FD_122160 | JGI IMG/M metagenome (GOLD analysis project Ga0137412, IMG submission 122160) | Vadose zone soil fungal communities from Angelo Coast Range Reserve, California, USA - CZODoug2_1_16fungal (Hybrid Assembly) | ecosystem: Environmental > Terrestrial > Soil > Vadose zone... | reverse complement strand
GCATTCATGACGGCGATACGGTCCGACATGGTGAGAGCTTCCTCCTGGTCGTGCGTGACATAGATGAAGGTGATGCCCAGATCGGCATGAAGGCGGCGCATCTCCAGCTGCAGGTTCTCGCGGAGCTGCTTGTCGAGCGCGCCCAGGGGTTCGTCCATCAGAAGAAGGCGCGGCTTGAACACAATGGCGCGCGCAAGAGCGACCCGCTGTTGCTGGCCACCGGACAATTGGCGCGGGTAGCGCTCACCATGGTCAGGCAATTGCATCAGCGCCAGCGCCTCGCGGACCAGCTTTTCCCGCTCAGCCTTGCCGACGCCACGCTGCTTCAGCGGAAATCCGATATTGTCGGCAGCGGTGAGATGAGGAAACAGAGCGTAGTTCTGGAACACCATGCCGATGTTGCGGCGATAGGGCGGCATGGCGACGACCGACTTCCCGTCGATGGCGATGTCGCCGCCGGTCGGCGTCTCGAAGCCGGCGATCATCATCAAGGTCGTCGATTTGCCGGATCCGCTCGGTCCCAGCAGCGTCAGGAATTCGCCCGAGAGGATGTCGAGCGAAACGCCGGCCACCGCGGCCACGCGATCATAGCTCCTTTCCAGGTTGCTGAGCGATACCGACGCGCCGCGGCCAGCCCCGGTCATCGCTGTCAGCTCAAAAGCCATTTGTTGAAGCGGTTGACGACGGTGTCGCGATTGTCGATCCACCAATCGAAATCGTAGTTCACGAGCTGCGATTTGATGGCGGGGGCGCTGGGCAGCACGGCCAGCCGTTCGGGCGGGATGTAGTCGTTCGACTTGGCGTTGACCTGACCGTAGGGGATTCCGAAGGCGATGCGTGCCTGCGGGATCGCCATGGTCGAATAGGCTGCGAACTTCATCGCATTCGTGGCGTTCTTGGCGCCCTTCGGGATGCCCCAGGCGTCGCGCTTCATCAGCCCCTGATTCCAGCATATGGCGGCGGGAACGTTCGCCGCCTGCAGCGCAGCCATGCGGCCGTTCCAGACGGTTGTCATGGCGACCTCGCGGTCGGTCAGAAGCTGGATCGGCACGGCGCCGGTGTCCCACCATTTGACGACCGCCTTCTTGATCTCGTCATAGCTTGCGAAAGCCTTGTCGATATCGAGAGGATAGAGCTTGTCGGCCGGCACGCCGGCCGCCATCAGGGCGAATTCCATCTCCGGCCAACCGCCGGCGCCGGTGCCGCCCATCGCCCTGTCGCCGGGAAACTTCTTGGTGTTCCAGAAGTCCGCCCAGCCTTTGGGCGCGTCGCCCTTGAAGGCGTCGGTCCGATAGGCCATCACCTGCGCCCACACCAGCATTTCGATGCCGTATTCGAAGCGGTAGGCGGCGCTGACACCGTCGTCGACCAGGGAATAGTCGATCTTCTCGAAGTAGTCGCCTTGCTTCTGCAGGTTCATGATCGAGCCGCGGCTGAGCTGGGCGATGTCCCATTCGACGTTGCCGGTCTCGACCATGGCCTTGATCTTGGTTGGGCTGGTGCCGGGAGACGCATGCACCTTGATGCCGGACAGCTTCTCGAACGGCTCGAAATAGGCCTTCTGCTGGGTCTCCTGCATCGTGCCGCCGAAGGTGGCGATGCGGACCTCGCCGCTGCCCTTCAGGATGTCGGGAATCGCGGTCTGCTCCGGCCATGCCGCCTCGGCATGACCGGGGCGGATGAACGGCGCCGCAAGGCCTGCGCCGAGCAGGCCGATTGCCGCGCGGCGGCTGAATTTGGTTAGAGAACGATGATCGCGCATGACGGCTTTCCGCCTTCCTGCTTGGGGTGATCAGTACGCCAGAAGATTGTCGCGGAAATGCTTGTGCTCGTAGGCGGTGCGCATCAGGCCGCGATCCTGTAGCGCCGGCACCAGCCCGTCCTCGATCTCGGCGAGCGTGCGCCTGTTGACATTGGGCATCGAGAACAGGAATCCGTCGCCGCCCACCTCCTGCATCACCTCGCCCATGCGCGCGGCGACGGCGTCGGGCGTGCCGCAGAGCTCGACCGACAGGTCGACCGCATTGAAGCTCGCCATCGTCTCCCGGATCGAGCGCCCTTTCGCCGTGAGGCGGTACTGCTCGAGATTCTGCTGGTGGCCGTTGGTGGTCACATCGTCGGGCAGCGGCTTGTCGAGGTCGAACTTGCCGAAATCGATATTGGTCACCTTGCCAAAATGCGCGAGCCGCTCCTCGATACGTTCCATCGCGATCGTGGCCCGCCTCTTCTTGCGCTCCTGGGCGTCCTGCATGGTGTCGCCGAGGATCGGGTTGATGAGATAGAGCACCTTGCAATCGGAAGGTTTGCGGCCACATGCGATCATGTGCTTGTGGACGTCGTCGCGGTAGGAGCGCATCGCCTCGATGCCCTTGACATGGACCACGATCGTGTCGGCATGGGTGGCTGCGAATTTGCGTCCGCGCGGCGAGCCGCCGGCTTGCGCGATCACCGGCCGGCCCTGCGGCGCCGGCCCGGAATTGAGCGGCCCGCGCGTCTTGTAATGCTTGCCGTTGTAGTTGACGGCGTGGACCTTGGTGGGGTCGATCAGCACGCCGCTCTTGCGGTCGGCGATAACAGCGCCGGGCTCCCAGGAGTCCCACAGGCCATTGCAGACCTCCATGTATTCGTCAGCCATGTCGTAGCGCAGATCGTGCTCCGGCATGCCCGGCATGCCGAAGTTCATGGCCGCGAAGTCCGAACTGCCGGTGACGGCATTCCAGCCGATGCGCCCGCCCGACACCTGGTCGAGCGTCGCCACCAGGCGGGACAGCAAATAGGGGTGATAGGCGTATGTTCCGAAAGTAGGCACGATGCCGATGCGTGATGTCACCTGCGTCATCAGCGCCGCCACCACCGACGGATCCTGACGCGGCACGGCGATGCCGTTCTTGAGGTAAATCTCGGTCGAATCACCGAAGCTTTCGCCGACATAGGATGAATCTTCGAGCAGGATGTAGTCAAAGCAAGCACGCTCAAGCGCGCGCGCCACGTTCAGGAACAGCTCGGGCTCCATCCAGGTCTGGCCGATATGCCCGGTCCAGGCCTCGCCCCAGGCCTGCGCGCTCGATCCCTGAAGAAACCAGGCCAGGTGAAACGGTTTGGTGGGCATCTGGACGTCCTGATCGCGATGAGTTGGCGGGATCGACTGAACGATCTTGGCAAAGCAAATACCGTGCCGACCGCCGATGCGTTGTTAAACGGCGCTCTTGATCGGCCGGCACATTGATTTGCGAAAGTCAGTTCGCGCCTTAGCTTCCTGTTTGAGCATGATCGCCGCACAAACGCGTTCCGCGTTTGTCGCGCAGGACAATCGCTTCGCACTTTTCCGGATCGTGCTCTGGATTGTTGTTTTGACGCGTTTTCTTCTCGCGAACCGGTAACCATCCCGGATCAAGTCCGGGACCGGCTTTCGCTCGACAACGCTTTAATGCGCCGAAGGCGCCGGCGCGTTGGCCTTGCCGCCGAAGCGGCTCTTCGTGCTTTCGCGCATGCGCTGGACCATGACGTAGAGCATCGGCACCAGGAAGATGCCGATCGAGCTTGCGGCGAGCATGCCGGCGAACACCGCGGTCCCGACCGCGCGGCGGCTGATCTCGGCGGCGCCGGTTGCAAACACCAGCGGCAGCAGGCCGAGGATGAAGGCGATCGAGGTCATCATCACCGCGCGGAAGCGCATCTGCGCTCCCGTCAGGGCTGCCTCGACGATCGGCTTGCCGGCCTCACGCTGTTCCTTGGCGAATTCGACGATCAGAATGCCGTTCTTGGCGGCGAGCGCGATCAGCACCACGAGACCGATCTGGCCGTAGAGATCGACGTTGAGGCCCGCGAGCTTGATGCCGACAAAGGAGCCCAGCACGCCGACCGTGACCGACAGCAGCACCGGGATCGGGATCGTCCAGCTCTCGTACAGCGCCACCAGGAACAGATAGGCGAACAGCACCGCGAGCGCGAGGATGATGCCGGTCTGGCCGGAGGCCGCCTGCTCCTGATAGGCGGTGCCGGTCCATTCGTAGGAATAGCCTGACGGCAGCGTCTTCTTGGAGATCTCGGCCATCGCCGCGATCGCGGTGCCCGACGAGACGCCCGCGGCCGGGCCGCCATTCACGGTGACCGAACGGAAATTGTTGTAGCGCGTGATCACCTGCGGTCCGGTGACGATCCGCAGGTTTGCGATCGAACGGATCGGCACCATGTCGCCGCTGCTGCTGCGCACATAGATCTTCCAGATGTCGGGGATGTCGCGACGGTCGACCGCCTCGCCCTGCACATTGACCTGCCAGGTGCGGCCAAACAGGTTGAAATTGTTGACGTAGATGCCGCCGAGCGTCGTCTGCAATGCGGTGAAGACGTCGGCCATGTTGAGGCCGAGCGCCTGCGCCTTGGAGCGATCGATATCGAGATAGATCGACGGATTGGTCGCGGTGAAGGTCGAGAACACCCGGGTCAGCCGCGGGTCGCGGTTCGCGGCACCGATCAGCCCGCTCATCACGCTGCCGAGCGCGGCCGGATCCTGGCCTTCCAGCGCCTCGAGCTGGTATTCGAAGCCGCCGGAGGTCGAAAGCCCGATGATCGGCGGCAAATTGAACGGCAGCACGGCGGCGGAGCGGATCTGCGATCCCGCGATGAAGGTTTGCCGGATCGTCGCCTGCACCGATTCGTTTGCGGCGGTGCGATCGCCAAACGGCTTCATGCGCACCACCATGAATGCCGAGTTGGGCTCGCTGGCGCCATCGAGCAGCGAGAAGCCGATGATCGACAGCACGTGGTCGACCGCCGGGTTCTTCGTCAGGATCGCCTCGACCTGCTTGGTCACCTCGCCGGTGCGCGCCACCGACGCGCCGTCGGGCAACTGCACCGAGATGAAGAACGCACCCTGGTCCTCCTCGGGCAGGAATCCGGTCGGCGTGATCCGCGACACGCCGAAGATGGCGCCGGCAAACACCAGAACGGCGACCAGCGACAGCACCGCCACGCGCAACAGCCGTTGCACCCCGCCGGCGTAGCGGTCGCGCACCCAGTCGATGCCGCCGAGTATCCGTCCCATGATGCCGCGGCGCGGTCCGCCGTGGCGCAGGAACACCGCGCACAGCGCCGGCGACAGCGTCAGCGCGTTCAGCGCCGAGATCATCATCGCCGCGCTGATCGTCACCGCGAACTGACGGAACAGCGTGCCGGAGATTCCGGGGATGAAGGCGATCGGCACGAACACCGAGAGCAGCACCAGCGAGATCGCGATGATCGGCGCGGTGATCTGCGCCATCGCCTTCTTGGTGGCGTCGGCCGGCGACAGCTCCGGCTCCTCCTCCATGACGCGTTCGACATTCTCGACCACCACGATGGCGTCGTCGACCACGATGCCGATCGCCAGCACCATCGCCAGCAGCGAGACCGTATTGGCGGAATAGCCGAGCGCCAGCAGCACCGCGAAGGTGCCGATCAGGCTGACCGGCACCGCCACCGCCGGAATGATCGTGGCGCGCAGATTGCCGAGGAACAGGAACACCACGATCACGACCAGCACGAAGGCTTCGCTGAGCGTCTTGATCACTTCCCTGATCGTATCGGAGACGAAAGTCGTGGAATCATACTGCACGAGGTAGGTCAGGCCCGGCGGAAACCGTTCCGACAGCTTGGCCAGCGTGGCCTGCACCGCCTTGGCCGTGGTCACGGCATTGGCGCCGGGGGCGAGATAGATGCCCATCGGGACGCCGGGATTGCCGTCGATCCGCGACTCGGAGTCCGAGTTCTGCGCGCCGATCTCGACGCGGGCGACATCCTTGATCCGCAGCACCGAGCCGTCCGGATTGGCCCGCAGCACGATGTTGCCGAACTGCGTCGACGTCGTCAGCCGGCCCTGCGTCTGCACGTTGAACTGGAACTGCTGGTCGTTGCTGACCGGGCGCGCGCCGATGCGGCCGACCGGCGCCTGCACGCTCTGGGCGCGGATCGCCGCGATCACGTCGGAGGGCGCCAGGCTGAGGCTGGTGAGCCGCTGGGTGTCGAACCAGATCCGCATCGAGTAGTTCAGCCTGGCGAACAGCGACGCCTGCCCGACGCCGGGCGTGCGCGAGATCGCATCCAGCACGTTGATGATGGCGTAGTTGGTGATGAACAGCGGGTCCTGCTCGGCGGTCTTGCTGTACAGCACGATGAACTGCAACACCGCCGAGGATTTCTTCTGCACGGTCAGGCCCTGCGCCTGCACCTCGGTCGGCAATTGCGCGAGCGCGCTCTGCACCCGGTTGTTGACGTTGACGGTGTTGATATCGGGGTCGGTGCCGAGCGCGAACGAGACCGTCAGCGTGTAGCTGCCGTCATTGCCGCTGGTCGACTTCATGTAGAGCATCTTGTCGACGCCCACGACCTGGGCCTCGAGCGGCTGGGCGACGCTCGCTTCGACCACCTCGGCAGAGGCGCCGGGGAACACCGCCGAGACCGTGACCTGCGGCGGCACGATGTCGGGGAACTGGGCGACCGGGATCTGCAACAGCGCCAGCGCGCCCGCGATCGTGATCACGAACGCGATGACGATCGCAAGCCGCGGACGATCGACGAAGACCGCTGATATCATGGTTTGCCGCCCGCCGATTTCGCCTGGCTGCTGCTGCCCGCCTCCGCCGAGGGCTTCATGCTCGACTGGATCAGCGCGCTGGCCGGCCCCGGCGCGACCACCTCGCCCGGCCGCACCTTCTGCAGCCCCTCGACGATCACCTTGTCGCCGAGCGCGATGCCGCTCGTCACCGCCGCAATCGTCGACGTCGATTGCCCGAGCTCGATTCGCCGCTGCTCGGCCTTGTTGTCGGCGCCGACGACATAGACATACTCGCCCTCCTGGTCCGACAGCACCGCCGCGCGCGGGATCGCCAGCACCTCGACCGGCTTCACGCCTTCCAGCAGGACGGTCACGAACTCGTTGTCGGTGAGCTCGCGCACCATGCCGCCGGCTTCGGCGAAATCATACAGCGCCGAGTTCGGGATGGTGCCGCGCAGCGAGATCGTGTCGGTATTCTGCGCGATGGTATTGTTGACGAAATTCAGTTCGCCGACCTTGTCGTAGAGCCGGCCGTCCGGCAGCCGGATCCGGATCACGACCGCCTTGAAGCCACCGCGCGTCGCATAGCGTTCGCGCAGATCGAGCGCCTCGCGCACCGGCACCGGGAAGGTGACATACATCGGGTCCTGGCTGACGATGGTCGTCAAGGTCCCCGAGCTCGGCGTGACGACGTTGCCCTCGGTGACCGCGGTGCGCCCGATCTTGCCGTCGATCGGCGAGTGGATCAGGGTGTAGTCGAGATTGATCTGGGACAGGTCGACCTGCGCCTGCGCGGCCTGCACCTGTGCCTCGAGGCTCTGCTGGTTGGCGACCGCGGCGTCAACGCTCGATTGCTGGCCGGCCGGCCCGCTGAGCAGGGCCTTGGCGCGATCCGCGGTCAGCTTGGCGTTGACCAGCGTCGCCTGCAATTGCGCGACCTGCGCCTTCTTCGATGCAAGGTCGGCCTCGAACGGACCGCGCTCCAGCTGGTAGAGCAGGTCACCGGTCTTGACCTCGGCGCCCTCGACGAAGTTCCGCTTCTCCAGGAAGGCGGTGACGCGCGCGACCACGTTGACGCGATTGATCGCCTCGATGCGTCCGAGAAACTCGCTGGTCTCGGTGACCGGCCGCTTGACCGTCTCGATCACGCCCACCGCGGGAGGGCCCGACGGAGCCGGCTGAGCATCGGCCGCTGAAATCCCCGCAAACCCCAATCCCGCCGATACGAGAACAGCCGATACGAGAACAGCCGACACGCGAAGAGCCGATATGAGAAGAGCCGATATGAGAAGACTTGCCAGCCGGCCGAGCGCTCTTTCCGTAGCATTCATGTTTGTCCAACCCTTTGGCTATCAGCGGTCTCTGGCAGGCGGATGTGACGGCGAGTTCCTTCAGGCGCAAGAAGGTCGGAATCGGCGAGGTGCGTTACAACAGATCATAACGCGCCCAATCCGTCTCCGACAATCCTGGAACCGAACCGGCCGGTGTTCTGCATCCGTGCTCACGACGCGGACAGCCCTGGACCGTCTCGATCCCGCAATGACGCGACCATTCGAGCATATCGGCGGGAATGGCGCATCCCGCGACCGCGAGGATTCATCGCATTGATGTGATGGGCTCGAAGGCGAAGCCCGGGTGACGACGGCGACCGTGGCCCCTACAGCGCGATGGCGTTCTTCAGACGCGCCGTCGTCTGATAGTCGGGCGACGCCAGCCGTTGATACAGCCAGGGCTGTGCGCTTTTGCCGCTGACCTCGTGCACACCATCGAACACGGTCATGCCGATCAGATCGGGATGCCCGGATGATGCGTAGACAGCCTGCATGTCCGCGTACCGCTCATCGCGCCCGAGCTCGCTCGAGTTTGCAGTGTCGCCGCTTCCAATCTCGACGAACAGTGGGCAGGGGCAGATCAGGCTCGCCAGCCGTCTGCCGGTGTACTTGGCGCGGCTGTTGTTGAAATGGATGTAGGCCGCGAGTTCGATGCCGAGATTCTTGGTGATCACGGACGACATTAGAAACTTCTTCTCGTCGCGCATGTATCCGGAGATCACGGTCGGCCGCATCCGTCCGGTTGCGGCCTCGAGATGAAGCGCCAGGAACGCGCTCCAGGACACCCCATAGACGCCGACATTCAACCCGGAGGTTCCGGTGAGCTTCCGGCAGACGATTTCGCCGGCATCGATCGACGCGCACGACACGTTGTGAGCGGAGACGCCATGGGACGCCAGCATCGCGGCGATGTTGTTCTGGCTCTCCTGATTTCCGATCTGGACGATGTACGGGCACCAGACGACGTAGCCATCCTGGCACAGCCGCTTGCCGATGGCGTTCATGTAGTCCTTGTCACTGTCCTCGAAGCAGCGCTCCGGCGTGCTGGCCATGCCGTGACCCAGCAGCACCAATCCCCTGATCTCGCCGTCGGGAATTCCAAGACACCCGCGCACCGGCACGCCGCATTCCAGATTGAATTCGACCTTCACGACCGAAAACCTGTCCACTGTCCTGCGCCAGAGCACCTGCATCGCTTCACCGGACGGACGATAGAGCCGCCGTCCCTGGAACAGCGAGCGCATCTCGCGTCGGATCTCCGGGCCGGTCGCGACCGCCTTCAGCCTGCCGGTCGCGGCGATGTCGAAGAACGACCGGCAGAATGCATCATAGCCAAGCGTCGGCAGATCGATATTCGCACACGATCCGCGACAATGGCTCAGTCCCAGCGCGTCGCCGCCGGCAACCGAGGCAGGCCCGACCAGCGTCATCAACAGTCCGGAAAGCGCCCTGCGGCTGATCATCGACGAAGCGAAAAAAACCGCTAAAGTGGAGCGCGAAATACCCGCCAACGAAATCGCCGATCTCTCGATCCTGAGAGAAGCACAAAAGGAGCTGGGAATTAAGCCGAAATAGTCGCAGCCATCGCGCGTCGCCAATGGGAGGCGGTCACGGGTTTGCGTACGTAATGGCCGAAATCACCGCGCCTTGCGGGTCCTGGATCACGCAGAAGCGACCGACGGTGGGGATATCCTGTGGTCCCATCAAGACCTTTCCCCCAAGTTGCCGCGCGTTTTTGGCGACTGCATCGACGTCAGTGACGGTAACATAGCATGCCCAGTGGGGAGGCATGCCTGGTGCCTGCGACGGCATCGACATTATTCCACCGATGCCCTTTGCACCGACTTTTACGACCGTGTAAGTCATGCCAGGCGTGACGCTCATCTCTTCAGTCGTCCAACCGAACAGCTTTGTGTAAAAGTCCTTGGCCGCATTGGCATCGGTGGTCATCAATTCGCACCAACTGAAAGCACCGTGGGTTTTTAGTTGTTCATCCATCTTTGTGTCCTCCGGTCTATTGACTCTATCACCGGCGCAACCGACGACAAGGGTGGGCGGCTGCAGCGCGATCCATATTGTTAAATTTTTAAAGTTTTAAACCGCCACCGAATCCCCGTGCGTCCGCAGGAAATTTTCCCATGCGGGCACGCCGGCGCGACTTTTTCTCGCAGCTTCTGTTTGCCGCTTTCGCTGTTCGATTTGAAGTTCAAGGCAGCTTTGAAGTTTGTTCGGAACGGCAGCAAATTTCTGCCAGCTTGTTCGTAATAATAATAAGAGGATGCGCCAAGCGGATCGTCGGGCGGTCTGGTATTTCAAGATTGATCATGGAAACATAATTTATCCCCGAAGTTTCCGGAAGTTTCGTCGCGCTGATTTTCCGAGTCGGGAGCCGGCGTTCCGGCTGGGATCAGTTAATGCCGCCTCAAGATTCTCCCAACGATTCCGTTAAGCGACTTTTACCGTGGCTGGTAGCCATAGCCGTGTTTATGGAGTCGCTCGA
>Ga0137412_10005243_pt1 | contig 10365 bp, 4 predicted proteins | sample CZODoug2_1_16fun_FD_122160 | JGI IMG/M metagenome (GOLD analysis project Ga0137412, IMG submission 122160) | Vadose zone soil fungal communities from Angelo Coast Range Reserve, California, USA - CZODoug2_1_16fungal (Hybrid Assembly) | ecosystem: Environmental > Terrestrial > Soil > Vadose zone... | reverse complement strand
CCTCGATGCCGAACTCGTCCATCTCGTTGAGGATGTTGTCCCCCGAGCGATCCAGCGTCTGGGACGCCGGGTCCAGCTTCTTCTCCGCCCAGGTGTCGGGCACCTGCTTCACACAGACGACGATGTTCATGGAACGGCTCAGTCCTCCCGACACCAGGAAATCCACGGTTACCGCTGAGTAGCTTACTTTTGAGTAGCTCTGCGTTACAACGGCCTGGCCGCCATCACGGCGTGACTCGCGCCACGCTCCCGGTCGACCGGTCCGGGGCAATTCTGCTGCCCCGGTCCTGGCAGTCGCCACGTGGGTTGGTCATCGGCCGGTGAACTCCGCTTTGCCGGGGCCGTTCTCGACGAACGAACGCATGCCGATCTTCTGGTCCTCGGTGGCGAACAGCGCGGCAAAGTTCAGCCGCTCGATCTCCAGGCCGGAGTCCAGGTCGAGCTCCAGGCCGTGGTCGATCGCGTTCTTGGCCGCGGTCAGTGCCTGGGCCGGGCCGTTGACGAAGGTGCGCGCCCAGGCCATCGAGGCCTCGTACACCTCGGCGTCCGGCACCACCTTGTCCACCAGTCCGATGGCCAGCGCCTCGGCGGCGTCCACGAACCGGCCGGAGAAGACGATCTCCTTGGCCTTGGCCGGGCCGACCAGCCGGGGCAGCCGCTGGGTGCCGCCGGCGCCGGGGATGATGCCGAGCAGGATCTCGGGCTGGCCCCACTTGGTGGATTCACCGCTCACCCGGAAGTCCGCGCACATGGCCAATTCGCAGCCACCGCCGAGGGCGTAGCCGGTGACCGCGGCGATGACCGGCTTGGGGATCTTGGTCACCGCGGTGAAGCAGGCGTGCAGTTGGACCGAGCGCGCCGACATGTCGGCGTAGCTCATGTCGGCCATCTCTTTGACGTCCGCGCCCGCGGCGAACACCCGCTCGCCGCCGTAGATGACCACCGCGGCGATGGAGGTATCGGCGCCGACCTCGATGGAGGCGGCCCGGATCTCCTCCTGCACCTGCGAGTTGAGCGCGTTCATCTTCGGCCGGTCCAGCCGGATCGTGGCGACGCCGCCATCGCGCTCGACCCGCACGAACTCCGCCATCACAGTCCTCCACGTTCTCGCGATTTGATGGAGCAGCCATCGAAGGCTCCGTCCAACGTCTCACACGCGACTTTCCGACCGCGAACCACGGACCCGCGGAAGGCGCTGGGACCACCGATTGCCGGCTCGAACGACATGACCTGACCGGCCCGACCGGCGATACGTTGGTGCTGCCTACGAGCGGCCGACGCCCTCAGCTCGGGGGAATCGGAGGCGATCAGTGATCTGCCCCTCGTGCCGTCACGAGAGCCGCAGCGGTGCCCGGTTCTGCGAGGGCTGCGGTGTCGAGTTGCCGCAACCCTGCGCATCGTGCGGTGTGCCGCTCTCCGGTGGTGCCCGGTTCTGCGGTTCGTGTGGCCACGCCGCGGCCGAGCCGGCTGCTCCGATGGAGGCCGCCCGCAAGGTGATCTCGGTGATCTTCGGTGACCTGGTGGGGTCCACCGCGCTGCAGGAGAGCATGGATGCCGAGTCGGTCGGACGGGTGATGTCGCGCTTCTACGACGTGATGCGCGGCGCGGTGGCCCGCCACGGCGGCCACCTGGAGAAGTTCGTCGGCGACGGCGTGGTGGCGGTGTTCGGTGTGCCGTCGATCGGCGAGGACGACGCCCTGCGCGCCGTACGCTGCGCGGCCGCGATGGTGGCGGATCTGTCGGTCCTGGGAGACGAATTGCAACGGGACTGGGACGTCCGGTTGGCGATGCGAACCGGGGTCAACACCGGGGAGCTGGTGATCAGCGGAGCGGGCGAGCTGGTCGGCGACGCCATGAACACCGCGGCCCGCCTGGAGCAGGCCGCGGCGGCCGGGGACGTCCTGATCGGGGAGGTGACCTGGCGGCTGGTGCGTCACGCCGTGCAACTCGAACCGGTCGAACCGCTGGCGTTGAAGGGCAAGGCCGCGCCGGTGCGGGCCTGGCGCTTGCTCGCAACGGTTCCGGGGCCCGAGGAGCCGGCAAGCGGGCGGGTGGAGGCACCGCTGGTCGGCCGCCTGGGTGAGCTCGACCGGCTGCGCCGTGTGCTCGACGAGGCGGTGGCCGGCCGCTGCTGCCGGCTGGTGACGGTGATCGGGTCCCCCGGGATGGGAAAGACCCGCCTCGCGGAGGAGTTCTCGGCCGCCATCGGGTCCGTCGCGTCGGTGGTGCAGGGCCGCTGTGAGCCGTCCGGGGAAGGGATCACGTTCCTGCCCGTGGCCGAGCTGCTCCGCGGGGCCGGAGGTATCGGCGAGGGGGACGCGCCGGAAATCGTACGGGCGAAGCTGCGTGCGCTCGTCGCGGACGAACAGGACGCGGAGCGGATTGTCGCGCGGGCCGCGTCGCTGCTGGGGGCCGCCGATCCGGCCTCGGTGCAGGAGACGTTCTGGGGGGTGCGCCGTGTGCTGGAGTCGCTCGCCCGGCGCCGCCCCCTGGTCGTGGTTCTCGACGATGTGCACTGGGGCGAGCCGCTGTTCCTGGACCTGGTGGAGCACCTCGTCGAATGGGTCCGGGACGCACCGATGCTGCTGCTCGCCCTGGCACGCCCCGAGCTGCGGGAGTCGCGGGAGGTGCTGACCGTGCGCGGCCGCCGGGCGACCGATGTGATCGACCTCGTCCCGCTGGCGGCGGGTGAGAGCCGGGCGTTCGTTGAGGGGATGCTGGGCCGGGCCGAGCTGCCGCCGGATCTGCTGGACCGGATCCTGGACACCACCGAGGGCAACCCGCTCTTCCTCGGCGAGACCCTGCGGATGCTGGTCGACGAGGGGTCCATCACCCGCCGCGACAACACGTGGGTGACCGCGGGGTCCGAGGTGGTGGCGGTGGCGCCCACGATCCAACAACTGCTGTCGGCGCGGATCGAGCGGCTGCAGCACGACGAACGCTCCGTGGTCGAGCGGGCGGCGGTGATCGGCAAGCAGTTCTACCGAGGTGCCGTGGCCGAGATGGTCGCGCCACCGGTGCGGCCCCGCTTGGACACCCACCTGGAGACGCTGCGCCGCAAGGAGATGGTCGAGCCCGACGGGACCTACTGGGTCGACGAGCCCGTGTACCGGTTCCACCACGTGCTGATCCGCGACGCCGCCTACGCCTTGCTGCTCAAGGAAGCCCGGTCCGAGCTGCATGAGAAGTTCGCCGACTGGCTGGCGGCCAAGGCGGGCGAACTGGTCGGGGAACACGAGGAAGTGATCGCCTATCACCTCGAGCAGTCCCACGAATATCGCCGCCAGCTCGGACCACTCGACGACCACGGCCGCGCCCTCGGGGAGCGCGCGGCTGCCTTGCTCGGCTCGACCGGTCGGCGGGCCCTCGCCCGGGCGGACCTTGCCGCGGCGACCAACCTCCTGCGCCGCGCGAGCGAGCGCACCGAAGCCGACGACCCGGAGCTGCTGTGGGATCTGGCCGAAGCGCTGCTCTCGGCCGGCGACACGACGGCCGCCCGCGCGGTCGTCGACCGGCTGGCCGCTCTCGCGGGTCAGGACCCACGGCTGGGAGCGCAGGCCGACGTGCTCGCCGGCCAGATCTCCCTCCTGACAGGCACCACCGCACCGGAGGAGAACGTCGAACTGCTCACCGCGGCCACCGAGGTGCTCGAGCGCGTCGGGGATGACTCGGGCGCAGCGAAGGCACATCACGTCACCGCGCGGGCGCTCGCGCAGCTGGGCCGGTTGGGTGCCACGGAGGCCGGACTGGACCGGGCCCTGGTCGCAGCCCGACGGGCCGGTGACGACCGCCGGATCACCGCGGTGCTTGCGGCTGCCCCGCGGGCAGCGTTGTGGGGTCCCTCGCCGGTCGTGCGGGCCAGCGGGCGTTGCCTGGACGTGCTGCGGATTCTGCGGATGACCCCGGGGAATCGGCATGTGGAAGCGATCGCGCTGCGCTGCCAGGCGACGCTGGAGGCGATGCGGGGGCGTTTCGACTCGGCCCGCGAGATCCTCGCCGCGGTGCGGGTAACGCTGCAGGAACTCGGGCTCAGCTTGGAGCTGCACGAGTTGGCCACCCACGCGGGCATGGTCGAGTTGCTCGCCGGGGACGCGGCCGCCGCCGAGGCGCAGTTGCGCCCGGCCCGCGACGGGTTCACCGAGCTCGGCGTCGAGGTGGGCGCGGCCCAAGCGGCGGCGCTGCTGGCCCGCGCGATGCTCGACCAGGGCCGTGACCAGGAGGCCGTGGAGCAGACCCGCTTCGCCGAGGAGCACGCCGGCGGGGACCTCAAGACGACCATCACGTGGTGCGGCGTTCGCGCCGAAGCCCTCGCCCACCGCGGCGAGGCGGACGAAGCGCTGGCGCTCGCGAGGCGCGCGATGGACCTCGCCGAGCCCACCGACGCCCTGGCGGACAAGGCCGACGCCGCGATGGCCCTGGCCCGGGTCCTGCGGGCGATCGGGCGGTCCGACGACGCCCGCGCCGCCGCCCGGCAGGCCCACGAGCTCTACCGGTCCAAGGACCACGCCGTCGGCATCGCTCGCGCCACCGAGCCCGCCGGCCGTCCCGCTTCCGTGGATCCGCGGCCGACGGCGCCGGCCCGTGTCGAGCGGCCCGTGGTGCTCGGTGACCGGCCGCCGGAGCTGGTGTTCGCCGAGATCTGCCGCCGTTGGGCGGAACGCGACCTCGACCAGATCGCCGCTCTCTACGCCGAGGACGTCGTGCGGGTCGATCACCGCGTCGTCGGCTGGGAGGACGTCCACGGCCGCGCCGACCTGTTGGAGAACATCCGATCACTTTTCCGGATGTCCCCCGACAGCCGATTGGAGCCCCTTGACGTACTGGCCTGCGACGACCACGTGCTCGCGGTCCGCGTCAGGCTCCGCGGCACAGGCGGCGACGGAACCGGCGCGTTCGAGATCGCCCTCGGTTTCGTCCTCGTCATCGCCGACGGCCGCGTGCAGCGCCGGGAGCAGTTCGAGTACGACGACAGCGCCGCCATGCTCGCGCGTTACGCCGAGCTCGGCGGGGGCCGGCCGGAACGGACGGTCCGGCCGTCGGAGCAGGCGATGTCCGAGTGGTGCCGCCTTTCCACCGCGCAGGACATCGACGGACTCATGGAGTTGTTCACCACGGATTTCCTGTCCACCGATCACCGCGCCGTGGGCTGGGGGGAGACGCGCTATGACGGGCTGCGCCCCCTGCACGCGTCTTTCTTCGACGTGGCGTCGAACGTACGTCTCGAGACCGACGAGATCCTGGCCGCCGACGACCGGTTCATCGCGCTCATCGCGACTATCAGGGGAACGCACCTCGAGGGAGGTGGGCCGTTCGAGGTGGGATTTGGCATCGTCGCAGTGATCGAAAACGGTCGTAGGTCTCGGCAGGACATCTACGAACCCGAGGACCGGCAGGCGATGCTGATCCGCTTCGCAGAACTGGGCGGCGGGCAGGGCCCGCTGGGCGACCGCCCACCGGAGCGGGCAGTCGCTGAGTGGGTCCGGCGCGTTGCCGAGTGCGACGTGGACCGACTGTTGGAGCTGTACACGGATGATTGCGTGCTCGTCGACCACCGCGCCCTCGGCTGGGAGGATCTGGGCAAGGAAGACGGCCTGCGCCCGTTCTACGGATCGTTCTTCGCGGCTGGATCCGACTGGTGGATTTCGGTCGACGAGGTGCTGGCGTGTGACGACCGGGTCCTCGCGCTGCTGTGCAGCATGCACGGCACGAACAACGACGGGGGCGGCCGGTTCGAGATCGCCGTCGGTCTGCTCTACGTGAGCGAGAACGATCTCGTCCGCCGGGTCGAGGTGTACGCACCCGAGGACCGGCAGGCGATGCTCGCCCGCTTCGGCGAACTCGGTGGTGGGCGCGGTGTCCTCGGTGACCGACTACCCGAACAACACGTGACCGAGTACATCCGGCGCTTCAACGATCGTGAGTTCGACGGGCTGGCCGACCTCTACACCGCGGATTCCATGACGGTCGATCACCGGGCCGTCGGCTGGGGGGAGCTCCGCCGGCAGGACGTGCGTCCGATGCACGAGTCACTCGTCGAGGTCGCTCCCGACGCACGGTGGGACGTCGGCGAGGTGCTGGCCTGCGATGACCGGGTCATCGCGTTCACGGCGTTCGCCCGCGGGACACACCTCGAAGGTGGCGGCGCGTTCGAGATCGCCTTCGGTGCCGTCGCGGTGATCGAAGGCGGTCGCAGGTCCCGCGAGGACTTCTACGAACCCGAGGAGCGGAAGGCCATGCTCGTCCGCTTCGCCGAGCTCGGTGGTGGGCAGGGCCCGCTGGGCGACCGCCCGTCGGAGCGTTGGGTGGCCGAGTTCGCCCGCCGCTGGCCAACATGCGACGTCGATCGCCTCCTGGAACGGGTCGCGGCCGACTGGGTAATGATCGACCACCGCGCCCTCGGCTGGGAGGAGATGCGCAAGGACAGCCTGCGTCCGTTCTGGGAGTCGTTTTTCGCGGCCGGGTCGGACTGGTGGATGGAGGTCAGTGAGGTCCTCGCGTGTGACGACCGGGTCGTTGCGTTCCGGTGCTCGTACCACGGAACGAACAACGACGGTGGCGGACGATTCGAACTCGCCTTCGGCGTGGTCGCAGTGATCCGGGACGGCCTCGCGTCTCGCATGGAACGGTTCGAGTCCGACGAGCGGCCGGCCATCCTCGCCCGCTACGCCGAACTCGGGGGCGGCCAGGGCTGACTGGCCCCGTAACGCCCGGCGGTGCGCGCGCTCGCCCCGACCAGCCATCATTGCCTCGATGAGCGCCGAACGCCTGCCCCTGTGGCCCGGGGATCCCGTGCCGTTGGGCGCTACCTATGACCCGCTGCGCGGCGGGGTGAACTTCGCGTTGTGGTCCTCCGCGGCAGAGTCGGTGACGCTGTGTCTGTTCGATGACACCGGCGCCGAGCTGGACCGGGTGGCGCTGCCGGCACGGACCGGTCCGGTGTGGCACGGGTTCGTGCCGGGGTTGGCGCCGGGAGTGCGCTACGGGTACCGGGTGGCCGGGCCCTGGGAGCCGGCCCGCGGCGCCCGGTTCAATCCGGCCAAGCTGGTGCTTGACCCGTACGCGCGGGCGATCACCGGGGGCTGGACCGCCGACCCGGCCACCTTCGGCCACCGACACGGCGACAGCGACCTGACCAAGGACACCCGGGATTCGGCGCCGTACGTGCCGCAGGCCGTCGTCGTCGGCGCAGACCCGGAGGGCCGGGCGGGACCGCCTGCGCCGCGTCGTCCGTGGGCGGACACCGTGCTCTATGAGCTGCATGTGCGGGGATTCACCCAGACCCATCCCGAGGTGCCGGCCGAACTGCGCGGCACGTTCGCCGGGTTGGCCCACCCGGCGGTGACCTCCTACCTGACCGGGTTGGGCGTCACCGCGGTCGAGTTGCTGCCGGTGCATCACTTCGTGTCCGAGGAACACCTGCTGGTCGGTGGACGACGGAATTACTGGGGCTACAACACGCTGGGCTGGTTCGCCCCGCACGCGGGCTACTCCTCGTCGGGCTCCACCGGCGGGCAGGTGCGCGAATTCCGCGCGATGGTGCACGCGCTGCACGCGGCCGGTCTCGAGGTGATCCTGGACGTCGTCTACAACCACAGCGCGGAGGGCGAGGAGACCGGCCCGACGTTGAGCCTGCGCGGCATCGACAACGCGGCGTACTACCGGTTGCTGCACGGGCGGCGCTACGAGGACCACACCGGCTGCGGGAACACCGTGGACGCCCGACAACCGCAGGTGATCGGGATGATCGCGGATTCGCTGCGGTACTGGGTGACCGAGATGGGCGTGGACGGGTTCCGCTTCGACCTGGCCTCGGCGTTGGTGCGCGGGGACAAGGGAGTGGACCCGGCGGCGGCGCTGCTCACCGTGTTGGCCCAGGACCCGGTGTTGTGCCGGGTGAAGCTGATCGCCGAGCCGTGGGACCTCGGACCGGGTGGGTACGTGCTCGGCGGCTTCCCGCCGCCCTGGGCGGAGTGGAACGACCGGTTCCGCGGCGGGGTACGGGATTTCTGGCGGCGGGCCGCGCCCGGCGTCAACGATCTCGCGTTTCGGCTGTCCGGCTCCTCCGACATCTTCCGGCAACCGGGGCGCGGGCCGGAGGCCTCGATCAACTTCGTCACCGCGCACGACGGGTTCACCCTGCGGGACCTGGTGTCGTATGAGGCCAAGCACAATCAGGCCAACGGCGAGGACAACCGGGACGGCACCGAGGACAACCGGTCGTGGAACTGCGGCGTGGAGGGCGACACCGACGCCGCCGCGGTGCTGACGCTGAGAGGTCGTCAGATCCGCAACCTGCTGGTGACCTTGCTGCTGTCGGCGGGCGTACCGATGCTGGTGGCCGGCGACGAGCGCGGGCGCACGCAGCTCGGCAACAACAACGGGTACTGCCTCGACGACCCAACCACCTGGATGGACTGGTCGCCCAACCAGGTCGGTGAACGGCTGACCTCGTTCGTGCAGACGTTGCTGGCGGTACGGGCCGCGCACCCGGTGTTCCGCTCGGCGACGTTCTTCACCGGCGCGGCACGCAACGGGACCGAACAGCCGGACGTGGCCTGGTTCCGCCCGGACGGTGCGCAGCTGACCGACCGGGACTGGTCCGACGGCGGCCTGCGCACCCTGGGCATGCTGCTCAACGGCGCCGCGGTGACCCGGCACGGCCCGCGCGGGAAAGCAATGCGCGACGACAGCTTCCTGCTGGTGCTGCACGCGGGCGCCAATGTGGTGGATTTCCACTTGCCTTCGACCACCGACGGGGGCCGCTACCGGACGGTGCTGGACACCGGTGATGAACGCGCCGCGCACCGCCCCGAGGCCGCCGCGGGCGAGGTGGTGCGCCTGGTGCCGAACTCCGCCGTCCTGCTGCAGGTCATTGACCTGACCACCTGACCCAGTTGCGTCCGACGGAGTGTGGGCTATAGACCTCAATCGATCGGACGTCGCGCCTATTCGGCGTGCTCCGGCCCGCTGACATTGTCGGGAAAGTGGCAGGCCGCGGCGTGTCCGGCCGCATCCGCGGTGAGCACCGGCGGGGTCACCCGGCACACGTCGCGCACCTTCGGGCAACGCGGGTGGAACGGGCAGCCGTCCGGCGGGCTCAACGGCGACGGGGGTTCCCCGGTCAACCGCACCCCCGGTCGATGCAGTCGTCGCGCCGGGTCCGGCTGCGGCGCCGCGGCCAACAGTGCGACCGTGTAGGGGTGCCGCGGGCGGGCGTAGAGCTCCGCGGCGTTGCCCACCTCCACCAACCGCCCCAGGTACATCACCCCGATGCGGTCGCACAGGTGTCGCACCACGGCGAGGTCGTGCGCGATCACCACGTAGGCCAGACCCAGTTCGGCCTGCAGGTCCTCCAGCAGGTTGAGCACCTGGGCCTGGATGGAGACGTCCAACGCGGACACCGGTTCATCCGCCACCACCAGCCGCGGCCGCAGCGCCAATGCCCTGGCGATGCCGATGCGTTGGCGCTGCCCGCCGGAGAACTCGTGCGGGTAGCGGTTGTAGTGCTCGGGGCTGAGTCCGACCAGTTCCAGCAACTGCTGCACCGCCGCGCGCGTGCCGTGCGGTGTCTCGATGCCCTGCAGCCGGAACGGGGCCCCGACGATGGTGCCCACCGTGTGCCGCGGGTTCAGCGAGGAGTACGGGTCCTGGAAGATCAACGCGATCTCCCGGCGTACCGGGCGCAGCTTGCGCCCGCGCAGCGCGGTGATCTCTCGCCCGTCCAGCCAGACCCGCCCGGCGCTCGGCTCCAGTAATCGGGTCAGCAGTCGCCCAGTCGTGGTCTTGCCGCAGCCGGACTCCCCGACCAGCCCGAACGTCTCCCCCGGGGCCACGTCGAAGTCCACGCCGTCCACCGCACGCACCACCCCGGACTGACGCCGCGTCACCCCGTGGCGCACCGGGAAATGCTTGGCCAACCCACGCACCGAGAGCAGCGCACTCATCGCTTCGCCCACAACTCACGCCGCCGGGACGGCTCCAGGTGGCAGGCAACCGCGTGGTCCGGCCGGGTCAGCAGCAGCGTCGGCACCTCTGTGCGGCAGCGTCCCTCGAACACGTGCGGGCAGCGCGGGTGGAAGGCGCAGCCGGACGGCACGTTGATCAGACTCGGCGGCGCCCCGGCGACCGGCGCGAGCCGGTCATGCCGCGCCCCGTCCAACCGCGGCACCGAGCCCAGCAAACCCCACGTGTAGGGGTGTTCCGGGCTCGCGAACAAGTCCTCCGCGGGCCCGTACTCCACTCCCCGCCCGGCGTACATCACCAGCACGTCGTGCGCCATTTCCGCGACCACCCCGAGGTCGTGGGTGACCAGGATCAGCGCGGTGTCGCGTTCGGCCTGCAGGTCCCGGATCAGATCCAGGATCT
>Ga0137412_10005242_pt1 | contig 10366 bp, 10 predicted proteins | sample CZODoug2_1_16fun_FD_122160 | JGI IMG/M metagenome (GOLD analysis project Ga0137412, IMG submission 122160) | Vadose zone soil fungal communities from Angelo Coast Range Reserve, California, USA - CZODoug2_1_16fungal (Hybrid Assembly) | ecosystem: Environmental > Terrestrial > Soil > Vadose zone... | reverse complement strand
CCAACCAAGGCGGTCGGCGTCGATACCGAAGTGCTGGAATGGATCGCCAGCCAGATGCGCGGCAAGCGCCGCAGCAACCGTACCTTGATGAGAATGGTCGCAACCATCGTCGGCGCCGCGGCGCTGCCGCTCTCGCAGCTGCCGAACGTGTTCGACATCGGGATGTAAATTCAGCCCCTCGTGGCGGGTATCATGGCGGCGGGATTATTTCTCCGCCGTTTTTTGCTTTCCGCCCCTTAGACGCATCGCGTTTATCAAGTTTGTCGGAACGCACGTAGAATACGATCGGATCGACGCTTTGACCGTTTCAATATTCTGAGGGAACAGACGATGGAAATTCGCCCCATTAGAAACGACGACGATCACGCCGCGGCTCTCCGGGAGATTGAAAAGCTCTGGGGTGCTGCCGCCGGGACCGAAGAGGGTGACAAACTCGATATCCTCTCGACGCTCGTCGAAAAATATGAGGATACCCGCTGGCCGAGCGTTGATATCTCCGATCCGATCGACCTGCTGAATTACGCGATCGAAGAGTTCGGACATTCCCAGGCCGAACTCGCCGAATTACTTGGCTCTCGATCACGTGCTTCGGAGCTGCTCAATCGTCGCCGGCCCCTGACGGTCGAGATGATTCACAAGATCAGTGAAGCATGGAAAATCCCCACCGATCTGCTGGTGAGGCCGAGCCGCGTTGTGGCCTGAGCGGCGGGAGTATTTCAAAATGGTGGATAGGCATCGACTGATCGGCGAATGTCGGAAGCTCAAACAGGATGGCGTCGATCTCGAAAGTGTTGTGGCCTATCTTAGGGATGAAGGCTGTTGGAAGATCGATTGCATAGCCAAACTTCGCGAGGTTCTCGGCATCAGCCTTGGCGATGCTAAGCGGCTTGTTCATGGTAGTTCAACGTGGCGAGATGTGAGAGAGCAAGACGATACGTTTCATGACGAATTGATCGATGCTTTGGTCGAGAAACCCGAAACGCGTAAGGTAAATCCGCCCTACGGGCTGTGGCGGGCCGGTGCAATTTCAATTGTCGGAATTTTGGCCTGTAATCACGCCGAGAGCCCGATGGGCAGCGCCATGGGCGGTTTTACAAATTGCGCGATGATGGAATAGTGCCCTTGATTTGCCCGACGTGTCAAAATGTTTTCGCGGGGTCGCCCATGCCAGCGACCCCCCTGTTACTTTGCATGGGGTTGTTTTCGATATTTTAGTTGGGAGCGAGAACCGCGTCGAGGCGGGTTACGCCGGAGCCTGTCATCGGGCCGCGCTTTGCGCGGACCCGGTGGGCTTACAACCCGCCCTACGGGCTGGTGAGGCCGAGCCGGGGTTATTTCCCCGCCGTTTTTTGTTTGCCGCCTTCCGCATCGAGCCCGACGGTCCGGCCCGGAAATCCCGCCGCGTCAAAATAGCGTTGCTTTGCGACGCGCTGGAAATTCAGCACGGTGCGCAAGCCGTTGGCCGAGGCTTCCGACTTGACGGTGTCGGAAGATGCCTTTGGCGTGGCGCCGTTCGGCATCGCTTCCGTCATCACCCGTCCGATCAGATCGCCCTTGGGCTTGGGCGTCAGGCCCATCAGCCGCGCCGCGGTGGCTCCGACATCGGCATTGCTGACCGGTAGCGCATCGACATAGCCGGCTTTGAAATCCGGCCCGATCGCGGCCATGAAATTCATGGTGTCGCCGCGCCCGAAGCTGCCATGCATGCCCTGGCCTTGCCGCAGCACCGTATCGGCGACCTCGACCGAGCAATTGGTCGGCTCGTTACAGCCGGTCGAATAGGAGCGGAAATTGACGACGATCGACGGGTTTGGCGTCGTCGCCTTGCCCTTCAGTCCGAGCTGCGACATCGGCAGAGTGCCGGGAAAACGCCCGAGATTGTCGTCGACAAACAGCCCGCTGACATAGTCCTGTTCCAGGAGCGCCTTGACCGTGCGTTCCGCCAGCTTCTTGTCCTTGTTCGGCAGATAGATCAGGTCCGATCCGCCATTGGTGGCGACCACCAGATCGGGCTTGGCGGGATCCTGTCCGAGCACGCCGTTGCCGGCCTTGGGATGAGCGTTATCGGCAATGCGCACGTTCTTGTCGTTCGGATCGAACAGCGGCAGGTTCAGCGCTTTCGCAAGATCGATCGCGAGAAAACCCATCGGCAGGAAATCCTTGGGGGTGTCCTCATAGGCCGCTTTCGCCGACGGGCTGGTCTTGCTCTCCTTCGATATGGTCGAAAAGCCGTGATCAGCCGCGATCATGACGTTGGTGGTGGCAGAGAGACCGAGATCGTCGAGCGCCTTGCGCAATTGCGCCAGATTGTTGTCGGCATTCTTGATGCCGGCCAGCGAAGTGGGACCGTTGATGCCAGGCGTCACGGTGTTGAGGCTGTCACCGGTGTTGTGCTGGCTGCCGTCGGGGTCGCGCGACCAGAATACCAGCACGAACGGTTTCGCACGCTCCTTGAACATCGGCAGCACGATTTTGCTGGCGACGTCGGCGAAATAGGCCTGCTGCGCGGTATTAGGTACCACGGTGCCCGGCGTCTTGGCGTCGCCGGCCTTGCCGTTGTCGCCGCGGGACGGTGTCGCGAGCGGAAGATCGGCCTTGGTCAGCGCGGCCTTCATTTCATCTGAAAGCGGCACGCCCGTTTTACCGCCGGTGGAATCGTCGATCACGATCGAATGCAGGCCGGGACGGTCGGCGCGGTCGGTATGGTCGAACAGAAGCGTCGGACCGACTTTGCCGATCGCTGCCGTGCTGAAGCCCTGCGCGCGCGCCATCTTCAATATTGTTTCTTCGTTCAGATAATCGCCGCCGAAGTGCTCGTCGACATCGCCCAATACCGCATCGTTCTCGATGAAGGGAACGACGGTATCGCCGGCGGGCGCGGACGGATAACCGGTATAGATCGTGTTGCTGAAGGTTCCGGTATCGCCGAGGTAATGCCCGGTCGCCATGGTCGATCCGTTCGCCATGGTGAAGGTCGGAAACAGCGAGTGTGGATTCTTGAAATTGACGCCTTTGTCGCGGACTGCCGCCATCGCCGGCGCGGTCTCGGGGGTGACAATCCGCCCGCGTAATCCGTCCGGCACGAACAGGATCAGATTGCGGGGCGTGCTGTTCTGAGCAGAAGCCGTAACCGCGGACAGAATAGCGAAGCTGGCGGACAGGATCGCGGTCTTCAAGCGCATGGATAGTCTCCCAAGGGCAAATTTCGACTCAAACAGCCGTTGCCTCTGTTTAGTTTTGCTGTACGACGGATTTGTTACATCGTCGCCGTCCGTACCCTCCCGTCCATACCCCGTCCCGCGCGGCTGGACCCCGCCCTTCGGTTACAAGTAAATAGCACATGTTCAAACGAATTCTGATTGCCAACCGCGGCGAGATCGCCTGCCGGGTCATGAAGACTGCCCGTCGGATGGGTATAGAGACCGTGGCCGTCTATTCCGAGGCCGACCGGGATGCGCTCCACGTCGAAATGGCCGACGAGGCGGTTCTGATCGGGCCGCCGGCGGCGGCCGAAAGCTATCTGGTGATGGAGAAGATCGTCGAGGCCTGCCGCAAGACCGGCGCCGAGGCGGTGCATCCCGGCTACGGATTTCTGTCCGAGCGCGAAGCCTTTCCGCGTGCGCTCGCCAAGGCCGGGATCGTCTTCATTGGCCCCAATCCTGGCGCCATCGCCGCCATGGGCGACAAGATCGAGTCCAAGAAGGCCGCCGCGAAGGCCGATGTCTCGACCGTGCCGGGCTACCTTGGCGTCATCACCGATGAAAAGCACGCGGTGAAGATTGCCGACGGCATCGGTTATCCCGTCATGATAAAGGCCTCCGCAGGCGGCGGCGGCAAGGGGATGCGGATTGCGCATTCGACCTCGGAAGTCGCCGAAGGCTTTGGTCTTGCCAAGGCCGAAGCCAAGGCGTCGTTCGGCGACGACCGGGTTTTCATCGAGAAATTCATCGTCGATCCCCGCCACATCGAAATTCAGGTGCTCGGCGACAAGCATGGCAACGTGATTTATCTCGGCGAGCGCGAATGTTCGATCCAGCGCCGCAATCAGAAGGTGATCGAGGAAGCGCCGTCGCCGCTGCTCGACGAGACCACCCGCCGCAAGATGGGCGAACAGGCGGTCGCACTCGCCAAGGCCGTGAACTACGATTCCGCCGGCACGGTCGAATTTGTTGCAGGGCAGGACAAAAGCTTCTTCTTCCTGGAGATGAACACGCGGCTGCAGGTCGAGCATCCCGTGACCGAATTGATCACCGGCATCGATCTCGTCGAGCAGATGATCCGCGTTGCGGCCGGCGAGAGGCTATCGCTGGCGCAGAAGGACGTCACGCTGACCGGATGGGCGGTGGAGACGCGGGTCTATGCCGAAGACCCGTTCCGTAACTTCCTGCCCTCGATCGGGCGCTTGGTAAAATATCGCCCGCCGGTCGAGAGCCGGATCGACGGCATCACCGTTCGCAACGATACCGGCGTGCAGGAAGGTGGCGAGATTTCAATCTATTACGACCCGATGATCGCCAAGCTTGTGACCCACGCGCCGTCGCGGGCCGCCGCGATCGAGGCGCAGGCGACCGCGCTCGATTCGTTCTACATCGACGGCATCCGCCACAACATTCCGTTCCTGTCGGCCTTGATGCTTCATCCGCGCTGGCGCGAGGGCAACCTTTCCACCGGCTTCATCGCGGAGGAGTTCCCGAAGGGGTTCGCGGTTCGGGTGCCGGAAGGCGAGGTCGCACGCCGGTTAGCTGCGGTCGCGGCTGCGATCGATCACGTGCTCGGCGAACGCAAGCGGCAGATTTCCGGCCAGTTGACCGGCCGCCTGGTGCAGCGCGAGCGCCGCCGCGCGGTGTGGCTGGACCGTAACGAAATCGGGCTCGACGTCGTGCGGGAAGATGATTTTATCACCGTGCGTTTCGTCAGCGCCGACGGCACGCTTGGCCTTCCGCACCAGTTGGTCTCGCCATGGGTGCCGGGCGATCCGGTCTGGCAGGGCAGCATCGACGGCCATCCGGTGGCCATGCAGGTGCGCCCGATTCCCAACGGCTTCCGCCTCGCGCATCAGGGATTTGAGGTCGCGGTCAATGTCTTCACCGAATCCGAGGCCACAGCCGCGCGGCTGATGCCGATTGCGGCCGCGGCCGATACCGGCAAGAAACTGCTGTGTCCGATGCCCGGGCTTGTGGTTTCGATCGCGGTTGCCGAAGGCCAGGAAGTCAAATCAGGCGAGACGCTGGCGGTGGTCGAGGCGATGAAGATGCAGAACGTGCTGCGCGCCGAACGCGACGGCACGGTCAAGAAAATTCACGCTGCCGCCGGCGCGACGCTGGCGGTGGATGCGCTCATTCTCGAATTTGCCTGAGGCTCCTGAGATGGCTTTCCGAAAGCGCCGAGATGTGTTGCGTTCGATCCTGTCGGGATCGGCGTGCATTCGTTCGGGGTCGGTCTATGACGCGATTTCGATCCGCATTGCCGAGGATCTCGGTTTCGAGGTCGGCATGTTCGGCGGATCGGTGGCTTCGCTCGCGGTGCTCGGAGATCCCGATATCGCGCTGATTACGCTGACCGAACTCGCCGAACAGATGCGCCGGATGTCGCGTGCTGCCGCGTTGCCGGTATTGGTCGATGCCGATCATGGCTATGGCAATGCGCTGAATGTCCGCCGCACGGTGCAGGAACTGGAGACGGCCGGCGCCGCCGGCCTCACCATCGAGGACACCCTGCTGCCGCAGGCCTTCGGGCAGACGAAAACGCAGCTGATTTCGCTCGAGGAAGGGGTCGGCAAGATGAAGGCCGCGCTGGACGGGCGCGGCGATCCATCGCTTGTCATCGTGGGCCGCACGGGGGCTGCGTCCGTCTCCGGAGTCGAGGACGCGATCGCGCGCGCCCGGGCTTATGAGGCCGCCGGTGTCGATGCGTTGTTCTTCACCGGCCTGAAAACCCGCGCGGAACTGGAAGCCATCGCTGCCGCGACGACACTGCCGATCGTGCTCGGAGGCTTCCCTGAGGAATTGATCGACCCGAACGCCCTCGCCAGCCAGCGGGTGCGGATCGCGTTGCAGGGTCACGCCCCGTTCGCAGCGGCGACGCAGGCGGTCTACGCGACGCTCAAGGCGTTGCGTGACGGCGAGCTTCCGAAGAATTTGAAGGGTGTTGCGTCATCCGAGCTGACCGGCCGCGTCACGCGCGATGCCGACATGAAGACGCGCAGCGCCGAATTTCTGGGGCTCAAGCGATAGATGAGCGTCGCGATCCGTCAGGTGACGATCCGGGGCCGGGTGCAGGGCGTCGGCTATCGGTACTGGGTCGAGCAGCAGGCAACGGCGCACGCTGTTGAGGGATGGGTGCGCAACCGCCGCGACGGCAGCGTCGAGGCGCTGTTTGCCGGACCGGAGGATGTCGTATCGAACATGGTCGCGGCGTGCCGGCGCGGCCCGTCATCGGCGCGCGTTGACGCTGTCGACGAATGCCCCGGCAGTGCCGATGCACTGAATTTGCGGCGGGCAGGGGAGCGGTTTTCGATGCTGCCGACGGTCTAGCCGCGACGGCTCTCCGGCGGCGTCCCAGGGCGCGGCGTATATCGTCAGGATCATGCCCTAATTTGCGGTGCCGCTGGTCTTGGTCTTCGGTTTCGCCGGCGAGGGCTTGGCAACGGCCTTGGGCGCATCCACGCTACGTGCGTTGCCCCAGGGGTCGGTGGGGGTTCGGTCGGGAATGTTGCCGAGCGATCTCTTATAGGCGCGCTCGGCCTCCCGGTCCTCCTCGATCTGGCTCCGTGTCTTCTCGACCGGAGCTTCCCCGTATTTGGGGATCGATTTTTGTTGGGCGTAAGCAGGCGCGGCCAGCAGCGCGATGACCGCGGCGGCGTGCAAGACTCTCATGCATATCTCCCTCGATGGTGTGGTCTGAGCGCGACGCGGATCGCGGCCGGAACCCGGGGGCGGCGGGCCGGCCCGGGCGTCCCGTTTTAGTGACATTGCGCGGCCGGGCAAGGCCGCCGGCACGCGATGGGCTGGCAACGGTTTTTATTCACGACAAAGGCGTGTCGGAGTCGAGAGTTTCCATTGACATCCGTCTTCGATCGTCAGATATTTCTGTCATGACAGAAACAACAGCCAAAAAGAAATTGCCAGCCGCGGTCGAACGCTTCGTCCTGCATTGGGGCGACATGGGCGATGAGTGGGGCGTCAATCGCTCGGTGAGCCAGATTCACGGTCTGCTTTATTTGTCGGAGGCGCCGATGACGGCCGACGACATCGCGGAGACGCTGGGGATGGCACGATCCAACGTCTCCAACTCCATCAGGGAACTCTTGTCCTGGAATTTGATCCGGCGTGTTCCGATCATGGGCGATCGTCGCGATCACTACGAGGCGGAGACCGACATCTGGGAGGTGGCGGCACGGATCGCGGCCGGTCGAAAGGAGCGCGAGATCGACCCCGCCGTCGATGCGTTGCGCGCCTGCGTGGTGGACGCCGCCGACGATCCCACCATCAGCGCGGTGGCGAGCAAGCGGCTGAAGGAAATGCTGGCTTTCACCGAACTGGTCGATCGCTGGTACACGCAGATGCTGACCGTGCCGAGACCGAGGCTGATTGCCTTGATCAAGCTCGGCGAAAAGATCGTCAGCTTCCTGCCGGCGGGGAAATCCAAGTAGGGCCTGAGATTGCTGGAGCGCACGATGGCGTTACAAAGCAAAATCCTGAAGCTTCCAGCGCCATCCGATTCCGATGAAAGTCTCGACACCACCCTATGTGATCTCAGATTTCGCGCTTTGCTGCCTGACGACGACTGGGGGCGGTTGCCGCTGGCTACCTGGCGACGGTTCTCGAAGCGTCTGGCTGATGGCAAGACTGCCACTTATGTCGGCGAGGTTGTCGAGGTCCAACTCAGCCGGATCGGCTGGTGGGTGGCGCAGCTTGCGCGATTGATCGGAGGGCCGCTGCCGACGTGTGGCGACACCAATGTCCCCAGCATTGTAACCGTGACCGAAGATGCTGCGACGGGTGGCCAAGTCTGGACTCGTATCTACGCGCGCCGGAACGGTTTTCCTCAGGTCATTCACTCATCGAAACGTTTCTCGGGGCCGACGGGTCTGGAGGAGTATGTCGGGTTCGGCGTCAGCATGGCGCTGCGGATGCTTGTCGATGGCCAGGCCTTGCTGTTTCGCAGCGCTGGTTACTTTGTGCAGGTCGGACGCCTGAGGTTCGCGTTGCCGGGTTTCCTCACGCCCGGTGTACTGACGGTGACCCATTCCGATTCCGGCAGCGGCGAATTTCGGTTCACGCTCGAGATCATTCACCCCCGCTTTGGCACGCTTGTTCGTCAATCCGCGGTTTTCCGGGAGGCAACGCCATGACGTCAACGTTGCTCTGGACCTTGATCGCCATCCAAATTGCGATGGGCGCATTCGACACATTTTATCACCATGAACTGACGGAGCGGTTGGCCTGGCGCCCTTCGCAGCGCCACGAGCTCCAGCTCCATAGCGTGCGCAACACGCTCTACGCCTTGCTGTTCCTGACGCTCGGCTGGCTGGAAGTTCGCGGGGTCTGGGCGATGATCGTGATCGCCGTCCTGGTCGTGGAGGTGGTCGTGACCTTGATGGATTTCGTTGAGGAAGACTTGAGCCGAAAGCTTCCGGCGAGCGAACGCATCAACCACACTTTGCTGGCGCTGAATTACGGCGCCATCCTGGTTCTGCTGCTGCCGGTTTTGATCGCGTGGGCCGGCCAAGCTGCCGCCATCGAACCTGCGTTTCATGGTTTCTGGAGCATTCTCGCTACGATCGCCGCCGTCGGAGCCGGCCTCGGCGGCGTGCGAGACCTCGCAGCCTCGAAACGTTTTGCGCGACTGAATATTGCACCTGTGAGCGGCCTTGCCAGCGAATTGCCTGGAAGGCAAACGATCCTGGTCACCGGCGCGACCGGCTTCATCGGCAGTCGGCTTGTGCTTGGTCTTGCCGACGCAGGTCATCAGGTGATCGCGCTGGTCCGAAATCCGGCCAAAGCGGATAGCCTGCGTCCGCCGATCACATTGATCACCAGCCTCGATCAGCTTCCTGCCGATGCCAAAATCGATGCCATCGTCAATCTGGCGGGCGAGCCGATCGGCAACGGGTTGTGGACCGAGGCCAAGCGCCGCGAGATTGTCGATTCCCGCATCGTCATGACCGATGACGTCATCAGGTTGATTGCACGTCTTGAACGCCGGCCAGCCGTGCTGGTCAGCGGCTCAGCGATCGGGTGGTATGGGCTATGGCAGGATCAGCCCCTGACCGAGTCCGCGAAAGCACATGCCTGTTTCAGCCATGAACTGTGCGACGCCTGGGAAAAGGCGGCAAGCCGGGCCACGGAACATGGTGTCAGGGTGGTTCATGTCAGGATCGGTCTGGTGGTCGGCACCGAGGGAGGGCTGCTCACGCGAATGCTGACGCCCTTCGAGTTCGGTCTTGGCGGTCCAATGGGATCGGGGCAGCAGTGGATGTCCTGGATCGAACGCGACGATCTCGTTCGTCTGATCGTCCATGCGCTGGCAAAGCCTGGTATCTCGGGCCCGATCAATGCGACCGCCCCGATCCCGGTCAGAAATATGAAATTCTCCGAGGAGCTTGGCCGAAGGCTTCATCGACCTGCGGTGTTTCGCATTCCAGCCGCGCTGCTCCATCGCGTGGCCGGCGATTTCGCCGACGAACTCCTGCTGGGAGGCCAGCGCGTCATCCCGAACAAGGCGTTGAGCAGCGGATTCGTGTTCCGGCATGAAACCTTGCGCAGTGCCTTCGAGGCCATCCTGTAAGGGCCCCGTCTTTCCAACGAAAGCCGAAGTCCCGATTTCATGAGGACGACTCACCCTCGCAGGTCCGACGGGTTGCGCTTCCGATCATTTGCTGCTGCAACAGGCCCTTGATGGCTTAGCGGCTTGGTTGGAGATGACAATGACCGCGACACCAAAGATGTTATTGGCTGTCCGCTTTGGCCAGCCCATCAAAACGCGACCGAGCTGTTGGCTCGCTCGACTCGGCCCGACGGTGGTGTTCGCGCTCCTGTTCGGTTTCGCGGCGGCCCGCGCCCAGGCGCCTTCGGTCCCGGTTTCAGGCGTCGATGCCGCTTTGATCGAAGATATCGTGACGGGCAGCCGCGTCCTCGCCGACTTTGGCGTTCTCGACGGCTTCGGCCACGTCAGCGCGCGTCATCCGACCAATCCCAATCGCTTTCTCTTGTCGCGGTCGCTCGCGCCGGCGCTGGTCACCGCCGCCGACATCATGGAGTTCGATCTCGATGGCAACGCCGTGGGCAACAGTGGTCGATCCGTGTTTCTGGAGCGCTTCATTCATAGCGAAATTTACAAGGCGCGGCCGGACGTGATGTCGGTG
>Ga0137412_10005241_pt1 | contig 10367 bp, 8 predicted proteins | sample CZODoug2_1_16fun_FD_122160 | JGI IMG/M metagenome (GOLD analysis project Ga0137412, IMG submission 122160) | Vadose zone soil fungal communities from Angelo Coast Range Reserve, California, USA - CZODoug2_1_16fungal (Hybrid Assembly) | ecosystem: Environmental > Terrestrial > Soil > Vadose zone... | reverse complement strand
CTCGCCGCCGCCGGGTCTCGTCGACGGCGGCGCCGGCCAACAACGCGGTGGCCAGCACGGGCCGGCGTCCCAGGGCCGCGAGCAGGGCCGCGGCCGTCCAGGGTTCGAGGACCAGCGGGACCAGCAGATCTGGGTGACGCTGCGTCAGAGGGGCCGCGGAGGTGCCATACCGGAACCGCCGGGCCAACCGGGGGGCATTGCGGGTGGGTTCAGTGTGCGGCACCTGCACGCTCGGGTCGTAGCGCACCGTCGCCCCGGCCCGGTGCAGCCGCCAGACCAGGTCGACGTCCTCGCCGTAGCGCAGTCCCTCGTCGAAGCCGTCGCCGAGGGCGGCGCGACGGGCCACCAGCGTGGTGGTCGGGACGTAGGCGGTACGGGTGCCCGGCGCGACCCGGGCCGGGTGCGGTCCGAGATCCAGGGCACAGCGCGGGCCGGGTCGGTCCGGCACCACCCGCGGTGCGACCGCGGCCACCGTCGGGTCGTCCAGATGCGCGGCCAGTCGGGTAAGTGCCTCGGCGGCCGGCGCGCAGTCACTGTCCGCGAACGCGACCAACGCCGCGTCGGTGGCGGCCAACCCGGTGTTGCGGGCCGCCGCCGGGCCGCCGTTGTGCTCCCGGCGGACCAGGCGCGCGCCGTACCGGTCGGCGACCGCCCGGATCGCCGCCGAATCTGACGAGGCGTCATCCACGATCAGCACCGGGTACGTGTCACCCAACGCGCTCAGGCAGCGGTCCAGCATCTCTGCCCGATCCCGGACCGGCACCACCACGACCAGGTCCGCCCTCGCGCCCCCGGCCGGGCGCGGGTGCGCCAACCCGGCGTCGGTCAGCCGGCGCGCCAACGTCGCGCCGGCCGCCGAGCGGATCGGCCCGGCCCGCACCTCGGTCAGCGCCGCCACCCCGGTCGGGCTCAGCCGCAGCAGCCTGGTCGGGGACCCCCCGACGAGCATGTCGGGCCGCGGCCGGCGCACCGTCCGGTCCAACTCCACCCGCCACCCGAGCGGGACCTTCGCGCTCACAGGGCGAGCCCTCCGTCGACAGGAACCAGGGCGCCGGTCATGGCCGAGGATCCGGGGCCGGCCAGGAAGGTGAGCACCTCGGCGATCTCGGCGGGGACGAGCAGGCGCCCGTGGGGTTGCTGCACGGCGAAGGTCTCGGGGAGCGGAAGGCCGTAGAGGCGGGCGGACTCGGTGAGCATGGCGGTGTCGGTGGAGCCGGGGCTGACGGCGTTCGCGGTAACCCCGGTGCCGGCCAACTCGGCGGCCAGCGCGCGGATCAGTCCACCCACGCCGGCCTTCGCCGCACAGTACGCCGCCAACTGCGGCAGCCCGCGGGTCGCCGCGGCCGAGGCCACCGCGAGGAACCGGCCGTGGCGGGGCACCGGGCGCCGCAGCAATGCCGGGACGGCTGCCCGGGCCAGGTTGAGCACCCCGCCGAGATCGACGTCGAGAACCGCCTTCTCCACCGCGATATCCAACTCCCACTGCGGTTTCCCGCCGGCCATCACCCCGGCACACGCCACTGCCGCGTCCAACCCGCCCCATCGCTGCTCGGCCTGCGCCACCGCGGCGAGCATGGCGTCGGGATCGCGCACGTCGGCGATCACCGCCTTGGCCGATTCGCCGGCGGTGGCCACCACCGCGGCCAGGTCCTCCCGGCAGGCCAGGCGATAGCCCAACACCGGGTCGTCCGCACACGAGTCGACGGCGAGTACCGACCACCCAGCACGGCACAACGCGGCCACCGTGGCCGCGCCGATCCCCCGGCCCGCTCCGGTCACCACGGCCACCGGGCCGGTCACGGCCACCACCCGGCCACCGCCGCCGACAGTTCCTCGATCAGCTGCGCCAACAAAGCTGCGCCCTCCTCGGCGTCGGCGCCGTCCGGGTCACCCAGCACCCCGGACGGGCTGACCGCGCGCACGCCGCCGGCCCGCAGCTCCGGCAGCATGCTCGCCAACGGCCGCGCGTCCCCGGCCACCGCCAGCTCCAGGTGCACCCGGGCCGGATCCAACGCCAACGCCAACCCGGTTTCCACCCGACCCGCGTGCGCGTCCCCGGACCAGGTCGGCGCGAAACACCGCGCGTCCCGGCCCTCCCCGCGCAACCGGGTTACCGCGCGGCTCAGCGGCTCGGCGTTGCCGCCGTGCCCGGACACGAACAGCACCCGGGCAGAAGTGTCCGTGGCCGAGCGGGCCAGCTCCACCACCACCAACTCCAACGCCTCCTGCCCGATCGACAACGTGCCGGGGAACCCGGCGTGCTCCCCGCTGGACCCGTACGGCAGCGCCGGGGCGACCAACACGTCCTCCCGGCGCGCGGCCAGCCCCTGACACAGCGCCACCGCCACGTCGGTGTCCACCGACAACGGCAGGTGCGGGCCGTGTTGCTCGGTCGCACCCAGCGGCACCACCAACAGCGCCCCGGGCCACCGCCCGACCTGAGGCCACGTCAGATCGGCCAGCGCCCGGGTCATGTCAACGACAGCCCGGCCAACGGGTTCACGTCGCAGGCCCGGTCCGGCAGCGAGGTCCGCGGCTTCCCGGCGACGCTGAGCGGCAGCAATTTCCGTGAGTGATCCACCGGCGAGCGCGGCGCCGGCGCCGCCCCGGCCAGCGCGTACTCCCCATACCCCTGCACGCATTCCGGGTCCGGTCCGTCCAGCGGCAGGCCGGTGAAGAACTTCGCCGCCATGCACCCGCCACGGCAGGAGTCATACGCCGAGCAGGACGAACACGACCCACCGGTCTGCGGCTTGCGCAGGTCGGCGAACAGGTCGCTGGTGCGCCACAAGTGGGTGAACCCGCCCGGCGCGGTGAGGTTGCCGGCCATGAACTCGGGGTGGATCGCGAACGGGCAGGCGTAGACGTCGCCCAGTGGATCGATCAGGCACACCACCCGCCCGGCGCCGCAGAGGTTCAATCCCGGCAACGGCGCCCCATAAGCGGCCAGGTGGAAGAACGAGTCGCCGGTCAGCACACCGTCGCCGTGCGCGACCAACCAGTCATAGAGGTCGCGCTGCTGGCTCGGTTCCAGGCGCAGTTCGTGCCAGACGTCGGCGCCGCGGCCGGACGGCCGCAACCGGGTCAGGCGCAGCTGGGCGTCGAACTTGTCGGCCAGGGCCTTGAATTCATCGATCTGGCCGATGTTGTGACGAGTCATCACCACGGAGATCTTGAATCCGCGCATGCCCGCGTCGTACAGGTTGGCCATCGCGCGCAGCGCCGTGTCGTACGAGCCGGGGCCCCGGATGGCGTCGTTGATCTCCGCGGTGCTGCCGTCCAGCGAGATCTGCACGTCGACGTAGCTGTTCGCGGCCAGCCGCCGGGCGACCGCCGGCGTGATGCGCACGCCATTGGTGGAGAACTTCACCCCGACGTGGTGCTCGGTGGCGTAGTCCAGCAACTCGAAGAAGTCCGGGCGGATCGTCGGCTCGCCGCCACCGATGTTGACGTAGAAGACCTGCATGGCCTCCAGTTCGTCGATCACCGCCTTGCACTGCTCGGTGCTCAGCTCACGCGGGTCGCGGCGCCCCGAACTGGACAGGCAGTGCACGCAGGCCAGATTGCAGGCATACGTCAACTCCCAGGTCAGGCAGATCGGGGCGTCGAGACCGAGCGCGAATTCGTCGACCAAGGGCGCGACCATCGGTTAGTAGACGCCGCACATGCCGTCAATGGACACCTCTTCGACCAGCACGTCCTCGGTGACGACCTCGTCCGGGTTCACGGGGTTCATGGGACTCCTTCGCGAAGGTTGTGGCACTGGGTGCCGAATTTCTGGCACACTATCGGCACAGCGTGCCGTAATTCAAGGGTCCGGAGGCAGGCGGATGGACGAGGTGCCGCGCCGCGGGCGACCGCCGGGCACCAGCGGGCGCGAGCTGGAAGTGGCCGCGTTGCGCCTGTTCACCGACCTCGGCTACGACGAGACCACCGTGGAGGACATCGCGGCGGCCGCCGGGGTGAGCCGACGCACGTTCTTTCGGTACTTCGACAGCAAGGCCGCCGTGTTGTGGGGCGACTTCGACGCCGAGGTGACCGAGTTGCGGGCGGCCTTCGACGCAATCGCGCCGGACGTGGCGATGATGCAGGCCATCCGGCAGGTGGTGGTCGGGGTGAACCACTACCGGGCCGCGGATGTGCCGGAGCTGCGGTTGCGGATGAGTCTGATCGCGGCGCATCCGGGGTTGGCGGCGGAGGCGTTGCGGCATTACGACGCGTGGGAGCGGGAGGTGGCCCGGTTCGCGGCTACCCGGTTGGGGGTGGCCGCGGATGAGCTGTATCCGTTGGCCATCGCGCGGACCACGCTGGCCGCGGCGCGGGCGGCGTTCGAGCGGTGGGCGGTGCTGGCGGACGCGGATCTGCCGGTGTATCTAGATGCGGCGTTGGCCGCGTTGGCGGACGGCTTCGCTAACGTCAGCGAGACCGAGCGCTATGGCGCTCGGTCTCGCTGACGTTACGAGGGTGACGGTGCCTCAGCGGAGCACGACGGGGAGCGTTTCGACGCCTCGCAGCGTGATGCGGTGCATCCAGGCCGGCTCCGCGGTGGCGGGCTGCATGCGGGGGAAGCGCCGAAGCAGCGGGGGCAGGGCGGCCCGAACCTCCAGCCGTGCCAGCGCGTTGCCCAGGCAGAAGTGGGCGCCGCCACCGAGACCCACGTGCTCGTTGGCGCCGGGGCGGGCGACATCGATGAGGTCGGCGGTGGGTCCCCACTTGCGGGGGTCGCGGTTGGCCGAGCCGAGCGCCAAAGTCAGCAAGCTGCCCGCCGGGATGGGGACGCCGCCGAGCTCCAGCGGCTCCCGGTTGACGCGGCGGGTGAACTGGGCGGGGCCGTCGTAGCGGAACATTTCCTCAACGGCGTTGGCGTCGAGCCCGGGGTCCGCCCGGAGCAGGTCCATCTGCTCGGGAAAGCGGAACAGGTTGGTCAGCCCGTTGCCGATCAGGTTGGCGGTCGTCTCGTGGCCGGCGATGTAGAGGATCATGACGTTGCCCTGGATCTCTTCGGTGGTCAGCCGATCACCCGCCTCCTCGGCCTCAATGAGCGCAGTGAGGATGTCGTCACCGGGGTCCTTGCGCTTGTCCGCGACGACCTGGCCCACGTAGGCGAACATGGCCTGCCCGGCGGCGGTGGCCGCCTCGTCCTCCGCCACCGCGAGCGCCGGATCGAGTGCTCTGGTCAAGGTGTGCGACCACTCCCGGAGCAGCCCGTGGTCGGCGGCCGGCATGCCGAGCATCTCGGAGATCATCTGAACGGGAAGAGGGAGCGCGAACTCGCTCATCACATCGATCTTCCCCTTATCGGCCGCCTCGGCCAGGAGTTGCTCGACGATGCAATCCGCCCTGTCCTTCCAGCGGCCCAGGGACCGCGGTGTGAAGACCTTGGACACCAGACGGCGCAGCCGCAGGTGGTCCTCGCCATCACGGCGACTCATGGCCTTGTCCAGGCACCGGCGCCGGGCGACCTCTGACGCCTGACCCGTCAGGGTGGCCGCGGGGTCCAGCGTGCCGATCGACCCGAGCAACGATCGGTCCCGGCTGAGCGCGTGCACGTCCTCATACCGGGTCACCACCCACGAGTTGATGGCATCGGACCAGTGCGCCGCGGCCTGCTCCCGCAGTGCCGTCAGCTGGGCGTGCGGATCATCGAAAAAGCCGTCGGCTGTGGGATCCAACTGCCGTGGGTGCACGACGCCGACCGTCACCGGCCGTGCTGCAGCCGGCGGCTGCGGCCGTGACGCCGGAAGCGTGGGCAATCTGTAGGTGCTCCGCCGCAGGCGGGTGGCGAACTGGCGGAGCAGGGCAACCGCCACCTTCGGGACCTCGAGGAGCGCGGCGACGAAGCCTTGGCCGTCAAGCTCTTCGAGCACCATGTCCGTCATGGCGGTAACCGTCGCGGTGCGCGGCTGCCCGTCGAGCAGGGCCAACTCGCCGATGGTCTCCCCCGCCATGATGGTGCCGAGGTAGATGCCTCGCCAGGTGGCGTCCGCCTGGCCCTCCACGACGATCCACCAGCGATCGGCGACCTCATCCTCCGCGCAGATGACCTCGCCCTCGCGGACCCGGCGCACGGCGGTCACGGCCCGGGTCAGGACAGCCAGGTCCTCGTCGGTGCAGCCCTCGAAAAGCTCGAGGCTGCTGAACTTTTGTGCCGTCGTCGTCATGGTGGCCCCCGGCTGGTTGACCGCGACATCCGCTGCAAGAGTCTTCCGCATGTCGCCGGTCCGGTCTGTAGTGCGGCTGACATTGCCAAGGAGTCAGTGGAGGATTGCGTCAGTTCAGGCCGAGGGTTGGTCGCTCTCGCAGCAGATCATCTGCGACTGCGCCAGCGTGCCCAGGGCGACCTGCATCGCCGGCAGATCAGCCGCGGCCACCCCCGCTCGCTCGCACGCCTCGCGCGCGTTCGGCGCATCGGCCAGCGCCTGCACGACGTCGAGCAACTGCGGAGTCTTCAGGAACGACAGCTTGCGGGTGTCGAAGCTGTAGAGCAGCGCCCCGAACCGCTCCGGGCGCACCGAAACCCGCGGGTGCAACCGCCAGCAGGCGTCGAGGTCGAAGGACACGGGGTCATCATGCCCGGACGCCTCAGCGCTTGCGGCGCCGCATCCAGCAGCCCAGCCCACCCGCGACGGCCAGGCCCGGAATGCCTGCCATCGACACAGCACCGAGCAGGTGGCGGCGGCCCTCGGTGAGCTGCAACCGGCGCAGGTCGGGGCGGTCGCCGCCGATCACCACCAGGTCCTCCTCGCCGGCCAGCCAGTTCAGCGCGTTGATGAACATGCGGCGGTTGTCCTGCTCCGGCAGCAACGCGTTGCAGGCCCAGTCGGCATCGGCGACCACCACCAGGCGGGTGCGGGCGATGCTCGGCCCGTTGCCGGAGACCCGGGTCTCCCCGTGCTCCAGCACCTGCGAGACGTCGGCGGTGGCGGCGAGGACCACCGGGCCTCCCCGGTCGCCACGGCTGGGTTCGAAGGCCATCTTGGTCGAGTCTGTTTCCAACCAGGATTTCGCGCTGGACTCAGCGATCTTGGCCACCGATAGTCCGGTGCGTTCCGCCGCAGCGGTAGTGATGCCACCGGATCCCACCATCTGCACGCCGGCGACCTTCGCCACCACCGGCGAGACGGTCGGGAACTGATTCACCAGCAACGTGGTCGGGTCACCGGCGACGCCCCGGCTGGGGTCGACGACCACGCCGGGCAACAGACGCAGGCCGTACGGCGCGGTGATCGCCGAGACATCCGGACCGCCCGGGTCGTCCAGGATCATCAACTTGCCGTCGGCGGCCAGGTAGTTGTTGAGCATGGTGATTTCGCGGCCGGCCAGATTCCCGGTCGGGCCGGGCATCAGCAGCGAGGTGCACTCCTTGGGCACGGACTTCGCGACGGTCAGGTCCAGTCGCATCGCGGTGATGCCGTTGTCCTTCATCGCCTGGCGGGCCAATTCGTACCCGCCCGGCGCGGAGTCGTCGAGTTCGCGTTCGCCGTGCCCGGCCAGCGCGCACACCAACTGCGGGTTTCCGCGCACCAACCGGGTGATCGCGCTGGTGACGGTCTCCTCGGTGAGCGGGGAGAAGACCTCGCGTCCGCCGCGTGCCTCGACCACCACGTCGCCGGTGTCCGACGCGCCCAGCCGGGCGACCTCACCGGGCGTGTTCGAGAAGTCGATGACTCGCCAGGAGATCAGCGCGTTGTGCTGGTGGAACTGACGGAGCAGCACCTTCGCGTCGCGGGCCTCGGCCGAACCGCCCGGCTCGAACACGGTGATCTGCACCGGCACCCGCACTGCCTTGAGCACCTCGCCGGAAGCGTGGGACAGCGTGAAGCGATCGGTCGAGGTGAGGTCGACCCGGGCATCGGCGGGGACCGGGATCAGGTTCACCCCGAGCGCGACGGCCAACGCCACCGCCGGCCCGACCAACGCCCGCAGCCGGTCGGTCAGCCGCAGCCGGCCGACCTGGGCGCCGATGGCCAGGATCAGACAGACCGCAGTGCCCGACGCGAAATAGACGAGGTCGCTCAGTTCGGGTGCGCCCCGGTAGAAGTCGTCCAGGTGCGGCTGGAAGGACAGCCCGTGCAGCGAACCGGTGCTGCCCGCCAACTGGGCGCCGACGAGCACCGCGAACGACGCCAGGCCGGCGGCCACCGCAGTGGGGGTGAGCGTGCTGGCCAGCGTGCCCACCGCGCAGAACAACGCGATCAGGCACACCGCGCCGGCGTACCCGGACACCATCGGCAGGTAGTCCGGCTCACCCCAGCGGGCCAGGAACCCGATGTAGGCAACGGTCGGCAGCATCACCGTCACGAAGAAGCCGACCGCGGCCAGCCATTTGCCGATGATCAACCCGCTGGGTGAGACGCCGCGGCCGAGGATCACATCGAGGTGCCGGCTGCGCCATTCATCGGCGATCAGTCGGCTGGTCATCACCGGCACGGTCACCAACAGCACGAAGGCCAGGTTGGGCAACCAGAACCGCAGGCTGGCCTCCCGGGAGCCGTCGGACACCAGGTAGAACAGCACGCCGGTGAGCACCAGGAAGGCCGCGGCCACGCCGTAGGGCCACGGTGTGAACAGGTAGGACCGGAACTCCCGACGGGCCACCCGCAACGCACCGGGGAACGGGAGAACCACCTTCTGACGACCCGTCACGTTTGATCTCCGGTGACCGAGGCCAGGAACGCCGCCTCCAGGTCGTTGGGGGCGGGCCCCAGTTCGCGCAGCTGCCAACCCGCCGCCGCCACCGCCTGGGCGATCAGCGGTGCGACGTCCGCGGAATCCACCAGGCAGCGACCGTCCTCGACCTCGTGCACGCCTGGGATCGCCGCGAGCATCGCGCGGACCTGCGCGGCGGTGGCGCCGTCCACCACCACCCGCAATCGCAACCCGCTGCCCGCGACCGCACGATCGAGGGTGATCCGTCCGAGGTCGAGCACCACCACCCGATGACAGACCGCAGCCACCTCGGCCAGCAGGTGGCTGGAGAACACGATCGCCGACTCCTCGGCCAACTCGGCCACTAGACGACGGAAGCCCACCTTCTGCCGCGGGTCCAGGCCTTCGGAGGGTTCGTCGAGCAACAGCACGTCAGGGTGGTGCACGATCGCGCCGGCCAGCGCGACCCGTTGCCGTTGTCCGCGGGACAGCCGTCCGGTCAACCGCTCGCCCAGCTTCGCGGCGTGGGTCCGGGTCAAGGCCTCGCGGGCGGCGTCACGTCGCTCCCGACGGGGCACCCCGGAAAGCGCCGCCAGGTAGGTGACGTAGCTCAATGCGGTCTCGTCGGCGTACACCGGCGGGTCCTCGGGCAGGTAGCCGATCCGCCGTCGGGTGGCCGGGTCGGCGGCCGGGTCCCGGCCGTCCAGGGAGACCGTGCCGGCCTGGCCGGGCAGGATCCCGGCGAGGCGACGCAGCAGGGTGGTCTTGCCCGCCCCGTTGGGCCCGAGCAGGCCGAGCACCTCGCCGCGGGCCACCGAAAGGTCGACGCCCGTGACCGCCGGGCGCGGTCCATAACGGATCGTCAGGTCACGGGCCTGCAGCAATGCCCCGTCCACGCCGTCGACGCTAGGCGCGGTCACGCGGTATTACCTACGTAAGCGCTACGGAATCCCATACTGACCCGAATCCGGCTCAGACCAGCTCGGCGAGCCGGTCGGCCAGCTCGCCCCGGGAGTTGATGCCGACCTTCGCATACACGCTGGCCAGGTGGGTCTCCACGGTCCGCCGGCTGATGCAGAGCTGGGCGGCGATCTCCGCCGCGGACAGCCGGCGCGCGGCCAGCCGGGCCACCTCGAGTTCGCGCGACGTGATCGCCCTGGCCCCCATCGTCGCCTCGGCGGCCCGGCGACCGGCCCGGCCCAGCCCCTTGAGTCGGGCCAGCGCGCGGTCCCGCCGCCAGGTGGCGCCCACGCTGTCGTAGCGTTCCGCGGCCCTGGTCAATCGGGCCACCGACAGCGCGGGGTCGCGACCCTCGCGGGCCAGGCCCAGCACCAGTTCGGCCCGGGCGATCAACGCCGGGTAGGGCAGGCCGGCCAGGGCCAGTGCGGCGGCCTCGGCCGAATCCGCGGCGGCGCTGGGTCGGTCGGCGGCCAGCGCGGACCAGGAACGCGCGGTGGCGGCGACGCCGGTGAACAGCGGCCGGTCGATGGCGGTGGCGATCGCCTCCAGGCTGGTCGCGGCGTCCCGGGCGGCGTCCACGTTGCCCTGCTCGTGGGCCAGTTCCGCAGCGTCGGCCAACACGAACGCGGCGAACACCGGGGCGCCCAACGAAATCAGCTCGGTGGCAGCGCGGTGCAGCATCATCGCGGCCGGGTTCAGTCGCCCCTCCCGCCAGGCGACCACGCCCTCCGCGTGCAGGGCCAAACTGCTGGCCATGA
>Ga0137412_10005240_pt1 | contig 10369 bp, 6 predicted proteins | sample CZODoug2_1_16fun_FD_122160 | JGI IMG/M metagenome (GOLD analysis project Ga0137412, IMG submission 122160) | Vadose zone soil fungal communities from Angelo Coast Range Reserve, California, USA - CZODoug2_1_16fungal (Hybrid Assembly) | ecosystem: Environmental > Terrestrial > Soil > Vadose zone... | reverse complement strand
CGGTGCCCAAATTGACCGTGATCACGCGCAAGGCCTACGGCGGCGCCTACGACGTGATGAGTTCCAAGCACCTGCGGGGCGACGTCAATTTCGCGTGGCCGTCGGCCGAGATCGCCGTGATGGGTCCGAAGGGAGCGGTCGAGATCATCTTTCGCGAGGAAAAGAACGACACCGAGAAGCTGGCCGCACGCGAGCGCGAGTACCGGGAAAAATTCGCCAACCCGTTCATCGCCGGCCATCGCGGCTTCATCGACGACGTGATCATGCCGCACGAAACGCGCAAGCGGCTGTGCCGCTCACTGTCGATGTTGCGCGAGAAAAAACTGGACAATCCGTGGCGCAAACACGGCAACATTCCGCTTTGAGAACACTGGGGGCGGAGTGTTCAAGAAAATCCTGATCGCCAATCGCGGTGAGATTGCCTGCCGCGTGATCCGCACCGCGCGTCGGATGGGAATTCAGACCGTCGCCGTGTACTCGGAGGCCGATCGCAGCGCGCTGCACGTGGAACTGGCGGACGAGGCGGTGGCCATCGGGCCGGCCCCTTCCAAGCAGTCGTATCTGGACGGTGAGCGCATCCTGGCCGCCTGCAAGCAGACCGGGGCCCAGGCGGTCCATCCCGGCTACGGCTTTCTGTCCGAAAACGCGGCGTTCTGCGCGCGGCTCGAGTCCGAGGCAATCGTGTTCATCGGACCCAAGGCCCATTCGATCGAGGCGATGGGCGACAAGATCGCGTCCAAGCGCCTGGCACAGGCGGCCAATGTCAGCACGATTCCCGGCTACGGCGACGCCATCCCGGATGCCGACCAGGCGCTGAAGATCGCGCGCGGCATCGGCTACCCGGTGATGATCAAGGCCAGCGCCGGCGGCGGCGGCAAGGGGCTGCGGGTCGCCTGGAACGATGCCGAGTGCCGCGACGGTTTTCAGTCCTGCCGAAACGAAGCCAGCAATGCGTTCGGCGACGACCGCGTGTTCATCGAGAAGTTCGTGGTCGAGCCGCGCCATATCGAGATCCAGGTCCTGGGCGACGCCCACGGCCACCTGGTTTACCTGTGGGAGCGGGAGTGCTCGATCCAGCGCCGTCACCAGAAGGTGCTCGAGGAGGCGCCCTCCCCGTTCCTGGACGAGGCCACCCGGCGCGCGATGGGAGAGCAGGCTTGTGCACTGGCACGCGCGGTGAAGTATCAGTCGGCCGGTACCGTCGAATTCGTGGTCGACCCGGAACGCAAATTCTATTTTCTGGAGATGAATACGCGGCTGCAGGTCGAGCACCCGGTGACCGAGATGATCACGGGGCTGGACGTGGTCGAGTGGATGATCCGGATCGCGGCCGGCGAACCCCTTGCGTTCAAGCAAGAAGAACTGCGGCGCGACGGCTGGGCGATCGAATGCCGCATCAACGCCGAGGATCCGTTCCGCGGCTTTCTGCCCTCGACCGGGCGCCTGATCCGGTTCCTGCCGCCGGACCAGGTGGCAGGTGAAGTGCGGGTCGATACCGGCGTGTACGAAGGCGACGAGATCTCGATTTACTACGACTCGATGATCGCCAAGCTGATCGCACACGGCTCGGACCGGGCCCAGGCGGTGGCCCGCATGCGGGAGGCGCTGAACCGCTTCGTGGTGCGGGGCATCTCGACCAATATCGCGTTCCAGGCCGCGCTGATGCGCAATGCGCGCTTTCTGGAAGGACGCATGCACACGGGGCTGATCGCGCAGGACTACCCAGGAAATTTCCGCGTGACCCTGGTCGACGACAACTCAACTGATGGCACGGCCGCTGCGGCCGGTACAGCGCCCAACCTGCGCGTGCTGCCAGGCCAACCAAAGCCAGCGGGGTGGTCCGGTAAACTCTGGGCGGTCTCTCAAGGTGTCGCCGCCAGCAGCGCGCCGGTGTTGTTGTTGAGCGATGCCGATATCGTTCACGATCCGCGGCACCTGTCAGCCCTGGTGGCCCGGTTGCAGCAACCCAGAGTCGAGTTGGTCAGCGAGATGGTGCGGTTGAACTGCACGAGCTTCGCAGAACGCGCGCTGGTACCGGCGTTCGTGTACTTCTTCCAGATGCTCTATCCGTTCGCCAGCGTGAACAATCCACGCTCCGGTGTTGCCGCCGCCGCGGGCGGCACGGTGTTGGTCCGCAAAGACGCACTCGAGCGGATCGGCGGCATCGATGCCATCAAGGATGCGCTCATCGACGACGTCACGCTGGCCAAGGCGGTGAAGCGGGGCGGGTCCATCTACCTGGGTCACTCGGGCCTTGCGGTGTCGGTACGCCGCTATCCCCGGGTGGCCGACCTGTGGGACATGATTACGCGAACAGCGTTCACGCAGCTCGGTTATTCCGTACTGCTGCTGGCACTGACCCTGATCGGTCTGGCGTTGGTCTGGTGGGTGCCGCTCGCCGCCGCCTTGTTCGGCGGGGGATGGCCGCGAGCCGGCGGACTCGCCGCCTTCACGCTCGGCGCGTTGAGTTTTGTACCGACCCTCCGTCGCTACCGGCGCAATCCCTTAAGGTCCCTCGCGCTGCCGCTGATCGCGCTGTTTTACATGGCGGCGACGTTGGGTTCCGCCTTCAATTATTGGCGAGGCAGCGGCGCTCGATGGAAAAACCGCGACTACGGGAGCTAGGCTCCCAGGTAGGCGGCTTTTGCGGCTCATTTGGCGCGATACTCGGCCTATTGCATGGCGGGGTCCACCAATGCTAAATTCCGAGACTATGTATTCGGGTAAGTCCAAGCATCTCTCCGTTCCCCGCGGCGCACAGCGCCTGGGGCTGCTTGCACTGCTGCTGCGCCGCTAGGCGCCACACACTCGCGCTAACGGTCGGCGCTTACAAGACCGGAATAAATCCAAAAAACGCGCCTTCATAGCCGATTTTGCTATCCGTTGCGCAAAACCCGATCGAGAGAAAATCATGTTGCGTAATCCGTCGACCAAGTATCAGTCCTTCAAACCCATCGATCTTGCCGATCGAGTCTGGCCGAACCAGGTCATCAAGGCACCTCCCGTGTGGTGCAGCGTCGATCTGCGCGATGGCAATCAGGCGCTGATCGAGCCGATGGATGCGGCGCGCAAACGCCGCATGTTCGACATGCTGGTCAAAATCGGATTCAAGGAAATCGAAGTGGGCTTTCCCGCCGCCTCGCAAACGGATTTTGATTTCGTGCGCGAAATCATCGAACAGCGCTTGATACCCGACGATGTGACCATCCAGGCGTTGACCCAGGCCCGTCCCGAGCTGATTGCCCGGACCTACGAATCCCTGCGCGGTGCACGCCGCGCCATCGTTCACGTATACAACTCCACGTCCATCGCTCAGCGTCGCGTCGTGTTCCGTACCGACCGTGCAGGCATCGTGGACATTGCCTTGCGCGGAGCGACCGCGGTTCGCGAATGCGCGGAGCTCGACCGCGGCACGGAGTGGATCTTCCAGTACAGTCCGGAGAGCTTCACCGGCACGGAGCTCGATTTCGCGGTGGAAATATGCGATGCCGTGAATGCCGTATGGGAACCGACACCCTCTGCCAAGTCCATTCTCAATTTGCCGGCCACGGTCGAGATGGCGACGCCCAACATCTACGCGGATCAAATCGAATGGTTCTCCCGGCACGTCGGCAAGCGTGATTCCGTGATCATCAGCGTGCATCCGCACAACGACCGCGGCACCGGTGTGGCGGCGGCGGAACTCGCGGTGATGGCGGGCGCGGAGCGCGTCGAGGGCACCCTGTTCGGCAACGGCGAGCGCACCGGGAATGTCGATATAGTGACGTTAGCGCTGAACCTTTATACGCAAGGCGTTGATTCCGGTTTGGATTTCTCGAATATAAACGAGGCGGCCAGGTGCGCGGAAGCCTGCAATCAGCTTCCCATCCATCCGCGGCACCCCTACGTCGGCGATCTCGTGTTCACCGCCTTCTCGGGGTCTCACCAGGATGCCATCAAGAAGGGTCTCGCCGCCCGCGGCGACGCGGATATCTGGGACGTCCCGTATTTGCCGGTGGATCCGTCCGACCTCGGCCGCTCCTATGATTCCATCATCCGCGTCAACAGCCAGTCCGGAAAGGGCGGCGTTGCGTACCTGCTCGAGCGCGATTATCAGCTGGTCATGCCGCGCCGCCTGCAGATCGAATTCAGCCAGGTGGTGCAAGCTGCCGCGGACATCACGGGTAAGGAACTGAGCTCACAAGAATTGTGGGATCTGTTTACAACCGAGTATCTCGCGCCGCGCCAACCCTTCGTTTATCGCTCGCATCAATTGGCGGCGTCCACGGACGGCGCCGATACCGAGCGATTGTCGCTGCAAGTGGAGCGCGATGGACGGGCCGAGACTTGGCATGGCCAGGGGTCCGGCCCGATCGACGCGATGGTCAAGGCCATTGGTCTGCCATTCGATGTGCTGTCGTACGAGGAGCACTCGCGAGGCCAGGGCAGCGGCGCCAAGGCGGTCTCTTATATAGAGATCACCACTCGGTCGCGGCGTACTCTGTTCGGAGCGGGCATGCACAGCAACATCATCACGGCTTCGTTGCTCGCCATTCTATCGGCGGTGAACCGCGCGGTGGCGGGAGGAGCGCTGCCGGCGCAAGCGGATGCGGCAAAGACCGGGACCTGATCGGGCCACGGTCGCGGCCACGGGGAACACCCAGGCAGGCTCCTTAGGCCGCCGCGGTCCTTTGGGTTGGTCGCGATGTTCCTTAAGTTTGATTGAGATCTTATTGATATTGCTATGATTTCCAAGGATTAAAAAATAGTAACCTTGAAATACAGGATTTCCGCCACGAATGCTGTATAAGCGCATCGGGTGAAGGGGTTTGCAAGTTGAATGCCGGGCAGAATCCGATATAGTGCGCAGCTTCATGCCTTTGGCTGATCGATCCTATTGATTTCAGGGGCTTTTCTCGAAAAATGAGCGAACGCGAAGACGAACATTTCGACATCGATGATGAGTTTCTTGGCGAGGCCGAAGAATCGCATGACTTCGATCCGCTGATAGAGCGCGCGGAACGCCGCCCCAAAGCTGTTGCCGTCGGCAAACGTGGCAAGGCTGCCTGGAGCCGTGTCGAGGACGTGCTTGCCGAGCGGCAACTGGAAAAAGAGCTGCGCGATATCTTCGAAGACGAGTGAGAGAGTTTTGACGCCGGCTGCTCCGGCCGCCATCTGCGATTCCCCCATGCGCGTTCACGTCCGTGTTTGAAAATAGCGAGAACTGGGTCGTCCTGAAGTTCGGGGGCACCAGCGTCTCGTCCGTTGCCAATTGGCGCAATATCGCCGGCGTACTTCGCGATCGCATGGCGGCAAACTTTCGGCCGGTGGTGGTGCATTCCGCGATGTCCGGCGTCACCGACCGCCTCGAGGCGCTCCTGTCCGCGGCCATCGCCGGTGGCCATGTCGCGGTCCTGGAACAGATCGAACGCGGACATCGCGACCTCGCAAGCAAACTGGGCATCGTTCCCGATGCGCGGTTCGACGCTTTCATCGATGAACTGAAGCGCATGGCCGATGCGATCGCCGAAACCCGGGAACTCGGCGACCGGATCCGCGCGCGGGTCATGGCGATGGGCGAACTGCTCGCCACATCGCTGGGCGCGACATTTCTGAGCGCTCAGGGAATCGCCTCGGTCTGGGTCGATGCGCGCCACTACCTGCGGGCGGAGCACCGCCACGGGACCAATGAAAAAGCGGGCTTGCTGTCGGCGACCTGCGATTTCGCGCCCGACGCGCGGCTACAGGCCGATTGGCGGGCGCTCGGCGGGGTGGTGATCACCCAGGGATTCATTGCGGCAAACGACGACGGCGATACGGTCCTCCTGGGGCGCGGCGGTTCGGACACCTCCGGTTCCTATTTCGCCGCCAAACTCGCGGCGGTGCGGCTGGAGATATGGACCGATGTGCCAGGTCTGTTCAGCGCCAATCCGCGTCTGGTCCCGACCGCCCGGCTGCTGCGCGCTCTGCATTACGACGAGGCCCAGGAGATCGCCAGCAACGGCGCCAAGATCCTGCACCCGCGCTGCGTCCTCCCGGTGCGGCAATACAAGATCCCGTTGCACGTCTATGCGACCCAGGCGCCCGGGCTGGAAGGAACCATCGTCTCGGCGAACGTCGCCGACAGCGCCGCCCAGGTCAAGGCCATCGCCATCAAGAAGGGGATCACCCTGATTTCCATGGAAAGCCCCGGCATGTGGCATCAGGTGGGGTTCCTCGCCGACGCATTCCAGATCTTCAAGCAACAAGGTTTGTCCGTCGACCTCGTGTCCACCTCGGAGACCAATGTCACGGTGTCGCTGGATCCCGCCGCCAATACCCTGGATCCGGCTGCGCTGGGCCGGCTATCCACCGCGCTCGGCGAGCTGTGCCGCGTGGAGATCCTGGGTCCCTGCGCAAGTTTAAGCTTGTTGGGTCACAACATCCGCGCCATCCTCCACGAGCTGGGCGCCGCCTTCGAATTGTTCCAGGATCATAAGATCTATCTCGTGACCCAGGCGGCGAACGATTTGAATTTCACCTTCGTGATCGACGAATCGCAGGGCGATCGTCTGGTGCATCGGCTCCATGAGCGATTGATTCAAAGCATCGGCTCCGACAAGGTCTTGGGGCCAACGTGGCAACAGCTGTTCGCGGCCAAGCCAAGCGCGCCCATCGCGGCCCAGTGGTGGGAAGAACCGGCGAAGCGGCGGCGCCTGTGCGAAATCGCGGCACGCGAATCCGCGGCCTTCGTGTATGACGTGGAATCCCTGGATAACGCAATCGCGCAAGTCAAACGCGTCGAGTCCGTGGACCGGTGGGCGTACGCCATGAAGGCCAACTGGCACCCGCAGATTCTGCGCCGGGTGCATGCCGCCGGGCTGACGCTCGAATGCGTGTCGCGGGGCGAACTTGACCATGCGTTCGCATCCGTGCCCGAACTCTCCCCGCAGCGCGTGCTGTTCACGCCCAACTTCGCGCCCCGCGGCGAGTACGAGCATGGCCTCGAGCTCGGCGTGCATGTGACGTTGGACAACTTGTATCCCCTCAAAATGTGGCCGGATTTGTTCCGCGGCAGGGAGATCTTCCTGCGCATCGACCCGGGATTCGGACGGGGTCACCACCATCATGTTCGAACAGCCGGGGTGCACTCGAAATTCGGTGTGCCCATCGCCGAGGCGGACGAGCTCGAGGCGCTGGTGCGGAGCGCCGGGGCCCGGGTCGTCGGCTTGCACGCCCACACCGGCAGCGGCATATTCGACGTGGCGAACTGGACCGAAACCGGGGAGCTTCTTGCGGATCTGGCCCAGCGATTTCCCGAGGTCCGCGTCGTCGATCTGGGCGGCGGGATCGGGGTGCCGGACCAAGCCGGCCAGCCCGACGTCGATCTGGCGGCGCTCGGCGCGGGCGTCGCGACGCTCAAGCTCAAGTTTCCGACCCTGCAGTTTTGGATGGAACCTGGCCGGTTCCTGGTCGCGAGGGCGGGGGTGCTGGTGGCCCTCGTGACACAGCTTAAGGGGAAGGGGGACGTGCGCTACGTGGGCATTGCCACGGGCATGAATTCGCTCATCCGGCCCGCCCTGTATGGTGCGCACCACGACATCCGCAATCTCACGCGCCTCGAAGAGCCGTTGAGCCATCCCGTCAACGTGGTCGGCCCGATTTGCGAAACCGCGGACCAATTCGGTGCGGACCGGTGGCTGCCTCCCACCGTCGAGGGGGACGTCCTCCTGATCGCCACCTGCGGCGCGTACGGCTACTCCATGGCGTCTCACTATAACCTGCGGCCGCCGGCCCCTGAGTTTATGATATCGCCATGAATAGGATCGGCATCATCGGTTGGCGCGGCATGGTCGGGTCGGTACTTCTCGAGCGCATGCGCGCGGAGAAGGATTTTGACGTGGTCGAACCCACGTTCTTCAGCACGTCGCAGGCGGGCGGTGAGGCGCCGGACATCGGACGGAAAACGGGGGTCGTCCAGGACGCCAATGACATCGCCACGCTCGCCCGGCTGCCGATTCTGGTGAGCGCGCAAGGCGGCGACTACACGGCGGCGGTGCATCCACGGCTGCGTGCCGCGGGATGGCGGGGCTATTGGATCGACGCGGCGTCGACGCTGCGCATGGCGAGCGACGCGGTGATCGTCCTGGATCCGGTGAATTTACCGGTGATGCAGGCCGCTCTGAACCAGGGCATCAAGGACTTCATCGGCGGGAATTGCACCGTATCCCTCATGCTGATGGCCGTGTCCGGCTTGATGCGCGCGGGCTTGGTGGAATGGATCTCCGCCATGACGTATCAATCGGCCTCCGGGGCCGGAGCGCAGAACATGCGCGAGCTGCTCGAGCAGATGGGATTTCTCCATGAGTCCGCGTCGGCGGCGCTCCGCGACCCCGCGGCCACCATTCTCGACGTCGACCGCGCAGTGAGCGACGCCTTGGCTAACCTTAAGTTTCCGAAGGCGCATTTCGGCGTTGCGCTCGCCGCAAGCCTCATTCCCTGGATCGACAAGGATCTCGGCAACGGCCAAAGCCGGGAGGAATGGAAAGCCGGCGCCGAGTCGAACAAGATCATGGGCACCGAATCCAAACCGGTGCCGGTCGAAGGTATCTGCGTTCGCGTGGGCGCAATGCGCTGCCACTCCCAGGCCCTGACCATCAAATTGACACGCGACGTCCCGCTGGCCGAGGTCGAGTCATTGATCGCGGGCGGCAACCCCTGGGTTCGCGTGGTCCGCAACGACCGCGACAGTTCCATCAAGGAATTGTCGCCCGCGGCGGTCAGCGGGCAATTGACGGTGCCCATCGGCCGCCTGCGCAAACTGGCCATGGGCGGAGAGTACCTGTCGGCTTTTACCGTCGGCGACCAGCTCCTATGGGGCGCCGCCGAGCCGCTGCGCCGGACTATGCGATTCCTGCTTCCGCATGTGTGAGTAGGTTGATCGGCACGGGTTTGACGTGCCAAATTTCCTCGCAATATTCGCGTATGGTTCGATCGGACGAAAACTTGCCGCTGCGCGCGGAATTCAGGATCGACATGCGGGTCCAGCGCTCCGTATCCCGGTAGGCCTCCGCGACCTTTTCCTGGCATTCGACGTAGGACTGGAAATCGGCCAATAACAAATAAGGGTCCTGATACAGCAGACCGTCGGTCAGCGGCCGGAACAGTTCGGTGTCGCCGCGCGAGAAATAGCCGCTGCGGATCAGGTCGATCACATCGCGCAGGCCCTGGTTGGCGTTGTAGTAATCCATCGGACGATACCCGCGCGCCTTCACCGCATAGACCTCTTCGGCACTCAGGCCGAAAAGGAAGAAGTTCTCGGCGCCGACTTCCTGGCGGATTTCTATGTTGGCGCCGTCCATCGTTCCGATGGTGAGGGCGCCGTTCATCGAGAACTTCATGTTCCCGGTCCCCGAGGCTTCCTTGCCGGCGGTCGAGATCTGCTCGGACAGGTCGGCGGCCGGGTACACGCGCTGCCCGTTGGTGACGTTGAAATTCGGCAGAAACACGACTTTCAGGCGATCCCGCACATCCGGGTCGCGATTGACCACTTCGCCGACCGCGGTGATCAATTTGATCATGAGCTTGGCCAGATGGTAGCCCGGGGCGGCCTTGCCGCCGAAAATGAACGTGCGCGGCTGGACCTTCAGCGAAGGGTTGTTCTTGATCGCATGGTAGAGCGACACGATGTGCAGCACCTTCAAGTGCTGCCGCTTGTATTCGTGAATTCTCTTGACGAGAACGTCGAACATCGATTCCGGATCCGCGACGATGCCGGTTCGCTCGATGGCGAGGGAGGCAAAGGCTCGCTTGTTGTGCTGCTTGATGGCGTGCCAGCGATTGCGGAACTCGGCGTCATCGGCGAGCGGTTCGAGCCGCCTCAGTTGCGACAGATCCTTGATCCACCCGTCGCCGATATGCTCCGTGATGAGCTCCGAAAGCTTCGGATTGCAAAGCACCATCCAGCGGCGCGGCGTCACGCCGTTCGTCTTGTTGCTGAATTTCTGCGGCCACATTTCATAGAAGTCCTTGAGGACGTCGCGTTTCAGCAGCTCGGAGTGCAGCTCGGCCACGCCGTTGATTGCATGGCTGCCGACACAGGCCAGATGCGCCATGCGGACATACCGCTCGCCCGACTCGTCGATCAACGACAGGCGGGAAATGCGCGCTTCGTCGCCCAGGTACCGCATCCGGACTTCTTCCAGAAAGTGCGCGTTGATTTCATAAATGATCTGCAGGTGCCGCGGCAGGACGCGGCCGAAGACGGCGAGCGACCATCGTTCCAACGCCTCGGGCAGCAGGGTGTGATTCGTGTAAGCGAACGTCTTGCGCACGACGCTCCACGCGTCGGCCCACGGCAGGACGTATTCATCGACCAGCAGCCGCATGAGTTCGGCGATGGCGATGGCGG
>Ga0137412_10005239_pt1 | contig 10370 bp, 8 predicted proteins | sample CZODoug2_1_16fun_FD_122160 | JGI IMG/M metagenome (GOLD analysis project Ga0137412, IMG submission 122160) | Vadose zone soil fungal communities from Angelo Coast Range Reserve, California, USA - CZODoug2_1_16fungal (Hybrid Assembly) | ecosystem: Environmental > Terrestrial > Soil > Vadose zone... | reverse complement strand
TGATTTCCAAGGCGATGGCCTGGGCCAACAACGTCTATGTCGCGGTCGCCAATGCCGCCGGCTTCGACGGTGTCTATTCCTACTTCGGTCACTCCGCGATCATCGGCTTCGACGGCCGCACGCTTGGCGAGACCGGCGAGGAGGAATACGGCATCCAGTATGCGCAGCTCTCGAAGAGCCTGATCCGTGACGCGCGCCGCACCGGCCAGTCGCAGAACCATCTCTACAAGCTGGTTCACCGTGGCTACACCGGCATGATCAATTCGGGCGAAAGCCCGCGCGGCGTCGCGGCGTGTCCTTACGATTTCTACAAGAAGTGGATCAACGATCCCGAAGGCACGCGCGAGATGGTCGAGGCCATGACCCGCCCGACCCCGGGCACCGAGGAATGCCCGATCGACGGTATTCCGAACGAGAAGACGGGGACGAATTACTGAGGTGTCTGCGCGCAGGCCTCATGCTACTGGCCTGTCAGCGATCTCAGATTGCTCGCCCGCCTTCGTCATCACCTCGTCGGCGTCGGCTAGAACCGGCAGATTGACGTCCCCGAATCCGGCCCCCCGCCCGCGGCGCGACCAACCTTCCCGGTGGCTCACAGACGCACAAGGGTAGCCCATCGAGCAGGTTGATCGAGTTGGCCGTGCTACAAGGTTCACCAGGAGCCACGATAGTCACCGCAATCAGGCTTCGGAGACTCGACGATGCCGAGCCAATACGCGAAACCAGTGCGTGCAATGCTGACAGCACTATCGATGTTAGTAGCTGTTTCAGGAGCGGCAGCTACTGGACCATTGGAGGATGCCCTTGCCGCGCATGGCCAAGGCGACTACGCGACGGCATTGCGGCTACTTCGCCCGTTGGCCGACGCAGGAAGCGACGATGCGCAGTACAATCTCGGGGTCATGTACTTTGCCGGAAATGGCGTGCCGCCCAACCGTGATGAGGCTGCGAAGTGGTATGGCCTTGCTGCCAAACAGGGTCACGCCATGGCACAGTACAATCTCGGCGTCATGCGCGCGCACGGTGACGGCGTGGCCAAGAACGAGGCTGAAGCCATAAAATGGTTTCACCTTGCAGCCGATCAGGGCTACGCCCCGGCGCAGTACGACTTGGGCTTTATGTTCGGCAACGGCCAGGGCGTGCCGCAGAATTACGCCGAGGCGATCACGTGGTTCCGGCTCGCTGCCGCCCAGGGGCTCGCCGCTGCTCAATACAGCCTCGGCCTCAGGTACCACAACGGCGAAGGAACGCCGAGAGACTACGGTGAGGCCGCGAAATGGTTTCGCCTCGCGGCCGATCAGGGCCATATCGACGCGAGCTATACATTGGGCGTTCTCTATGGTTTGGGCCAAGGCGTTCCGCCGAGCCGTGGCGAGGCAGCGAAGTGGTTTGGCCTTGCTGCCAAACAAGGGCATGCCAACGCCCAATACAATCTCGGGGTCATGTGCGAGCGCGGTGATGGCGTACCCCAAAACTACGGTGAAGCGTTGAAGTGGTACCGTCTCGCCGCTGATCAAAACAACGCTTCGGCGCAGCACAATCTCGGCGTTTTCTACGAGAACGGTCAGGGCGTGACGCAGAGCTATGCTGAGGCGGCGAAATGGTACCGCCTCGCCGCCGACCAAAGGGACGCCAACGCCCAGAACAATCTCGGAAGCATGTACCTGAAGGGCCAGGGTGTTCCGCAGAGCAACGCTGAGGCGATCAAGTGGTACCGCCTCGCCGCCGATCAAAACAACGCCGGCGCGCGATTCAATCTCGGCGCCATCCACGCGAAAGGTCTGGGTCCGGACGTGCCGCAAAACTACGCAGAGGCGGTCAAGTGGTATAGCCTCGCTGCCGGCCAAGGCTACGCTGCCGCACAGTATAATCTCGGACTGTCCTTCGTCATCGGCCAGGGCGTGCCGCAGGACCTTGTCCAGGCCTACATGTGGTTCGAGCTGTCGGCGGCGCGGGGCATGCCGACAGCCGTCGCGAATCGAAAAGTCGCCGCCGAGAAAATGACCGCTGCCCAGCTTGCCGAGGCGCAGAAATTGGTGCGCGAGTGGAAGCCAACCGCTGTACCGTAGTTGTTCTTGGCTCACGCTTCGGTTCGATCCGCCACGGAATGTTTTGCTTCCCAGAGGCTGGTGCTTTAGCAAGGGGCATTTTCAAGCATAGGGATTTGCCGTGAAATTATTGCACTCATTGGCCGCGATCATCCTCGCCATCGCCTATACCGCGTCGGCACAGGCTCAGCCGATCATGCACCGGACAGACGTCGTGGCAGGAGAGGCTGTGCCGACGAACGGGTCGTTTTCAATTCACTTCCCGATCGCCTTCAATGACATCGAACTCAGGGCTGAAGACCCCGCCGCTCCCACCCTTGTGATTCGGATGCTGTCAGGCACGAATGCCGCAGGACTGAGATTTTCGGCAACGGAAACGCCGTTGCAAGGACAGCCACCTCCGATCGATAAATTCATGGAGACGGCCAGGAACAGGCCCGGCGCCTCCGTTTCGGATGTGACCCGTGAGCAGAGGGACGAAAGCTCCATCCTCTCGTTCTTCCTTACTGACCCCAAAGGCGGAACTTACTTCCGCCTGATCCGCGTCAGGGCCACTCAATACATGCTGGTTGTTCAATTCCCCGAGACATCGCGCAACCAGGCAGCCGGCATGAAGGACGAATTCTTCGGGTCGTTTAAGATGACGCGGCCCTGAAGGCCCTGCGTCGAATCGGTTTCCGGCCTGAGCCCGGACCGGGGTGACATCGCACACTTCGGGATGCGCCGAGCAGCCGCAACCGCGCGACGACACGGTTACGTTCCAGGAAAACAATTTCTTCTCAAGGCTCGCGCTGGAGATTTTTGCGATCCCGGTCTGTCGTTGGCTTGCCGAAAATCTCCGGCGGCGTTGAGGATCTGATGAAATCGCGTACGCTAGCGGAATAATCGCGTCGTCCTGTTTCTTCCGGGACGTCCCGCATTGCACCATTCATCAAGGCGCAGGCTGACAATAAAACGATATGGGGCGAGGCGGGTAACACATGTCCGACGATCTGCAATTCACCGTCCAGCGCCCGCCGGCCTATGGCGAACTGACGGACCTGCTGCCAGGACTGTTCTGGGTGCGGCTGCCGATGCCGACGCTGCCCAATCACGTCAATTGCTGGCTGCTCGACAACGGGCCGGGATGGACCCTGGTCGACTGCGGCTTTGACGCCGACGACGTTTTCGAGATCTGGGATAAGCTCTGGCGCGGCCTGCTGCGTAGCCGTCCGCTGCAGAATCTCACCTTGACGCATGCTCATCTCGATCACTCCGGCTTTGCGAGTTATCTGGTGAAGGAATCGAAATGCACAGTGAGCATGCCGCTGGCGGAATGGCTCAGCGGCTGGAAGCTGTGGCACGAGCGTGAGGACGGACAGGAGGAGCAGCTCATGTCCTTCATGACGCGCAATGGCGCCTCGGATGAGGAGGCGGCCGGGATCATTGGCTCGCTGCGCAAGTCGAAGTATCTCGGCCTGCGGCCGCCGCGCGAATTCATCCGCATCCGGGACGGCGACGTGATCGCGATGGGGCAGCGCGAGTGGCGCGTGATCACGACAGGCGGCCATTCGCCCGAGCATGCGTCGTTCTTTTGCGAGAAGGACAGCATCCTGATCGCAGGCGATCAGATTCTGTCGCACATGACGCCGTCGGTGATGGTGCCGTCGGCGCAGCCGGATGCCAATCCGATGAAGGAGTATCTGGATTCGCTGACGCGGTTCGAAACGCTGCCGCCCGATACGCTGGTGCTGCCATCGCACGGCCTGCCGTTCCGCGCGCTGCATACACGGCTTGCCCAGATGCGCGAACATCATCTGGCCCGGCTCGACGACGTGGCATCCGTCGTCACGGGTAAGACAACTGCGTTTATGATCGCGCAAGAGGTGTTCCCGCGGGTACTGTACGCCAATCCACGCCAGGCTTTTGCCGAGTCGCTGGCCCATCTCAACATGCTGGCCTCGCTCGGTAGGCTGACGCGCGAGGTCGATAGCAGTGGCGCGATCGCCTTCGCGCCTACGTGAATCAGATCGTCGTGCCTTCAAACCCCGAACCCGATTCCCCCAACGCTTCTGCTGGCCTGCTCCATTCAAAGCGGTGGCAGGTCGCGATGATCGGGCTCGGCACGGCGACGGCGCAGCTCGACACCTCGGTTAATATTGCCTTTCCCGCCATCACCCGGGGATTCGACCTCGCGATATCAGATATCCAGTGGGTCGTGATCTGCTATGTCCTGACCTACGCCAGCCTGCTGCTGGCGCTCGGGCGCATCGGCGACACCATCGGTCACGCGGTCGTCTACCGCATAGGCCTGATCTGGAGCGCGGTGGCGCTGCTTCTTGTCGGCTATGCGCCGAGCTACGGCGCGATGCTGTTCTTTCGCTGCCTGCAAGGCGTCGGCGCGGCTCTCGTCCTGAGCTGCGGCGTGGCGCTGGTAACATCGCTCTATGGCGAAGAGCGGCGCGGCCGGGCGCTCGGCATCTATACCATGATGATGGCACTCGGCCTGATGCTCGGCCCTCTGCTCGGCGGCGCCTTGACGGCCGTGTGGGACTGGCCGGCCGTATTCTGGTTCCGGATTCCCATCGCGATGGCGGCGCTGCTGCTGTTGCGCGGCATGCCCGCACCGCCACCGCGCCAGGCGGGTGACCGCTTCGATATTTTAGGCGGCATTGCGCTGATCGTGGGCCTGGTCACGATGCTGCTGGCGCTCAATCGCCTGCGCGAGTTCGCCGCCGTTCCGCTCGGACTGTTCTCCGTTGTGGCTTTTGCAGGCTTTGGTTTCCGGCAGTCCCGCGCCGAACACCCGATCATCGCAACCGGAATTCTTCAATCGCCGGGCTTTGCGCTGCTGAACCTCGTCAGCGTGACGGCCAATCTCGCGGCCTTTTCGGTCTGGCTGCTGGTGCCCTATTATCTCACGCGCGTGCCCGGCCATACGCTGGCGGAGAGCGGCGCGATCCTGGCTGCGGGCGCGGCAGGTGCCGTGCTGGCCTCGCCGATCGGCGGTCGTCTCATCGAGCGTCTGGTCTCTGCCGAGAGGCTGGCGATCGCGGGTGCCGCCGTGATTGGCGCCGGCCTTCTGCTGCTGAGTGCGTGGACGGAGCAGACCTCGACCGCCCTGCAGGTCGCAGGCCTGATCGTGCAGGGCATCGGCCTCGGCCTGTTTCAGTTGGCCTATGCGGATATCGTGACATCCGCGCTGCCGCTCGGGGATCGCGGCGTGGCAGGAAGCCTCACGCTGCTGACGCGAATGTTCGGCACCGTCACCGCGGCCTCGGTGACCCTGATGGTTTTCGAAATTCTGCAAATCAGGAACGGCTTCTTTGAAGCCTTCCATCAGACATTTCAGCTTGCAGCCTTGCTGGCGTTTGTCAGTGCGGGACTCCTGGCATTGCTGCCGCGCAAAATCGATCATTGAGACTCGACGGGTGGCAGGTGCTAAGGTGACCACGCGATAGAGGATGCCGCGCCGTATCCTCGTCGCCGTCATCGAGTCGACGTCGAACAAAACAAAATGGCCTCGGGAGAGCTGCGCGGGTGTTACCCGAGGCATGCGTACAGGGAGGCGTCCATGAATCGAAAGATAGCCGGAATGGTCTTCACGATATGCGCTGGGGTTGCGGCGTTGGCCGGCACCGCGGGTGCACAACAGTCAACGGGGGCTGCGGCCCTCGACACCAGCCTGCGTGGCGCGATCGAGCGCAAGGATGTACCGGGCGTGGTCGCGCTGATCACCGATCGCGAGCGCGTGCTCTATCAGGGCGCCTTCGGCGTGGCTGACGTCGCGACCGGTCGCCCGCTGACGTCAGATGCGCTGTTTCGCATTGCCTCGATGACCAAGCCGGTCACGTCGGTGGCATTGATGCAACTGATCGAGCAGGGCCGCCTCACGCTCGACGACCCCGCAGAAAAATACCTGCCGGAGCTCGCGGGACTGAAAGTCATTGAATCCTTCGACGCGACGACTGGGGCTTACCAGCTCCGTCCGCCAGCAAGTAAGCCGACCGTCAGGCACTTCCTGACCCACACGTCCGGACTGGCCTATCCGTTCACCAGCGCGATCTGGCGCGATTTCAAGCCGCGTGCCGGCGAAACCTATCCGTTCGGCGGACCGCTGCTGTTCGATCCGGGCGAGCGCTGGCACTACAGCACCAGCACCGACGTCGTCGGCAAGCTGGTCGAAGCGGTGTCCGGCCAAAAGCTCGAGGATTATTTCCGCGAGCACATCTTCATCCCCCTCAAGATGGATGACACTTCCTACAACGTGCCGGAGGCCAAGGGGCCGCGCCTCGTCGCGCAACAGCAGCGCGCCGGCGAGCGCATGGACGGCGCCGTTGAACTGCAGAAGCCGCAGCTCGGGCTCACCATCGCGGCACCGATCGGCGGCGGCGGCCTCGCTTCGACCGCTGACGATTACGGACGCTTCGTGCGCATGCTGCTCAACGGCGGCACGCTTGACGGCGCGCGCGTGCTGAAGGCCGAGACGGTGGCGCTGATGGGCCAGAACCACATCGGCGCGGTCTCGGTGCCGGCGCTGAAGAGCGCGCTGCCGCGCAGCGCCGACTTCACCTTCATCGCGGACGGCCGCGATAAATGGGGCCTCGGCTTCCTCATCACAACCGATCAGGTCCCCGGCAAGCGCTCGCCCGGCAGCCTGAGCTGGGGCGGCATCAACAACACGTTCTTCTGGGTCGATCCCATCAAAGGCGTCGCCGGCGTGATCATGATGCAGTATCTGCCGTTCGCCGACGCCAAGGCGCTGGCTGTGTATGACACGTTCGAACGGGGCACCTATCAGCTGGTGAATGCCGAGCGGTAGAGGTGTGCAATGTCTGGCCGGTCTCATGCCGGCCAGACAGATACGCGAAGAAGGGGGCAGGCCGGCGCGGGTTGTTTGCCGATATCACTAATCAAGCAACTCCTGACAATCGAGATCATCGACCGCTAACCAGATACGCTCAAGATTATTCCACCAGATAACCGGCGGAAGATCCGCCGTCGCTTGCCAAATGGGTGTGGTTACCTGCCAAAGAACGGCCAGCCGATAATCTTCGAACAGTGCCGCCCGATCGTATCCTTTTACGCCGCTCTCCATCAGCGCCAAATGATAGCAATCCAACAACGGCTGCTCCATCCGGCGACGGCGGTCGGGATACCAGTGCACCGCCAGCATGTATGCAAGATCGTCAGCCGCCACGTCGACGCGCCAGCAATCCCAATCGAACAGGCGAACATCATTGCCGCCGTCGCGGGGCAGGAAGTTATTCCAGACATGGGAATCTCCCTGAATGATCGTCATATTGCGATGCGACCTGTAGTGCGAGTGTAGTCGAAGTCCGGAATCAATCAGGCGCCGGTAAAGCTTGCGTCGCTCCAATGGGAGGCGATCTCCGAAGCGATCGATGAAAACCGACAATTTCTCATCGAGCTGTTTCAGGTTCCCGGCCATGGTGGCCTCGTCCTGCCAGGTCCCTATGGACTTCCCAAGACGAGGCTCGTCCCACCATGCGGCATGAAAGCGGGCACGGGCGCGTACGATATCCTCGCACTGCTCCAGTGTGGGAGGTAGCGGCCAGATGGTAGCGACGAAATGCGTATCGGTCAGGTCTTCCAGCAGGAGGTGCCATGCTCTTGTGTCGGCGTCCCAAGCGGCATCAAAGCAGCGTAACAGCTGCTGACCTGGTTTGGCGGCGGCCACCTCATTGTAAAAGGCAACTTCCTGTCGGCCGGGGTCCCAATTGGCGGCACCCAGACGGTCGGGACGGCCGGTCTTGAGGATGATCGTATGAGGTGCGCCTGAAGCTTCACCATCGTAGGTGAGACGAAGACGCGTGATTTCCGACAGTATCGTTGAGTGAGAGCTTTCCACAACGACATCGCAAACCCGAACTTCGGCGAACGATTTGCCAAGTGCCTCCGTGAGGTACTCAGGGCTCGCTGCCTTGGACAGAGGCTTCTGTGTCATGAAAATACAGTCTCACGGCGCCGGGAACGACGCCTCGTGCTTTGGTAGCACGGGAGCCGTTGCCGGTCATCGGTGACGTCAGCTTGCGAGTGCCCGCTCTAGACCGGCTCCATGCCGAGCGACTGCGCGCTCTCGATCCAGACCGGCAATTCGCGCTGATACAGCGCATTGGTTTCCTTGAAGCCGAGCGCCGGTTCCAGCACGAACGTGTTGAGCACCTCCTTCACTTTCGGATCCTGATTGGCCGCCACGCAGAGGGCTGCCAGCCGGTCGACGATCGGTTGCGGTGTCGCCTTCGGCAACGCCCAGCCGGTGAAGCCGCTCACGGTGAAGAATTTCGATGTCGCGCCCTGCTCAGGCAGCGTCCTGATGTTCGGTAGCGTGTCGACTTTCTTCGAATGCACCGCGAACACCACGCCGCGGTCGCTTTGCAGGACCGATTGCGCGGCGGTGTAGCTTCCCATCGCGGCATCGAGCGTGCCTTCCGCCAATCCGGTCCACATCGGCGCTTCGCCGCGGTAGTGGATCGGTTCGATGTTGAGACCGTACTGCTTGTTGAGCTCATGGATCGTGATGTGCGGCGACGAGCCGGCGCTGTAGGTGCCAAAATTCACCTTGCCGCTCTTGCGCGCGAAGGCGACGAAATCGTCCAGCGTCTTGACGCCGGATTTTGGGCTAGCCACTAGCGGCAGCCCGGCGCCGGGGACGACGCTGACCAGCACGAGATCCTTGTCCATGTCGTAGCCGGGGTTCTTCATCATCACCCGGTTCATCACATAGGTGGTCGAGATCGAGCACAGGATGGTGTGGCCGTCGGGCGCGGCGCGCGCGACTTCCTGCGCGCCGATGGAGCCGGAGGCGCCCGCCTTGTTTTCGATGACGACGGTCTGCCCCACCTGCCTCGCGATAAATTCGCCGAAGGCGCGCGCCAGCAGGTCGGTCTGCCCGCCCGCCGGATAGCTGCAGATCATGCGGATTTGCCGCGACGGACACGCGGCTTGCGCCGAGGCGCCACGTGGAAGGAAAGGCATCGCGGCAGCCGCCGCGCCGGCCGCGATGAAGTGACGGCGACTTGATTTCGCTGACATGAATCCCTCCCTGAATTTCCGGGGAGGGTAACGCATCATCAGGCTGATGCCATGGGCGGGGGGCGGGACAGATTGGCGCATGGCAGCGCTTTGCGGTCAGCGTGGAACGGTATTCGCCAGCCTCAGTTCCGGAGTGACGATCCGTGATGCTAGAGTGGTATCGCAGCCGGCAGAGGCAAGGCAAACCCGAGGCGATCATGCGACAACAGAAATTCGGCAGCAGCGGGCCCGATGTATCCGTGATCGGGCAGGGCACCTGGTATCTCGATCGCGGCGACCGCAAGGCTGCGGTGGCGGCGCTGCGGCGCGGCATCGATCTCGGCATGACCCACATCGATACCGCCGAGATGTACGGCGACGCGGAACTCGTGATCGCGGATGCGATCGAGGGACAGCGCGAAAAACTGTTTCTCGTTTCAAAGGTATTGCCGAGCAACGCCTCGCGGCGCGGCACGATCGCGGCCTGCGAGCGCTCGTTGAAGCGGCTGAAGACCGATCGGCTCGACTGCTATCTGCTGCACTGGCGCGGCTCCGATCCGTTCGAGGAAACGGTTGCGGCGTTCGACGAGCTGGTTGCTGCTGGAAAAATCCGTTGCTGGGGCGTCAGCAATTTCGACGTCGATGATCTCGACGAGTTGCTCGATGTTGCAGGCGAGGGCGCCATTGCCTGCAATCAGGTGCTCTATCATCTGCAGGAACGCGCGATCGAGCACGCGGTGATCCCATGGTGCGAGCAGCACGGCGTGGCCGTCGTCGCCTATTCGCCGTTCGGCCATGATGATTTTCCTTCGCCGCGCAGCAAGGCAGGCGAGCTGTTGCAGGCCATTGCCGACGCGCACAAGGCCACCGCGCGGCAGGTCGCGCTCAGCTTTCTCACGCGCGCGCCTTCGGTGTTCGCGATTCCGAAAGCCTCGAACGCATCACACGCCGCCGACAATGCCGGCGCCGGCGATCTGAAGCTCGCCGACAACGAGATCGCCGCGCTCGACAAGGCGTTCCCGCGCGGCCCGAAACCACGCGGCCTGCCGATGCTCTAAAAGCAGGTTTCTGCGCGAACACACTTCCTAACGAACACACTTCCTAACAAAGTATTACGCCGCCGCTGGCGCGCGGGCCGTGGCAGGCTGCCGCGCCCGGTACTGCATATCCGCATCCTGTTTTCGGACCTAGTCGCGCAAGCGCAATTGGTGTTTTTTAAAGCCTCGCCCGTTTAGATCATTACTGCCTTTCGAGATTGCCGTGACACCGCCCCCCGCCGCAGCCGCCAGGCTGGACAGCGCCGAATTG
>Ga0137412_10005238_pt1 | contig 10371 bp, 11 predicted proteins | sample CZODoug2_1_16fun_FD_122160 | JGI IMG/M metagenome (GOLD analysis project Ga0137412, IMG submission 122160) | Vadose zone soil fungal communities from Angelo Coast Range Reserve, California, USA - CZODoug2_1_16fungal (Hybrid Assembly) | ecosystem: Environmental > Terrestrial > Soil > Vadose zone... | reverse complement strand
TCGGCTCCAGCGGAATCGGGGTCCACCACGAGCAACCGACTCGCCGATCGCTCGGCGAGCGGAGTCTGGGCAATCAGTTCAGGCGGCAGGTCGTAGGCGAAGTCATGGCGTTGCACGCGCGCATGGTATTGGAATCGTTGCGCCGGTGCTGCCCGCGCGCGCGGCGGTGGCAGGCTTCTTCCGCCGCCGCAGCCGGCATCGGGACCCAGCGCGCCATCGCACGCTCACCCATGAGGCTTCTGCGCGTCAGATCACTGCTTCCGGGCCCGTCACTCGATGATCCAGTCGAACCTTTCCATCCCGCCCCGTCGGCCCCGGCCCTGCGGGCCCCGCCCGCCCCGCCCGCCCCGGCCCTCGCGGGACGTGTTCCGGCAGCGCCGTCTCCACATTCACCGTCTTCTGCTGCCGCATCAGCTTGATCGAAATCTTCTCGCCCGGTTGATACGACCCCAAAATGCGAGTCGCATGCGATCCGCTCGACGGTTCACGCCCGTCGATCGAGAGAATCACATCGCCATCCTCCAGCTTGAAATCCTTCGGCGCCCGCACCACCAACACACCCTTCTCGGTCCCGAAGTACCGCCCGAGTTGTGGAGTCAGCGACACCAACTCCATCTCCCCCAACGGCCCGTGAAAAAACACGGCCCCGAACACCGGACCGCCAGCGCGCCCCGGCTCCATCTGCGGCATCGGTGGCAGGGGCGGAATCGGTGGAGTCGCCGGTGAATGTATGTTGAATAACGCCATGCCAGGCCGTGCCGTCACCTGAAAGTCCCGGGACTTGCCGTCTCTCAACACTCGCACCTTGACCTTACTCTCCGGCTCAACATCCCGCATCGCATGCATCACCTGTCTAGCGGCGTGATTCCCCTTGACGTCTGTGCCGTTGATAGAGGTGATCACATCACCAACATGTAACCCGGCCTCCGCTGCAGGACCACCAGGACTGACTTCCTGAATGCGCGCGCCATCTTTCGCGCCGCGGTCATCGAGCTGCACACCCAACACAACGCGCGGAGGACCTCCATCGTAGAAGGACATCATATGGTCCATCAGCGGTCCGCTCATCTGGCTGGAAAGCTCCGCCACTTCATGCGCCGCTTCCTCGAGACGTGCGCGCGCATCGGCGAGCTGCGCATCCATATCTTTCGTCTGCGCATCCAGGTCTTTCGTCTGGGCATCCAGATCTTTCGTTTGCGCATCGAGATCAGCGGAATCGCCATTGGTCACGACATACATCACATTGGGCGCCCTGTCCGGCGCGGCCAACACCGAAACAGGTGCCAGAATGCTCGCACCGGCGGCAATCAACCCGGTTACTTTGGTTTTCACGGTATCCTCGAAGTTATGAATTCAGGGCGACGTGGAAGCAACCACTTCCGCGTAGCGCACCTGCGCTAACGAACCAACCAGACGAAACCTCTCCCGCTGCAGAGCCGCCACACGATCCGACGGCGTGCCATTAATACGCATGGAAGTCATGAGGTCGTCGACTTGCGCGATGCGGTCTTCCAAGCTGGCGACAGCCGCAGCCGTACCCACGCGTACAACAGCCGGCTCGCGGGGAAGCGACGCCAACCACGACTCGATTGCTCGGGAGCGGTTGGCAGCAACGGTGGAGTCGCCTGCCGCTTGGATTGCACGATCGCCATTCGATCCGCTATCACCCTGCGCAACGTCGCGGTCGTTCGCGCGCGCCGACGAACCATCTGCTTGTGCTTGCCGCCAGCGATCCGCGTCCGCCGTTTGTGCCCCCGCGCCCCCGCGCCAACGATCCGCGTCCGCCGCCGATTCCACACCCCGGCGCCAACGATCAGCGCCAATGGTGCTACCCGCGCCCTTGCTCCACGTCTGCACACCATCCTCAACCGCCCCCGAATCGGCCACGACGTTCCGACCGCCACCACCAAAGCGACCCCACACAGCAATCGCGCAAACGAACAAGAGCAAAACAGCCGCGGCTGCCAGCGGACGCCAATCCGTTACCGCACGCGCCGTGGCCGCCGAGCGTCGCTGAAACTCCTGCCAGTTATAAGGAGGGAGCACCTCGGTCGGCAGCGTCGTCAGACGCTGGATGCAGTTTGTCGGTTCTATAGAGTTGTGCATGTCTGGCTGTCCACTGGGGGCTCGAACCACTGGCGCAACTTCGCGTGCGCTCGTGCTAGCTGCGATTTGGAGAAACTGACGGAGCGTCCGAAGTGCTGTGCGATTTCCTCGTGCGAATACCCCTCGACTTCGAAGAGCCATACCACCGCTCGCGCAGTCGGCGCCAAGCTCGCTAGCGCCCGCTCCAGATCGAGGCTCTCCGCCCGCGGTCCCGGCGTAGCAGGCAGTAGCGACTCGATCCACTCCCCCTCCGAATGCGCGCCGGAGCTCAGCCGCATCCGGGCCCGATGCCACGGAGACCGTAGGTACATCAAGCACTTGGAAACGGCGATCTGCCTCACCCAGGCCCCTAGCGGCGCCTCTGCGCGAAACGAGTCGAGGCTCTTGAAGACGGTCATCATCGTTTCCTGGAAAAGGTCCTCCGCCAGCGAGCGATTGCCGGCGAGGCGCCGCAACAGTCCAAAAGTCGCTGGCGCGACAGCGGCATAAATCGCCGCCTGAGCGCACTCGCTACCGCATCGCGCGCTTGCGAGCACATCCCGGGGTACGTCAATGTCGGTGAGTCGGGCCACGACTGCTTAGATGCAGCAGAGTCCTGAAAGGTCGCAATCGGTTCGGCTATACCTCGCGCGCCCCTCGGCGCCCGAGTGGCGGAACTGGTAGACGCAGCGGACTCTTCATCTGGCGCGCCAAGTGAGGCAAATGGGCGAGTAAATGGACCGAAGCCGCTGCTACCCCTTTTTTTCACCTGATCTCCTCAACATTGACGCAGAATTTCACACAAATTCATGAGGTTACCGACTCTTGATTTGGTGGCAATATGCCTCTACAATTTGGGCACATTGCCAAAGCGTGATCGTCAGGAGTCAATTATGCAATCCGCGAAGGAGCGGGAGCCGGTCGTCCTCGCAGTCTTTCACAAGCTAGGGGGACGCAGCGCATTAGGCCGGGATATCGCTTCCACAGCCGACTTGGCTCGAATGGTGTTCCTCCGGATTCCATTGAAGTCGCTAGAACACCTCACGCGCAGCGGATCCTTCTCGGATCAGGAAATTTCAGACATGGTGATCCCAGCGCGAACTCACAGGCATCGCAAGCAGAAGCATGAGCGCCTGTCGGTGGAGGAGTCCGACCGTCTGGTCAGACTGACTCGAATTCAGGCACTCGCTGAAGACGTATTCCAGAATGTCGAGAAGGCCAACACTTGGCTGCGAGCTCCATTGGGCGAGCTGAGTAACGAAAAGCCGTTGGAGATTGCTCAAACCGAGGCCGGCGCTCGCGTCGTTGAGCAGATCCTGGCGAAGATCGACTGGGGCGCTGCAGCCTGATGCAACTGTGGCGGTTGTCGACCAAACGGCACGCCCGAGATTTCAGTGGCGGCTATGGCCTACTTCACTCAGGTCGTTGGAATACTCGAGGCAGGCCGATCACCTATTGCTCCACGGTGCCTTCGCTGACGGCGCTCGAAAAGCGGGTCCACGTAACCGACGCTTCTTTGCTGCCACCCCTGATAGTGGTTGAATACGAAGCACCTGACGATATTCCCCTGGCTGCGGTGGATATTGCCGATCTGCCCGAAGACTGGATTTCCCGGGAAGTCGATACTCAGCAGATCGGTGACCGATGGCTGGACTCGGTGTCCCAAGCTCTGCTGACCGTGCCCTCCGCGATCGTGCCAGTTCCCCGGGCCGCAGAGCGCAATGTCCTGATCAACCACCGCCACTCCCGATCGATTGAGATCAAGATTGTGGGAATTACTGACTTCACGCTGGATCCCCGCCTCTTCGGACCGTAGATCATCCACCTTTGTCAGCATCAGCATAAATCGCTGCAACCGATAGTCGCGATCTCGTACTTTTGTTATCCAAGGATGCGCCGTGTCAGAGGGCTCATCCAACAAGAACTTACACATTTTTTTACACATAAACTTCGGACTGGCTTAAAATAGCAGCTGAATCAAACACTTAGGGTATCCCCAAGCGGACTCAAAAAGAGCTTCGTCTACCCTAAACCGCAACTCCCTGTTTCTGCAAAACATTTAGTTCAGTCAATGGCTTCCGAAGCGGCTGGAACAGACGCGCCGAGTTAGGTTTTTTGGGCTAGGAGCCATATAGGAGCCACGCCGAAAGGCGGCGATTGATTGACACTGTTGGACGCAAATCCGCTAGGATTGCGGCCGCATTTTGAAGCCCTCGAAGCCCGAGTGGCGGAACTGGTAGACGCAGCGGACTCAGACCAAAAAACTTGAGCCCTCTCGGAGAAATCCTCGAGGTGTAGCCCGTCAAAGTCGGTGAAGGCCCTGAGCAGATTTGCTCGAGCTAACGCCGAGCCAAGCCCTGGTGAAAACTCGGGAAGGTGTAGAGAGCAGACGGCGGGCACCTAAGGTCGAAAGACTACGGTGAAGGCGTGCTCCGGACTACGAACGCGAACTTTGTGCGCGGCGGTGAAAACCGAAGTAGTAAGAAAATCCGCCGCCCTTAAAAGCGTGTCGGTTCGACTCCGACCTCGGGCATACCTGATCGTTTTAGGACGTCCTAACACGTCCAATCGATTGCGGTAACTCCCTGTTTTTGCAAAACACTCTGTCCGGCGACGTCCAACGACGTCCCAGGGCAGCGAGCGTTTCGCCCGGGGGAAATTTCCGGGGGAAGATTTCGGGAGCCGAACCAACACGGTTCGAGGGAATACCCCATGGCTCTTACCGACTCCCAGATCCGCAGCGCCCTATCGGCCGATTCGCGCTACCGACTCTCAGATGGCGAACACGGTCTTTATTTGTGTGTCCACCCACACGGCGGAAAATACTTTGTCTTCAGATTCACTTGGCGCGGCAAGGATGCCGAACTCGCATTGGGGACGTACCCCAAGAAAACCCTGAAAAAGGCTCGCATAGAGGCTGCCGATGCGGAGCAAAAAGTCGAAGACGGGATTGCGGGTGATCCACTTCGGTGGACTGATCCGCTGGGACTAGCGTGCCCTGCCGGGTTCGATCCCAATACCGGTAGACTAAGTCCGGAAGCGCAAGCTGCACTGGATACATGGAACAACGCCCTCGAGGACCTGGCGACTGATGTTGAGAATGGGGACTTCAGCAAGGCAGCATTCGATCAACAGATGGCAACCTGGGCAGCGGCAAATTACAACTATGCCATCGGACAGGGTCCGTTTCCCGGCGTTCCGCCCATTGCAGCGCCACCGGCACCACTACCGGCACCTCCGATTGCCCCAGTCCCGATCCAGCCAATAAACTGACCGGGATCGACTGGAATTACAGGATGAGCACCAGTATGGAGTGGTTTATGCGTGTAGCGACAAGAAGTTGTCTGACGCTCATTCTTGGCGTCGGGTTTGGATTTGTAATGCCTCTCCTGGTAGCGATTGCGTCTGAGAGCCCCTCTCAGGTCAGTCCAACCCGTACAGAATCGACAAGCCCAGTTAGACTTCCTCCGGCGCAGGAAGCCAAATGCAGACAATTGGCTGTCGGCAGCCGCGGGCCTCTGCACGAGCAGTGCCTCAGAGTTGGGAAGATCCTAGCGATAATGTCTGTCGAACCGCGGGAGACCGCATGGGCAGATGCCATGGAATCCTCTCTGCACAAGTGGATCGAGTCCCTCGAGCCCGACGGGTTCACTTTCCGAAACGCCGAGTGCCGACTTTCTTGGTGCGTTGTCGAGGTAGGATCTACAGTTGGAGCGGGAGATACCAGAGGGCACGATATTATTTTAGAGTCTGCCGAGGCTCGCAAATATAAGATATTCCAAGCAGAGAACATGTTTGCGCGGGACCCCGACGGCGCAAACGTATGGGACGTTCTAGTTTTCTTTAAGCGGTACTGCACGTCAACAAGCGAAATCCTGGACAATGACGCTCGTTTAGTACCGAACTTTTATACCGTGGGTCAAACGTGTTGACTTATATGTCACTGTCCTAGGAGCGCGTCCGAGTAACGCGCTTTGAAGGCAGCGATCTCGGTAATAGGCATCGATCTAACAGGAGGACTCCATATAACAATACGGCGGCGCTGCGTACGAACGACGCCTGCCCGGTCTTGTTATATCGATTTGAGCGATTTCGCAAGCTTCAACAGGTTGTGAACGGTGCAGATCAAGCTCCATTCTCCCTGGACTTTCGCAACGCCGCGCAGCAGGAACTGCCGAAAGCCTCGACCCTGTTTGATCTGACCGAAGACCGGTTCGACCACCGACTTGCGCAGCCGATATCGGCTGCGTCGTCCGGCCCGCGCCAGCTTCGCGTACGTCGTGTCACTGAGTCTGTCCTACTCCCTCACGTTAGTCATTGCTGCTCAGCGGACCATTCCACACTCGCCGGAAATGGACCTGCAGCTATGTCACATTGGACGGTACCGTTCATGTAGTCGCCCCGAACTTTGCCTTCATAAGTACAGTTCAATGCACCCATCCGCCCGTCACTTGGGCTGTGGTAATCGATCCGTATTTCGTTGGCTCTTGAGTCGAAGCTGGCGTGGCACTGACCTGATCTATCGAACGGCTTCGAGAATGGTCCGTCGCCAAACGATCCTGGGTGACTACAGCGATACGGGCAACTAAATTCCCCGTTCGCGATACCCCAGGTGCCGACGCAGGCGGCAGCCGAAGGACTGTTACTGGTCTTCGTTTTTAACCTCCATTGCTTGTCGAAGGGCTCGTCGCTTACGCGAGGCGTAAACTTCGTAGGCCTTGCGTCACCGAGTCTCCGTCTTTCTTCTATCAAGACCTTCGCCAATTCGAGTTTACATTGGGCTGGTGTTGGTATGGAGTTAGGAAGTTTTTTCTCTGGGATACCCTCGTAGTGATTTCCATCTTTTTTTACCAACCCGCCCGCTCCCACGGAAATCCCAAGAGCTTTTGCGAGACCGTTCACATCACCATTCAGGTTCGCGGCAATTGTCGTCGAAGTCTCACCGCCGCTCAGAGACTGATTGCAGATCTTCTGAGCAAAAGTGGCGATTTCGTCGAGAGATTCGGCATGAGCGGCAAAAGAAACGCAGGTGACGACGGCGATCGATGCGTACCAAAGTACCTTCACGAACTATTCCCCTCCAATATTTTTAGTATTTCGCACTCCCATCCCAAGGCGCGATAATCTTCGGAATGCATCGTGAGTTAGGTTCAAATCATCTCTGACTATAACTGCACCATCGCATTACGCAAACAAATTAGATTGTGCTTCGCAACATGCATCGCACGCAATCGAGCTGAGATGTGCGATTTTGGCGATTTGTCAGTTAGAGTTTCGATATGGCCGCTAATTGGCCAAGAAGCTCAGCTTTGGGTCGTGCACCGTACTTCCGTCCCTGGCTCAAAATCAACTCGTCATCTATAGAATGGGGGTTTGACCGGCCCGGGAATTTCGTTGCCACGCGGCTTCAGTTCGCGTGACTCTGCTTATCATTTCTAGGTCCGAAGTTCTACAACTGCCGCTTGATATGGGTAGCCATATCTATTAATATTGCGGGCAATATGAAAACGACCTTAGAAATCGCCAGTCCCCTGCTGAAGCAAGCGAAAATGATCGCCCGAAGCCAAGGAACGACGTTGCGAGCGCTGGTTGAGCGCGGTCTGCAGCTCGCCTTGTCCGAGCGACGTGCCAAACAGCCATTCAAATTGCGCGATGCGTCAGTTGACGGAAAAGGACTTCATCCGGATGTTGCGGGCCGATCGTGGGACGAACTTCGTGATATGAGTTACGAAGGACGCGGGAGTTGATTGCCGTCGATACGAACATTCTCGTTTATGCTCACCGCCGCGATAGTCCATGGCATGAGCCTGCTGCGGCGTGCGTACGGAATCTGGCTGAAGGTGCCGCGTCATGGGCATTACCGTGGCCCTGTCTCCACGAATTTTTTTCCGTCGTCACGCATGAACGTATCTACTCCCCTTCCACAACACCGTCAAAAGCCTTGGCGCAGATCAGCGCCTGGCTCGAATCGCCTCAGTTGGTGCTTCTATCGGAATCAGTAGCATACTGGGATGTGCTGTCTCGACTCATCGAGCGAGGCAAAATCTCCGGACCCCGCGTACACGATGGGCGGATTGCAGCATTGTGCATCCAACACGGCGTGCGCGAGCTCCTGAGCGCTGATCGCGACTTCTCCCGCTTCAGCGATTTAAAAACTCGAAACCCTCTGGTTACTCCGTGATTTTGGGGCACAACCTCTCCTCAATAAGGTGTGTTGATAGGCTGTGGAAGAGCCTTTAACTCAGGGGTGGCGTCAGCGGAGGCTCCCCGCCCGAGCCAACGCAACAGCGGTAGCTGCGCTGCGTCGCAGTATGAGTGAACTGCTGCATGGAGGCTTCCATTGTGTGAATGACGAGCCGAGTCTGAACCGCACAGTAAATCGGCAACTCCGCAGTCTCGGATTTGGTCGACTTTTGAGCGCGCTTGTTTTACCTGCTCGTATATCCAACAATGACCCGAAGACCCCATCGTACGAGAGTCACTTGCCGACGCGACGTATCCGATGCTATCTAGCAGGCACAATGTTATCCGTCACCGACAAATAGCGAAAACAAGTTCGGTCTTAGCCCGGGAGGTAAGCAATGGAGCTTCTCAAATCCATGTCCGTTGGGCTCATTATTGCAATAGTTTCAATTGCCGGATCCACAGAGTCACGCTCTCAGCCCACGTCCATAGGGGCAGCTCAAACATCGTCTACACCTCTGCCAACTACGAATGTACCTCAATCGGTCTCGATTGCATCAGTAGCACAATTGCTCCAGGCTCTCGCAGATGTGGGCGTCTTTATCTATGTGGTGGTTTTCGCCAAGGATCTGCGCGAGTCCATTAAAGGGAGACACCTGGACGGGATGAAATACGTAAGGGAAATAATTTCGACACCGGAGGCGGCAGAGCTGCGAAGGTGGGTCCGTCAAGATCTGGGAAGCGAGAACAGGCCACTATCAAGTGACGCCATAGAAAAGGTCCGTCGCATCGGCAGAGACTTTGACCACATCGGTTTGCTATGTCGCAAGGGCCTACTTCCTGCTGATATCATTGCGACCACCTATAACCGCAACATAACCTCGATGTGGAGTGGGCTCAATCAAACTATCATGGAGCTTCGGATCAATGAGGGGGATGATGATTATTTTGCAGAGTTCGAGTGGTTAGACAATCTTGCGATTCAAAACGAGGCCGCACACCAAGCTCTTGTGCGCCAAGCGCGAATGCCCAAATGGTGACATGGCCGCAATGATTTCCAGAGGAGCGCAACCTAACTCTAGTTCGAGCGGCCGTGCAGATGGGTGTCGCCCAACCTGACGTTGAGTGCCCGCTTTTGGGAAACTCGGGATTCAGCTTCGCATGGCCGCTGTCGGCCGGAAGCTGCCCTAACCGAATACAGCGCCACGCTAGTTATGTGGCAAGATCCATGTCAGCATTCAACCGTCCCGCCTCAATTCGCACCTGAGCGAAGGATCCAGCCCCGCCGCGAGAAGAGTCCGAGCCGCTTGATGTCGCGACTTCGCACGTACCACGGATACATCTGGGTACATACCGAGAGCAAGTGTCTTGCGCTTCCCACCATAGCAGTAGCAATAGCGCCAGAATCAAGCTGACGCCCAATCGAGGTGGCTACACAAAGGCGTTCAACCCATCGTGTACGAGGACGCCGATAACCACACGGCGCTTGGTCCGCCAACAAACTGTGACCTTTACGCCCCGCCGAGGCTGTGTCGCACTGTGTGCGAACGCCTGTTGGATTATGGGTTAGCTCGCCTGGGACAAGACATTTGAGTGCATCTCCCGATAAATCCCCCGCAGTTGCCAAACGGAAAGCAGGTACGCGACCACTACGGCAATGGACACCGCGCCGACCCTGTTCTCTGGAAAGAAATACCAGCCATTCAGCACCAAGAACGTCCGCAGTAGTGCGTGAATCAATCCCACAGGATGATCAATCGCCCACGAGAACACTATCCAGTGAATGCCGTAGCCAATGGCTATGCTCAATGGAAAGAACTCCGGAGCCCAGAAGAGCAGAGGCAGGTGCACGGCCCACAGCAGACTGACCATGACGCGGCACCTACTCGCCAATTTGAAGAACGGGTTCCCGTTGCCCACCACTTGCTCGCGTCGAATTCGAGCGATTGCGATGGAAATCGGGATGAGCAGGAAATAGCTGATGATGAGTGCAACATTGGCTTGAGCAGGCGGCACAAAGAAACTGACGAGTGCCGCCAATGACCATACGATGCAACCGGTAATCGGCAAAGACAGACAGCCCTTACGCCGTAGAATGAAATC
>Ga0137412_10005237_pt1 | contig 10372 bp, 4 predicted proteins | sample CZODoug2_1_16fun_FD_122160 | JGI IMG/M metagenome (GOLD analysis project Ga0137412, IMG submission 122160) | Vadose zone soil fungal communities from Angelo Coast Range Reserve, California, USA - CZODoug2_1_16fungal (Hybrid Assembly) | ecosystem: Environmental > Terrestrial > Soil > Vadose zone... | reverse complement strand
AGCCGATCACCGTTGTGTTCAACGTTGCCGAAGACCATCTGGTAGAAATCCAGACGCAACTGCGCCAACATAAGCGTCTTGCCGTGGAGGCTTTTGACCGGTCTGCGCAAACCAGGTTGGCGACCGGAACTCTGCTGACCCTGGACAATCAGATTGACACCTCGACCGGTACCGTTCGATTCCGTGGGGAATTCAGCAACCCTGACCTAGCTCTGTTTCCCAATGAGTTTGTGAATGCGCGACTGCTGGTAAAAACCCTGCAGAATTCGGTTCTCATTCCAAACGCTGCGATCCAGCGCAACGGAACGCAGGCATATACCTTCGTTGTCCGTAAACAGACGGTGTCCGTCAGGAATATTACCGAGCAGAGCACAGACGGCAAGACCACCGCGGTAGTCGGCCTGCAGCCGGGAGAGATGGTTGCGCTGTCAGGCTTCGACAAATTGGAAGAAGGAACGCCGGTCACAGTGGAGAAAGCACCTGCCGGCACGATTAGCACCGTGGGAACAGGATCGTGAGCCCTTCCCGTGCCTTCATTCTTCGACCCGTGACGACGGCACTGCTTATGGCGGCGATCCTGATCGTTGGGGCGGCCGCCTATCTCAAGCTTCCTGTCTCCGCCCTGCCGGAGGTAGAGTATCCAACCATTCAGGTTCGGACATTCTATCCAGGAGCCAGCCCCGATGTGATGTCCTCGGCAGTCACAGCGCCCCTGGAACGGCAATTTGGCCAGATACCAGGGCTGACGCAGATGACCTCCACCAGTTCGGACGGTAGTTCTTCCATCGTTCTGCAATTTTCACTGCTTCTTAATATCGATGTCGCCGAGCAGGAAGTACAAGCTGCCATCAATGCAGCTCAGAGTTATCTCCCTACGGATCTGCCCGTACCTCCCATATATAGCAAATCGAACCCGGCAGACGCGCCTGTTCTCACTCTGGCTCTTACTTCAAAAACTCTCGCGCTGCCCAAGGTGGAAGACCTGGCCGACTCGCGGTTGGTCCCGAAGATCTCGCAACTCAGCGGGGTTGGGCTGGTGACGATCGGCGGCGGCCAGAAGCCCGCAATCCGTATTCAGGTGAATCCGGCAACATTGGCAACCTATGGCATCAGTCTTGAAAACCTGCGCACTGCACTTGCCGGCACCAGTGTCAACGGCGCCAAAGGGACCTTTGATGGAGAAACACAAAATTATCAAATCAACGCAAATGATCAGCTGCTTTCCGGCGACGAATATCGCGACGTGCTGGTTGCCTACAGGAATGGCGCTCCGGTCACGCTTTCCGATGTTGCCACTGTCAGCGATGGGGTCGAGAACGTACGGCTTGCCGGCTGGATAAACCAGACCCCCGCTGTAATCCTCAACATTCAGAGGCAGCCAGGGGCAAACACAATCGCCGTCGTGAAAGGCATCAAAGACCTTCTTCCTCAACTGCAGGCGAACCTTCCGGCGTCGGTAAAACTGACCGTGTTGACCGATCGGACGACGACGATTCGGGCGTCGGTCAAGGACGTAGAGTTTGAGTTGATGCTTACGATCGCCCTGGTCGTGATGGTCATCTTCGTTTTTCTGCGTAATCTCTCTGCAACCATCATCCCTGCCGTCGCCATTCCTATCTCCCTGGTTGGAACGCTGGCCGTGATGTACCTGTTGGGGTATAGCCTCAACAATCTCACGCTGATGGCCCTTACCATCTCGACCGGTTTCGTGGTCGACGATGCGATTGTGATGATCGAGAATATATCGCGCGGTCTCGAAGAAGGTCTGGGACCGTTGGAGGCCGCTCTCAAGGGCGCGGAGCAGATCGGCTTCACCATCATCTCGCTCACCGTCTCCCTTATCGCGGTGTTGATCCCCTTGCTTCTCATGGGCGACATCGTAGGCCGGCTCTTCCGTGAGTTCGCCATCACGCTCGCGGTCACAATCCTAATTTCGGCGGTTGTCTCGCTCACGCTGACTCCCATGATGAGTGCTCGTTTGCTACGCCACCAACCACCATCGCAGCAAGGGCGCTTCTATCGTTTTTCAGAGCGCATGTTTGATACGCTCATTGCGCAGTACAGCCGAAGCTTGCGCTGGGTTCTTCGCCATCAAGTCCCGGTACTCGTGGTAGCGAGCGCAACCCTGGTACTTGCTATTTATCTCTACGTTGTCATCCCCAAAGGCTTATTTCCCACACAAGATGTGGGCATCATCCAGGGAATTTCACAGGCTCCTGAATCCATCTCGTTTCAGGCGATGGCCGTCAAACAACAGCAGCTGGCCAGGATCATTCTTCAGGACCCTGCTGTCGCCAGCCTCTCCTCATTCATTGGAGTAGACGGGACCAACGCAACCCTCAACAGCGGGCGCATCCAGATCAACCTGAAACCATTTGCCGAGCGCCACGTGGACGCGACAATGGTGATCGGCCGGCTTAATTCCGAATTGCGAAAAGTGGAAGGCATCCACCTCTATCTGCAACCTGTACAGGACCTCACGGTGGACGATCGCGCCAGCCGCAACCAGTTCCAATACACACTGGAAGACTCTGATCAAGCCGAACTCGATACGTGGACTGAAAAGATGGTTGCAGAATTACGCAAACAACCAGAGCTGAGGGACGTAGCTACAGACGGACAGCTTCAGGGACTGGCTGAAAATCTGGTCATCGACCGGGCGACCGCGTCGCGCATGAGTATCACCCCGGACGACGTTGACTCCACTCTTTATGATGCTTTCGGTCAGCGCCAGATCAGCACCCTCTACACACAAACGAACCAGTACCACGTGATACTGGAAGCATCTCCCGAATTTCAGAAGAATCCTCAAAAGTTACAGGACATCTATCTCCAGAGCGCCTCGTCGTCGACCGGCGCCAGCCCCGCTCCGACATCAACGTCCGGGAGGACAGCCTCCAACAGTACGATTTCCTCTGTGCCTACGCTCTCCGTCTCCTCCACCAGCGGGATAGCGGGATCGCAACAATCGAGCCTTTCCGGCGCAGCCGGTGCATCTGTCCTATCGTCTCCCACTTCAGGTGCGCTCTCCTCTTCAACAAGAACTTCGGCTCTGTCAAGGAGCGGCGCGTCCAGCCTGTCCGCGATTACTTCTCCGTCCTCTTCCGCTTCCTCCGGGACGAGCAGTAGCTCGACCTCGGCATCGACCTCATCAGCAATACCTCTCTCCGCGATTGCCCACTTCGAAAAGAGATCAAGTCCACTGACCATCGCGCATCAGGGCCAGTTTCCAGTGGTCACGATCTCCTTCAATTTAGCGCCCAATACATCCTTAAGCCAGGCCGTGGCCGCGGTCGAAAGAGTCCAGAACCAGCTCAACATGCCCGCCAGCGTACAGGCCAGCTTTCAAGGTACAGCGGAAGCCTACAAGGCCATCGGGTCCAATGAAGCGTTGTTGATTCTGGCAGCGCTGGTGGCCGTGTACATTGTGCTCGGCGTTCTCTATGAGAGCTTCATCCATCCCATTACCATCCTGTCGACGCTTCCTTCGGCGGGAGTAGGGGCGCTCCTCGCGCTCATGCTCTTCAAACAGGACCTTGGCATTGTGGCCGTCATCGGCATCATCCTGCTTATTGGCATTGTTAAGAAGAACGGCATCATGATAGTGGATTTCGCACTGGAGGCCGAACGAACACGCGGCCTCAGTTCCGCTGAAGCAATCTTTGAGGCCTCTCGGTTGAGATTCCGGCCGATCTTGATGACTACTCTGGCTGCGCTCTTTGCCGGTATCCCGCTCGCCTTCGGCTCTGGAATTGGCTCTGAGTTGCGCCGTCCGCTAGGCATCGCGATGGTTGGCGGTCTGCTCCTGAGCCAGATTCTGACCCTCTATACGACACCTGTTATCTACATCTTTTTCGACCGTCTGGCGTCGCGCCTTGCTTCTCGACGCAGGGTTCGGCCCCCATACGACACGGCGGAGCAGCTGTGAACATCTCGTCCCCGGCTATAAAGAGACCTGTTGCAACGACGCTCCTCACAGTGGGCCTGGTCCTGGCGGGCGTCGTTGCATTCACTCTTCTCCCCGTGGCTTCACTCCCCCTGGTCGACCTATCCGCTATCACCGTCACTGCTGCTCTTCCGGGCGCAAGCCCACAAATTATGGCCTCTTCGGTGGCGACACCGCTGGAGAAGCAGTTCAGTCATATCGCCGGCATAGCGGCCATGAGTTCAAAGAACTCGCTGGGGGTCACATCCATCAAGTTGACCTTTGATATGAGCAGAGATGTCGATGGCGCCGCGCGTGATGTGGAAGCTGCGATCAATGCGGCCCGGAGCTATTTGCCGTCCAATCTTCCCGCAAATCCAACCTATCGTAAACTTGATTCGGCGAGGGCTCCTGTTCTTGTGCTGAACCTGGCGTCGAAGACCGCCGACACAGGCGCGCTCTATAACACTGCATCTTCCATCATTCAGCAAAAGATCTCACAAATAAGAGGCGTGGGGCAGGTATCAATTCTTGGAGGTTCCTCGCCTGCGGTCCGGATCGAACTCAATCCGCAGCAAGTGAGTCAATATGGGCTCGGGTTGCAGGACGTCGCCGCCGTTATCAGTGCCCAAAATGCGAACCGTCCCAAGGGGCAGATCTCCGACGGAGACACAATCGCGGATATCACGGCGAATGATCAAATCTCCAGATCTCGCGATTACGCGCCCCTGGTCGTCACGTCGAAGGATGAGTCCGTCGTGCGCCTGCGGGATATTGCAACCATCACTGACTCCATCGAAAATGTGCGTTCTGTGGCCTACGTTAACGGCAAAGAGTCGGTGAGTCTTCTCGTCTATTGCTCTCCCGGCGCAAACGTCATCGGCACCGTGGATCAGATCAAACGCGAGCTACCCTCGATTCGGGCTTCGATCCCCAGGAATCAGCAGCTCCTGGTCACAGGTGATCTTACGACCACGATCCGTGCTTCGGTGAAAGATGTGGAGTGGACCCTGGTCTTGTCGATTGGTTTGGTGATCCTTGTCGTCTTCCTATTTCTGCGAAACGGACGTGCCACTCTGATTCCAGGCGCTGCGGTTGCCGTTTCGGTCATCGGCACATTCGGGGTAATGTATCTCTGCGGTTATACACTCGACAATTTGTCACTGATGGCCCTGGCTATCTCGACCGGGTTTGTCGTGGATGACGCAATCGTCGTCATGGAAAACACCGTCCGTCTGATGGAGTTAGGGGTTCCGCCGAAGGAGGCGGCGCTGCAGGGGTCTGAAGAGACTGGACCGACCGTTTTGTCGATGAGCTTATCGCTCATTGCCGTGTTTATTCCCATCCTGTTTATGGGTGGCATCCCCGGCCGGCTATTTCACGAATTTGCAACCACGCTTGTGGTCTCGATTACCATCTCCATGGTTGTATCGCTGACTCTCACGCCAATGATGTGCGCCTACGTGCTTCGATCTGAGAACGAAATGGTGCATGGACGACTGTATCAGCTCACCGAGAAGGCCTTTGACCGGCTGCTGAACGGCTACCGTCAAAGTCTGAACTGGGTGTTGCAGCATCCCGCGCTTGTTTTGTTCCTCTTCTTTTGCACCCTTGCACTCAATGTTGTCCTGATGGGAAGCGTAAGAAAAGGCATGTTTCCGATGCAGGATACCGGTTCTTTAATCGGCGGAATCCAAGGACCGCAAAATGCTTCCTTCCAGACGATGAAGAGATCCTTGAAGGCGATCGAGCAGGTCATTCAGGCCGATCCCGCCGTCGACGTGGTCACAGGATTTACAGGAAGCAGCACCGGGCCTGGCAGTGACGACGGTAGTAATTCAGGTTTCCTCTTCATCACTCTCAAACCTCTTGAGCAGAGAAGAGTCAGCGCATCCGAGGTTCTTGATCGTCTGCGCCCCAAACTGGAGGCGATCTCAGAGGCGAGCACGCAGTTAAAAGCGTTCCAGGACATTCCCTCAGCAGGAAACAACATCAACGCTGCTTACGGATTCGAACTCGTATCAGACAACGTGGAAGACCTGAATAAATGGGGTCCGGTTTTCTACCAGAAGATGAAGAAGTTACCCATGATCAAGGATCTCTACATCGATCAGCAGAACGCAGGCTTTCAATCCATCGTTAACTATGATCGTCCCACTGCCGCTCGGCTTGGAATCACTCCGCAGCTTGTGGATCAATCGCTCTACGGTGCGTTCGGGCAGGCCCAAGTCTCCACCATCTACACTTCGCTGAATCAATATCACGTGGTGATGGAGGCTGCCCCGCCGCATACGCAGAGTCCGTTAGGTCTGCACTCCATTTATGTCCATCCGACAAACGGGAGCTCGGTGCCGCTAGATGTATTTACCCGGACGACTAACTCGACTTCTCCCCTGGTGGTCAACCATGACGGTCTCTTTCCTGCTACTACACTGGCATTCAACCTCGCGCCAGGTGTTTCACTGGGCCAAGCTGCCGCAGCCGTTGAACAATTGCAGCAGCGGATCGGCATGCCGCAAACCGTGCGGGCCAGCTTTGCAGGGAATGCCAAGGATCTCAAGAAGTCCGCGACCGACCAGATCATCCTCCTCATCATGGCGCTGGTTGCGGTTTACATCGTCCTGGGCATACTGTACGAAAGCCTCATCCATCCGATAACGATTCTCTCGACATTGCCCCCGGCAAGCGTAGGGGCTGTGTTGGCTCTCATTCTTTCTAAGAACGAACTGGATGTGATCTCGCTCATCGGTATTGTGTTGCTCATCGGTATCGTGAAGAAGAACGCGATCATGATGATCGATTTCGCTCTTCTGGCAGAGCGAGTCGAGGGTAAGGGCCCCAAAGAGGCCATCTTCGAGGCCTGTATGCTCCGCTTTCGTCCGATCATGATGACCACGATGGCAGCACTCTTCGGAGCCCTCCCGCTGGCGTTGAGAACGGGCACCGGATCGGAATTCAGGCGTCCACTGGGCATCGCGGTCGCAGGAGGTTTGATCCTTAGCCAGATACTCACGCTCTACACCACTCCCGTGATCTATCTGCTTCTCGACCGGCTTCGGCTTCGCTTCCAGCGGCATGGCACTACCACTGCGCTCGCCGGTTACACGGGCACAATCTAATGAAGAATCCTATGCAGCATTTCCATATGCCCTCAGTGAGCAAGAGAATCAGCGGCCTATGCCGTCCGGTTCAATGTTCAGTATTCATTGCTGTCACCTGCGGAGTGCTGGGATGCAATGTTGGTCCAAAGTATGTACGTCCGGCAGTTCCAGAGCCTCCTGCTTTCAAGGAGTCAGCTCCTCAACAGGCTCCGGATGGCAGCACCTGGATGCCTGCCCAGCCGCAAGATGCCATGCTCCGTGGGAAATGGTGGGAGATTTATCAGGAACCGGAATTGGATGCTCTCGAAGACAAACTGAATGTCTCGAACCAGAATATCGCGCAGTCCTATGACAATTTTATGGCCGCGCGTACTCAGGTCCGGCAGGCGCGTTCCGCCTATTACCCGACGCTGAGCGTCGGGCCCTCCTACACGCGCAGCCGGTCTTCTCAAAACCAGAGCGCGAGCTCCGGTCATTCGAGCGCCAATCCTAACAGTAATTTCTTCAATCTCCCGTTCGATGTCGGTTGGGAGCCGGATCTGTGGGGCCGCGTCCGCAATACGGTGCGCCAAGCTTCCAACGCGGCACAGGTGAGCGCCGCCGACCTCGAGAATGTGAGGCTGACAGAACAGACCAACCTGGCGGTCTTTTATTTTCAACTTCGCGGGCAAGACGCCCTCGAAGAGCTCTTTCAGAAAACCGCGGAAGTCGATCGGCAATCCCTCGCAATGGCTCGTGTGCTGTACAACACCGGCATGGACAACGACGAATCTGTAGCGCAAGCCGAGATTGCTCTTAAAGATGCCGAAGCCGCCGCGACCAATGCAGGTATCGCTCGGGCGCAATACGAGCATGCGATTGCATTGTTGGTGGGAGAGCCTGCATCCACTTTCTCGATTCCAGTTAAACCTCTAACCACACCGGTGCCCGGTGTCCCCGTTGGAGTTCCTTCCCAACTGCTCGAAAGGCGGCCCGATATTGCCGCCGCAGAGCGAACAATGGCGGAAGCAAATGCGCTCATCGGGGTACAAAAGGCAGCCTACTATCCAACCCTCACCCTCTCAGGTACGGTAGGTTTCGAGGCGTCGAAGCTCTCAAGCTGGTTGACTTCCCCAAGCCGCTACTGGTCGGTCGGGCCCTCCGCCTCCGAAACGATCTTTGATGGAGGATTGCGGAAGTCGACGGTTGCCCAGTTCACAGCTCTTTACAATTCGGACGTTGCCGGTTACAGAGAGGTGGTTCTAACAGCATTCCAACAGGCCGAAGACAATCTTGCCTCGTTGCGCATTCTTGCTCAACAGATCGAGCAGCAACAAGACGCTGTTGCTTCCGCGCAGCGATACCTCAGTGTTGCATCCGAGCGCTACAGGACCGGGCTCGATCCATATTTGAATGTCTTTACGGCACAGTCGACTCTACTCGCCAATCAACAGGCCGTGATCACCCTTCGTGTGCAGCAAATGGCGAGCAGCGTACAGTTGATTGAGGCCCTGGGCGGTGGATGGAGCATCAACCAACTGCCTTCGGAGAAGGCAGTCGCTGCAACGATCCCATAGCATGCGTCCCCTCAGCCGGGGGCGCCCATAGCAGGCGAAGATCTACATCGCCGAACCGTCGGGCAAAGAACGAACGGATTTGACAAGACAACGGGACGACTCTGGTGTTCCGTCTGAAACTTATTCCCCGGTGACCATGCGAATTACCTCACGCGCATCGACGCAATTTGCCATGACCCTTAGAGCACCACGGCTGATGTTTTTATTAATCAGCGGCGCGCTGACACTGCAGGCGCAGACGGCTCCGTCCACTCCGAAGCCTCCCCCAGACGTTGTCGCCGGCATTCCCGTCAATTACGACGAGGCGAAGGTCGGGACCTACTCACTGCCCGACCCACTCCAGCTTAATAATGGAAAGCCTGTCCGCGGCGCTAAGACCTGGTACTCCAAACGCCGTCCGGAGATCGTCGAGATGAAGGCACACCGAAACGGAGTAAGATTCGGGGCACAGAGCAGTCTGTCAATGGAACGGAGGCACAATGAAGTTCAGATCGTTAGCGCTGATGCTTTGCCTGGTGAGCATGGTTGCGGCCGGCATTGCCCGAACCGATCCAGCGTTTCTCGAGTACGGCGACATTCGTGATGCCGTGTACTTTCGCAAGGTAATACGCTGCGGCAAGTCCATGTCCGCCACCGCCGACAATGATGACGTCATAGCCTGGTTTGGGGGCCGCATCACGCCACGCAGGCGTCCACCCGCGGTGTCGCGATAAGGTCTGTCGCAAAAGGCAGAAGAGGGAGTAACGCATCGCCGCAAATGGTAGGGCGTGGCGCGCTGCGCGTCGAGTCCAACTTCATCTTCATCTTGGTGATACTCTCTCCCATGAGAGCGGCTGGAGTACTGCAATGGCAACTGCTTTGCAACAACGGGTCCTGCACATGTCTGCTGCCGGAATCGGATCTGCGCAGGATGTTGCACAGCTCGCTGCGGGGGATTGGGCCAAACTCCTCGTCATGGCTCGACGGCACCGACTCGGACCGTTACTGCACTGGCGGTTCGGCAACAACGCGGTTGCGGCAGGTGTGCCGCAGCCGTTTGTCGCTGCCATGGCCGCCAATTTCGAGAAACACACGCGGCGTGCGGCCGAGCTGCAGGCCGAAGTCTCGCGCATTCAACGCATCATGCGCGAGAACGAGATTCCAGCCGTTTTCCTGCGGGGGGCTTTTCTGGCCTTCCACGTTTACCGCCAGCCGGGCTTGCGCCCGATGCGGGATCTCGATGTGCTGGTGCCTGAAGCACAGGCCGCGCAGGCCGCGCACGCGCTGCAGACCTCGATCCTGCGCCGGCCGGGACGTCCGGCAGAGGAACCCATGTTGCGGATCGATGTTGAATTCCACACCCGGCTGACAGATCCGGCCAACTGGCGAACGGCGCGGCGCAGCGACCCGGCCTTTGATGCCAGCACGTGGAATCGCCTGATCAGCAGAATCGTCGCGGAGGAGGAGATCTGGTACCTGTCGCCCGAGGATCAACTGCTCCATCTGATCCTGCACGCCCTCTACGACGATCCACGCAACTGCCATCCCCTCGTGTTGACGGACATCGCCGAGCTGATCGTCGAGCGGGCGATGCAACTGGCCTGGCAGCAGATAACCGCGCAATTCGGGGTGCCGATGTGCGGTGAGGGCCCGGACCGGCGGCCGGTCCGGATCGCGGCTGCGGGGTACGGCAAGCTGGGTGGCATGGAGTTGGGGTATTCCTCGGATCTGGACCTCGTGTTTCTGCACGATTCGCGGGGTGAGCGGCAGGAGACCGAGGCGGCCGCGCCTGACGCGGCTGGGGCTGACGT
>Ga0137412_10005236_pt1 | contig 10372 bp, 5 predicted proteins | sample CZODoug2_1_16fun_FD_122160 | JGI IMG/M metagenome (GOLD analysis project Ga0137412, IMG submission 122160) | Vadose zone soil fungal communities from Angelo Coast Range Reserve, California, USA - CZODoug2_1_16fungal (Hybrid Assembly) | ecosystem: Environmental > Terrestrial > Soil > Vadose zone... | reverse complement strand
CTCTATCGTCGTATTGCCATTCGCCAATCTCAGTGGTGATTCAAGGCAAGACTATTTTGCCGACGGCCTGATGGAGGACATTACGGTCTCGCTCGGTCGTATTCCCTGGTTGTTCGTCATCGGAAGCGGCTCCGCCTTCGCCTTCAAAAGCCGGACTGTGGACGCGACAGTGGTGGGCGCCGATCTCGGTGTGCGCTACGTGCTCAGAGGCAGCGTCCGAAAATCCGGCCATCGGGTGCGAATCATCGTCGAACTGACGGACGCCGCGAATGGCCGCCAGGTCTGGGCTGATCGGCTTGACAGCCGGCTCGTCGATATTTTCGATATTCAGGATCAGGTCGTTGACCATGTGGCGGCGATGATCGCCCCGACCATGCGTCGCGCCGAGATCGAGCGGGCGCGGCGCAAGCCGACGGAGAACCTGACGGCATACGATCTGTTCTTGCAGGCATTGCCGCAATGCAGGCCAGGCAGTGTGGAAGTACAAGAGGCTCTGCGATTATTGTATCGCGCTATCGACCTTGATCCTTCCTACGGCGCCCCATACGGCTTGGCTGCCCTCTGCCACCGTATGCAACTGATGTTCAGCCGCAAGTTGCCTTCCGATAGCCGCGTTGATGAAGCGTTGCGACTTGCTCACGTGGCGGCGGAAATGGGAAAAAGCGATTCTGAAGCATTGTGGATGGCCGGTGAGGTAATGGTGATGCTTGCCGGCGAATTCGAGCGAGGCCAAGCGCTGATCGAGCAGTCAATCGCGCTCAACCCAAATTCGGCAAGCGCGTGGAATGCCCTGGGCATCGTGAGGGCTCATGTCGGCGACCCGGAGACGGCGCTCGAGCATTTTTCGCGCGCCCGGCGCCTCGATCCAGTATGTTCGTTGCATCACAACTATTGGGTAGGGACCTCCCTCGCGCATTTCATTGCCGGACGCTACCAAAAATCCTCCGACGCAGCGGATGTCGTTTTGAATGAGCGAACCAACTATCCTCGGGTTCTTAGCCTGAAGGCCGCAAGTTGTGCGCAGATTGATCGGATAGACGAAGGCCGCGCATGTGTGGACCGTCTTCTTGTTGTAAATCCACAGGCGACGGTCGCCACATTCAAGGCGATTTGCAACGCTCCATTTCGACGCAACCCGCGCGCACTTAAAAAGTATCTCGATGGCCTGCGTCGCTGCGGCCTACCGGAAGGTGTAGCTCCGCATTGATGACAGGAACCTGCGCTCGATGTGGAACGTTCATGCCAGCGCCATCCCCGCCAGCAGCAAGGAGCCGGCCCCCAGGCACGCGCCTTCATCAACGCCCTGACGTCACCCGCGATCGCGTAGCGCTGGACCACGGGCGGATTCGAACCGAAATGAGGTTTGAGTTAATCACCGCACCTTGAAGACGAGCTTGCCCCTGAAATGGCGCGCCTCGCTTAAGCGATGCGCGTCGGCGGCTTGCGACAACTGATAGAGCTTGATCTCGGGAACTCGTATCGCTCCTGCTTGAAACAATTGGGCGATGCGCGCGAGATGTCGGCGGGTACGCTCGACCGGAGGACGCAAAGACACCACGTCACTGCGTTCAGGCTTTGGCGCATGCAGCCCCGAAGCGATGAATGCCGCGCGACCACCCGGCTTGAGCACCGCGAAGGATTTCCGTGCGACGTCGCCGCCGACCGTATCGAATACGGCGTCGCAATTGGAAACGGCACGCGTGAAATCCTGGGTGTTGTAATCGATAATTTCATCGGCCCCGAGATCTCGCACATAAGCGGAGTTGGCCGCGCTCGTGGTCGTGATCACGCGGGCGCCGATATGCTTGGCGAGTTGAATGGCGAAACCTGCGACCCCGCCGGCACCGCCCTGAATCAGGATCGTCTCGCCGTGCCGAAGTTTCAGCGTATCCTCGATCGCACTGATGGCCGTAATTCCGATCAATGCCAACGCCGCGGCATCGACATGCGATAAATCATCCGGCTTCTTCGCGACAATCGCCGCTTTGATCGCGACCCTCTCCGCATGCGCGCCCTCCCGGCCAGCCTCCAAAACTCCGAAGACTGGGTCGCCGAGCGCAAGATCCACAACACCGTCACCAACGGCACTGACGATGCCGGAAAAATCCCGCCCCAGGCCCAACGGGAACTTCGTTTGCTTGTACTGCCCGAGGCGTACCTTCCAGTCGGCGGCATTGAAGCTCGTGGCGAACACGTTGACGACCACTTCGCCTGGCGCGGCCACGGGATCGGCCAGGTCGCCATAAATCAAGACTTCCGGCCCGCCAAATCGTTCGATGTAGACAGCCTTCATCAGCGCACCGTTTCCAGCCGGTTCGACGTCAACAGGCTGCGCGCAACCTCCGCACTGACCGGCTCGCCGAAGGCGTAGCCCTGAGCGTATTCGCAGCCAAGCTGATAGAGTTCAACAGCGTCGGAATCGGTTTCCGCGCCTTCCGCCACGACATCCATGCCGAGATCGTGCGCAAGCCCGATGATCGAACGCAGGATCACGGGACGTGCTCCTTTGCTCGACGTACGCACAAAGGATTGGTCAATCTTGATCGTATCGAATGGAAAGCGCTGCAGGTAGGAGAGCGACGAGTGACCGGTGCCGAAATCATCGAGCGCAAGGCCGGCGCCAAGTTCCTTGATGCGCGTGAGCATCTGAGCGGCATGTTCCGGATTTTCCATGACGAGCGATTCAGTGAGTTCGAGCTTGAGCGTGCCGCGCGCAATCCCCGAACGCGAAATCACGGTACGCAGATCGTGGATCAGGTCCTGTCGCAAGAGCTGGCGCGACGACACATTGACGCTGGCGAAAACGGGTTCGCGATTGCGTGCTGCACGCTGCCACAGGGCGAGCTGGCGCGACGTGCGCTCCAATACGAACAATCCAAGATCGACGATAAGACCGATCTCCTCCGCAATGGAGATGAAGTCGGTCGGCGACATCCGGCCCATCTTGGGATGATCCCAGCGCGCCAGCGCTTCGAAACCCGCAACCGCCCGGTCCTCCAGGCGCACGATGGGCTGGTAGAGAATGGTGATCTCCTCGCGCTCAAGCGCGCGGCGCAATTCGGACTCAAGCGTCAGCCGGTCTGCTTTGCGAGCGCGCATCGACGGCTTGAACACTTCGATACGATCTCCGCCGATCCGCTTGGCGTGATACATCGCGAGTTCCGCGTCCTTGAGCAATTCCTCGGTACGTTGCGGCTGGCCATCGCCCAGTGCGATCCCCATGGAGGCTGTCAGGAAAATCTCGCGGTCGTTGAAAGTAATCGGAGCCCGCAACGCGCGGCGCAATGTTTCCGCAAAGGTAGTGATGCGGTCCATTTCGCGCTCCGACATCAGTATGAGAGCGAATTGATCGCCGGATAGCCGCGCCAGCGTATCCTGTGGCTTCAACAGCCGCGCCAGCCGGCGCGCCAACGTCAACAGGATCGAGTCGCCGACCGCAATCCCGACCGAATCATTGACCTGCTTGAATCGATCAAGATCGACGACGATCGCCGTCGGCCGGATGGCCTGATCGATTTTGGCGAGCGCCAACACGGACTCGAGGCGGTCAAGAAACAGTTCGCGATTGGGCAGTCCCGTCAGGTTGTCATGGACCGCGTCGTGCAACAGGCGCTCTTCGGCGTTCTTGTATTCCGTGACGTCGGCGAGCGTACCGACCAACCGCACGACTTCGCCATCGGAACCGACCACGGGCCGCGCCTTGAGGGTGAACCAAAGATAGTGACCGTCAGGCGTACGCAGCCGAAAATCCTGCGTCAGTCGACCGCGACGCTGCTCCAGCACGCTGTCGAGCGCCGTCCGAAAACGATCGCGATCGAGCGGATGCAGGACGTCGAGCCAGCGCGCGGCAGGCCCTTCGAGCGCGCCGCGTTTGAGGCCCAGGAGAGCCTCGGTTTCCGGGCTGGTAAAAACCTTGTCGGAGGAGACATCCCAATCCCAGATCATGTCGCCGGCACCGGTCAGCGCCAGCGCGCGCCGCTCCACATCGGTGACAATGCCATGGGTGACGCCGCCCGCGAAGGCATGCTGCATGACCGTGAACCCGATCAGCATGACGATCAGAACCAGCCCCCCCAACAATGCCGGCCCCACAATATCGTTGGTGACGCTGCCCATGATCGCAAGTCCGGCCGCAAACACCCAGACGACAAGCAAGAGCCAGGTCGGAATGAGCAGGACGGCACGGTCGAAACCGTGCGTCGAGAGATAGATGACAAGGACCAGACCCAGCACCGCAACGGCAAAAAGCGAAAGGCGGGCAATGCCTGAGGCAATTGACGGGTCGAACAAGGCCAACGCGACCAGACACCCGAGAAATGCAAGCCATCCGAACGTGATGTGCACGTAGCGCACGTGCCACCGATTGAGATTGAGATAGGCGAACAGAAACACAAGCAGCGTCGCGGCCAGGATCGCCTCGCCGGAAGCGCGCCACACCCGTTCGGCGCCGGCCGACATGTCGAACACCCTGCCCCAGAAGCCGAAGTCGATCCCGATATAAACGAGCACGGCCCAGCCCAAAGCGGCGGCCGCGGGAAACATCACGCTGCCCTTCACCACGAACAGAATGGTCAGGAAGAGGGCAAGCAGGCCCGAAATGCCGATGACGATGCCATAGTAGAGCGTGATGCTGTTGACCTTGTCCTTGTAGGCGTCCGGTTCCCACAAGTAGATTTGCGTCAGATTGTTGGTGCGCAACTCCGCCACATAAGTCATGACGGCGCCCGGATCGAGCGTAATGCGGAAAATATCGGCGTGGGCGTTTTCCTGACGCTCGGGCCGCTCGCCGCTCGACGTCACCGTGACCACCCGCGAAAGGCCGAGGTCGGGCCACAACAGGCCCGAACCAACCAGGCGGTAATGGGGAATGACGATCAGGCGATCAATCTGTTCGTTGCCGGAATTGGCGAGCGCAAAGACCGCCCATGAGGTGTTGCCTTCGCGCGCGCGCACGTCCATGCGCTGCACGATGCCGTCAGTCCCCGGTGCAGTCGAAACCAGAATGCGGTCGGATTCCGTGCGCTGGCGGTCGACCGCGGCCGTCAGGTCGATGGCAGCCGCATCGGTGCGCACGTTCACCGGCTCGACCGCGCGCGCCGGTAACACCCCAAACAAGACCGCCTGCAGGCATGCTGCAGCTAAAAACGCGCGCAAGAAGCGCAAAGGTGTGACCTCCCCGGCTTCCCAGTCCAACTCCGCCAGTCCCTGATCAGTACCGGGGCGACGGGGTATCGGCAAGCACCCTGACGTCATCTAAATCTCTGAGCATTATGAGCCACATAGCAAAACCCTGGCGGCACTAATCCACAATGAGGCGCCAACGGCTCCACCGATCACTGGCCAAATGTCCTTTTCAGTCGTTCACGGCTGCGGACGAGCTGGTCATTCTCAAGCAATCCAGCGCGATCCGCCTCGATGAGCGAATACATCACGAAAAAGAATTGGTCGGGGTCATAGGCGACCAGAATGAGGTCGACGCCGGCGTTGAGCGCCGCCACGCTCGCGCCCGAGATCCCATAGGGGCTCCAGACGACCGCGCCCATACTAAAGTCGTCGGTGATCAAGACACCTTCGTGCCCCCAATCTTTTCGCAACAAATCGCCCACGACAGCTCGCGAGAAGGACACCGGGCGGTCGGGATCAAGCGCCACCAACCGGGCGTGGCTCAACATCACCAAGTTGCCGGAACAGCACATAAGCGATCGGAACGGCAGCCAATCCGTTTTGGCCAATTGATCCAATGGAGCGGTGAGGTCGGCGGTATGCAGATGGGTGTCCTCGAACACACGGCCAAGCCCTGGAAAATGCTTGAGCGTACAGTGCACGCCATGGTTCAACATCTGCGAACAATAGGTGGCTGCCACATCGGCAATAACTTGCGGATCCTTCGAAATCGCGCGCATGTGGATGCGGGTCATGCGGTCGTCCGGATTGTCAAGGCCTTGGTCCACATCCACGACCGGGGCGAAGTTGACGTTGACGCCGAGATCAGACAATCCGCGGGCCTGAGCAGCGGCGTAATCCTCGACGGCCTTACGACGGCCTGCGGCGTCCGCATGCGGTCCGACGACCATCGACAATGGCGGCAACCGCTTGAGCGGCGGCGACAGGCGTGACACGCCGCCACCCTCCTGGTCGGTCGCGACAATGAGGGCTGGAAGCCGATGCCGCCGCCGCATGTCCTGCAATTCTGCGACGTCGCGCCTGATCGAGGCCTCGTCGCGCGCCTGCACATTGCGCGCTGTGAGAAAGAAGCCCGCAATGGCGCGGCGATCAATCAGGGCCTCAAGTTCGGAACGATTTCGGTAGCCGACGACAATATGCCGTCCGAGTTTTTCCAGCTGCGCCGCGCCGGCGTGGAGCACTTCATAGCGTATCCATTGAAACCGCGCCTCCAGCGAAAGCACACAGAGCAAACTGAGGACCGAGAGCACCAACGAAATCACATTGAACGCACGAATGCCGTACGGCACCCGGACAGGCCGCAAATTCACTATTTCAACGGCGACCACCCCCAAAGGAATGAGAACGAATCCCGCCAACGCCCAAATGCGTATGCTCGCCATAAAAGGCGAACGCCAATCGAGAGCCCACCAAATAATCACGACAGCAGCCGCCAAGCGGATGCATGCAAAGCCAACATCAAGAATCTTCCACATGCAACCGGACAGGCCACGGGATCAATGGCCGTATTATGTCAGGCAACATCAAGCACGATCTTGCCGATGTGCTGGCTCGTCTCCATGCGCCGGTGTGCGCCAGCCGCGTCCCGCAGCGGAAAGCGCAGATCCATGACGGCCTTGACTTGCGCCCGAGCGATCAGTGGCAACACCTGCGTCTCGACCGCGCGTGCGATCGCGCCTTTGTCGGCAACCGAGCGGGCACGCAACGTCGAGCCGGTGTGGGTCAAGCGCTTGAGCATGATGCGACGGAAATCGACCGTCGCCTTGGGCGATCCCTGGAAGGCAATCTGCACGACCCGCCCTTCGACAGCCGCGGCCTCGTAGTTGCGCTCGATATAATCGCCGCCGACCATATCCAGAATCAATTCGCAGCCCTGGCCGCCCGTCGCGCCTTTCACGGCGGCAACGAAGTCCTCGGACTTGTAGTTGATGGCAAGATCGGCGCCGAGCGTGCGGCACGCATTGCATTTCTCCTCGGAACCCGCCGTGACCAATACGCGGGCCCCAAAGGCCTTGGCGAGTTGGATGGCGGCGGTGCCGATGCCGGAAGAACCGCCATGCACCAGCAGCGTTTCGCCAGCTTTCAGCTTCCCGCGCTCAAACACGTTGTGCCATACGGTAAAAAAGGTTTCCGGAATGGCCGACGCTTCCGCCATTGTGAGATTTGGCGGCACCGGCAGGCAATGGCTTTCGTGGGCCGGACAATATTCGGCGTAGCCACCGCCAACGACCAGCGCCATCACCTTGTCGCCCACCTTCCAGCGCCGGGCATCTGGCCCAAGCGCCACCACCTCGCCCGCAATCTCGAGCCCCGGAATATCGGTTGCCCCCTTGGGCGGTGGGTAATGCCCCATCCGTTGCACCACATCCGGCCGGTTCACCCCCGCCGCGCGGACACGCACCATCACCTCGCCCTGCCCAAGTGTGGCAACGGGGCGATCTTCCGGCACCAGCATCTCCGGTCCACCGGGCGCTCGTATGGCGATTGCAGTCATGCGGGAGGGAAGTGACATCAGCTCATCCTTCAATTGCGCAAGTACCCATCGCTCGTTCCACGGTGCCGTCGATGCAGTTCTAACGCACGTTTGCACGGAAATTCGCGGAAGTATGCGATAAAAGTACAGCAACCATAATTTGGCACAAAACGGAGGAATGTCGGCTGCCCTGCCGACGTAGTCGCAGAGTTGAATCGAGCCTTTCGTGGCGCCAGGCAAAGATTTTCCGCTTTACTATGAGTAAGCGGGCGGCCCCTCGACTGCGGGGCGCCCTGGTGGTTTTTCAAGAGCGCCGCAGAAACCTTTTTTGGGTTCGTTTTGGCCAAAATGGTTGGATTCGTTTGGTAGTCCTCGACCGTCGAATTCAATATATTGACGGATGTTGATAAGATAACACCATTTGTTGATGATGCATGAGTCCGGCCCGCTGGTCGCGCCGCACGGCCCGATGCTGGCAGCCCGGATCCCCGTGACACAAAAATGCGCCCGGCCAAGCGGCGGGCGCAATTCCACACGACCATTTCGCCAATAATTGATACGGAGGGCGCCGTCAAACAAATATATTGTGCGATCCTGTGCGATCCTGTGCGAATCGGAGTCTGACCTAGCCTGTCGAAATTCAATCAAAAAAACGGACTATTTTAGAAACCCGGGATTTGGTTTGAAACACCTTGCTCAAAAACGCCAAGCTTTCTGGGCTCTCGACAAGGACAATCCGCAGAAGGCTATCGGATAAACAAGGCGCGTGAATTGCGTAGGGGCGGACCTTTCTTGTGTCCGCCCGGCGACCAGCAAGCTCCGGACGATAGGATTATGGGCGGACCTCGGGCCCAGCTTGTCCTGGAAACGGCTCGGTGCCCTGATCGTTCGACCCCACCCGTCGCGAGCCGGGTGGACAACATAAATGCGTTCACACACGTTTCGCGCGCTATGCAAGGTCCGCGCCTACGAACAACGATTCCGGCGACCGTACGCTGATCGCTAGATCCCACCTCCCGCCCGGGACGGGCGGACACAAGAGAGTCTGCCCCAACACCTCCTGGCCGCCTCCGCCGCGAGGGCCTCGCAAGCAGAGTGTACCTCACTTCGCTCTAGTGAAAGTCATGTTGTGGCGCAACATTCGATGGTCTGGGTCATGAGGCGACATCGCGCCGGCAAGGTCAGCTCGCTTTGGCGCCGGAGAACTTCACCACTTTGGCCCATTTCTCGGTTTCGTCGGCGATGAGCTTCCCGAAGTCGGTTGGCGAGCCCGGAAGCACCGTGTCGCCGAGATCGGCAAGCCGCGCCTTGATCTTGGGGTCGGCGAGGGCTGCGTTGATCTCTCTGTTGAGCTTGTCGATGATTTCGGCCGGAGTGTTCCTGGGCGCGCCGACGCCGAACCAAGCACTTGCCTCGTAGCCCGGCACGAATTCGCCCACTGTCGAGACGTCCAGCAGCGCCTCCGAGCGCATCGCAGTTGTGACTGCCAGAGGACGCAGCGTGCCGGTCCTGATGTACGCGATCGCCGAGGACAACGAGGACGGCGTGCGCGGTGTTTTCAAGTCCACCAACGGCGGAACGAGCTGGGACAACGTCACGCGCGATCATTTCGCCCACGAGGAGCAGATGTCCTACGGCAACACCATTGCCGTTCACCCCACGAATCCCGAGCACGTGCTGTGCGGCGGGGTCGACCTGCATCGCACGACCGATGGCGGCCAGACCTGGCACCGCGCCACGTTCTGGAACGCCAACCGCCATCACGTGCGCACCCGCAAGCACTACGCCCACGGCGATCACCATTGCCTGCTGATGCCGGCGGCGCAGCCGGGATTGGTCTACGACATGAACGACGGGGGGATGGATGTCAGCACCGATGGCGGGGTGACCTGGACCAACCGCAGCAACGGCCTGGCGGTGAGCATGTTCTACGACGTCGATGTGGCGCAAAGCGACGGCCGCATGTTCGGCGGCGGCCTGCAGGACAATGGCACCAATGTCACGTTCGAGGGGGAGCCGGATAACTTCAAGGAGGTGAATGGCGGCGACGGCGGATGGATGGTCATCGATCCGCGGCAGGCGGACCACTACTACGCCTCGTCATACAACATCGACATCGCTCGGTTTCGCCGCCGCCACTACAAGATCGTGTCGCCCGAGGCGAAGAAGGCCGAAAGGGACGCGGTCTGGATGGCGTTCCTTGACATGGATCCGAACGATTCGAATACCGTCATTCTCGGCGGATTGCGGGTCTGGCGCACCCGCAACGACGGCAATCGCTGGGATGCCGTCTCGGGCGAGCTCGACGGCAGCCCCATCACCGCGGTCGAGATCGCGCAGGCCGACTCGCGCATGATCTATGTCGGCACCGAGAACGGCGGCATCTTCCGCAGCACCGACGGCGGCGACAGCTGGAGCGGCGACCTTGCGGGACCGGTGCCCGGCTTCACCGTCACGCGCCTGCTCACCAGCCCGACCAACGCGCGCATCGTCTACGCCACGATCGCGAATTTCAAAGCGAGCCACGTGTTTCGCTCGAAGGACGCCGGGCAGAGCTGGACGGATATCGACCAGCATCGGCTGCCCGACGTGCCGCACCACGCGATCGCCATCCCACGGACACGGCCGTCGACGCTCTATGTGGGCAATGACGCTGGCGTGTTCGTCTCGACCGACGCGGGCGGCAGCTGGAGCAATCTCACGCGCAACCTGCCC
>Ga0137412_10005235_pt1 | contig 10375 bp, 6 predicted proteins | sample CZODoug2_1_16fun_FD_122160 | JGI IMG/M metagenome (GOLD analysis project Ga0137412, IMG submission 122160) | Vadose zone soil fungal communities from Angelo Coast Range Reserve, California, USA - CZODoug2_1_16fungal (Hybrid Assembly) | ecosystem: Environmental > Terrestrial > Soil > Vadose zone... | reverse complement strand
GGGCGACAACGTCTTCCTGGGCGACCGCAACGGGGTGCGCACCCCCATGCAGTGGAGCGCCGACCGCAACGCCGGGTTCTCGCGCGCCAACCCGCAGCGGCTGATCCTGCCGATCATCATCGACCCCGAGTACCACTCCCAAAGCGGCAATGTTGAAGCGCATGAAAGCAATCGCCATTCGCTGCTCTGGTGGATGCGTCGTTTGGTGGCGTTGCGCAAACAGCACAAAGCATTCGGTCGCGGATCGATGGAGTTTCTGAGCCCCGAAAATCCCCACGTGTTGGCCTTCATCCGCGCGTATGAAGGTGAGCAGATCCTGGTGGTCGCCAATCTTTCGCGGTTCGTACAGTACGTCGAACTCGATCTGTCGAAGTTCAAGGGCACGACGTTGATCGAGCTCTTTGGCCGCACGCCTTTTCCACAAGTCGGAGACTTGCCCTACCTGCTCACTCTCGGACCGCATGGGTTCTTCTGGTTCTCTATCGAACAACCCAAGTCCACCACCGCTGCTGAACAATCGGAGTATCACATTCCGCGCATCGCGATGAGCGCCGGGTTCGAGGGTATCCTGCGCGGCGACGCGCGCCGGCAGCTCGAGCAACTCTTGCCCCGCTATCTACCGCGTTGCCGGTGGTTTCGCGCGAAGAGCCGAACGATAGCGAACGTCACTGTCGCCGACACGATGCAGATGTCGGAAGGGGCCGGCGTTCCGCAGCTCGCGCTGCTGAATGTCGAATACTCAAACGCCGAGCCTGAGACGTATTTGCTGCCACTAGCTATTGCTACCGGCGATCGAGCGCGCGATGTGCGGTCGCGCTGGCCGGATCAGATCATCGCCGAAGTGACTAGTTCGGGTCGCAACGGCGATGGTGACGGCGTCCTCTACGATGCGGTCGTTGATCCGGATTTCCTGACCACGTTACTCGAGATTATCGCGAGGCGCCGGCGTCACCGAGGGTCGCTGGGCGAACTTCTGCCGGGTGCCACCCAGGCGTTTCATCAGATGCGAGGCGATCCCGAATCGCGGCTTGAACCCCGCGTCCTGAAAGCGGAACAAAGCAACACCTCGGCGGTTTATGGTGATCGCTTTATCATCAAACTTTTTCGCCGCGTCGAACCCGGCCTGAATCCCGATCTCGAGATTGGGCGCTTCCTGACTTCCCACGCGCTGTTTTCTCACGTGCCTCCGTTGGCGGGATGGATCGATTACCGCTCGCCGGCTGGTGAACAGAAGAATCTCGCCGTACTGCAAGGCTTCGTTCCGAACGAAGGCGACGCGTGGCAGTTCACGCTCGGAGAATTGCACCGTTATTTGGAGAATGCGGCGACCAGATCGGAGCAGGCGCCGTCGACGCAGAAGACGCTCATCGAACTGCTCGCGCTAAACGAGCCAGACCCGCTAGCCGCCGAACTGGTTGGGCACTACCTGGACGCGTCGCGATTGATGGGCAGACGCCTCGCGGAACTTCACTTGGCGCTGGCTTCCACAGCTAATGACCCCGATTTCGCTCCCGAGCCTTACTCGACGCTATACCAGCGGTCAACATTCCAGTCGATGCAGAATCTTCTGGCGCGAGTGACTCGCACACTCAACAGCCGCGCCTCCAGCGTTCCGAAAGACTTGCGCGAGCAAGCACAACTGGTCGCGTCTCACCAGCGCGAGATCGCCGCACGATTCGACGCTTTTCTCCGCTGCCGCATGAGCGTGGTGCGGATGCGAATTCACGGCGATTTGCATCTCGGGCAGATTCTATACACCGGCAAGGACTTCGCGATCATCGATTTCGAGGGCGAGCCCGCGCGTCCGCTCAGCGAGCGGCGTCTCAAGCGCGGTGCCCTCCGAGACGTTGCGGGGATGTTGCGCTCGTTTCACTACGCAGCGCTAACCTCGACCATCGAGCAGCTTCGAATCGGCGCACTGGGGAAGTTCGATTTTGCGGGCATGGAGCCATGGACGAACTTCTGGCGGACCTGGTCGTCGTGGGCTTTCCTGAAGGGTTATCTGGAAGCTGCCGGCCACGCTCCCTTCATACCGAAGGACAACAACGAGCTCAGAATCCAGCTCGACGCCTTCGTGATGGACAAGGCGATTTACGAACTTGGCTACGAGCTCAACAACCGTCCCGACTGGCTATTGATTCCATTACTCAGTATCGGACAATTGCTAGGTCTCGAAAGTACTAAGACCCAAAACTTGATCCTCTCCAAACCTGGGACTCATGAAAGCCCGCGCGCATAGCCGGAAGCCGCCGACCCCAAGTGACGCAAGAGTTTCGAGCATTCCGGCTGAGGAACTGAACCGCCTCCTTCAGCTAAGGCATCGGGATCCGCATTCGATTCTTGGCGCTCATCCGACCGATCGCGGAGTGATCATACGGGCGTACCGCCCCGATGCGCAGCGCATATTCTTAATCGTCGACGGCAAACCACCGCTCGAGATGACAAAGCGGCCTGAGCCGGGATTGTTCGAAATCCTGGTCTTAGAGCGACACGAAGTGTTCCAGTATCAGATCGAGGTGCACTATCCGGGCGGCCTTGTTGCGACTATTCGGCAACCGTACTCGTTTCCGCCAACGCTTGGAGAACTCGACCTCCATTTGTGGGCTGAACAAAAACACGAACGGATCTGGGACAAGTTGGGTGCCCATCTTCGCGAGCTGCAAGGCGTGCAGGGTACTTCGTTTGCGGTCTGGGCGCCCAACGCGGCCGGCGTCAGCGTGGTCGGCGATTTCAACAGCTGGGACGGTCGCCTCGACATGATGCGGATGCTGGGGAATTCAGGAGTCTGGGAAATATTCGTGCCTGAAGTCGCAACCGGCGCGCGGTATAAGTTTGAGATTCGTACCAAAGCTGGTGGACTGGCTATCAAGAGTGACCCGTTCGCATTAGCTACTGAATGCCCACCTGCGACCGCGTCGAGGGTATATCATTCCGATTACTCATTTAACGATGGTGCCTGGATTTCCTCGCGTGAAAATCACGATCCGCTGCGCAGCCCGGTATCGATCTATGAGATGCATCTCGGCTCCTGGCGGCGGGTTCCGGAGGAAGGAAACCGGCCGCTAAGCTATCGCGAACTGGCCTCCTCGCTCGTCGAGTACCTATCAGACCTCGGCTTTACGCACGTCGAATTCCTTCCGGTGATGGAGCATCCGTTCACAGGTTCCTGGGGATATGAGACGACCGGTTACTATGCTCCCACTGCCCGCTACGGATCGCCCGACGACTTTCGCTACCTAATCGACTGCCTACATCAAAATGGGATCGGAGTGATTCTCGACTGGACTCCCGCTCATTTTCCAACCGACGCGTTTGGGCTCGGACGCTTCGACGGCAGCGCGCTATACGAGCATATGGATCCGCGCCAGGGCTTCCATCCCGAGTGGAACACTTTCATTTTCAATTTCGGCCGCGACGAAGTGCGCAGCTTTCTGCTCGGCAGCGCAAAATATTGGCTCGAGGAATTTCATGCCGATGGGATTCGCGTCGATGCGGTCTCGTCAATGCTGTACCTCGACTATGGCCGGAAGAATAGTGAGTGGATTCCGAATATCCACGGCGGGAACGAGAACCTCGAGGCGATTTCATTTCTCAAGGAACTCAATCGGCAGATCTACGCGCGCCATCCGGGCGCGATGATGATTGCGGAAGAGTCCACTTCATGGCCGGGAGTCAGCCGTCCGCTCTATGTCGGCGGTCTTGGTTTCGGCTTTAAGTGGGACATGGGATGGATGCACGACACCCTCAACTATTTCAGCAATGTGCCGATATATCGCCGATTTCATCACCGCGATCTGACCTTTGGATTTGTGTACGCGTGGTTCGAAAATTTCATGTTGCCTCTCTCTCACGACGAGGTCGTTTACGGTAAGCGGTCGCTGCTTGACAAGATGCCGGGTGATCGCTGGCAGAAGTTCGCCAACTTGCGCGCGCTGTTTGGCTACATGTGGGCGCGATCGGGCAAAAAGATCCTCTTCATGGGCGGCGAGTTTGGCCAGTGGCGCGAATGGAATCACGACGCGAGCCTCGATTGGAACCTGCTCGATGAGCCTGATCATCGCGGCGTCCAGAACCTGATCCGCGATCTCAATCGTATCTATCGCGCGGAGCCGACGTTGTGGGAGGCCGACCATCAGCCGGCGGGTTTCCAGTGGATCGATGCCAACAATTCCGATGACAACGTGATCGCCTTCATGCGAATCGCTCCTTCGAGCGGTCGGAGGCTGGTCTGCGTGTGCAATTTCTCGCCGGTCGTACGCACCGGCTATCGGCTGGGCGTTCCCTCTTCGGGCGTGTATCGCGAAATTCTCAATACTGACTCGAGTCTCTACGGCGGAAGCAATCAGGGCAACGCGGGCGCTGTTTCTTCGCACCCGGCGCCGTGGCATGGACTCCCGCATTCGCTCTCCCTCACGCTGCCTCCGCTCGCGACGCTCTGGCTCGAAGTTCCCGCCTCGAACTAAGCGCGCTCGTGCGAGGCGATACGCCGCCCTGTCGACGGGTCGAAGAAATGCAGTCGCGCGGTGTCGAGAAACAAGGTCAGATGCGCGCCAGCTTGGACGCGCCGGGAGAGTTCCGCGCGAATCGGAGTAGTTCCGAGCTTTGCATATATGATGTAGGTCGTGCCTGAGAACTCGACGCTCTCGACCACCACATCGATCGGCACCCTGCCCTCGCCCGCTTCCATCGACAGATCGCGAGGACGAATTCCGAACTTGATTCGCGCGGGCGCGGCTTCCGGCGGCTTGATTTTGAAATCGATGCCATCAACGGTGACGGTCTTTCCCGGCGTTGTCTCGGCGTTGAACAAATTCATCGGTGGGTTGCCGACGAAAGCCGCGACAAATTCGCTCTGCGGGCAATCGAACACTTCCTCGGGCGCACCGACCTGCTCGACTCGTCCTTCGCGCATCACCACCAGCTGGTCAGCCAGCGCGAGCGCTTCGACCTGATCGTGCGTCACGTACACGAATGTGCGTCCGGTCCGTCGCTGGAACTCTTTCAGCTCGACCCGCAGTGACGATCGCAATTGCGCGTCGAGGCTCGCGAGCGCCTCGTCCATCAGGATGATTTCCGGTTCACGCACCAGCGCTCGAGCGAGAGCGACGCGTTGCCGCTCGCCACCTGACAGTTCGCGCGGAAAGCGTTTGAGATCGACGGTGAGTCCCGCCTTGGCCGCGCTCTCTTTCACGCGCTGTTCAGTCTCGTCGCGCGCAACGTGCCGGAGTTTCAGCGGGAAAGAAATGTTTTGAAACACCGTCATGTGCGGATACAGAGCAAAATTCTGAAAGACCATCGCGATCGAGTCGCGCTCAATACTCTTACCGCCGAAATGAATCTCCCCGCTGTCTGGATATTCGAGGCCGGCAATCAGCCGCAGCAAAGTAGTTTTGCCGCATCCCGAAGGGCCGAGCAGCACCACAAATTCTCCGCTTCGGACCGAAAGCGAAACGTCAGAGATTCCTCCGCCAGACGGAAAGCGCCGAGTCAGATTGCGAATGGCGAGGTCGCCCATAACCGCCTATCGAGAACTGCCTGCCGTCAGCACGCCACGCAAAGATGGACCCAACGCGACCACGACGCAGACCGCCGGAATCATCATCAGCATCGCGAGCGCGCTGGCCGGGCCGACGTTGCCGAATACGGTGTAGTAGTAAAGCAGGGGCGGAAGAGTGCGATTGGTCTGCTGCACCAACAGCGCGAAGCCGAATTCATCCCAACTCAGGATAAAGCACAATATCAGTGCCGTCGCGATCGCACCGCGGGCCAGGGGCAAATCGATAGTCAGGAAAATTCGCAACGGTGACGCGCCGTCGATCCAGGCCGCTTCTTCCACCTCAAGAGGAATCGCGGCGAATGCGGCGTACAGCGTCAGAGCCGCAGTAGGTATAGCGATCGCAGCATGAACAATAGCCAGTCCGATTCCACTCGCGGAATCGTAAATACCCAGAGTCGCCAGGATAATACCCAGTGGAATAGCCACTGTGATCATCGGTAGAAGCCGAACGCCCGTCACCGTCGAGAAACCGACGCGTTGCGCAAACGAACTTCGCGCCATCGCATAGGCGAGCATCGCACCGAGCGCGGTTGCGATTGCTGCTGAGATGGCGGCGACGCCCAAGCTTCTAAGCACCGCGCTGCGAAGCTCATTCACCGCGAAGACGGTAACGAAGTGAGAAAGCGTCAGATGATGCGCCATCCAATGGGGCGGCCACGCAAACGTCTCGAGTTCGGGAGTCACCGATTGTTTCGCGAGAAGGTAGAGCGGCAACGCGGCAGCCGCGAGCACAAATGCGTTAAGCGCGAAGCGCGCGGCCGCTAAACCGGAAGATTCAGTGCGTGCCCGACTATTCATGCCGGCACCCTATCGTCTCGTGAGAATCGGCGGGCGAGCGCAAGACCGCCGAGGCCTATGAGGGTCACCATCAGCGCAAGGATCATCGCCGCAGCCATCGCCTCGTGCGGTTTCTGCGCGTCGTCCCACAAGCTGTACGAATAAGTCGAGAGCACGGGAACACCCTCTGGCCCAGTGAGCACGAGCACGGTTGAAAAAATCCTGAGGGCATCGATGCCGCGCAGGATTAGCGCTCCAACGATTGCCGGGAGCAGCATCGGCAGCGTCACGAACCTGAAAGTGGCAAGCGTGCCCGCACCATCGAGGCGCGCAGCCTCGTACAGTTCGATGGGAATCGTTTGCAACCCCGCCATCAACATCAGCATCACCACCGGGGTCACGTGCCACGCGTCAACCAGGATGACGGTGAACATCGCGAGCGAGCTGTGCGGGCTGAGCCATGGAAGCGGGTGCATCCCGGTTATCGCGAGCGCGCCGTTCAGATATCCGCGTGGCATGAAGATGTAGCGAGCCAATGTCAGGATCACGATTTCGGGGATCGCAAATGGAAGAATCGCGGCCGTCTCGATCAATGCGGAGCGATTGCGGCGAGCCGTTAGCGTCAGTGCCAACGCGAGCCCGAGCACAAATTCGATAACGAGACTTCCGATTGGTACGAGCAGATTGTTGGCGAGGGCGCGCCAGAACATCGAATCGTGGAACAGAAACTTGTAGTTGGCGAGCGAGAGGCCATGATGATCGAAGGAAAGCACCAGGCCGTTCAATGCCGGTAACAAGAGCAGCGCGACCATGAAGAGGCACGGCACAACGACGAAGATCGTGCGGAGCCTTTTTGCGGCGGCATTCACAGCGCGGAACCTGAAGAGGATTTCGCGCAGTCGCATCGATCCTGGGCACTGCCAATGCTCGAGGCCATCGCCGATGCGGGCGCAACGTCATCGAAGAGTACGGCGCGAATCGCCCGCCGCCATTGCTCGCTCAAGTCGGGATAACAATCGACGGTCGGGCGTGCTCGCACGTATGGACGCATCGCAACGTAGCCGGCATAGAGCTCGGCATCTTCGCTTCCAGGCGGCGGAGGTACGCTTCCATACCATCCGAGTTCTCGGCTCAACCGCGATTGCGTGTCAGCGGTCAGCAGATACTGAATGAATTCAGCGGCGAGCTTCGGATGAGGCGCCGAATTTGGAATAGCGAGATACCCGCCGCCAAGCGGAGTGGCTCTGCCGTCGGGACCGGCTGGAATGGGCGCGCTCAGATTCACGCTGGGGGCCAAGGCTTTCGCGTGCAGGTACCCGATCGCAAACGGCCAATTAAAATGGATCCACACCGAACCGCGAGCTTGCGCTTCGAGAACCGACATCTCGCGAAACACTGCGGACTCGTCGTTCAAGTAGGGCGCGAGTTGGCGCAGAAAGTCGAGCGCTCGGATCGAACCCATCGAACTCGGTGCGCATTCATCACTGCCGGCGGTCCATACGAAAGGCATCACGTCGCAGATCGCGCCCTCGTAGCGAGCGCCTTTCAGCGCGAGCTTGCCGGGATGTTCGCGCGCAAAACGTTCCAGGTCATTCCAGGTATCCGGCGGATGTGGGACCTCGACACGATTGTAGATCATCGCCTGCCACATCAACCGGTGCGGAACGAAATATAGGTGGTCATCGACGGTCGCCGCGGTCCATGCCTGATTCGAAAACAACCCACGCGCCGACACTGACACGACCGAGTCGAGCGGTTGCGCGTATCCGTGCGCCTCACCAAGCTGCGCCAGATCCAGTTCTCCGAGATCAAGTGACCCGTGACTCGCGGCCTGTACCCGCATCGCCTGAAGTATGTCGCTATAGGTCTGCGCGAGGACATTCACATGCACGTGATGCTGCGATTCGAAGGCCGTCACGAACACGCGATAGCTTGCTGCCTCGTCCGGGAAAACGGCGAGCGCGATATTGAGCTGGTCCGGCGCCGGTGAGGAGTGGCATCCCAACGCGAGCATCCCGACCACCAGCGTCAGAGATCGCGCCGCGTTGTGAAAGCGCGAATGCGGCGATGTGCGCGGTAGGTACATTCGACTCGCACCGGTTGGTTGGACGATCAATGCTTAGATCGATGAGTCGCAGGACCTTCAACAGGCATGAGATTGTGGGCCGTATTCACCAGCGAGACGTGGCTGAACGCTTGTGGAAAATTTCCCAGCTGGACGCGTGCAACCGGATCATATTCCTCCGATAGCAGTCCAACGTCGTTCTGCAATTCGAGCAGATGCTGGAAAAGATCTCGCGCCTCCTGATGACGGCCGGCGAGCGCCAAGTTGTCCGCGAGCCAGAACGTGCACGGCAGGAACGCTCCTTCGCCCGGTGGAAGTCCGTCAACGCCAGTCTCGGTGGGGTACCTGAGCACAAGTCCGTGGTACATCAGCTCACGCTGAATTGCGAGGACGGTTGAAACTACGCGCGGATCTTTTGCAGGTAGAAAGCCGACCAGCGGAATCATCAGCAACGACGCGTCGAGGGATTTTGAACCATAGTATTGGACGAATGCGTTGCGCTCCGCGTCGAAGCCATGTTCGCAAACGTCGCGATGAATCTCATCGCGTAACGCAACCCAACGATCGAGAGGCCCCTCACCATAGCGGCGCCGGATGTCTTTTACCGATCGATCGACCGCCACCCACGCCATCACTTTGGAATGCGTGAAATGGCGCCGCGGGCCGCGCACTTCCCAGATGCCCTCATCAGGCTGCTTCCAACCCGACTCGAGGAAATCCATAAGCGCTTTCTGCAAACGCCAGGCGTCGTCGTTGGCTTCCAGATTGTATTTGCGCGCGGCATGCAGCGTGTCGATAACCTCGCCATATACGTCGAGCTGAAATTGCTCATGCGCAGCGTTACCGATACGCACCGGGACGCTGTTCTTATAGCCAGTGAGCCACGGAAGTTCTAACTCAGTAAGCATGCGCTCGCCGGCGACTCCATACATGATCTGAGTATCTTGCGGATGACCTGCTATTGCTCTGAGTAGCCATTCGCGCCACGTTCGCGCTTCTTCGATATAGCCAGAAATCAATAGTGCGTAGAGTGTAAAGGTGGAGTCGCGAAGCCAGCTAAAGCGGTAATCCCAGTTGCGCGGACCACCGATACATTCAGGAAGCGACGTAGTCGGCGCGGCGACGATGCCCCCGGTCGGAGCATAGGTGAGAGCCTTCAACGTGATGAGCGAGCGCAGGACGGGGTCGCGCCATTCGCCTTGACATTTGCAGCGGCCTGCCCAATCGCGCCACCAATCTTCGGTCGCGGAAAGCATGCGGAGCGGATCCAGGTCGGCCGGCTCGTCTTGATTTGACGGATACCAGGTCATTCGGAAAGGCACAGACTGGCCTTCGGCGATCGTGAACTCTGCGAATGTGGTGTAATCCTCGCTTCGCAAGGGAACCTCTGTTCGCATTGCGATCGCATTAGGCCCCGACACCGCACTCAGACCGTAGTCGCGCTTTCGAACCCAGGGAATCGTCCGCCCATAGTCGAAGCGGAGAATCAGTTCCGCTCGCATCGGCACCTGACCTCGGATCCCTCTGACGATTCGTACCACGTCAACCTGGTCTGGACGATCGGCGATCGGCATAAAATCTACGACCGTCGCGACGCCGCTTTCCGTCTCGAACTCGGTTTCCAGCACCAGCGTTTGATCGCGATACTGCCTGCGGACTCGCTTGACGTCGCCCTGCGGGGCGAGGAGCCATCGCCCGTTTTTGGTATTTCCAAGAATCGACGCAAAGCACGAGCTCGAATCAAATCGCGGGATGCAGAGCCAATCGATCGAGCCGGCGCGATCAACGAGCGCGGTTGTGCAGAGGTTCCCGATCAGCGCGTAGTCCTCGATCGCGCTGCTCATTTCAATGCTCCTGTTGATAGGCCGCGATCTTTCGGCGTCAGGATCGCGACGCAGACTGATGGCATATCGATCGCGGCGCCATCCAGTCGGACCTCAGGTTTAGATGCGAGTGAAACGCGCATGCGGGTCGCA
>Ga0137412_10005234_pt1 | contig 10376 bp, 7 predicted proteins | sample CZODoug2_1_16fun_FD_122160 | JGI IMG/M metagenome (GOLD analysis project Ga0137412, IMG submission 122160) | Vadose zone soil fungal communities from Angelo Coast Range Reserve, California, USA - CZODoug2_1_16fungal (Hybrid Assembly) | ecosystem: Environmental > Terrestrial > Soil > Vadose zone... | reverse complement strand
GCCTCGGTGGAAGGTGAGTTGGGCGTGCTCGGATCGCTCGAACATGGCGGCGGCGAGCAGGAAGACGGTCATGGCGTCGAAGGCGAGGTCAGCCACGATCAATTGCTGACCGATCCCGATCAGGCCGTCGATTTCGTTCGCGCCACCAGGGTCGATGCGCTGGCGATCGCGATGGGCACGTCGCATGGCGCGTATAAATTCTCGCGCAAGCCGGACGGCGACATTCTTGCGATGCGGGTGGTGGAGGAAATCCATCGCCGGCTGCCCAATACGCATCTGGTGATGCACGGCTCGTCGTCGGTGCCGCAACCGCTGCAAGACGCGTTCAATGCATTCGGCGGCGAGATGCCACAGACCTGGGGCGTGCCGGTCGAGGAAATCGTCCGCGGCATCAGGCATGGTGTCCGCAAGGTCAATATCGACACCGATTGCCGGCTGGCGATGACCGCAGCGTTCCGCAAGGTGGCGGTGCAAAGCAAAAGCGAATTCGATCCGCGCAAATTCTTGAAGCCGGCGATGGATGGCTTGCGCGATCTTTGCCGCGAGCGCTTCGAGCAGTTCGGCACCGCCGGCCACGCCTCGGAGATCAAGGTCATTCCGTTGGCCGAGATGGCCAAGCGAGAAGGAAAAGTTGAGGATCATGTGAGATTTCTGGCGCGGCTGGCGTTTGTCTCGCCGGGGGTTGTTGCTGCAATAATCCATGGATCCGCACCAGCAGAACTCAACGTGACAACGCTCGCAAAGGCAGTGGCACATCGTTGGATAGAACAGCAGCGCGGTGCCTAGGATTTCAAGTGCATGATCGTGAAGGTCTGAAGCACCGCAGATAGCTACTGCGTGCCCTCGTTATTGATTTCGAACCGGTCTCTTGCCTGGCATGTCTGGAGCAAGCGGATTTCAGCAGCAATCGGCCTCTTTTGTTCTGAAGGGTATTGACAGCGTCACTTTCAAATCACGCGCTCTCCGCCTTGCTTGAACATCAGCTCCGACCGTGATTAGATCAGGTAGAAAGTTTCCGTTCACGCAACCTCAGGCGAGGCTGAACGAGTCGACAGGACGACCGCCACATGACCGCGGTAGCGGTTGTGCATCAGACCGCATCGACCAAATCAGCCCAGTACGGTCAACTTCAGCAAATCAAAATTAACTATCACATTTCACAATAGGTGACGATTTACCTCCCTCGTTTGGACAGCAGCAAAACTCAAACGTGACTAGCCAGGAAAGCGGGCAGACCCGGCCCACTTCGAAGCCTGGAAGACAGGAGGCATGATGAACGAGCTGCTGGGTCAGGTCGATTGGGAACAACTGGCCTTGGCGGCGTTCGGGCTGCTCGTCGCAGGTTTCCTCAAAGGTACCACCGGACTCGGTTACTCGACCTGCGCGCTGCCGTTCCTGGTGTCGGCTGTCGGTCTAAGATCGGCGATTGTCATCGTTCCCATTCCGGCACTGGCGGCCAATCTCGGGCTTTTATTCGGAGCGGGCAATGTCAGAGAGACATTCAGCCGGTTCTGGATCTTCTATGCGGCGACCGCTCCAGGGATTCTCGCTGGGACGATGCTTCTCGCTTGGGTGGATCAAAAACTGGCCACTAAAGTCCTGGGAGTCATAACTGTCGGCTTTGTCGTGTACAGCGTGATCCGTCCCAACGTTACAATGCCCTCGCGGTTAGAGCGACCGCTGCAACTACCGGCTGGACTGATGAATGGACTCTTCACTGGCCTGACCGGCTCACAGGTCATGCCTCTGCTCCCCTACATGTTGGCACTCAAGCTCGATGCTGACCGTTTCGTCCAAGCCGTTAATATAGCGGTCGTGACTGCATCGCTGATCCTGTCATTGGCGCTACTGATCAGCGGACTGATGACTTGGCAATTGGCAGTGTTTTCTGCACTTGGCGTCGCGCCGGCGGTTTTGGGTGTTGCCTTGGGCAATCGTTTGCGCCCCCGAATTCCGACTCGCACATTCCGAACCGCGGTGCTCGTCATGATCTTCTTGATGGGAGTGTCGTTCATCGTCGACTTCTACTCCTTCTTCGGCACGATGGCGGGCTAATCAAAGCGAACCCACAACACAGAATTATTATTCACTATTGCAGAGATCAGCATGACAACTGTGGACCTGAACTCGGATCTTGGCGAAGGTTTTGGGAACTATCGCTGCGGGGATGACGACGCGATGTTGTCCATAGTGACGTCGGCCAACATCGCCTGCGGCTTCCATGCTGGCGACCCAGAGATCATGGCGCACACATTCAAACTCGCGAAGGAGCGCGGGATTGCAATTGGCGCCCATCCGAGTTTTCCCGACCTTTGGGGGTTTGGCCGTCGCAAGATGCCTTTCACGCCCAGCGAGATCGAACGGATCGTTGCTTATCAGATTGGCGCTGCACAAGGGCTTGCCAGCTATGCGGGCCATCGCATCACCTACGTAAAACCACACGGGGCACTCAGCAATGTGTCTGAAGCTGACCGTCACGTTTCTGACGCGATCGCGAGAGCCATGCGCGCGGTCGACTCTTCGCTGACATTCTTGTGTATCGCCAGCAGTGAGCAGGTGAAGGCCGCGGAGGCCCTTGGGCTCAAGGTGACGTGCGAGATTTACGCGGACCGCGGCTATACCGAGGAAGGCCGGCTTATCCAGCGTGGAAGACCAGGTGCGCTGATCGAGGATTCCGACGAGGCGACAGGGCGCGTTCTAGCCATGGTAGAGAGCGGTGCCATCATCACGAGTTCCGGGAAGCTTCTAAAGACGCCAATCGGTTCTATCTGCATTCATGGCGACTCGCCGCACGCGGTCGCCATGGCTCGCAGTCTCCGCCTCCGTCTGGAAGCCGCCGGTGTGCAAATCGCGGCCTTTGCGCCGCCACCATAGGTGCAGGCAGCCCCCCGGTTGCGTTCAGGCCACCTTGAGGGAATGGAGAAATCCATCGATTGCGGCCGAAACTCGGTTTGCTTCCGTACTTAACGTACTCGCGACCTCAAGCACGTCATCAACGCTCTCGCTGGCTGAGTGGGTCGCCATCGCCAGGGCTTTGGCATTTGCAGAGACTGTTTCGGTCTCCGCAGCGGTCGCCCGAATCGTATCGGCAATGCCGCGGGCAGACGCGCAGTGATCGATGACGGTCCCATTGACGCTGCTGCTGATCTTCTCGACCGCCAAAATCTGCTGCCGGATATCTTGTAGCACCTTAGTCGATGCCGCGCCGGCAGCCTGAATGGCATCGATCTGTGCGCGAATGACCTGAGTGGCACTCGCGGTCTGGGTTGCCAGTGCCTTGACCTCGGAAGCCACTACGGAAAACCCACGGCCGGCTTCACCGGCACGGGCGGCTTCGATTGTGGCATTGAGTGCGAGTAGGCTCGTCTGGCCCGCGACCTTGTGAATTGTGCTGACGACCGTCTCAATCTGGGGCACGGCGCTGTTCAGCTTCTCGATAGCGATATTGGTGGCGTCGGTGCCGCGCTGCGCGTCGCGGAAAATCACGGCCGATTGGCGTGTCTTGTCGGCAACGTCATCGGCCGTGGCGGCGAGTTGATTGGCCGCAGATGCTACGTCCGCCACGCGCCGCGCTGCTCGGTTGGCAGCGTCGGCTACGCTACTGCTGCGCTCGCGGGCCCGCAACGCGGCGGTGTTCAACGACGTGGACGCTGCCGTCAGTCGGTCGATCATAGCCGTGAACGCTTTGACCGACCCAACCAATTCATTGTTGAACGCCGCGATCTCCTGGCGCATGGCGACGTCGCGACGAAGGTTGGCTTCGCGTTCCTCCCCCGCTTTCAATTCAAGCGTGCGAGTTAGCGCAAGCTGCTCGGCCTCGCGGAGCGCATCGGTAGTCGATTGGTGGGCCGCGCGAAAGCGGGCGCTAAAGCTGATTCCAGCTAAGAGCAGGAGCGTCAGGGTCGCGGTCGCTCCTAACGTCTTCGCTAATTCGCTACGGTAGCTTGTCAGGACTTCGTCCTCGCCAAACCCGACACTGACAATGAGCGGAAAGTCCTGGACGTGACGAAATGAACCCAATTGTCGGGTGCCATCGATCGGGCTGAACTCATTGTATGGTCCCTCTGGGGCGCTGCGAATAACTTCGAAAAACCGGCTGTCCATGATGGGCTGCCCGGTGCCGTCCTCGGTCACACCCTTGCGCGAGCGCACCACGCCATCCTCCCCGAACAGCGCAATTGCTCCCGTACGCCCCACGTCGATGTTGTTGTAGAGACGAGAAAAGTAGCTGGGTTCAACCGAGGCCACGATAACGCCAGCGAAAGCGCCATCCGCGGCAGCAAGCCGCCGCGTCAGTTGGATCGTCCATTTGCCGCTTGTCCGCCCGAGCACCGGCTTACTGACAAAAAGAGTATCTCGGTTTGATTCAAGATGAACGCGGAAATGCTCTCGGTCCGAAAGGTTGATGGGCGTCGTGTTGGTTGCGACGCTTGAAAGGGTCGTAAACCCATTCGGTCCGATTATGACATATTGGATACTGACCCCATTGGTTAGTTCCCTCGCCAACGCAGCGAAATCAAGCGAATTGGGCTCCCGTAGATAATGCTGCCGCAGCAGTTGGACGGTCCAATCCACTCCGCGCAGCGATGTGATGACGTCGCGCTCGAAAGCACGCGCCAGGTTGGCCGAATGCTGTCTGACGGATTCGAAGAGCTGACTCTTGAACGTCAACAGATGCAGAGCGGCCGCGGTCCAGATCACCACGGTCATTGCTGCGCCAAGATACGCGGTCCCGTGCCGCAACTGCTGAAGGTAGGGGCGCCACCATTGCTGCAGGAGGTGCATTCGTCAGATCCATTATTGTATCTGGCTGAGCGCGCCCAGGCCCACGCAACTTATAAGAGTAGGATGCTTAACGAATAGTGATGACCCGAAGCCAACTGTTACTCGAAGTCAGTGACGTCCGCTCCAAACATCAAGACTGGCCGAGGCCCAAATTCCGTAGCTAGGTTGATTGCAACACACAGCAGACGTTGCGGGCAATGTTTCTAAATGAATGGTTAGGGGGATCGGAGTGTGAGTAATCTTTCGGGTTAACCTGGATTTATGCAAAGACCGATTTCGCCACGTCCGACAAAAAAATTCCCATTCTCCGGTAATCTTACCCGCGTACAACCGCTTCATGAACAGGCTTCGCCGTTGGATCAGCCCCATGTCGTGGCGGACGCCGCCGGTCGCGACGCTCTGGGACCCGGGTATTTATGTCACGATTCTGCTCGGAGTGTTTTCCGTGGCAGTTGCCTGGCTTGGTGCTTGGTACATCTCAACCGAAGAACTCGAGCGTACCGAGGCAGCCGCATATCAGGATACAGCCAATCTTGCGCGCGCGTTCGAAGAACACATCATCCGGCTGATCCAGGCGCACGATCAGATTCTGATCTTCGCCCGAACGTCGTATTCGAAAGATCATCAGTCCTTCGATCTGGCGCAATGGGCGCGCGAGCAACAGTTCGCTACCGACGTCACATTGCAGATCGCAACCACCGACAAACGCGGTATGCTCACCGGAAGCAATCTCGGCATGCCCTCAACCCCGACCGATCTCAGCGATCGCGAACACTTTCGGGTGCACGCGGGTTCAGATCGCGATGAGCTGTTCATCAGCCAGCCGGTGCTTGGCCGCGTGAGCGGAAAATGGTCGATCCAGCTCAGCCGCCGTCTCAATGCACCCGACGGATCGTTTGACGGCGTCGTCATCTTATCGATCGACCCGTACTATCTCGCGAGCTTCTACGAATCGATCGACATTAACACGGAAGGGAACGTGATTCTGGTCGGTCTTGACGGCATCGTCCGCGCACGCGTCTCGAGAGAAGGACGAACGGTCGGACGGACAATGATGGGAAGCACGCTCTTCAAGCGTCTCGCCGAATCACCCTCTGGTTCTTATCGCGGTGCCGGACGAACCGACGGCGTCGTACGCTTGTCCAGTTATCGCCGCGTCAAGGGTTATCCGCTGGTCGTCGTTGTCGGCCTGTCGCGAGCGCAGGTGCTCGAAAGAGTCATGCTTCACCGCATCCTTTATTTCGGCGCTGCGGCGTTGGTGAGCATCCTTGTGCTCTCCTTCAAGATCATGATTGTCAGGCGACAGCTTGGCTTGCATCGCGCGCGCGACAAGCTGTGGCAGTTGGCCAACTTGGACTCGTTGACGGGCCTCCCTAACCGGAACCGGCTGCACGAGGTTGTGAAGACGATCATCTCGGAGACGAGCGCGAAAGCTGAGCCGTTCACGCTCTTGCTTCTCGATCTCGATAATTTCAAGTTCGTCAATGACACGCTGGGCCACGAAGCCGGGGACCTGGTCTTGCGCACGGCAGCCGAGCGCATCAAGCGCATGGCGCGCGATGCCCACCTCGTCGCGCGGCTTGGCGGCGACGAGTTCGCGATCCTCTTGCGCAATACCGCCGACCGCAACCGGATCGGGGTGATTGCGCGCCGTGTGCTGCGGGCGCTGCGGCAGCGGATGGAATACCGCGGCCACACGATCGAGAGCTATGGTAGCATCGGGATAGCCTGCTTCCCTGAGCATGGCGCAAGCTGGGGCGAGGTTTTCCGAGCCGCCGACCTCGCGCTCTATCGCGCCAAGCACCTCGGCCGCAATCGCGCGCTGGTCTTCGATCCAGGAATGCTGTCCGCTGCCGAGGACAGGTTCGGCATGCTCCGCATGGTCCGCAGCGCGATTGAGAATGACCGGATCGTTCCGTTCTATCAGCCGGAAATCGCGATCGAGACCGGAGAGATTGTGGGCTTTGAAGCGCTCGGCCGTATCGTGCATGCGGATGGCCGAGTGGGCACGGCCACCGAATTTCTTCCGGCGCTCGAGGATCCGGAAATTGGCCGGGCATTCGGTCTCAAAATGATCGAGTGCGTGACATCCGATCTGGGGCGCTGGCTCGAGGCTGGTTTGGACATCAAGAAGATCGCCGTCAACGTGTCGAATCTCGAGTTACGAGCGGAGGACTACCACGAACGGCTGCTTGCCAAGCTGCAGTGCGCGGGAATTGGTTGTGATCGCCTCGAGATAGAGGTGACGGAGACCTCGGCTTTCGACGAGAGCGCGGCCGCAATCAACCGCAATCTGCGCGCTTTGGCAGCATCCGGGCTATCGATTGCTCTCGATGATTTCGGCACCGGATTTGCTTCACTGACGCACCTGAAGTCACTGCCGATCTCGTGCGTGAAGATCGACCGCTCGTTCGTTGCGAACATCATGGCGGACGCCCAAAGCCGCTCGATCGTCGACGCCGTCTCGCGGCTCTCGCACAGTCTTGGAAAATCGGTCGTGGCCGAGGGGGTCGAGGACGCCCAGCAATTAGCGGCAGTGAGCGAGCTCGGATGCGACGTCGCGCAAGGCTATTTGTTTTCGAAGCCGATGCCGGCGGAAGAGGTCACGGGATTTCTCCTTAGATACGCAGCACAACGACGGACGTGGCGCGGGGCCGACGACCTCGTATCCACCAGCACACTCAAAAGAGCAAGCTAATATGACCTTTGCGTCGACCGCGACATCTCGCCATGAGCGGCCGAAGCGCGGAGATCGCGAACTTTGAGAAAGCCACAAAAGCCTACAGCACGTATCGAGCTTGGCGCTCGCGATCACTTAGTTTCGGTAGCCATGCTCGGACTCTTAGCCTGGCGCTTCGAACCAGTCTCTACCACTTCGAACCGCGTCTCCAACATTCCTCACTCGTCAGCGCGATCTTGGCACGCCCGCTGATATCAAATCGGTCTCATGCGATTTCGAACCGAGTCTCTGGCGTAACAAGGCGAGGATTGAAATTGGCGACCAGAGAATGGCCCCGGTGGTGCTGCTGACAGTTCGCATATCGAACCGGTCTCATGAGACTTCGAACCGAGTCTCAGCGACACAGCACTGAGAAACGAAAGTGTCGACCAGAGACGCAGCCTCGAAATTGGCTAGGCGGGGCCAACAATCCCAATAAATGCGCTGCAGAGACTGCGCTAGGTCGCCCTAACCCGCGGGAATGTCGCGCATATTTTCGCCAGGCGGATAAGCCCCTAAGAGACCGCACTGCCTGGCTGGGGGACTAGGATTCGAACCTAGATTCTCGGAGTCAGAGTCCGATGTTCTGCCGTTGAACTATCCCCCACCGAAGGGCTTGATATTGCTCCGCTATTTTTCGGAGTTTTGGAAATCGAGCGGAAAGTTTTGGAAATCCAGCCCGACCGCCGCACCTTATAAGGCTCCAGCCGTTCATGGTCTAGTCCTCAATCAGCCTGAGCCGGGCACGCCCGCCGGCGGCCACCTGCATCTGGTCTTTGAAGCGCATGTAGCGCTCGACCATCTGCCGGGACATGCCGACGTCGTTGGCGATCTGGTCGACATCGTAGCCCTGAGCGTACCGGGTCAGGATGCCGGTGCCGCGCAGCCCGTGAATTGTCGGGTTCTTCGCGTCCTCCGGATCGATGTCCCAGTCGTACTTCGCGACCATCTCGGTGAGCCACTTCCGCCATTTCGCGCACAGCTCTTTGCCGTCCGCCGTCTTCCGAAGCCAGCGCATCCAGCGCGCTCGCAGGCTCGTGTCGCTGTGGGGCACCCCGCGCGGTGAGTAGAGGTAGCGATCATCGCGGAAGCGGTCGATCGGTGCCTTCCAGCGCGTGTTTGTGAAGGTGATCGGGGTCTCCGCCCAGCGATCGAGCTCAAGCGCATCGACGGTCGCAAGCGGGATGAACGTGGCGCGGCGGCGGCGGCGCGTCTTCTTCGGCCTGCACCAGATCCCAGTACGCTCACGGTGGATCGGACCAAGCCTGATGAGATCGGAGACGCGTTGGCAGGTCGCTATGCCGAGGCGCTCCATCCGCACCAGGTCGGGCGAGGCGTGCTCACGGACGTATTCCACGACCCAGTAGGGCCAGGGCACATGGCCGCGGTCTTCGGTGTCGAATGGGGCGACGGGCTCGAATGGATTGCTGCTGGCGAGCCCGATCGGGATGGCCCAATTATAGAGCGTGCGCCCGACTGAGAGCATGTGATTGGCCATACCCGGCGTGTCCTTGAGCGCATCGCGCCCGGCGTGCACAGCGGCCGGTGTCAGCTCATTGGCGCCCAGCATTCCCCACGCCTCCGGCTTGGCGAAGCGATTGAGGTGGACGCTGTAGCTGGATTTGCTCGACTCCGAGAGCTTGGCCCACTCCGCGCTGGGAGGCCGTCGGCCGTCGTCGGTGCCGCGATAGCGTTCGATCAGGTCGCCGACTGAGCCCGCGGGATAGCTCGCGGCGCAGGCCGCGGCGTTCGCCAGCTCGGTCCAGAACCGCCGGAACTCCGGTGAGTTGGCCGGCGCGGTGGGGTCGCCATGAAGCCGCACGCGCTCGCCTTCGCGGTCGGTCTTTCGGCCCGGGTTCCAATAGTAGTAGGTCCGGCCTTTGGCGCGGACCTTCTCCACGCCTTCAGGCAACTTCACGTCTGCGCGCCTTCGCCGACCCATGCCTCAGATTAGCAGCCGCCTTGATCATGTCGAAAGGCGTCTCCGGCACCTTTCCAGTCAATCTCTTGTCGACGTCTTCCCACCGCCAGCGCGGGCTTCCCTCTGGGAAACCCGGCGCCGACACGGGTAGCGTCCCCTCGGCGACCCACCTGTCCCAGGTCTCAGGCGAGATTCTCAGCTCAGCTGCGCCGGTCTCTCGATCCACGAAAGCCGGCGGCCGATCACCGCGCGGGACCAGATTGCGCTTGCGCGTCGTCACACCGCCTCCTTCAGTGCCTCATCGAGCGCGCAGACCTAGGGGCAGTGGAGATCCTTCCCTGGATGTCGCGCGCGGAAGTCGTCAATAAAGGCTCGAGCTGCCCGCTCAATGCGCTCTGCGCGCCAACGAAGTACTGGTAGGGATAGACCCGGCAGGCACGACTCCCGTGTTGCGAGCCGCGCATTGGCGAGAGCCCGGCTCACCCGTACACAGAACGAGGATCTCAGTGATGCTTTGGATTCTCCGCGATGCCATGATTGCTCTCTCCATATCCCACAACTCCGTCGAACCCTGGGTCAAGCTCTGCATCGCCACGAATGGCGTGTGTTACGGGAATGTGGAAGGCCTCAATGACCTACGTAGTGCCTCCGGAAAGGCCTGGATAGGAAACGGACGTCCACCCGTCAGCTGGCGAGCTGCCAGACCATAGCGCTGGCATCCAAACTTCGAATCTGGGGGTCGGGAGTTCGAATCTCTCCGAGCGCGACAGCGATTTCCAGTTACGCCCACCGCACCGTTCTAACCCGAAAATTAAAACGGTGTTTAAAACGGTGAATTCCAAGTGCATCTCCAGCGATCGCCTTTATGGCTATTCGAGGACAAACGCCCTCGAGCCCATAACCAACTGGTTGGAGGTTTGAGTCCTCCCAGCTCCACCAGGCAGTCCGAGG
>Ga0137412_10005233_pt1 | contig 10376 bp, 9 predicted proteins | sample CZODoug2_1_16fun_FD_122160 | JGI IMG/M metagenome (GOLD analysis project Ga0137412, IMG submission 122160) | Vadose zone soil fungal communities from Angelo Coast Range Reserve, California, USA - CZODoug2_1_16fungal (Hybrid Assembly) | ecosystem: Environmental > Terrestrial > Soil > Vadose zone... | reverse complement strand
TGGCGCTCGCGCGGCAGACGTGACGCGATGCCGAAGCCGGTGAGCTTGACCGCTCCGGTCGTGCGGTTCACCAGGATGTTGGCCGGCTTGATGTCCTTGTGGACGAGACCGCGCCGGTGAACTTGTGTGAGCGCCACAGTTATCGCGACGGCAAGGCTGAGAAAGCTGTGCACCTTCATGGGCGGTCCGAGCAACCGATGCAGCGGCTCGCTGTCGGTGTCCTCGAGTACCAGCATGATCCGGCCGCAGTCGCGGACGAGCTCTAGCGGCCGCACTGCCCATGCCCCGTCCAGCTCGTCCTTCAATCCGTGTTCGCGAACCAGGCGATCGAGCGTGGCGGGTGCCGGATGCTGCGTGGCGGGTAGAACGGCCAGCACGGCGGTCCGATGGCCGTCGGCGTGGCTCTCTCCTCTACAGAAGACGCGCTCGCCGTCCTCCCACAATACCTGGAGGCCGCTAACTCGACCGGTGGCGGACCAAGAGGATGGATCCATATGCACAATCCGCCGTCAGGTCAGTGTCGTTATCGGACTGAAAGGTACTTTTCGAAGGATGGCCACAAAAATGTAGTTGAGAAGCGTATCACGCACCCGGCGGCGAGACGAAGTCTCTTGCGGGAGACGGGAGTTCGGAACCGCTCACTATGAAACCGCAATCTCTACCCCGCGGTCAGGACCGGCGCTTTGTCGGTATTGCCGTGCTTGGGTCGTTGTTGTCATCGCGCTCGCGCCGTCGGCAAACGAGAGGGCGACGACCCCCGTCGGTCTATCTTCCCTTCTTCTCAATGTTCCAGAATACCGTAATGGCGGACTCGATGTTGCCTGTGACGGACTTTCGGCGAGCGATCGGAACTGAATACTGACCGAGGAATATATGCGTCGGGTAGTCGACGACACGAAGCTGTATCGCCTCGGCAATCTCTTTCTGCTTGGCGAGATCAGGGGCGCGTGCAAAGGCATTGCGCAACTCCACGAGTTCCATGTCGCAGGCCCAGCCAAACCAGGCGCCGTCGCAAGAGGCATTGACTTGCGTGTTGACCAGGGGATTTGCCAGATCGACCCAGGAACCTGCGACCAACAGCGCACTCCAGCCAACCGGTGGCGGTTCCTTCCTGGTGCGACGCGCCACCAGCGTCGCCCAGTCCATCCGTTGCATGTCGACCTTCAGGCCGGCACGCTCCATCAGCGCCTTGGCCACCGGCGCCAGATTGTTGAGTACGTACAGGTCGGTCGTCCCCAGCAGGACGACGGGCGTGCCGTCGTAGCCGCCTTCCTTGAGCAAGGCCTTTGCCTTGTCGATATTGGACTCGAGCTTGTCCTCCCAGCCCTTGGTGGAGGCGAAGGGGGTGTCGCACATGAACAGTGCCTTGCACGTCTTGTAGTACCGGGGGTCGCCGATCACGGCTTTGAGGAAATCTTCCTGATTGAACGCATAGAGCAGGGCCTGGCGAATCTTCGGATTGTCGAACGGCTTGTGCAGAACATTGAAGCGGAAGATGTATTGCAAGCCCCGCGGGTCGAGATTGACGAGCTCGACGTTCGGGTCCTTGGCCAGAACGGGAAACAGATCATGCTGGGGTTGCTCGATCATGTCGATCTCGCCGCTGATCAGGGCATTGACCACGGTCAGCTGATCGGACATCGCCACCCATTCGACACGGTCGACCTTGGCTATCTTGCCGCCCGCCAACCCTGAAGGCGGCTCGCTGCGCGGCCGATATTTCGAATTCCTGACGTACACCGCCTTTTCACCAGGCTTCCATTCGTCCTTCTTGAAGACAAACGGGCCCGAGCCGACGGTGTCGGAGAGCTGCGTGAAAGGGTCGCTCTCGGCGACCCGCTTGGGCATCATGAAAGGCGTGCCCGAGGGTTTGGCGAGACCCATCATGAGCAATCCGGACGGCTCCTTGAGGACGATGCGGAACGTCCGGTCGTCCACGGCCGTCATATCCTGCACGACGGTCAACATGAGCTGGCCCACGGTATCGCGGGCCGCCCAGCGCTTGATGGACGGGATCACGTCGGCGCTGGTGACCGCCTGCCCGTCATGCCATTCCAGGCCTTCGCGCAGGCGAAACGTGTAAGTGACCTTGTCGTCCGCGACGCTCCAGGTCTCAACCATCTGCGGCTGGATTTGCAAGTCGGCATCCAGCGCAAACAACGTGTCGTAAATCATGTACCCGTGATTGCGCACGATGTAGGCCGTGGTCCATATCGGATCGATGACTTTCAGATCCGAGTGATTAACCACGCGCAATGTGCTCTGGGCGAAGGCCAGGCTTGGCGCCATCGCCAGAGCGGCGACGAGCGCAAGTGCTTCAGCTGAGAAGCGCGTCAGTCGCATCTCTTGTCCCTCCCTAACTTGTTCACTCGTGTGGCGCGGCGGCCTTGGTGGAAACAACCACACGTTAAACCAAAGACGACAGGTCATGCGTCGGACGAAAAACGCCGGTAGCTTGACTGTTGGGTTGCGGCCCCCTTCCTCACCGCAGCAGTGCGGCATCCAAGATCGAACTCTAGGCCGCTTGTGGCTAGGGAAATCGACACTCTGACGCCCGGCATCGACATCCCGTCGCAAATGCTAACACCTGCCGCCCTCGAACGTGCGACGCGTTTGCCAAGTTCGCGGATGGCTGCGAGTCCCTTGTCGTCTATGCGGGGCGACTCTGAGCCGATCGCACCGATGCCGAATCGGAGGACAAAAAGTCGTCGGCGGCCACTTCGCTCAGCCGTTTTAGTCCGAATTACGTCTTTCGCTCGATTGGCATCGGATACCGTGCCGTCCGCAACCGACAAAGCGCGATGGTCGCTTCATACGATATATGGGACCGAGAGCGAGCCCCTCTGCAAAGTACCAAAGTCCCACAGAAACGGAGCCGATCGCCATTCTGTTGCGCGCCACGCGATAGCCGATTCTCAAGAGTTGAACGAAAGCGAATCGATCGAGGCGAAGCGCGTAGGAAAGAAAGACCAGCGTCAGGCCTCGCACGGCGCCTTTCATAAGATCGGCGAACTGCAATCCATCCATCCATTTGTCGTGCTGCACCAAAGGAACGGGGGAGTAGACGACCTTGCAACGGTTCCATAGAACGCGATAGCTGAATTCGGTATCCTCCGCATGGTTGAGGCGTGTCCCCGCTCCGAGCGACTCTATGAACAGTCCCACCTTCCTGAAGACTGTCTTTCTGAAAGCCATATTGTTGCCGCCGCCCAGGGCCAGAGAGGGAACCGCCGGCCCTTCGAGCACCAACCGGCGTGTGGACTCGTTGATGCATGGACAGATCATGCCTTCATGCTGGCCGTAGGGTATGACACGGCCATAGACGGCCTGAACAGTCGGATCCGCGGCAAACTCGGCATCGATCGAGCCCAACCACTCGCGATCGCAGACGCAGTCGTCATCGGTATAGACGACGATTTCGGCGCGACTGCATCGAACCGCAATGTTCCTCGATATTGACAGGCCAATCGTGTTGGTCGGGAAATATTGCAATCGCCTGTCGCCAAGCGTTGCCAAAAGCTCTTTCGACTTTTCGTCCGTGCTCTGGTCGACGACAATCAATTCGAAGTCCGTGAACGAATTCGAAAGAACACTGTCCACCGCACGCTTAAGTTTGTCGGGGCGATTACGCGTGCAGATAAGGACGGATAAGGTCGGCGTCTTAAAAGCGGCCTCACGATGCTCAGGCTGGGAGGCCATAGTCTCTCCTTGTCGTTGCTCGTTCGGTTCGGCCCCCTGATGTTGGAGGAGCGCTCCGGCCCTCGAAAGTGTCTATAGCGTGTTCTCAGCAGACCACCCCTTGGTCACTGACCGCATTCAGCGCGTCATCGAAGATGGCTCCGCACCCGCAACCTTGTTAAGACCGTGCGTCCGCTTGTTCAGGGACGACACTACCAACGGTCCGCTGCGCATGTTCGAAAGATACTTTTCCCGCGGTGGCCGCTAAATGCGACGAAACCCGCCGTGACGCGAACTTCGCGCCGGCGGCAAATCGCATGACCGGCCCAAAGCTGTGGACAGCGGGCGGTCCCACGAAATAAAGGCCAGGAACGCTTGATTCGAAGTGCGGAGAAAGAATTGGCGCGCCTTCCAGGACCTGGACGGCCTCGCGCAGTGCAGGCTCCAGGAACGCCAGGCGGCCGGTGTCAGCGCGGTAGCCGGTCGCTGCAATGAGGTGTTCGGTTTCGATCTTGGAATAGTTCCCGTCCTGGTCCTCGAACGACACCTGCACTTTGTCGCCAAGAGCGGTCGCGCCGACGGGCGTCAGCCCGTACGTTACCGGCACGGGCTTGATGCGCTCCGCCATGAACCATCCGCCCGCAGGCCCCAAATGGCTCTTTGCCCAATTCAATCTTCGCCGGGCCGGAAAACGATGGAACAGTGGCGCTGCATTGGTGAAGAACCATGACCGCCATGACGGTCCTATCTCGCTCATCGGCTCGCGCAATCGATCAGACAGCGGACGGGGCAGCTGCATCCGAGTGTGTATCGGGAGAGACTTCCGGCGTGTCACGAGGCGAACCCTGGCGCCGGCCTCGTGCAAAAGGACTGCAAGATCGATAGCGGACGCCCCGGCGCCGAGCACCGTGACATCCCTGCTTTTGAAGCGGCCGACGTCGGCGTGCGCCGAACTGTGCGACACCAGTGCCGCAGGAAGACCGGACAGCACACTGGGCATGTGGGCGAAATGGCTGATGCCAACGGCTACAACAACGCGCCGGACATCGAGCTTCTCGCCATTGTCGAGCTCGAGCGTGAAGTGTTCCGCGCCGTTCTTCAACCCCCTGACCATGTGCTGCTCCAGGGTCGGGACAAACCTTCGCTGAAACGCGAGACCATACTCGCAGAATGTCGCGAGTGGCACGGGAAGCCCAAGATCGGCGTATTCCAAGCCTCTTTCTTGGCAATATCGACCAAGCGGCAGGATTCTTTTCGGATCGTAGAGACTTGAGGCGAACCCTTCGGATTTCAGCATCATCCTGCGTGGCATCTGAAGCCAGCTTTCCATCGGCTTGCCGAAGATGCGGAAGGAAAGTCTGCGCTGAGCGAGGTGGGCCGCGATGGAAAGTCCGTAGGGGCCGGCGCCCACGATGGCCACATCGATCCTGTCGGACATCGCGCATCTCCTTCACAATTTCATTCAGATTTAGCGGGTGGCGCCGGCTCGACCGACTGCTCGATCAGGCTCCCAACGATCGAAAGACCTGCAGGCTCGGTGCCGTCCTGCCAGAAGCGACTCGGTTGCCGGATGTATCTCCGCAGGATCTGTATCCAATCCGGAGGTTCGGGCGCGACTGCAGTGCTGTAGGCGGCGACGAATTCCGGGGCCTGCCATGGGACATCGTGGAATGCGGATATTAGATGCACGGAATCCGGATCACGCCAGCTCTCCTGCGGAAAGAGCGCGACAGTCCGCCTGTCGATGTTCGGTATCGTGCGGCGAAGAGCCCCCGAGGGAAACCGCGCGGCCAATGCGCCGATCATGTCAGAGTCGGCATCGAGCGCCAGATGACAGATCTGTGTAGGACGACCGTTCATTTCGATGAGGTACGCCCGGCCCGTTGCGGCCTCGAGCATGAAGTCGAAGCCGACGAAGCCCGAAAGTCCCAGGTGCCGAACCATGCGCGCCGTCGCATCGCTCATTTCCGGCGAGTCAATCACGCGAATGACGGTCGCGGGACCGGTGGCATCCATTGTCTGCAATGCCTCGACGCTGAGGCCCGCGAGCACTTCGCCGCGATGGCACACAACCGCCCGGTTGGCGGGCCGGCCAACGATATATTCCTGCAAGGAGATCGCCGGACGCTTGCGATAAAGGCCATCAAGGTAGGAAAGATCAAGCTTCTTGAGCGCCATCTTCACTGCCGCGCGAGGCCCGGCTGATGCCCGCAGTTCAACGAAGCTTCGCTCCGCATCGGCTGCGTTCGACACGATGCGTACACCCTGCCCGCCTGAGCTACCATCTCGCTTGAGCACCAGAGGAAATTGCGCTTTCGCGACCAGTCGGCGCAGCTCAAGGATGTCGTCAACGACATTCGTTGCCGGAACCAGCAATCCCTCCCGCTGCGCCAGCGAGACCAATCGGCTCTTTTGGGCCGCAAACACGAAGGCGGAAGGCGAGCCAAGCGACGCTTCGATCAGCGCCGCCATCTGGCCCGCGTTGCGACCCTTGCCGCCGATCGCCCGCAGATAGAGGATCCGCAAGAAATCGATCGCACGCTCGTCGGCGGGAACGAGAAGATCCGGCGGGCGACTTTCGACAGTGCGAGTTATTTCGCTCAACCCATGGGCACGCGTGCGCCCAATGGAGCGAACCACAATTCCACACAGCCTATGCAGTGCATGGTCGTCCGGCGCGAGCGCAACGACCTCGAAACCGCTTTCTGCCAATGAAAGGCAAAGCCGCGCGGTTACAGCCCAATGGACAGTCGCGATCACGACGACTGATGGGCGACGACCCTGATGGGAAGGCTGTAGATCGCCTGACCTTATCGGCGGTGGTGTTGCCTTCGCGTGGCACGTCATTACTCCACCCCGTCGAGCGCCGCGGCAATGACCTTGCGCGCGCCCAGGGCCCCAGCAACCCTGGGGGCGTCAATATCCCGTTTGGAGACGCAATGGATGTCGGGCGTCGGGTTCCGGCGATCGATCGACAGGGCATAGCGGCCCTTGGGCGCCAAGCGTGCGACCAGCCTGGCCATAAGGCTGAGCTCCTGCCTGCGGCCGGCGGTTGGCGGCTGGTCCTGCGGCATGCGCCCGATAATCAGGTGCGTCGCTGGATGTCGTTCCACGAATGCGCCAGCTGAACACAACGCGCGCGCGTTCTTCCGTCTACTGGCGTGCGCCTCCTTGCGACTTTGGGTTTCTTCGCGACCACACCGCAACTCCGCATCCCTCGCCTTGGCCGCAGCGCAGACCGGTGACTTGCAACGTCCCCGACCCGCGGGGCGGCACAAGGCTCCGTCCACCCTGTCCCTTCCTCAATTCATTCGAGGAAGGTCACTGCGGCAGGGAGGGGGGTGTAGGCCAAGGGTTTAGCCCCAGCCCTTTTAGCCTCCCAGCCCGTATAGGGTGGACTTGGCGTCTATGGAGGGCTGTAACTATTAAGTGGTAGGCGGTCGGCCAAGAAGGTTAACCCTTCCGCGACGCCCCAATACAGGTTGCTCAGCCGAGTGGAGGCGGGTGTATTCGCTGTTAGGGAACAACGTCAACGCCTGGCCATGCAACCATTGCGCGGCCGCGCCGTGCTCTTGGGTTGGCCATTCGATAAGTTGTTCTCCGCGGGTCCTGCTCAGGCGATCGGTGATGGTAAGCATCAGACCCACGTTGCTGGTCTGTACCACAACGTGGATGCCACATTGGTAAAAATTGTAGATCAACTCTTCAAGATCGAATTTCTGAACGACTGGCACTTCATTTTCAGGCATTGCGGTCTCCCCCTCACAAGCAAACGAGGAGGTGCCCGAGGAGTCACTTGCGATTTGGCGGCAGTTGCCGGGTAATTGGAGGTACACACCCACCGCTCGGCGAGGCCGATGGCTTCGCTTCAGTCATTGCCTGCCTCTACGGTGTCGCCCCCTTCAGTGGCCGCTCCCCGTCGTCTCGACCGGAGCGCCCTCGGTCAGGACGACGGAGATGTGCTATAGCCCGCCCCTCACCCCGCCTTCTTGACCAGCTTCGGATACATCACCGCGTCCCCGTGCGTGGCCATGTAGGCCAGCTCTTCCTCGGAGATGTACTCCGGCGTCTTGCCGTTGGCCGCGCACAGCGTCTCGACGATGATGTTGCGCTTGATCTCGCTCACCAGCACGCAGGTCCGGTGATAGGCCTCGGAGACGCTGCGTCCCAGCACGGTGAAGCCGTGGCGCTTCATGATGATGCAGTTGGTGTCCTGGATGAAGGTCTTGATCGGCCCGACATCCTCCTCGACGTTGAGATGGGCCGGCAGGTAGTGCGCGGGCTTCTGCATCAGGTAGCCGTAGGTCAGGCTGAAGGAGCGGATGGTCTCGTAGCCCGCCGCCATGAAGGCGATCATCTCGTCGTGGTGCAGGTGGATCACTGAGTTGACGTCGGGCCGCAGGCGCAGGATCTCGCGGTTCATCTGGTGGCCCACCGTGGTCGCCCGCTCGCCCCGCAGGATGCGGCCCCACGGGATGTCGGTGATCACCAGATCCTCTTCCTCGACCTCCTCCAGGCTGATGCCTTGCGGCTTGGCGTAGCAGACGCCGTCCGGATGGTCGGGATGGGCCACGCGGATCACCATGCCGCCGACGCTGCTGTTCACCAGCCCGCGCGCCGCCAGGCGATGGGCGTAGGTGACGTAGCTCTTGGCGACCTTCGGATCGAAGGCGACGTTGGGATCGGGCGTCAGTTCGTTGACTTGAAAGGTCCGGTTGGGGCTGCCGTCCATGGTGTTCTCCTCTGCCCAGTAGCTTAGATAGGCTTCCAGACGGCGGCAAACGCGGCCGAAGACCTTGTCGACCAGGACGTCCCCATGGCCACCGAAGACCCTGCCCATCACGCAATCTCCCAAGAGGAATTGCGAGCGACGGCGGAAACAAGCCGAACCTTCAGCGGCATCCTGTTTCCGGCATCGCTTGCGCTGGAGGGAGTCGACTTCACGGAGAGCCGATTCGAGCGCTGCCTGTTCCGCATGCCGACGATCCGCAGCGCCGATTTCTCAGGGTCGGCGTTCGAGAACTGCCAGTTCGAGCCGACGCGTTTCTCCAGCTGCAAACTGGCCAACACGCGGTTTCACGGTTGCGCCTTGTTCGATGTGCAGCAGAAGAAAGGATGCACCTTTGCTTTTTGCGACATCCAGGCTGCAGAAGCCGTCAAATGCAACTTCGCGACGAGTTCATTCGAGCGCTGCGATCTCTACAACCTCCGGTCGGTCGAATGCAGTTTTCGCGGCGCACAGTTCCACGCTTCGACCTTCACGAAGGTGCTCTCCAGACGGTCGGCATTGACCAAAGCCTTCTTCGACAAGTGCAACTTCAGCTTCGCGGATTTGTCGGGGTTGCAGCTGCAGAGCTGCGAATTCCTGTCCTGCAAATTCTCGGAGGCGTCCTTCATCGACACCGATCTGAGCCATGCAACGATGTTGGCGTGCGCCCTGGATCGGGCCGAGTGGGACCGCGCCAAGCTGCGCCAGGCGGACCTTCGCGGCTCCCAGATTTCAGGTTTGAACCTGGCGGTCCTTTCCGATTACGCAGGACTGACCATCAGCGAAAGCGAGCAGTCGGAAATCCTCAAGCAGCTGGGAGTCGACGTGCGTCCTGAATAAGGTGTGCGACGCGCTCTCTCAGCTGCGTTGCTTCCTTCTCGATCGGAGACTTAGCGACAAGAGCCCGTTGCGTCTCGCAAGGGACGACAACAGAAACAGCCATAGAGCAGACACCGAGATCGGATTGCGTCTCATGAGACAGCCCTCCCGACGTTGAACGCGGGCAGGTAACTCATAGGCGCTTTCCAAGGTTGCACATGTTCCAATAGGAACACTGCGTCGTAAGTTCAGGGCTATCGCTGAAGAGTGAGCCGTAACTGTCATCCCGAGCGTAGCGAGGGGCCTTTGAGGCCGTAGTAAAGGTCCCTGCCTTCGGCTTCGCTCAGGGCAGGCGCTGCGCTCGGATGACAGCGGGCCCGTAACCGGCATTTGTGATTCCCGGTACCAGGCCGAGCCGCGACGAGTCGCTGGCCGTGCCACGAGCAGAGGTCTACGCTACGAGGGCGAACCCTTAGGCACGCGCTCAGCCTGACCAGACAAGGAGTTCTCCCATGAGAGGTCTTTCGGTCGTGGCGATGCTCCTCGGCATTTCCGCTGCCTGCTCCAACCAGCCCGCGGCGACGGTACCTCCTCCTGCAGAGGCAGATTCGCAGCCGGCCGGCAGCGCTCCCGCGCACGCGCCGGCTTCCACCGCGCCGCACACGTTTTCCCAGTCGCCGTGGTCACCCGGGGCGCAGACTACGACATGGTGATGGAGTGCTTCTCAGGGTGAAGGGACGATCGCTACTCGGTCGGCCCTACTCCGTCGGCTTGATGCCGAGGCGATCGGCGAGCGCGCGCAGGTCGCGCGTCTCCTGCGCCATGGTGCGGGCGAAGTCGGCAGGCGTCGACATGACGGGCTCGACGTCCATGGCGCGCAGCGCCGCGGCGCCCGGATCGGCTAAAAAGCCGTCCGCCAGGGCCTGCTGGATGCGTTGCGCGATCTCGGGGGCCAAGCCGGCGGGCGCCACGACGCCGTACCAGAAGACTCCGTCGAAGCCTTTGACGCCCCGGCTGTCGAAGGTCGGCACGTCGGGCAGCATGGGCGAGCGCCTGGTGACGGCGAAACCCGTCAGCCGCCCCTCGCGCACCAGCCCGGCCGAGCCGGACG
>Ga0137412_10005232_pt1 | contig 10376 bp, 9 predicted proteins | sample CZODoug2_1_16fun_FD_122160 | JGI IMG/M metagenome (GOLD analysis project Ga0137412, IMG submission 122160) | Vadose zone soil fungal communities from Angelo Coast Range Reserve, California, USA - CZODoug2_1_16fungal (Hybrid Assembly) | ecosystem: Environmental > Terrestrial > Soil > Vadose zone... | reverse complement strand
CGCACGGTGGAGAGCCGGTGCGCAATGGTGATGGTGGTGCGGCCGTCGGCGAGCGCGTCGAAGGCCCGCTGCACGGCTCGCTCGGTCTCGGTGTCCAGTGCGCTGGTCGCCTCATCGAGGATCAGCACCTTCGGGTCGCGCAGCAAGGTCCGGGCGATGGCGATGCGTTGTTTCTCCCCGCCGGAGAAGCGGTGCCCGCGCGATCCGACCACGGTGTTGTACCCGTCGGGCAGTCCCGCGATCAGGTCGTGCACCTGTGCCGCTCGTGCGGCGTTCTCGATCTCGGCGTCGGTTGCCTCGGGTTTGGCGTAGCGCAGGTTCTCCCGCACCGTGGTGTGCAGCAGGTAGGTCTCCTGGCTCACCACGCCGACCACCGAGGCAAGATCGCTCAGCCGCATGTCGCGCAGGTCGATACCGTCGATGGTGACGCGGCCACCGGCCGGATCGTAGAGCCGCGCGGCCAGCGCGGCGATCGTGCTCTTGCCCGAGCCGGTCTCGCCGACCAGGGCCAGCGTCGTACCGGGGGGCACGTCCAGGCTGATGCCGGCCACCGCCGCGGAGTCGCTGCCGGGATAGGCAAAGGTGACGTCCTCGAAGCGAACGTGGCCGTCCAGCCGGGCTGGATCGATCTCCACCGGATCCGCCGGGTCGTCGACCTCGACCGTCAGGTCCAGGTACTCGAAGATCCGCGCGAACAGAGCCAGCGAGCTGACCAGCGAAACTCCGACGTTCAGCAGACCGGTGAGCGGGCGAAACAGCCCGTTCTGCAACGTTGTGAAGGCGATCAGGGTGCCGATCGTCATGGCCCCGGCCGTCATCGGCAGGCCGGCGCTGAGGTAGATGACCGCCGGGATCGCGGCGAAGATGACGCTGGTCGAGGCCATCCGCCAGCGACCGGCCAGCTGGGAGCGCAACTCCAGGTCGATCAGCCGGGCCGAGGAGGCGGCGAAGCGGTCGACCAGGGCCTGCCCGGCGCCCATCGCCTTGCTGAGCTGGATCCCGCTGATCGACAGCCCCTCCTCGACGGTGACGTTCAGATCGGCCAGCTCGCGCTGCTGTTGGGTGGTGATCGCGCGGCGCATCTTGGCCACCCGGCGGGTCAGGTAGATCGACGGCGGCATCACCACCAGCGAGATCAGCGTGAGCTTCCAGGACAGCGCAACCATGGCGGCCACTGTGGCCACCGCGGTGGTCAGGTTCGACGCCACCGAGGTCGCGGTTGAGGTGACCACGGACTGCATGCCGCCGATGTCGTTGGTGATGCGCGACTGCACCTCGCCGGTGCGGGTACGGGTGAAGAAGGCGATCGACTGGCGTTGCAGGTGGGCGAAGACGTCGGTGCGCAGCCGGTGCATAACCTGCTGGCCGATCTTGGTGCTGATCCAGGTCTGGATGACGCCGAAGGCGGAGGTCACGGCGGCGACGGCGATCATGCCGGCGGTCAGCCAGGACAGCAGTGCGAGGTTCCGGTCCGGCAAGGCGGTGTCGATCACCGCGCGGAGCAGGAACGGCGACGCCATCGCCACCACTGAGGAGGCAACGATGACCGCGGTGACCACGACGAGCGACCAGCGGTAGGGCGTGAAGAGCTGGCCGATGCGGCGCAGCGACACCTCTCTGGCCTGCGCTTTCTCGGCCGCGGTAATTGGTCTGCGGCCGCCGGATCGGCTGGGCCGGTTCTGGGTATCGGGTTCCAAGGGTGTTCCCCATTTCTGTCGGGACGGTCTGGACGGGCCGCGCAGCTGGGCGGCACCACGTGCGAGCTACAGTGCTGAGGTTACCTCAACATGAGGTTGCAACACGAATTTCTGGTAACTTATTCCTGTGTCCCGCGGTGACCAGGACGAGACGCTGCCCGAGGCGTTCTGGGCGGTCGCCCGACAGCTGCGGCAGATGTCCAAGGAGGCGCTCGCCCCCTGGGGGATCACGCCGTCGCAGTCCCGTGCGGTGATGACCTTGCTGCGGCACGGCACGGTGCGGCTGAGTCAACTCTCCGAGCACCTGCGGATCGCGCCCCGCTCCGCCACCGAGGTGGTGGACGGCCTACAAGATCTCGGGTTGGTCGAGCGGCTGCCCGACCCACACGACCGGCGCGCCACCCTGGTCCGGCTGACCGATCGGGGCGCTGAGCTCGGTGGCGCGATCCGCGCCGCGCGCTCCGCCGAGGCCGAAGGCTTCTTCAGCAAGATCAGCGAGTCCGACCGTGCGGAGCTGGCCCGCATCCTGGGTCAACTCCGCAAGTGACACCGTCCCTGGCTGCACCGACAGGTTCTCACCCTTGGGCGGTGGGGCGAACGATGATCTCGCCTATGTCAACGTCTGATGGCTGCTCGATGGCGAAAGCGATGGCGCGGGCGATCGCTTCCGGTGGTATCGCGAACTTGTCCCGGGTCTCCGTCAGTTGGGCTTTCACCAGCGGGTTCGCTGCACCTTCGGTGAAGTCGGTCCGAGTGAAGCCGGGGGAAATGATCGTCACGCGCAGCGAGTCGCCGGCCTCCTGGCGCAGGCCCTCGGAGATGGCGCGCACGGCGTTCTTCGTGCCGGCGTAGACCGACATGTTGGGCAGGATGCGGTGCGCCGCGGTCGAAGCGGTGCTGACGAACTGCCCGAAACCCTGCTTGCGGAAGACGGGCAGCGCGGCGGCGATGCCGTACAGGACACCTTTGAGGTTCACATCGATCATCTGTTCCCAGTCCTCGACGCGCAGGTCGTCGAGAGGGGAGATCGGACCGACACCGGCGTTGTTGACGAGCACGTCGAGCCTGCCGTACCGCTCACACGCCAACTCGACGAGGCCGGACAGGTCAGCGCGCCGTGTCACATCCGTGCGCGCGTAGGCAACCTCGCCAGCCGCCACCTTGATTCGGGCCGCCAGCGCTTCGAGGCGATCCGATCGGCGCGCCCCGAGGACGACCTTCGCGCCGCGTTCGGCGAGGAGCAGCGCTGTCGCCTCACCGATTCCGCTGCTGGCGCCGGTGATTGCCACGACCTTGCCGTCGATTCCTGTCATGGCCGCAGCCTATGAACGTCCACTCGGCGAATCCATGACGCGAAACCCGGTATTCTTGCGAGATACTCTGAGGCGTGGATCCACTCTCCCTCGTCCTCGAGCTGCTCACCGTCCGGAGCGCGGTCTCGTCACGACTCGAGGCCGGCGGAACTTGGGCGCTTTCCTTCCCTGGTGTCGCCCACGTGAAGTTCGGCGCGATCCACCGCGGCGAGGCCTGGTTGCGCGCCGGCACGGTCGGGCCCGAGCAGCACCTGCGGGCCGGCGACTGCTTCGTGCTGGCCACCGGCGGCGGATACGCGGTGGCCAGCGCACCCGGCCTTGAGCCGGTGGACGGCCTGCCGGCGTTCCGCGCCGCGACCGACGGCGTGGCCCGCTTCGGCACCGCGGACGAGGTGGTGATGACCGGCGGGCGGTTCGTGTTCGATGACAAGAGCGCTCGCCTGCTCCTTGACGTCCTGCCCCCACTGCTCCTCGTCGGCGCCGACGAGGAGCAGGCAGCTCCGCTGCGCGCCGCGCTTGAGCTCTTCGCGCACGAGACGGCGAGACCGCGGCTGGGCGGCGCGCTGGTGACTGAGCGCCTCGGACAGGTCGTTTTTGTTGAGGCGCTGCGGGCCGCGGTCGACGCCGAGTCCAGGAGGGTCCGGGGCTGGCTCGCCGCGCTCGCCGACGACCGGATCGGCACCGTGCTGCACCTCATGCACTCCGACCCGGCCCGCCGCTGGACAGTTCCCCAACTCGCCGGCTCCGTACACATGTCTCGCTCGGCATTCGCGGACCGGTTCCGCTCGCTGGTCGGCACGTCTCCGCTCGATCACCTGCTCCGCCTGCGGATGCACCTAGCCGGCCGCGAGCTCCGCCGCGGCAGCGCCACTGTCTCCGCGATCGGCGCGGGGTTGGGCTACACCTCCGACGCCGCGTTCTCGAACGCCTTCAAGCGGGTGATGGGTACCTCGCCGAGCGGCTGGCGAACTCGCGAGGATCGGACCGCGTCCGTCGCCGACGAGACCGACGCAGCCGTGAGCACCGCATGGATCGCGGCCCCCGCGTGACGGATGCCCGCCGTGGTCAGCCCTAGTCCTTGCGGCGACCGCGATGACGATGAGTTCCGGCGCAGAAACGACGACTATCCAGCCCAGGTAGGTCAGAATTGGTGTACGTGACGGGTGCTGATAGCCGGTTTGCGCCGAGGTCAGGCACGGCTCGCGGACGTCGGCCGGTCGTGGCGGTGGCGGCGGCGGTGTTCGCCGGCGTCGGGTTGGCTGTTCAGGCACGGTTGAACGGGGAGCTCGGTGCTCGGCTGGGCGACGGCGTCGCGGCCCCGTTGGCCACCACAACGCTCGGCCTGGTCGTGCTCTTGGCGTTCGTGCCCGCGCTGCCCGCCGGGCGCCGTGGGTTTCGGCTGGTGGGCTCGGCGTTGCGGACCGGCGGGTTGCGGTGGTGGCACTGCTGCGGCGGGGTCAGCGGCGCACTGTTCGTGGCCAGTCAGGGGATCAGCGTGGGCGCCCTGGGAGTCGCGGTGTTCACCGTGTCCGTTTTCGGTGGCACCGCCCTGGGCAGCCTTGCCGCCGACTGGTGGGGGTTGGGGCCGAGCGGGCAACACCCGGTCAGCCCCGTCCGAATCGGCGGTGCGTTGGTCTGCGTCGTGGCGGTCGCTATCGCCGGCCTTGACCGGGTGGGTGGCCAGGGCACGCTGGTATTGGTGGCGCTGCCGGTCGTCGCCGGAATCGCGGTGGCCGTGCAGTCCGCGCTGAATGGCCGAGTTGGCGCGGCCGCCCAGTCGGCGTGGCCGGCCACGCTGGTCAACTTTGTCCTCGCCACGCTGACATTGGCGGTCGTGTTGCTGATCGAGCTGGCCATGCGCGGCGCGCCCAGTGGCAGTTTTCCCACCACGCCATGGCTCTACGCCGCCGGATTGATCGGCATCGGCGTGATCGCGGTTGCCGCGCTGGTGGTCCGCCACGTCGGGGTGCTGGTCTTCGGCCTGGCCAGCGTGGCCGGCCAGCTGCTGGGCGCGTTGGCCCTCGACGCGGGCACCGCCGGCCACCGACCCTCAGCGGCGACGTGGATCGGGTCGATGCTCACCCTCGCCGCGGTGGTACTGGTTGCCGGTACCCATGCCAGTGATCGCCGGTGAAAGGGCAGGCGGGGCCTCGAAGTTGACGTAAGAAGTAAAACACGTATGCTTCTTGCTATGAGCGGTGATGCGGGTCAATCGGGGTTCGACTACCCGGCCACTGGCCGGTTCGGCTCCGCGCTCGCCCCGCCGCCGCTCGTGCTGAGCCAGGAACTCGCCAACACCATCGGCATCGGTCACCTGCCGCAAATCGTGGATCTGCTCGACGAGGTCGACACGGCGCAAGACTGGATCGACGCGGTCCTGCCGTCCTGGTGCGCCTCGTTCGGAGCGAACGACCCACACCTGGTGGTCACGGCGGCCGAACTGCCCCGCCTGCGCGCCGCGCGGGACGCGGTCCGGTCAATGATCAGCGAACCCGAGGGCCCTGGCAGTGACGCGGTAATCGCGGGCACCGCCGCGCTGGCAGTCACGAGAGCGGGTGCGCACCTCGAGCCGGTCGGCTCTGGCGCGTCCTGGTTGACGGCGGCAATCGCCATTGAAGCCGCGAGCGCGCACGCTCAGGACTCGTTCCGGCGGCTGAAGCTCTGTCACCAACCGATATGCCGCGTCGCGTTCTACGACCGCTCCAAGAACAACAGCAGGGTGTGGCACGACACGGCGACGTGCGGCAACCAGGTCAACTCCCGAGCGCACCGAGCACGACGTCGCCAGCAGGGCGCCACAGAAGTGTAGAACGACGCGGTATCCGTCAGCGGTCGTCGCGACGAAATGCGCCGCCACGACTCGAAGCGGCATGCCCGAATCAGGCGCACGCCAAGCAGTCGCAATTCCAACGATGGAGGAAAAATGTCCGACGCAAAGACCTTGCTGAAGGAATTCCTCGGCAGCGTCCGTGACCCCGAAAATGCATCATCCTTGTTCGCCGAGGACGGTGCATTCGAGATGCCTTTCTTCGTTTCACTGGGTCTGCCCAACCGCTTCGAAGGCCGCGAGGGTGTCAAAGGCCTCCTCGTCACGGTCCTCGAGTACTACCCCGACTTCGAGTTCAAGGACGAGGACATCACCGTCCTCATCGACACCCCGGACCAGGTGTTCGCGGAATACGCCGTGCACGCCACCGCCGCGGCGACCGGTCGGCTGGCCCACCATCTGTTCATGGGTCGCCTTGTTGCCAAGAACGGGCAGATCACCCTGCTACGCGAAGCCCTGAACACGGTCGCGGCGGCATCCGCGCTGCTCGGCGGCGGGGTACACGATCTCCCCGCGCCGGCGGACGAGGTGCACGCGTTCTGATCGACTGGCTCATTGAACGGAGGGTTCATCGACGATGACAATACAAATTTTCACGGCGTCGACTCCCAAGATCCAAGGAAATGCCACAGGCCTGGAGATGCGGGAGAAGGCACGGTACCGGGCGGCCGCCCGAAAGGGTCGCCTTCTTTATCCGGGCCCACTCGGCGAGCTGGTTCACCGAGAATTGAATGCGTACGCGGAATTTGGATACCGTTTCAGCGACGGCGGATTGATCCCGCGGCTGGCGGCGGCCATCAACGACGAAGTTGAGGAGGCGCTGGAATGATCCCTCCCAGCTGACGCGGGTTACGACTGTGGGATCGGCGCGACCGCGACGGTTCCCGCGTCGCGGCGAATTTTCTCGGTTGCGGTGTCCATGGCGGCGAGCGGGTGGTAGGTCAGGTGGCTGGGATCGAGGCCGAGGTGTTGTGCGTCGGCGGAGTCGAGGAGTTCCAGCGCCTGCTTGCTGGCCAACAGAGCGCCATCCCGGGCGCACTGTTGGATCCGGGCGCACTCGTTCACTTCATCCCCGAGGGCGGTGACCTCGAGTCGGCCGCCGGGTACGAGTTGCCCGAGATAGACGCCTGGACCCCAATGCACCCCGGAGTTGATCTGGAGAACCGGTTCGGTCGGCAGGTTCAGCGAGCTCGCTTCTTCGGCCGCGTGAGCGCGCAGCCGCTGAGCGATCTCAACACACCCGGCGACCGCCGCAGAGGGGCCGCCCACGTCTTGGGCCAGCACAAACGCGGTCCAGCCGTCGCCAGCGTGCTTGCCGACGATGCCGCCATGCTCAGCGACCAGCGCGTCGAAGCTGGCCGTCAACCCACGGATGAGACCGAAGTACGCAGCGGTGGGCAGGGTCCTGGATAGCTCCCCGGAGGCCTGCAGATCGGCGAACAGGATCGCGGTGGCCCTGCGCTCGGGGTGGATCAGCCGGGCCATTCGTTCGTACATCGCCGCATCGCCTCGCCCGAGCAAGGCGACCAGGCTGGGCCGCAGATCGAGGTACATCAGGACCATGGTTCCGATGAGCTCCCCGGTCTGGTCGCGCAGGCTCGCGGCGACGAAATCGATCGGGAACGACGGAACCCCCGGTTGCACGTAGTCGATGGAACCGGTGCGCACTGGTGGTGGCGCGACCGGCTCGACCCCCGCGAACAACTCGGCGACCTCCGCTGGCAGTGCCTCCCGCGCGTCCGAGGGCAGCGCCTCGGTGCCCAGCCATGGCAACACGATCTCCCGCGCGAGCCGCAGGCGGCTTTCCGGCGTGACGGTGTCCCGCCACGCCGGCTCGAGGCCGAGGGCGACGATGTGGCGGCCGATGCCCAGGGGTGCGTCGTCTCCCACTCCGAGGAAACCCCGCAGTTCTGGCGACACCCATGCCAGCCGGTACTCACGATCGAGCAGGAAGCAAACCCGCCCGCTGCCCACCGAGAGACGCTCGACGACCTGGGCCAGGCGCGGATCCATGCCGGTAGTGTCCCGGTCCTTCGTGGCCGCCGCGGCGTCGGCGGGGAGTGTCGTCAAAGTTCGGCGGTAGGCGGCAACTCCAGTTCCATGAACAGCAGCCACTGCTCCAGGTCTGGCGGCAGATCGTAATAGGGCGCGCTCACTCGGAACCCCACGTGCTGGTAGAGCCGCTGCGCCTCGTGCTGGCGGACGCTCGTGTCGAGTCGCATCACCCGGTACCCGATGGTCGTCGCCTCGCGGATCACCGCCTCGGCCAGCGCTTGGCCGATCCCTTTCCGGTGAAATTCGGGGTAGATGAACATCCGCTTCATCTCACACGCGCCGCCGGTCAGGGCGCGGAGCGCGACGCAGCCGGCGGGCCGACCAAGGTCTGTCGCGAGGAGGAGCCGGCCGCCGGGAGGCGCGTAGTTCCCGGGAAGGCCGGCCAGCTCCGCCGCAAAGGCCGAGGCATCGAAGTAGCGATCGATGAGGGAAATATTCTCGCCGGTGGCGATCGCGGTGCCACGCCACGAACGCGCGCATCAGGTGGCGCACCGCATCCAGCTGCTCGGGACTCGTCGCCGCGACGATGCTCGTCATGACCCCGTTCCGCGTCAAAGGCGAGCCATCATGCGGCCGCCCAATTACCCCAGGCTCTGGGCCTCGTCGAACACCATGCGATGCCCCGACTCTCCCGCTGATCATGTGGCTGGGAACGTCGAGCGCGGCACCGGTGGCGTTCCCCGCAGGGGCCATCCATTCGGCATCTTCGGTGAAGAATGCTGGTATCCGGACGGCGTCGTGGTCGGCGAAGGCGCGCTAGACGCGTGCCCGATCGTGCACGGGAGGGGTCGGGTAATCGTAGGGAAGAGGCAGCGGTCGGGTCAGCTCGACCCGGGGCGTTTGCAGATCCCGGTTGTGGATCATCCGCGCGAGGATGAGGCCGCCAGCTGTCCCTCCGGCGAGGAACGCTCCGATGAAGCTGGCAAGGAGCGGCACGGTACCCAAGACGCCTCACCCTCTGGGGGAGTAGCGACACTGCGACCCGTGCAAGCTAGTCCCGATGAGCGGGCTGCGTAACCTACTAAAGTGGAACATGTTCTGCGTTCGCGTCAGGCGATCGATTTCCTACTACGTCGATGCGGTGAAGCTGATCGGTGCAGGTAGCGGCGCGCCGGGTTTGGGCTCGATGAAGGCCATCGCACGCTCGGTCATCGCGGTGATGGTCAGGCTCGGGTTCACGCCCACGTTGGCCGGGATTGCCGATCCGTCGCACACCAGCAGGCTCTGGTAGCCGAACACTTCCTGCCGAGCGTTGATCACACCGGTCTCCGGGGTCTCGCCGATGACCGCACCGCCGAGCAGGTGGGCAGTACTCGGGATGGAGAGCACCGCCTCGGGCGTCGCGGCCTGGACGATGCCGCCGATCCGCTCGGCGAGCCAAGCGCCGGCCTCGTAGGCAGCGGGCACCGAGTCGGGGATCGGGTTGTCCGGGTCCTGCTTGGTGGTCAGCACCGGGAACCCGCCCGGTAGCCGGAACTTCACCCGAAGCATGATCGAGTTCTCCACGGTCTGCATCACCAGCAGGATCACCGTGCGCCCCGACCACCTGCGAACCCGCATGCTGCGCAGGAAGTTCCGGGGGTGTCGCAGCAGGTTGAGCAGGAAGAAGAACGGCCGGGTGCCGCGCCCGCCCGCGACGGTGGCCAAGGACAGGATCAGCGACTGGGTGTCGCCGTTGCGGCCGTAGGTCACCGGCTCGATGTGCGTGTCGGGCGCGGGGTAGATGCTCGAGGTGATCGCGATGGAACGGGCGAAGTCGTGTGTGTCGTCGTTCGCGGTGACCGCCAGGATGGACTCGCTGTTGGTTCGTACCAGCGTGCCCAGGCGGTCCGAGATCTTGGGCAGCGCGCTGGAGAGCTTGCAGCGCTGGAGCAACCGGTTGGTGCCCAGCGCGCCCGCCGAAAAGACCACCCCGCGCGCGGTCATGGTTCGCCGGTCCTTGCGCGCCCACCGGCCGGATCGGACGCTGGTCACCGTGTACCCGTCGGAACCGTCGCCCTGGCCCAGCGGGCGCACGTCGACCACGGTGCGTTCCGGCATGATCTCGGCGCCCCGGCGCTCGGCGAACCACAGGTAGTTCTTCATCAGGGTGTTCTTCGCGTTGTGCCGGCAACCGACCATGCAACTGCCGCATCTGATGCAGCCGGTGCGTTCTGGGCCCTCGCCGAGGAAGAAGGGATCCGGCACGGTCTTGCCGGGGGCGCCGAGGAAGACGCCGACCCGGGCCTGGGTGAACGTTTCGCCGAAGCCCTTCTCGGTGGCGTACTGCTTCATCAACTCGTCGGCCGAGGACTCCTGGTCGTATGGAACGACGCCGAGCATGTGTTCGGCGGTGTCGTAGTGCGGCGCCAACTCGGCATCCCAGTCGGCGAGCCGGGCCCACTGCGGGTTCTTGGCGAAGTCCGGTCGCGAGCGGTACAAGGTGTTCGCGTAACCGAGCGAGCCGCCACCCACGCCACACCCGGTGGCCACGAAGACGTCCTT
>Ga0137412_10005231_pt1 | contig 10377 bp, 7 predicted proteins | sample CZODoug2_1_16fun_FD_122160 | JGI IMG/M metagenome (GOLD analysis project Ga0137412, IMG submission 122160) | Vadose zone soil fungal communities from Angelo Coast Range Reserve, California, USA - CZODoug2_1_16fungal (Hybrid Assembly) | ecosystem: Environmental > Terrestrial > Soil > Vadose zone... | reverse complement strand
GAGGACCGCGGCTGGAAGCGGATCGTCGCCTTCCAGACCCGCAACCCGATCCATCGCGCGCATGAGCACGTCACCAAGACGGCGCTCGAGATCACCGACGGGCTGATGATCCACCCGCTGATCGGCAAGACCAAGGCCGGTGACATCCCCGCCGAGACGCGGATGCGCTGTTACGAGGTCCTGATGGAGGACTACTACCCCAACGACCGGGTGATCCTCAACGTCTTCCCCTCGAAGATGCACTACGCCGGTCCCCGCGAGGCGATCCTCCACGCGCCGCCGTCGTACCTATCGACGAAGCCGATGGCGTTGAAGTTCATGGGCAGCCGAATGCGCGCTTCCAGATCCGCCAGCAACCCTTCGGCGCCCCCACCTTCGTTCGCCGGGTATGCGCGCACGCCACTCGCGCCGCCGAGATAGAATTTTTCCGACGAATCGAGGTTCTTGGACGAGACTTGCCCGGTGAGGCTTGCGTACAGCGAGACGCGCTCGGTGATGGTCTGCTGCCGGGCAGCGGAGAAACTCAATTTCTTGAAGCTGCCCGCCGTGTCGGTGGTGACGGCATCGGCTCCTTCATTCGGCGAGCGGGCCAGGTCGTTGATGCCTTGCAGCAGCGTGATGCTGAGGCTGTTCGCACCGCCGCCGGCCAGTTCATCGAACGAGTTGCCGTACACGCCGATGCTCGCATCCTTGATCGAATAGCGCGTCGTGATCGCGCCGGACGACTCGTTGTCGAAGCGCTTGTCATCGAGGTTGACCGACACATAGAGATTCTTCAGACGCGACCGCAGCAGCGGATAGTTGGCTTCCAGCCCCACGGTGGTGGAGGTTCCATGCGCATCGAGCGCGGCGAAGGCCGCGGCGACCAGATCGTAACTCAGGTGCGATCCGTTGATGCCGACACGCCAGCCGCGACTGCCCACGGGGATGGAATAGTCGGCGCGCTGGTAATCGCTGCCGCGGCTGTGCAGCAGCACGGCATCCACACGGTCGCCCAAGCCGAAGGGACTGTTGAGACTGGCATCGACCATGATGCGCGCAGCGCCGGTGAACCGCGCACCGGCGTTGTCGGCGGTGACGTTGCCGGTGATCTGCGCGCTGTCCTTCACGGCGAGCATCAAGTCGGTCTGGCTCTGATCTTCGCCCTCGGTCAAGCTGCCGGTGGCGTGCAGGCCAGGCAGGCCGTCGATCAACAACAAGGCGCGGTCGAGGGCATCGGCGTTCAGCGGCTTGCCGTGCCTCTGCGATGCCTCGACCATGCTCTGCAGCCGGTCGCGGGATATCCGTTTGGTGTCACCGACGATGTGGGTCTTGCCCAATGTCGCTTCGATGATCTGGATCGTGACCGTGCCGCCGGTGACGTCCTGTTCCGGCAGATAGGCGCGCACCACCCAGCCCGCGCGCCGATAGGCGTTCGCGACGGCGATGGCGGCATTTTGCAGTGCTGCGAAATCCAGCGGGCGGCCGACGAAGGCGGACACCGACCGGGTCAGGCGTGACGTGGACAGCAACGTATTCCCGGTGAATCGGAACGCGCTCACGTTGACGGTTGCGCCTCCTATCGACACCATCGGAGGCGGCGGCAGGAACAGCGGCGCCGACTTCGGCGGCAGCGTCTGATGTTGTTCTTGCTCGATTTGCCGAAGTGCCGTGCCCGCGTCCGGCGGTGGCGCCGCGCGAACCGCCACGGAGCCGGTCAATGCAATGGTACAGAGCAGCGCGCGCGGCCAACTCGCCCGGCTCGTGGACGGCGTCCGTCCATCAGGAATGTCCATAACTCTCTCCCCAGGCGTCATTGCCAGTGATGGGTTATCGACACTCGCGGGAGAAAGCTGATGTGATAGCGCCGCTTTTCGAGTCGCGGAACACTGTATGTGCGCTAGGGACATCCCCTAGCCACGCAGCACGACCGCCCCTGGGCCGACCTAGAGCGAAAGGACGAGGCCGGCGATCGCCGCGCTCATGAGATTGGCCAATGAGCCGGCCGCGACCGCACGCAAGCCGTAGCGGGCGATCTCGTTTGCACGCTCTGGAATGAGGATGCCGAGACTGCCCAGCACGAGTGCGATGGAGGAAAAGTTGGCAAAGCCGCAAAGCGCGAAGGTCACGATCGCTTCGGATTTGGCGGACAGCGGCACCGCAAGATGCGACAGACTGATATAGGCGACGAACTCGTTCAGAACCAGCTTCTCGCCGAACAGACCGCCCGCGATTTGCGCCTCGGTCCAGGGTGTGCCGACGAGCAGCATCAGGGGAGAAAAGATCCAACCCAAGATCTTTTGCAATGTGAGGCTGTCGAGCCCGAACCATCCACCGATACCTCCAATGATCCCATTGAGCAAGGCAATCAGCGAGACGAACGCTATCAAGATGGCCCCGATGTTGACGGCCACGACGAGCCCGTCCCGTGCGCCGACGGCAGCGGCCATGAAGATGTTGGCGTGCGGGGCATGGCCCAGGGTTTTTGCGCTGAATATGTCGTCTTTCTTTGGGTCCGTGGGATCGTTCGGCATGATGATCTTCGCCATCAGCAAGCCGCCGGGCGCGGCCATGAAATTTGCCGCCAGCAGATATTCGATCTTGATGCCCATCTGCATGTAGGCGGCCAACAGGGAACCGGCGACGGAGGCAAAGCCGGACACCATCATGGTGAAGATCTGCGGACCGGTCAGTGCGCTGAGATAAGGCCGCACGACCAGCGGCGCCTCGGTTTGGCCCACCAGGATACAGGCCGCGGCGTAGACCGACTCGATGGGGTCGGTACCCACGACGAAACGCAGGAAGCGGCCGAAGCCGGCCAGGAAAATCTGCATGAGCCCTAAGTAATAGAGCATCGACATCAACGCCGAGAAGAAAATGATGACGGGTAGAACGTCAATCGCGAAAATCGTGATGTGCTTGTCGGCGGCGAGCGGACCGAAGATCATCTCGATGCCGGGTCTGGAATAGCCGATGAGCTGATTCACCGCTTGGGAAAGCCCGGCGATGACCCTCTTTCCGGGAGGAAACCACAAGACCAGGATCGCGAAGGTGATCTGCAGCGCGAATGCGCTCGCCACGATTCTGAAGTTGATGCCCCGCCGACGGGTGGAAAGTGCGGCGGCGAGGCCGAGAATCACCAGGATACCCAGCAGTCCCCTGAGCGGTCCGCTCGCAAAATCGCTCGAGAAATGCTGCATGGCGGGCTTTATTCCCCTCAGAGCGCCGAACCAGGGAACGTCGCACCTGGCGGCACCGCGGCCGACAGCGTTTCGAGCACAGTAGGCCGATCTTTGGGTTTCTCGGCGGTGATGATGCAGGCACTTCTGTATGCGGCGCTCGCTTGCCAAGCCGCTTCCTTCGAGGACGCATGTGCCATGGCCAGGGGTGTCGTACGATCAAGGTAGGTGCCGATGGGCATGACACCCGTGAAACCCACCGAGAGATCCAACCGGTCATCGGCCTTCCGCCGCCCGCCGCCCAGCAGAATGACGGCATTGCCGGCAGCGCGTACGTCGACAGTGGAAAGATAGCCCGCCGAGTCTGGAAAGATGGGTATCGTCACCGGCGCCACGGGCAGATAGCGCTCCGCGTGCTCGATGAGATCGGTAGGACCACCCAGCGCAGCCACCATCTTCTCAAAGACTTCCGCCGCTCGCCCGGACGTGAGCACCGCATCGATGCGCCGCCGCGCCTCGGCTGCCGTAGCCGCCAATCCGGTGACGAGAAGCATCTGCTCACAACAACATTTCACGACTTCATCAAAGCGAGGCTCGCATCCGGCATTCGCCAGGTAACGCAGAGCCTCTGCAACTTCAACGGCGTTGCCGGCGCTCTCGCCGAGGATTTCCGACATGTCGGTGATGAGCACACCGACCTTGAGCCCGGTATGGGCGGCCGCCGCGATGATGGATGAGGCAAGCTCGCGCGCCTGCGCGAGGGTCGTCATGAATGCGCCCGAACCGGTCTTGATATCCATGATGAGGGCTTCACAGCCCTCGGCAATTTTCTTCGATAGAATTGAGGCCGTTATGAGCGGGATCGACTCGACCGTGCCCGTCACGTCGCGTATGGCGTAAAGACGGCGGTCGGCCGGCGCGATGTCATCCGTCTGCCCGATGATCGCGCAGCCCGTCGTCCTTACCACGCGTTTGAAGGCCGCGAGGTCGGGCGTGGAGCAGTAACCGGGAATCGAGTCCATCTTGTCCAGCGTGCCGCCGGTATGCCCAAGGCCCCGGCCCGACACCATCGGCACGAAGCACCCACAAGCAGCTGCGATGGGAGCCAGCACCAGACTGACTTTATCGCCGACACCGCCAGTCGAGTGCTTGTCCACCAAAGGGCCGGCAAGATTCTCGGTTTGCCAATCGATGACACGGCCGGATCCGGCCATCGCCATCGTCAGGGCGCCCGTCTCCGCAGCAGTCATCGAGTTGAGGAAAATCGCCATGGCCAGAGCCGACACCTGTTCTGCCGGCAAGCTTCCATCGGCGAGGCCGGCGACGAAGACGCCGATTTCCTCCTGGCTCAACTGCCCCCTATCGCGTTTCTTGCGGATGATCTCTGTGAACAGCATTCGAATCAGTCCCAGACCACTGCTTGCGATGGCTACGCCGATGAGCGCAGGCTGCAACGACTGGGTACCTCCGGTGTGGACAGGGACTATATCTGACTTGGATTGTAAATGGCCTGCGGGAACAAAAGCTGACTAGTTGGATAAAATTCAGGGTGATCGAACATTGATTAGTTGATAAAGTTACCGTGGTGTCCGGTGCAGCTGCTCAATTCCAGTGCACACGGTAGAGGCTCTGCACCGAATCCGACTGCGGGTACCGGACAGTGGGTCAAAGCGAACACGTGGCGGGCAGATGAATAGCACCAATGGTCTCAGAGCCGAGCAGTTATTGACAGCCGCAGAGCTGCGGGAGAACTTCGCCGATCTTCACCGGCCGCTGAACGTTGCGCAGACCCTCGTGGAGGCGTCTCGATGCCTCTACTGCTACGATGCGCCATGCGTGAACGCGTGCCCGACCGGGATCGATATCCCGAAATTCATTCACCAGATCCGTAGCGGCAATCGTGACGGATCAGCGAGGACGATCCTTGCGGACAATATCATGGGCGGGACCTGCGCCCGGGCCTGCCCGACCGAGGTCCTGTGCGAGGGTGTTTGCGTCGTGAACCAAACTGAAGGCTCTCCAGTCAAGATCGGCCTTCTCCAGCGGCACGCGGTGGATCGCCTCATGGCAAAACCGGCGAGCCACCCATTCGCGCGCGCCCCCAAGAGCGGCTTTCGCATCGCGGTGGTGGGGGCGGGACCCGCCGGGCTCTCTTTCGCTCACCGCGCAGCATCTCTCGGCCACCAGGTCAGTATTTTTGACGCGGCGCAGAAGCCCGGTGGACTGAACGAATATGGTCTGGCCGCGTACAAGATGGTCGACGATTTCGCGCAGCGGGAGGTCGCTTTCATCCTCGGCGTCGGCGGCATCACAATCAAGACTGGTAGCCGGTTAGGCGCCGATCTCGACCTGGCGACGCTGCGCAAGACCCACGATGCGGTGTTCCTCGGTGTTGGCCTCGGCAAGGCTCTGTCTCTCGACGCCCCCGGCAGCGACCTGTCCGGTGTGCGCGACGCCCTGGCTTTCATCGGCGAGATTCGGCGCGCACCCGACAAGGGGTCGGTTGGCGTCGGGCGCCATGTCATCGTCATCGGGGGCGGCAACACTGCAATCGACGCGGCAGTTCAAGCGAAGTATCTCGGCGCCACGACTGTTACGGTCGTCTACCGACGCGGTAAGGCGCAAATGTCGGCAACGACGTGGGAACAGGAGTTTGCGAGCCGGACCGGCGTGGTATTCCAATATTGGTCATCTCCTGTCGCCTTTGCCGGCACGGGCGCCGTGACCGCAGTCAGATTGGCGTCGACTCAGGCCAGGGAAGGTCGACTCGTGGCGTCCGAGGAGACCCATACCCTGCCCGCCGACATGGTGCTCGTCGCCATCGGCCAGACTTTGGATGAACACGTCTGGGGCGCCCTGGAAATCAGCGGTGGGAAAATCCGGGTGGATGAGAGCTATCGGACATCGCTGTCGGGCGTGTATGCAGGCGGCGACTGCATCAGGTCAGGTGAAGACTTGACGGTTCAGGCGGTTGAAGATGGCAAGCAGGCGGCGATCTGCGTTGATGCCGCTTTGCGCCGTTCCCAAGAGGCAAGCGTATGAGGGCTGAACTCAACTGCGAGATTGCCGGCGTCAAGAGCATCAATCCGTTCTGGCTTGCATCCGCGCCGCCAACCGACAAAAAGTACAACGTCGAGCGGGCCTTCAAGGCCGGCTGGGGCGGTGTCGTATGGAAGACGCTGGGCGCGGATCCACCGGTCGTGAATGTCACGAGCCGCTACGGCGTGCACCGTTCGCACCTGGGACACCTCCTCGGCATCAACAACATCGAGCTCATCTCCGATCGGCCCCTGGAGCTGAACCTGCGCGAGATCGAGGCCGTTCGCAAGGAATGGCCCGATCGCGTCATCATCGGCTCGATCATGGCTCCGATCGACGAGCAAGCCTGGAAGGATCTCGCGCTCAAGGTCGCGAATGCGGGAGTACAGGGTATCGAGCTCAACCTCGGTTGCCCCCATGGCATGTGCGAGCGCGGCATGGGCTCGGCAGTGGGCCAGGTGCCGGACCTCGTGAGACAAGCCACCGCCTGGGTGCGGCAGGCGACGGACTTGCCGGTCTTCACGAAGCTCACGCCCAACGTCACGGACATACTGATTCCGGCGGAAGCGGCGAAGGCAGGAGGCGCGCATGCCGTCTCGCTCATCAACACGGTCAATTCCATCATTTCGGTGGACCTCGACGCAATGGCGCCGACCCCGACGGTGGACAGGCTTGGAACCCATGGCGGCTACTGCGGGGAGGCGGTCAAGCCAATTGCGCTGCATATGGTGGCGGAAATCATGCGGGCGCAGGAGACACGCGGGCTCGAGACGTCGGCGATCGGCGGGATCACCACCTGGCGTGATGCGGCGGAGTTCATCGCACTCGGAGCCAGCGGCGTTCAAGTTTGCACCGCGGCAATGCTCTATGGGTTCCGTATCGTCGAGGACATGATCGATGGGCTCGGTGCATTCATGGACGAGAAAGGCTACCGGACGGTGCAGGACTTCAAGGGGCGTGCCCTGCGCAACGCCGTGAGCTGGAACGAGCTCAACATGAATTTCGATCTCAAGGCATTCATTCACGAAGACCGGTGCATCGGCTGCGGACGCTGCCACATCGCGTGCGAGGACACCTCGCATCAGGCGATCAGAATCGAGCCTAAGGCAGGCGGCGGCCGCCGCTTCGTAGTCGTTGACGATGAGTGCGTCGGCTGCAATCTTTGCCAGATGATCTGCCCGGTCAGCGATTGTATCGACATGCGCCCGGTCGAGAGCGGCCTGCCGGCCGTGACTTGGCCGGAACATCCGAAGAATCCGGTGCGGGCATGAGCGAGCCCGCGGGACCGTGGCGCGCGCTGATTTTTCCGAATTTTCATGCAATGGGATTGTGAACCATGACGACCATGTTGCGCGGTGGCCTCATTCAAATGGCGCTGAAGGCGCCCACGACGCAGTCGCCGGAGACGATCCGCGCGGCCATGATCGACGCACACCTTCCGCTGATCGAGCAGGCCGGTGCCGCGGGAGTTCAAGTCCTGTGCTTCCAGGAAGTGTTCACGCAGCCCTATTTCTGCCCGAGCCAGGATGAGAAATGGTATCAGGCGGCCGAAGAGATTCCGGGCGGTCCCACCTGTAAACTGATGCAGGACTATGCGCGGAAATTCCAGATGGTCATCGTCGTCCCCATCTATGAGCGGGCCGAGGTCACGGGGGTTTACTACAACACCGCGGCCGTCTTCGACGCCGATGGAGCCTATCTCGGCAAGTATCGCAAGACCCACATTCCGCAGGTCGCCGGCTTCTGGGAGAAATTCTTCTTCAAGCCGGGCAATTCGAATTGGCCGGTTTTCAACACGCGCTACTGCAAGCTCGGCGTCTACATCTGCTACGACCGCCACTTTCCGGAAGGCTGGCGTGCGCTGGCGCTCAACGGCGCGGAGTACATCGTCAATCCGTCCGCGACCGTTGCGGGTCTCTCCGAGTACCTGTGGAAACTCGAGCAGCCCGCCTCGGCGGCCGCCAACGGCTGTTACATCGGCGCCATCAACAGGATTGGTGTCGAGGAGCCCTGGAGCATCGGGGAATTCTACGGTCAGAGCTATTTCGTCAATCCTCGCGGGCAGATCGAGAAGGAGGCGAGCCGCGACCGCGACGAACTTCTCATCCACGACATGAACATGGACATGGTGAAGGAGGTGCGCGATCGCTGGCAATTCTTCCGCGACCGCCGGCCTTCCGTCTACGGCCCGCTCACCCAGGCGGAGTAGGACTACCGGTGCCACAGCACGCCCGCATACCGCAGGGTCTCGATCCCGGTCTGTGGAATGAGGATCTGGCGCCCACCACGCGCGCGCAGCGAAGCTGGGATTGGAAATCCTACGCCGCACTCTGGATTGCGATGACGGCCTGTGTACCGTCTTATATGCTGGCGTCCGGGCTCATCAGCGAGGGCATGGCGTGGTGGCAAGCCGTGCTGACGATCTTTCTCGGCAATGTCATCATCCTGCTGCCGATGGTGCTCATTGGGCACGCCGGCGCGAAGCATGGCGTACCCTTTCCCGTCCTCTTGCGTTCGGCTTTCGGAACGAATGGGGCCAAAAGCCCTGCCCTCGCGCGCGGGCTGGTTGCTTGCGGTTGGTTCGGCATCAATTGCTGGCTGGGCGGTTCGGCTATCTATGCGGTCCTCAATGTGATGACTCATGGAGCGCTGCAGGGCAGCCGGCTACCGGTCCTCGGAATCGATTTCGCCCAATTCATGTGCTTCCTGGCTTTTTGGGGCCTCCATCTCTATTTCATCCGCAACGGTACGAACTCGATCAGGTGGCTCGAGCAGCTGAGCGCGCCATTCCTGATCGCGATGTGCGCGGCACTGGTCATCTGGGCCTATAACAAGGCCGGTGGCTTCGGGGATATGCTGGAGGCACCTTCGCAGTTTGCTCCGGGGGGCGCCAAAGCCGGCCAGTTCTGGCCGACCTTCGTTGCCAGTCTCACCGCCATGGTGGGCTTCTGGGCGACCATGGCGCTCAACATCACCGACTTCACCCGCTATGCGCGCAGTCAGCGCGATCAGATGCTGGGTCAGGCCATCGGCCTGCCAGGTCCCATGGCTCTGATCTCCCTGGTTGCGGTCGTCGTGACAGCCGCCACACCCAAGATTTATGGCGAGACGATCTGGGATCCGATCAAACTCGCGACCCGCATGGGTGGAGTCGGCATCGAGTTTGCGCTGCTGGCCATTGCGCTCGCCACGCTCAGCACCAATCTCGCCGCGAATGTAGTTTCACCGGCCTTCGACATTTCGAATCTGGCGCCGAAACGGATCTCCTTCAAGACCGGCGGCTATATCACCGCAGGCCTAGGAATTGCGATGTTTCCCTGGCGTCTGATGGAAAGTGCCGGCACCTATCTTTTCACCTGGCTCGTGGGGTATTCGGCCCTGCTGGGTCCGATCGCGGGGATTCTGCTGGCCGATTATTATCTGGTGCGGCGCACGGAGCTGCAGGTCGAGGATTTCTTCCGGCCGGAAGGAATCTACGGCCGGAATGACGGCTGGAATTTGGCGGGTCTGGGTGCGCTGGCTCTGGGCGTCGTGCCCAACCTACCGGGTTTCCTGCACGCCACCAAGGTTCTCGCGGAGGTTCCAACTGTCTTCGACACGCTCTATCGTTACGCCTGGTTCGTGGGCTTTGCGATCGCCGCCGGCGCTTATTTGATCCTGGCGCGATCGCAGCGCATGCCCGTTTCCGTACCCAGCAGCAGCTAAGGAGTACCGCAGTCATGCCATTGCTGATCCGTGGAGGTACCGTAGTCAATGCCGATCACCGCATGCGCGCCGACGTGCTATGCGCGGACGGCGTCATCCAGGCGGTCGCGCCGGATCTGGAGGCGCCCGCCGGTGCCGAGATCCTCGACGCGGGCGGACAGCTCGTCATGCCCGGCGGCATCGACCCGCACACTCACATGCAGCTGCCTTTCATGGGCACCGTTGCATCCGAGGATTTCTACACCGGCACCGCCGCGGGGTTTGCCGGCGGAACCACCATGATCATCGATTTCGTGATTCCGGATCCGGGCCAGCGGCTGCTGGATGCTTACCGGCAGTGGCGCTCGTGGGCGGAAAAATCGGCGGGCGATTATTCCTTTCACGTGGCGGTGACCTGGTGGGATGAGACCGTTCACGCCGACATGAAGACGCTGGTGGAACATGAGGGAGTCAACAGCTTCAAGCACTTCATGGC
>Ga0137412_10005228_pt1 | contig 10378 bp, 13 predicted proteins | sample CZODoug2_1_16fun_FD_122160 | JGI IMG/M metagenome (GOLD analysis project Ga0137412, IMG submission 122160) | Vadose zone soil fungal communities from Angelo Coast Range Reserve, California, USA - CZODoug2_1_16fungal (Hybrid Assembly) | ecosystem: Environmental > Terrestrial > Soil > Vadose zone... | reverse complement strand
TAGTTCACGCCCGACGGGCAGGTCGTCATGCAGGACAGGCACGACAGGCAACGGTCGACGTGCCTGACCTCGGTCGCGCTGGGCGCGCGGTCACCCTCCAGCATCGCCTTGATGAAGTAGATGCGGCCGCGCGGGCTGTCGCGCTCGTCGCCCAGCAGCACGAAGGTCGGGCAGGTCGCGGTGCAGAAGCCGCAATGCACGCACTTGCGCAGGATATTCTCGCTGCGCGCGGTCTCCGGATCGGCGAGCTGGGCCAGGGTGAAGTTGGTCTGCATCCGGCGGCGCTACGCCGCCTCGCGTAGTTTGAGGCGCGCGGTCGTTTGCTTAATTCGGTGGCCGGCTTCGATCGAAGCCTTCTCCAATTCATAAAGAGTCTGCAGATTCATCCAGGTCTGCGCGCTCATACCCAGTGCGCGCTCCAGCCGCAGCGCAGTCTCGGCCGTAATGCCTCGCTTGCCGCGAATGATATTGCCGACCTGAACCTGCGAGAGACCGGTCGCCTGAGCGAGCCGGTACTGCGAAATGCGTGCCGGCTCCATGAATTCCTCGCGCAGAATGCGTCCCGGATGTACTGGCTTGATCTTGCGCTTCATGCTTCGCCCTTTTTGCGAACACTATAGCCTTTTGCCTTATCCTAGTTGAAGCAAGCGCGCCCGCCTCGTCATCCCGACCGGAGCCGAGCATAGCGAGGCGAAGCGGAGGGACCTGGTCTTCCCTTACTACATGAGCAGGTTCCTCCACTTCGCGCCTGCGGCGCTACAGCGCGGATGTGATCCGCGCGAGTCGGGATGACGAGGGCCATCGCTAACCCATCCGCCCCGGATTGAAGAGGCGCTTGGGATCGAAGCTTTCCTTCACGCGACTGGCCAGCGCAGCGAGCGCCGCCGGCTGAGGTTGGAAGACCGGCAGGCTTGCTCGCACGGATTCGGCAGCGCGGATCAAAGTGGCATGGCCGCCGGCGGCGCCGAGCGCGCCGCGCACGATTTCGTGGTCGGCATCGGCGCTCGGCGGCAAGGCGAGCCAGATCAGGCCGCCCGACCAGTCATAAAATGCCTCGGCGGCGGGACGTTTTGCCTTGATGCGGCTGACGACGCTCGGACCCTCTGTCGGCGGGCAGGAGATCTTCCACACCACCGCATCGTCCGCCGCCTTGAGCGGCACCACGTCGCGCACCTCGCGCCAGAAGGCGCGGCTTTCGAGGGTGCCGAGCTCTTCCATTTTTGCGCCCGACGCGCTCAGCAATTCTCGTAGCCCCTTCAGCCGTGCCTCGACCGAGGGCGCAACACCTTCGATGCGAAGCGCCGTGCGGTCGCCGACATGCGCCGCACCAGAAACGTCGTGCGAGCTGCCCAGGGCGGCACACATGACCTTCACGGCCGCGTCGTCCGCCAGGCCGAGCAGCAATAGCGTGCGTGTCTGGTCGGGCGCGGGCAGGACTTTCACCGAGACCTCGTCGAGCACGGCCAAGGTGCCCCATGAGCCGGCCAAGAGCTTGGAGAGATCGTAGCCGGTGACGTTCTTCATCACCTTGCCGCCCGACTTGAAGGCCTCGCCGCGGCCATTGACGCCGCTGAAGCCCAACAGATGGTCACGCGCCGCGCCCGCCGACACCCGGCGCGAACCGGCGAAGTTGCCCATCACCGCGCCGACCAGCGTGCCCTGCCCCGCCTCGAGACCGAGCAGCGGGCCGAGATCGGGCGGCTCGAAGGCCAGCATCTGGTTACGTTGCGCCAACAAGGCCTCGACCTCGCTGACGGGCGTCCCGGCGCGCAGGGTGACGACCAGTTCCTCCGGCGCGTAATCGACGACGCCCGAGATACCCGAGAGGTCGAGCACCTGGTCGCAGCCCATGGGCTTGCCCAGCGCGAGCTTGCTGCCCTGGCCCCGCACGTCGAGCGTGACGCCGTCGTTCAGCGCCCACTCGACTGCCTGCCGCAGCTCCTTCGCGTCCCGCGGCTTGATCGTGCCCGCCATGCTCCTGGGTCCAAACTCATAAATCTGTCACACGATAGCAGCCGCGAAGCATGTTGAGATGAGGAAGTTTCACGCCTGGAGGACGCTCATGCCTATGAGAGGTTTGCTTGCTCCACTGCTGATTCTGCTGACCGCCTTGGCCTGCGTATCCGTCAAGGCTCAGAGCGTGCCGTGGCCCGCCTTCGGGCCGGTGCGCAACCTGCTGCGGTTCGACGGCTTCACCGACACGGTGCCGGATTTCGTCGGTCCGATCGACGGCAGCGCCCAGCTTACGATCTTCACCGAAGGCAATCACTATCCGGTGCTGCTGCCGCTGGTTCTGCAACACTTCCCGGAATGGTGCCGCGCCAACCACGCCTGCGAGGTCGACGCTGCCCAGATCCTGGTCGTCACCCTGCCGCAGCCCATGGTCGTGCGCATTTTGACCGAGGGTGGCATCTCCCTGGGCAATGCCGTCCTGCCGATCGGCCGAGACAAGCCGGTTTTTCCCGACCTGGTGATGGGCGGCGTGGCGCCCTTGCGCCAGCTCCGCGCCGCCGGTGTCGTCGAAGGACAGGCGCGGATTTTTGCGCACTCGCTCGGGATGGGAATGCTGGTGTCGAAGACACTGACCGGCATCGGTGATCTCGAACAGTTCTCCCAACGGATCAACAGGCTCATTGTCGCGAGCCCCAGCGAACCAGGCGCGCGCCAGCAATATCGCGCCACCTCGGCGGCGCTGCTCGGCGAGCAGGCGACAGCGCAGTTGTTTGCCCACGAAGTCGTGTCGTTTGCCGGACGGCTCGGCATTCAGCACCGAGACGTGCCCTACGCCCTACTCAACGATTACGCTGACGGCGGGTTGATCTTCAGCCATCTCGCAAATTTCTATGCCCACGCCTTTCCCGAACGGCTCCGCGCACTGGCCGTGCCCGGCGCCGAGCGCTTCGGCCAGGACATTGCGATCGTTCGAACGATGCGCAGTCATGCGCTTGCCGCCTCGTTCGAGCGCTTCTTCATGGAAGTGGCGCCCGTCGCTTATCCAGAGGGTGGATTCGCCGTTCTCGGCCCGGCATTTGGCACGCCGGTTGATCTCTAAAATCGCGGAATGTCGGGGAACGGCAACTTGTTGTGATGCACGACCACCCGGCCGAGCTCGGCGCAGCGGCGGAGCTGGGGGAAGACCTTGCCGGGATTGAGCAGGTGGTCGGGATCGAAGGCGCATTTCACGCGCATCTGCTGGTCGAGGTCGATCTCGGTGAACTGCACGCCCATCAGGTCGCGCTTCTCGATGCCGACGCCGTGCTCGCCGGTCAGCACGCCGCCCACCTCCACGCAAAGCCGCAGAATGTCGGCGCCGAATTCCTCGGCGCGCCGCAGCTCGCCGGGGTCGTTGGCGTCGAACAGAATCAGAGGATGCAGGTTGCCGTCGCCGGCATGGAAGACGTTGACCACGCGCAGGCGGTGCTTCTTCGACATCTGCCGCATCTCGGCCAGCACCTCGACCAGCTTGCCGCGCGGCACCGAGCCGTCGAGGCACATATAGTCGGGCGTGATCTGGCCGACGGCGGGGAACGCAGCCTTGCGCCCCGCCCAGAACAGCACCCTCTCCTGCTCGTCGCGGCTCACCCGCACCGTCGTGGCGCCGCGGTCGCGGGCGATCTCCGCCACGCGTTCCACGAGATAGTCGACCTCGATCGAGGGGCCGTCGAGCTCGACGATCAGCAGCGCCTCGGCGTCCATGGGATAGCCCGCGCCGACATAGGCCTCGGCGCACTTCACGGCGTCCTTGTCCATCATCTCCATGCCGCCCGGGATGATGCCCGAGGCGATGACGGCCGCGACGCATTCCGCGGCGCCCGCCTCGGTCGGAAAGCCCAGCAGCACGGCGCGCGCCGTCGAGGGCTTGCGCAGCAGCCGCACCGTCACCTCGGTGACGACGCCCAAAAGCCCTTCGGAGCCGGTCATCAGGCCCATCAGGTCGTAGCCTTCCGAGTCGAGGTGCTTGCCGCCCAGCCGTACGACCTCGCCGGTCATCAGCACCATCTCGATGCCTAAAAGGTTGTTGGTGGTGAGGCCGTATTTCAGGCAATGCACGCCGCCGGAATTCTCCGCCACGTTGCCGCCGATCGAGCAGGCGATCTGCGAGCTGGGATCGGGCGCGTAGTAGAAGCCTTCGTGCTCGACCGCCTTGGAGATGCCGAGATTGGTGACGCCAGGCTGCACCCGCGCGCAGCGGTTGGCGTAGTCGATCTCCAGCACGCGGTTGAACTTGCCCAGACCCAGCAGGATGGCGTCGCCCACGGGCATGGAGCCGCCCGACAGCGACGTGCCGGCGCCGCGCGGCACGACCTTGACCTGGTTGTCCTGGCAGTAGCGCAGGATCGCCGAGACCTGGCTCACGCTCTCCGGCAGCACGACCACGAGCGGCATCTGGCGGTAGGCCGACAGCGCATCGCATTCGTAGGGCCGCATGCCGTCGAGATCATCGATCACGCCTTCGCCCGGCACGATGGCGCGCAAGGCGGCCACGATCTCGGACCGGCGGGCGAGAATGGCGGGATCGAGCGGCGGCATCTGCATGCCTCGCTCATACGCCAAATAAAAAAGCGGCGGAAGCCGAAGGCCTCCGCCGCCTGAATCGGAAAGACGCCGTTCGCGTCAGCCCTGGCGGGCCTTGAAGCGCGGGTTGGTCTTGTTGATGACGTAGACGCGGCCCTTGCGGCGCACGATGCGGCTGTCCTTGTGGCGGGCCTTCACGGACTTGAGCGAATGGCGGATCTTCATGGTTCTTCTCAACAAAAGCCCCGGCCGGGCCGGGGGGAATTCCGAATGCGGGCGGAAAATAGGGACCTGAACGGTATCCGTCAACCCTTGGCTTGACGGGAATTCGACGGAAATCCGTCAATGATCTGAACGGCTTGGCCTCCTTAGCCTAGCCGGGCGGTCGCCACCAGCGCACAGAGCATGGCCGCGCAGGTCACCAGTTCGATCGGCAGGCGCAGTCGGCTACGCCGTGTCCAGGCCAACGCCACCGCCTCGCTCACCGTCCCCGGCTCGGCGCGTTCGAAGGCCAGCACCTTGGGGATGAAATCGAAACCGGACCAGATGCGCATGACGGCATGGCTCGCCAGCGCCACCAACAACGGCATACGCACGGCAGGCTGGGACCAGGCCCAGACCAGCGAGGCGATCAACATGACCTCGAAGGCGACGTGGGCGGCGATCCAGAATCGTCGCCGCGAGATGCCGCCGCGCGACGGCTGGACCAGGTCCGGCCGCTTGGGCCAGGCCGGATCGACGACCGCGACTTCGTAGAAACCGCCGCCCAGGCTCACCAGAGCAAGCGCGGCGGCGACTGCCACGATGATCAACATCGACGAAACACCTTTCCTGAATCATTTATCTTTATTGAAAAGATATTTGGCTATCAAGAAAGAAGCCCGTCACGCCTTTCCGACCGCCACCGCGGCCACGACATCCGCGAGCTGGTCGAGGCCGGAGCCGGTGCCCTGGACGAAGCCGGCATCGACATGCGCCTTCTTCATCGCCACCGAGGCGAACAGCGTGTGGAAGGTCAGCAAGGTCTTGCCGCCCTTCTCGTCGAAGGTGATGGTCATGATCATCTTCTCCGCGCCGGGCGCTTCGAAGGCGTTGTCGAAGACGATCTTCCGGTTGGGCACGATTTCGAGATACTCGCCGCCGAACGGCGTGTTTTGCTGCCCGCTCGGTCCGGTCATGGCGAAGCGAAAACGCCCACCCACCCGGAAGTCGACCTCGCACAGCGTCAGCGGCCAGCCAACCGGGCCGAACCACTTCACGAGATGCTCCGGCTTGCTCCACGCCTCGAACAGCAGGCGCGCCGGGGCGTCGTATGTGCGGGTGATGACGACCTCGCGGTCAGCGATCGATTCACTTGCGGCGGCGTTTGCCGGCATGACGTGCCTCCTTGCGCTTGAGTTCCTTCACGTATGTGTCGAGCTGGTCGAGGCTCTCGGCCCAGAAGCGGTGGTAGTCGCCGAGCCACTGGGCAGCTCCGGCGAGCGGCGCCGCCTCGAGGCGCACCGGACGGAACTGCGCATCGCGGCCACGCGAGACGAGGCCGGCACGCTCGAGCACCTTCAGATGCTTGGAGATGGTGGGTTGGCTGAGATCGGACGGCGATACGAGCTCGTTCACCGTGGCCTCGCCGGCGGCGAGGCGCGCCAGGATCGCCCGCCGCGTTGAATCGGCGAGAGCGGCGAAGACGAGATCAAGCTGCTGCGGCGAGGCCATTTATTCCCGTTCGGCTATATTTCCATTCATCTATATACAGAGACTTCGCGTGTCAACTCACTTTGAGATATCTGACTACCGACGTCGCCCCACGGAGGAACTCATGTCCAAGCTCACCCTTGCCCAAGCCAACAAGATCGTCGAGACCGCGCTCGCCAAGGCGCGCGAGATGAAGATCAAGCCGCTCGCCGTCGCCGTGCTCGACGAGTCGGGTCACGTGAAGTCGCTGCAGCGTGAGGACGGCGCCAGCATGTTTCGCTGCGACGTCGCCATCGGCAAGGCCTGGGCCTCGGTCGGCATGGGCGTGGCGAGCCGCACGCTGCTGCAGCGCGCCAAGGAGAACCCGCAATTCTTCGGCGCGCTTTCCGCCACCGCCCAGGGCAAGTTCCTGCCGCAGACCGGCGCCGTCGTGATCAAGGACGCCCAAGGCAACGTGCTGGGCGCGGCGGGCGCGAGCGGCGGCACCGGCGAGGAGGACGAGGCGGTCTGCATCGCCGGCGTCGAGGCGGCGGGGCTGGTGAGCGGGTAACGCCACAAGCTCTCCCTCCCCACGCTTTGCGTGGGGAGGTGTCGGCGTCTTACGCCGACGGAGGGGTCATGACCCCTCCGGCCTTCGGCCACCTCCCCAGCTTTGCTGGGGAGGAACGACTGTCATTCCTCCGGCTCGGTGGTGAATTCCAGCGGGTGACCGGCCTGGCGGCCGGCGTTGGTGCCCTCCGTCGCCTTGCTCTCGGCGATGTCGCGCGTGAAGGCGGCGACCACGCAGGCACCGCGCTGGTGCGCCGTCATCATCACGCGATAGGCCTGGTCCTCGCTCATGTGGAACACCGCCATCAGCACGGCGATGACGAATTCACGAGGCGTGTAGTCGTCGTTGATCAGGATCACCTTGTAGAGCCGCGGCTGTTCTATCTTCGGCTTGGCGATCGTATCGGGTTTGACGTCGATATCGCTCATCGGCCGTCTCCTACGCTCCTGGTCGATGCCAGCCCCATAGTTTGGTCGGTCTTCGTTGCATTGCAACGCCCACGTTAGGCAGCCGCCTGTTTCACAGCAGCCTTGAGGTCTTTCACCAGGGCGGCAAAAGCCGCATGGCGGGCCGCCGGGTCGGGCATCCGCAGGATCGACGACGGATGGGCTGTGACCATGCCGCGCAGCCCGCCCGGGAAGTCGAGCACCTTGCCGCGCTCGCGCGACAACACCACGGGGCGGCCGGCCAGGGCCACGGCGGCGGTGACGCCCAGCGCCAGGACCAGCTGCGGGCGGACGAGGTCGAGCTCCTTCTGGAGCCACACGCGGCAGACCTCGACCTCATAGCGGTTGGGCCGCTTGTGCAGGCGTTTCTTGCCGCGCGGCTCGTTCTTGAAGTGCTTCACCGCGTTGGTGAGATAGGCCTTCTTGCGGTCGAGGCCCGCCTCGGCCAGCGCGCGGTCGAGCACCTGCCCGGCAGGACCGACGAATGGATGACCAGCCAGATCTTCCTGGTCGCCAGGCTGTTCGCCCACCATCATGATCGAAGCGCCCACCGGCCCTTCACCGAACACGGTCTGTGTCGCGTGGCGGTAGAGCGGGCAGCGCGTGCAGGATGCCGCCTCCCGGGCGACACGCTTGAGCTGGCTCGCGGCGGCCGGCATGGCTTCACTCCTCTGCAACACGGCGCATCAGCGCCCGGGCGTCATGCGGTGCCTTGAGTTTGTCGGTGTTGTCGAAATAGACGAACACGTCGCGCGGCGTGGGCTTGGCCGCGGGACCGATGAACGTGCCGTCGCGCATCGGCCTGCCGTCGCGCCAGGCCCGGATGCGGCCGGCCCAACGCGCGATCTCGGCCGGGCTGTAGCCGCTGCGATAGAGCTCGCGCGAGCCGTGCAGGCGGCAATAGACGAAGTCCGCGGTGAGATCCATCAGGAGCGGCCATTCGACCGTGTCGGCGCAGACCAGCGCGATATCGTGCTTGCGCAGGAGCTCGATGAAGGCCGGATCGCGAAAGCTTTCGTGACGGATCTCGAGGGCGTGGCGCAGCGGCCGCCGCGCGTCCGGCCGCAGCCAGGCCCGCGCCCTCAGGCGATGGTCATGGCGGCGTCCGCAGGCTGCCGCCGTCTCGGTATCGCGCGGCAGCAAGGAGAAGAAGGCGTCGAGCTTCGCGCGATCGAAGCGGAAGCTGGGCGGAAGCTGCCACAGGATCGGCCCCAGCTTGGGTCCGAGCCGCAAGAGGCCCGAGGCGATGAAGTTGGCGAGCGGCGCCACCGGCTCGTTGAGGCGCTTCATATGCGTCAGGAAGCGCGGACCTTTGACGGCAAAGACGAAATCGTCCGGCGTCGCCTCGGCCCACCGGGCGAAGGTGTCGGGCCGCTGCATGCTGTAGAAGGTGCCGTTGATCTCGATACTCGGGAAAACCAAGCTGGCGTGGGCCAGTTCCCGGCTGTGCGGCAGGCCCTTCGGATAGAAGCGGCCGCGCCACGGCGCGTAGGTCCAACCCGAAACGCCGATGCGAACCTCGCCTGAGCGCGCCGTGCGATGAGGGCTCATCGCCTGCAAACGCGGCGGGTCGGTGCTGGTTGCGCCAGCATGAGCGGGTCTGCAGACCCGCGGTCCGAAGAATCTAGTACGGCTCTTTCAGGAAACGATCGACCAGCCGGTCGGCACGGCTGCGGTCGGCGAAGGCGAGATGGCGGGCCAGGTTGCGCGGCGAGGAGGCGAGGTAGAAGCGCTCGTACTGCTCGTTGCGGCTGGCGAGCGCGCTGCCGGCGAAATCCCACACCAGGCGGAAGATGCGGATGCGCTCCTCGGCGGCCATGCCCTTGGCGCCGGGCAGGTAGCGGTCGATCAGCGGCCGCAGGTCCTTGTCGGCCATCTGCGCGACAGTCGGCGTGGCAAAGACGTTGTGCGAGCCGATCAGGCGCAGGATCTCGTTCACCCGCGGGAACCACAGCGGCAGCATCGCGCGCAGCGCATGCAGGGGTGAGCTCGCGCTCGTCCACAGACCGCTTGGCCATTCGCGCGCCTCGGCTTCCGCGGTGGCCACCGCGGCGCGGGTGAACTCCGCATAGGCCCAGATCTCGCCGATCATGCGCATGGTCTCGGGATCCTGCGCATTGATCGCGGCCGCCATGCGCAGCGCCAGGCCCCAGGCGAAGTCGAGCTTGGTCGAGGCCCTGATCATCGTCTGCTGCTGGATGTTGGGCGACCAGCTCGTGGTCGGCACCTTGTTGTAGACGGCGCGATTGCAATCGATGAACAGGTGATCGCGAGGCACCTCGACGTCGTCGAAGATGACGAAGGCATCCTGCTCGTCGAAGCGGCTCGACAGCGGATGGTCGAAGCGGCCGGCCGGCGCCGAGACGCTGTCGCGGCACAGAAACTTCAGTCCTGGCGCGCCCATCGGCACGCAGAAGGCGAGCGCATAGGCGTCGGCGCCTTCGGGCAGCGGGGCGGCGGGATAGACGGCGAGCTCGTCGGCGAACGGCGCCAGGGTGGCGAGCACGCGCGCGCCGCGCACGACGACGCCGTGCTCGGTGTCGGCGATCTTGTGCAAGGCGTGGGCGTTGCCCGGTGACGGCGCGTCGCCGGCCGCCTTGTCGACGGTCGGCTGCACGATGGTGTGGGTGAGCGAGATGTCGCCGCGGCGCAGGAACTTCTGGTAGGCGACCAGCCGCTCGGCGCCGGCCTCGTTGCCGTTCATGCCCCATTCGTCCGGCCGGCCGGCGAAGCCCGCAAAGGTCACGTTCATGTAGTCGGGCGTGCGGCCCATCAGACCCATCGAATACTCGGCGACCTGGCGCAACGCCTTGCCGCGGCGCGCCAAGTCGGCGCGCGAGCGCGGGATCATGTGGCTGACCGGGATCGGCTCGCCGGTCTCCGGATCCGGCATCAGGCAGATGTCGGCATGCTTGTGATGGAGATCGTAGACCTCGGCCAGCGCGTGGGCGGCGCCGCGCAGCTTCGGGTGATCGACGACGTCGGAAACGCGCTCGCCGTCGACCCAGACCTCGCGCGCGCCGCGGAGACCCTTCAGGAATTCCTTGCCCGTGCGTGCCGGCATCGTTTCCACCCTCTCTTGGAAGCGCGACTTCACGCCACCGGCATGGTTTCGGCAAGCGGCGGCAGCTTCGCGACCTTGGCGTACCAGGCCTCGAGCTTGGGATGGCCGGGC
>Ga0137412_10005226_pt1 | contig 10379 bp, 5 predicted proteins | sample CZODoug2_1_16fun_FD_122160 | JGI IMG/M metagenome (GOLD analysis project Ga0137412, IMG submission 122160) | Vadose zone soil fungal communities from Angelo Coast Range Reserve, California, USA - CZODoug2_1_16fungal (Hybrid Assembly) | ecosystem: Environmental > Terrestrial > Soil > Vadose zone... | reverse complement strand
GTGGCAGCCGTACAAACAATGATGAAAAACACGATCAACATGCAGCTGATACTTCCCACAAGCACGTCATTTCGCGTCGTCGGGTATTGCCTCGGGCCAACCCTCTTCTCCACGACGGCTGCTTGCAGATAGAAATGCTGCCAGGGGGCGATCGTCGTACCGACCAAAGCCGCAAGGATAACCGCATATTGCGCGTCAAACTTCGGTACCTGAACGAACTCCTTCATCGTCGGCACATACTGCATCAGGTGCGGCGGAAACAGATGCAACAACGAAATCAGCCAGTCAGGCTTTGCCAGAAATGCCGAAATCACGTAAGAAAAATAAACCAGGCAGAAGGTCAGGAAAATCCGCTCCACCCATTTTGCCGTCCCCTGCACCACCAATATCCACACTGCCACCGCGGCAATCGGCACCGAAATAAAGCGGCTCACCCCCATGTTCTCCGAAGCCCAGAAAACGCCGGTAAATTCCGACATCACGTTTCCAAGATTCACCAGCAAAATCGCAGCCATCAAGAAGAATGTAACCCGGAATCCAAACTCTTCCCGCACCAGATCCGACAAGCCTTTGCCGGTAAACGCGCCCATTCGCGAACACATCTCCAGCGACACATAAAGCGCAATCGTCATCGGAATCAGCGACCACAGCACCGCATTTCCGTACTTGGCGCCCGATTGCGCGTAGGTATAAATTCCGCCGGCGTCGTTGTCCACGTTCGAAACAATCAGCCCGGGCCCCACCACCGCCAAAAACATCACAATCCTGCGCCGGAACGGACGAATGGCATCGCGCGCACTTTGGACGCGTTCCGTCCAGCGTTCCCCCATCGCCTCCAGACTTTCCCGGCTCCACATCGTTCGCGTGTCCTCTACTTCAAAAGCTTCGACACCACGTCGTCCACAGTAATCACGCCCAGCGGTCTGCTATCGTCATCCACCACCGTCAGCATTCGCAGATTGTATTTGTCGAACAGCTCAAACACATCTTTTTCATCGGCATTCGGCTGAATACTTAGCAGCGGCTCCATCTTCAATTCATTCAACGGCTGCTCGGAACCCGCCAAAAGCAGCCTCGCCACCGGCACTGATCCCGAAAATTGCGCTCCTCCATCCAGCAACACGATCGTATCGAGCTGATCCAGATTCAGATCCTGCTCCTTCATCCACTCCAGCACTTCGTCTCGCGTCGACTTATCGCCCACGAACACAAAATCCGTGTTCATCATGCCGCCCGCCGTCGCCGGATCGAACTCCAGCAGCTCGCGTACTTCGTTCGCTTCCTGCCCCGGCATCTCATCGAGTAACTCCTCCGACGTCTCCTTTGACAGTTCACCGAGAACGTCCGCCGCCGCGTCCGGGGCCATCTCCTCCAAAATGTCCGCGGCCTTCTCCGGATCCAGCTTTTCCACAATCTGCGTCGTCAACCGCGCATCCAACTCCGCCAGAACCGCCGCCGCGGTCTCCTCATCCAGCGACGAAATAATTCCCTGCCGCTCTGCCGGCGACAACTCTTCCACGATGTCCGCCAGGTCCGCCGGATGCAGGTCTTCCAACTTCTCGTGCGTAATCCGCAACTTCAGCCGCCGCAGCGGATCAGGTTCCACCAAATTCACGAACTCCCAGCGAATCGTCCGCGCCGGCAGCCGGTTCTGCAGCGCGCGAATCATTCTCTGTGGCGCAATCCCCTGCAGGAGTCGCCTCGCCGCTCCCGGCAACCCGACGTCCACCTGGGTAATCCGCAATTCCACATTCCCGTTCGTCCGCTGCTCCGCCAAATCCAAATCATTCACGCGCACCACTTTGCGCCCGCTCGTATCAATAATCTGCTGGTCCAGCAAGTCCTTCGTTACCGCGAGCCAACCCTCATTCGGCTGGTACGCATCCAGCGCCCGTTCCGGTACATTCAATTCCAGTTTTCCTGCTTCAATCGCCGCCACCTGATCGTGCCGTGCGACCAGCGGTTGAAAACTTCCGCGCGCCAGCAAAAAATGCGCCACGCGATTCGGCTGCTCCGCCGGCTCGACAAAAAACTCCCTAACTCTACCGACATAATTTCCCTGCGCGTCGTACGTCTTTGCGCCCATCAACTCCGTCGCCGTCAGCATCGCTCACCTCTCTTGCCACGCCACAAAAACAAAAAACCCGCGTGCCGAAACACCTCGGCCGCGGGCAAGAGCTTCATAACAATGGACTTACCGCCAGCCTTGAACGCGCCCTCCCCTGCCACTTCCGCCGCGCATAGGTCGCGCCGCGAAATCCCTCTCCGCCACCGCGCCTGAACTTCCATTCCCCGCCGCGTGTTCGAAATTCGAACTCGCAGTGTCAGGCTCGTGTTCTTGGGCAAACTTCATCGCCGGGAAAGCACTCCGTCCGTATTGATAAGCCGATAAAGACTTTAAGTCAAGAAAGAATGCATTTTTTGACTAAGAAATTTCTGAATTCACAAGACTTCTACTTCGACTTGCCGAACACCATATTCTTCGGCGATTCTCCCCGCTTTCGGCATTCCTCCAAGTAAAGCGCCAAATAGCTCTTCGTCACATAATCTTGCTTTGAATATCCGAGTTCCCGTGCAGCCCGATCAATCGCCTCCGCCGGTCCTTCCAATTCAACGAACGTTCCCACCGGCGTCTCATCCAACTCAATCACCATATCCTTCGCCCACTTCGCCGCCCCCGGCAGCTTCATCGTTGTTCTGAATTTCTCGTAGGAAAACCATCCGCTCATTCCCAAGCCTTCAAAAATCCCCTGCAGCGCCGCGGCGTCCTTTACTTCCGTTTCAATCTCTTCCCGCACCTTGTGCCCACGCCCGTCCCCTTCCGTTCCCACCGCCGGCTTCTTGAATGTCAGGACGATTCTCGCCGCCGCTCCCTTCTTCAGTTTTCCTTCCGGCGTCTCTTTCCGAATCCGCAAAAGTTGCCCATGCTTTGCCAGCCCGCCCTGCGGCGTATCAAAAATCACGTTCCACTCATGCACGCGTCCGCTCCCCGTGCCAACCGGCTTCGCACGGAGTCGCCCTAGCGCCTTTTTCAGCGCTTTCCCATCCGCCACTCTCAACTTGATTTCGCGTTCGTTCCCCATCTCGTCTTCTCTGTGAACTCGGTACCCTCTGCGGACTCTGTGTAATCTCTTTCTAGGCCGCGGTTTGGCGCAACTCGGATTCTCCGCTAGTATAACTACAGCGCCCTCCGCCCTTCTTTACGGCCGCCTACTTTTGGCCGAGTTCGCCGAGCGCGCCCCCTAGAGATCGATGAATAACGACTCCATTTCGGCTCCGGCCGAAGCGCAATCTGTCTCCGCGCCTGTCGCCAAACAAACCTTGGTCGAAACCGTCTTACACGGCGATCGCCGCGTCGACAACTACGCCTGGCTTCGCGAAAAGGAAAACCCCGAAGTTATCGCTTACCTGAACGCGGAAAATGCCTACACCGACGCCATCCTCAAGCCCACCGAGCCTTTCCAGGAAAAGCTTTACCAGGAAATGCTCTCCCGCATCCAGCAAACCGACCTCAGCGTCCCCTACGCGCTTCGTGGTTTCCAATATTTCACTCGCACCGAGGAAGGCAAACAGTATCCCCTCCACTTCCGCCGCCACGACGCCGAAAATTCCTCTGATGAACTCCTCCTCGATCTAAACGCCCTCGCCGAAGGCCACAGCTTCCTCGGCCTCGGTTCCTTCGAAGTCAGCGACGACAACCAACTCCTCGCCTGCTCCACCGACGTCACCGGCTTCCGCCAATACACACTTGAGATCAAGAATCTCGCCACCAATGCACTCCTGCCCTTCAAAGTCGAACGCGCCACGAGCGCGGCCTGGGCCTCCGACAACCAGACCCTCTTCTACACAATCGAAGACGAAGTTTCCAAGCGCTCCTACCGGCTCTATCGCCACATCCTCGGTGCCACCGCGCCCGACACGCTCCTCTTCGAAGAAACCGACGAACGCTTCCGCATCGACATCGAGCGCTCTCGCAGCGGTACCTACCTTTTCCTCGCCATCAACAGCCATACCGCCAGCGAAATCCGCTACCTCCGCGCCAGCGACCCTCTCGGCGAGTTCAAACTACTCGCCCCGCGCGAAGACAATCACGAATACTATCTCGACCATCATCCAAACTTCCCCGGCCTCGGCGACACTTTTCTCATCCGCACCAACTCTCTCGGCCGCACGTTCCGCCTCGCCGCCGCACCGGTCGGCGATCCGCAGCGAAACAACTGGCGTGAACTCATTCCCAATCGCCCTGACGTTATGCTCTCCGCCGTCGCCGCATTCCGCACCCACCTGGCCTTCTACGAACGCGAAGCTGGCCTCCCCTATCTCCGCGTCGCGCCGCTCGATCGCCCGGCTTCCTCTCTTCTCGACGCTTCGCATCGCATCGAATTTTCCGAACCGGCTTACAACGCTTCGCTTGGCATCAATCCCGAGTTCGGCCAATCTCACCTTCGCTACGAATACGAATCCTTCATCACCCCGCGCTCGGTCTTCGACTACAACGTCGCCACACGCGAATCCATTCTTCGTAAACAACAACCGGTCCTCGGCGGCTACGATCCGTCGCTCTACGTCAGCCAGCGCCTTCATGCCACCGCGGCCGACGGCACAAAAATCCCCATCTCCCTCGTCGCGCGTCGCTCCGTTCCTCTCGACGGCTCCGCTCCTCTCCTCCTCTACGGGTACGGCAGCTACGGCATCTCCATGCCGGTCGGCTTCCGTTCCAATCGTCTCAGCCTTCTCGACCGCGGCGTCGTCTTCGCCATCGCACACATTCGCGGCGGCGGCGAACTCGGCAAACCCTGGCACGACGCCGGCCGCATGCGCAACAAACTCAACACCTTCACCGATTTCATCTCCTCCGCTGAATTCCTCATCGCGCAAAAATTCACGAGCGCAAATAAATTGGTCATCGAAGGCGGCAGCGCCGGAGGCCTGCTCATGGGCGCTGTCACCAACATGCGCCCCGACCTCTTCCGCATCGTCATGAGCCACGTTCCTTTCGTCGACGTCCTCAACACCATGCTCGACGCTTCGCTTCCGCTCACCGTCGGCGAATATGAAGAGTGGGGCAATCCGCAAATCGCCGCCGACTATTTCTACATGAAGTCTTATTGCCCCTACACAAATCTTGCCGCCACGAACTATCCCGCCGTCCTCGTCAAGACCGGCCTCAACGACAGCCAGGTCATGTACTGGGAACCCGCCAAATACGTCGCTAGGCTTCGCACTCTGAAGCGCGACAACAATCCGCTCCTCTTCAAAATCAACATGGGCGCAGGACACGGCGGCGCCTCCGGCCGCTACGACTACCTCCGCGAAATCGCTCTCGACTACGCGTTCCTCCTCACGCAACTCGGCATCGCCTCGTAATTGCGGCCCGGCTCTTGTATGGGCGCTCTTAGTGGCACAGACTTCGGTCTGTGCTCTGACGCTCTCACCGCCCCAAAAACCCGCGCGGTTCTCTTTTCCCTTCCCACCATCCTTCAAGTAAAATGCTCGCTCCCAATCGTCTTTACTTATGACTGACAACTGAAGACTGAAAACTGTTTTTCAATGAGCGACCCGACTACACCGCTGATGCAGCAATACCACGCGATCAAATCGCGTTACCCGCACGCGCTGCTGCTCTTCCGCCTCGGCGATTTCTACGAGCTCTTTTACGAAGACGCGATCCTCGCCGCGCGTGAACTCCAGATCACGCTCACTTCCCGCAATCGCGAAAAAGGTCAGCCCATTCCCATGTGCGGCGTTCCCTATCACGCCGCCGACGGCTACATCGCGCGCCTCATCCGCAACGGTTTCAAAATCGCCATCTGCGATCAAATGGAAGCGCCCGGCCCCGGCAAAAAACTCGTTCGCCGCGAAGTCGTCCGCGTCATTACTCCGGGCACGGCTACCGATGTCGCCGTGCTCGACGCCCGCGAAAACAATTTTCTCGCCGCCGTTTCGCAAGACGCCGCAGCCGCAACTATCGGCCTCGCGTTCGTCGATCTCTCTACTGGAGAATTTCAGGCCACCGAATTTCGCGGCCCCCGCGCAGAAGAATCTCTTCGCGAAGAACTCCAACTCTTGCATCCGCGTGAAACACTTCTTCCGCGCCCGCAGCAACTCTTCGATACCGCAAAAACTTCTCTGCTTGACGGTACTGGCGGCGTCGAAAGCAGCGTCGAAGACTGGGCCTTTCAAAACGACTACGCCGCGCGCATCCTCCGCGAACAATTCGGCGTCGCCGAGCTAACCGGCTTCGGCCTCGACGATCATGCGCAAGCACTCTCTGCAGCCGGCGCGATCGTCCACTATCTCCGCGAAAACGCCGCCAAAACCCCCGACGCCACCGCGCAAGCCGCTCTCGGCCATCTTGATCGTGTCCGCTACTACGAGCAGCACGACGCGCTCATCCTCGATCCCGTCTCCGTACGCAATCTCGAACTCATCGCGCCAATTTTCTCCGAAGAGTCCGGCAAAAACGCCGCCACGGTCATCGCCACGTTCGACGTCACCGTCACCGGTATGGGCGCGCGCCTCTTACGCTCGTGGCTTTTGCGTCCGCTCATCGATCGCGATGGCATCGAAGCTCGCCTCGACGCCGTAACGCAACTCGTCCAGCAAACCGTGGTCCGCGGTGAAATTCGCAAAGAACTAAAAGGAATTCAAGACCTCGAACGGCTCACCAGCCGCATCACACTCGGGCTCGCCGGCCCGCGCGAACTTCTCGCACTCCGCAAATCTCTCGCGCAGCTTCCTCTTCTGCGCAATTTCTTAACTCCGCCTCCGACTGGCGGCAGCGCACTTCTTCGTTTTCTCTTCAAGGAAATTGATGAACTTGCCGACGTCCGCGAGCGCCTCGAACGCGCTCTCTCTGATGAGCCGCCAGCGCTCGCCACCGACCCCGGCATCATTCGCAACGGTTTCCACGCCGACCTCGACGAACTCCGCAACCTCAGCCAGCACTCCAAACAAATCATCGCCGCAATGGAAGAGCGCGAGCGCAAACGCACCGGCATCAATTCGCTCAAAATCCGCTTCAACTCCGTTTTCGGCTACTACATGGAGATTTCCAAACCCAATCTCCATCTCGCTCCCGCCGACTACGAACGCAAACAGACCCTCGTCAATGCCGAACGTTTTACTTCTCCCGAACTAAAAGAATACGAACGAAAAATTCTCGCCGCCGACGAGCGCATCTCCGAAATCGAACGCCAACTTTTCATCGACCTGCGCTCCAGCATCGCCGCCCAAGCCGCGCGCCTCCGCAAAACCGCCGCAGCCATCGCGCAGCTCGACGTCCTCACATCCCTCGCGAAACTCGCCGCCGACCGCGGCTACACGCGCCCTGAATTCAACTCCACAGGCGAACTTTTAATTGTCGGGGGCCGCCATCCAGTCATCGAAGAACTCCTCCGCCAAAAAGGTGAGCGCTTCGTTCCCAACGATCTCTGCCTCGAGCCTGGCCGTCAGCAGCTTTTGCTAATCACCGGCCCGAACATGGGCGGTAAATCCACTTATCTTCGCCAGGCCGCTCTCATCGTTCTTCTCGCGCAGATGGGTTCCTTCGTTCCCGCGCGCCAGGCCAAACTTCCCATCACCGACCGCATCTTCACGCGCATCGGCGCCAGCGACAATCTCGCGCGCGGCCGTTCCACATTTCTCGTCGAAATGTCCGAAGTCGCCAGCATCCTCAATCACGCCACACCGGCCAGCCTCGTCCTCCTCGACGAGGTCGGCCGTGGCACCGCCACATTCGACGGCCTTTCGATCGCCTGGGCTGTCGTCGAACATCTCCAAAAACACACCCGCGCCCGCACTCTCTTCGCCACGCACTATCACGAACTCACCGAACTTGCCGACCTTCTCCCAGCCGTAAAAAACGTCCACGTCAGCGTCAAAGAGACACCCAACGAAATTATTTTCTTGCGCCGCGTCGAACCCGGCTCCGCCGACAAAAGTTACGGCATCGAAGTCGCCCGCCTCGCCGGACTTCCCCGCAGCGTCATCGAACGCGCCCGCGAAGTCCTAAAAAAACACGAACAAAGCGAACACCAACTCAGCGAAACGCTCTCACCCGGAGCCGCCGGCCTCGCCAACGGCACCGGCCCCCAGGAAGTCCTCTTCACCCCACTCGACCGCGCCGTCCTCGACCGCCTCCGCACCGCGAACCTCGACGATCTAAAGCCTCTAGACGCGCTAAATCTCCTCGCCGACCTGAAGAAACAAATCTCCTAACTCTGATTCAATGCTCATGTAGCGTAGCCACTCCTGGCTGCGCTCATCCGAACGGCCCACGCAATAGAAGCGAAACTCAATGCCGGACCTCAATCTCTAATGACGCCACTGTAGGGCCCGCTTTCTGAAGCGGGCCGTGGCAAGGTCAAAACGCTCACCGCGCGATCCGCATTGCTTCTTTCCCTGCGTTCTGCCTCTTCTTCTCTGTGTTCTCAGCGCTCTCTGTGTTAAAAATTCCTTTCACCAATTCATGACCAACAAACCCATGCTCGTTCTCGGCATGATGTCCGGCACCTCGGTTGACGGCATTGACGTTTCCCTAGTCCGCATCTCCGGTTCACCCCCGGCAGGGGGCGCGCCGCCCTCACTCAGCATCAAACTCCTCAATCACACGGCAATCTCGTTCCCCGCCGCCGTCCGAAAAGAAATTCTTCGCGTGGCCGAGCAAACGCGCATCACCTCTGGCGAACTCAGCCAACTCCATTCGCGCCTCGGCCACATCTACGCCGACGCTGCCCTTGCCGCCTGCAAAAAATTCGGCATCGCACCGCGCAAAATCGATCTCATCGGCAACCACGGCCAAACAATTTTTCATCAAGGCTCGCCAGCCTCTTACCTCGGCGCGCCAACCGCTTCCACTCTCCAAATCGGCGAAGGCGCCATCATCGCCGCGCGTACCGGCATCACTACCATTTCCGACTTCCGCCCCGCCGACCTCGCTCTCGGCGGCAATGGCGCGCCACTCGTTCCCTTTGCCGACTACGCTCTCTACCGCCATCCCACACTCAGCCGCATCTCCCTAAATATCGGCGGTATCGCCAACATCACCGTCATTCCTGCCGGAGCAAAGCCTTCGCAAGTATTCGCCTTCGACACCGGCCCCGGCAACATGCTCATCGACGCCCTCGTCTCCCATTTCACCCACGGCCGCCAACGTTTCGACAAAAACGCCGCCCTCGCACAACAAGGCGGCGCCATTCCAACGCTGCTCGACGAACTCCTCCGCGATCCCTATCTGAAACTTGCGCCGCCAAAATCTACGGGCCGCGAATACTACGGCGCCGCTTACGTAAAAAAACTCGTCACCCTCGGCAAAAAACATCGCGCCAAGCCCAACGACCTAATCCGCGCCGCAACTCTTTTCACCGCGCTCTCCATCGTCGACGCCGTAAATCGCTTCGTCCTCCCCAAACACAAAATCCACCAACTCATCGTCTCCGGCGGCGGCGCGCAAAATCCTCTTCTCCTCGCGCAATTGTCCGCTCTGCTCGGCCCACAAACATCGGCACTGGTAGGGGCGCAGCATGCTGCGCCCCTGCTCGGCAAGCTGAAAACTTCAAGCGTGATCGAGGTTTTTCCGTCCTCCAAACTAAACGTCCCCACCGACGCCAAAGAATCCCTCGCCTTCGCTCTCCTCGCCTACGAAACCTTCCACCAACGCCCTTCCAACGTTCCCTCCGCCACCGGCGCCCGCAGCCCGGCAATCCTCGGTAAAATCTCCTATGCCCCGCCGCGCTAATCTCGTTTCAAATCGCAACGCCTACGCCGTCCGTCATTTCGAACGGAACAAGCCGAAGCTTTTGCTTTTCCGATTCCTTCTGAGGAATCGGTCGGCTTGTGCAGAGAGAAATCTCTCTTCGATTGATGCGCCGCCGCCCAAAACGTCTGTGAATCAGGAAAAACGGAAGGAACTCTGCTCCGAAGCCCAAAAACTGTTCGCTGAAGATCTACCCTACATCTCGCTCTGATTCACCGACGTCGTCTCCATTCACTCCAATCGATTCGGCGAGACCCGCCATCACTCGCACCGGCGACTACGACTTCCTAATCTCTCTTCACCCACAAAAGTAAGCCATGTTCCCGCTTCTTCGCTGTGCCCTCTGTGCCTCTGCGTTTCAATATCTTTTCTTTCTCTTTCTCTGTGGCCTCTGTGCTCCGAGCTCTGTGACCTCTGTGTTAAATCCTTTTCTTCACCGCGCCAATGCCCCTTCGCCACCCAGCGCATCGTCAATCTCCGCTTCCGTGATCGCCCCTTCGCGGCCAATTTTCCATTCGTGCCCGTGCAATTCGATAATCGTCGACGGCAGCGACGCCTTCGTATCTCCCGTATCAATCACGAGCGGCACGCGCTTCCCAAGCTGCTCCATCACCTCTTCGGC
>Ga0137412_10005225_pt1 | contig 10382 bp, 8 predicted proteins | sample CZODoug2_1_16fun_FD_122160 | JGI IMG/M metagenome (GOLD analysis project Ga0137412, IMG submission 122160) | Vadose zone soil fungal communities from Angelo Coast Range Reserve, California, USA - CZODoug2_1_16fungal (Hybrid Assembly) | ecosystem: Environmental > Terrestrial > Soil > Vadose zone... | reverse complement strand
GCAGAGCTGGGCCGGGGCGGCGATCATCCTGCTCGCCTGCGCATTGGCGACCGACGGCATGCCGGCGCGCTTGCTCCGGCGCGCCAAGCCCGGCATGCCGTAGCGGCCTCGAGCTCGTATGCCGGCGCACTCAGCCGCGCAGGCGCATCGAGACGCGCGATGACCAAGACCAAGACCTCAGGGTTATGAGACTTCGCAAAATGGACCATAGTCGAGCTCCGATGCTGGAAGCGCTTGCCGACTATCACGAGCGTGGACGCTATGGGTTCACGCCGCCGGGGCACCGGCTCAGGCCGCCGGTACCGGCTCAGGCCGCCGGTACCGCGAGCGAGGCGAGGTGCGCGGCGAAGGCGTCGAGCACCTGGCAGGCGATTTCGGTGTTGCGGTCCGGCAGCCAGTTCAGCGCGAGCCCGTCGGTGACGGAGACCAGCAGCCGCGCGAGCACGGGGATCGGCAGGGTCCACCGGACCTTCGCCCGGTCGACGACGAAGCCCAGGTAGTCGGTGGCCTGCTGGAGGTAGTTCTCGTACTGCCACCGGGCGAGCTCGACGGTCTCCGGGTCGCGCAGCGCGTACGTGGTCAGCTCGTAGAGGACCAGCTGCTCGTCCGGGTGCGCGGTGACCGCCGCGAACAGTCCACGCAGCCCGGCCCTCAGGTCAGCCGCTAGGTCACCGGTGTCGGTCTGCGCGTCGCGAGCTGACGCGACCATGTCGGTGACCACGCTGGTGATCAGCTCGCGGAGCAGCTCGTCCTTGGACCGGAAGCAGTAGTGGAACGACCCGCGCGGCATGTCGGCCTCGGCCGTGATGGCCCGGGTGGTGGTCTGCGCGATGCCGTCGCGCGCCATCACCCGGGCGGCGGCCGCGACCAACATCGCGCGGCGCTCCGCAACGGCAAGCCTGGGCACAGCCCCACCCCTCTCCCCCGCCCGGCGGGAAAATCATGAAGATACTCTATCAGGGCGCTTGACTAGGGCGCTTGCCCTAGTTCACGATTCCTCCAGGCCGGAAATCGCTCGACCAGTGACCCGCCGGCCCTCCCATCGTCGCCGCGCCGGCCCCGGAGAATGGCCGCCGCCCCGATCTCGATGCCGCCTGCCCGGAAGTTCTCACACCTCCGGCAATGGCGCGTATCTAGGAGTAGTCGTGACCGAAACAGCACATTCCGCCGCACGCGTCGGCATTGTCGGGGGTGGCCCGTCCGGACTGATCATGGCGCGCGCCCTCCGTGCCGCCGATATCGATTTTGAGCTCATCGAACGGCACACCGATCTGGGCGGCATCTGGGACCCGGAGAACCCGGGCAGCCCGATGTACGAGTCCGCGCACTTCATCTCGTCGAAGTACACCTCCTACTTCTCCGGCTACCCGATGCCGGCGAGCTATCCGGACTACCCGGGCTACCGCCAGCTGCGCGACTACATCCGGGCCTTCGCCACCGAGTACGGCCTCTACGAGCGGGCGACGCTGGGCACCGGGGTGGCCAGCGCCGAGCTCGTGGACGGCCGATGGCGGGTGGAGCTCACCGACGGGGGGCGGCGGGAGTACACCCACCTGGTCTGCGCGAACGGCGTGACCTGGGACCCCAACCTGCCCAACTACCCAGGTCAGGACACCTTCACCGGCGAGCTGCGGCACTCCAGCACGTTCCGCTACCCCGCCGAGTTCGCCGACCGGCGGGTGCTCGTGGTTGGCGCCGGCAACTCGGGCGTGGACATCGCCTGCGACGCCGCACTCAATGCGTCCGCCGCCTTCCTCTCGGTGCGGCGGGGCTACCGGTTCATCCCCAAGCACATCTTCGGGGTGCCGCTGGACGTGTTCATCAACGAGGGCGGCGAGCTGCCGGCCGGGATCACCGTGCCCGAGGACCCGAGCGCGCTCATCGACGCGCTGGTCGGCGACCTGACCCGGTACGGGCTGCCCGCACCGGACCATGCCGCGCTCGCCTCGCACCCGATCGTCAACGACCAGATCATCCACCACCTCAACCACGGCAATATCACCGCCAAGGGCGACGTCAAAGAATTCAGGGGCGACACCGTCCTATTCGCCGACGGCTCCTCCGAAAAGATCGACCTGGTCCTGTTCGCCACGGGGTACGAGTACTCGATCCCCTACGTGCGCGAAGATCTCTTCGAATGGAGCCACGGCCACCCACAGCTCTACCTCAACGTATTCAACCGGCGGGTGGACAATCTCTACGCGCTCGGATTCATCGAGTTCGCCGATGCGGCCTACCACCGTTTCGACGAGATGGCCCAGCTGATCGCCTTCGACATCGGGGCGACCGGCGAGCAGCGCGCCCAGCTGGCCGAGCTGAAGCGAACCGACCAACCGGACCTGCGCGGCGGCATGGCGTACATCGACACCCCTCGGCACGCCAACTACGTCGAGACCCACGCCTACCAGCATGTTCTCGCCGAGCTGCGGGACAGGTTCGGACTGCCGGCCCTCACCGAGCACAGCTACGACCGGCTGCGCCGCCAGCCGGCCGACGCGGCGCGGGGCTGAGCGATGGAGATGTTCAGCCTGGCCGGCAAGCGCGCGGTGATCACGGGCGGGGCCTCCGGCATCGGGGCGGCGACCGCGCGACGGTTCGCCGCCGCCGGGGCCCGGGTGCTGCTCGCGGACCTCGCCGACGCCGGTGACCTGGCCCGCGAGCTCGGCGGCGGCTACCTGCGCACCGATGTCGGCGACGAGGCGTCCGTGGCCGCCCTGATGGCCGGCGCCGCCGCCGACGGCCCCCTGGACATCCTGGTCAACAGCGCCGGGATCACCGGGGAGGCGGCGCTGTCCGAGGTCGAGGTGACCGACCTGGACCGGATGCTGCGGACCAACACCCGGGGCGTGCTGCTCACCATGAAGCACGCCGCGCCGCTGCTGAGCCGGGGCGGCTCGATCGTCAACGTGTCGTCGCTGGCGGCGTATGTCGGCTTCCCGACCTACGCGGCCTACGCCGCGTCGAAGGCGGCGGTCATCGCGCTGACCAAGGTCGCGGCGCTCGAGTACGGGCCACTCGGCATCCGGGTCAATTGCATCTGCCCCACCTCGGTGGACACCCCCATGCTGCACGCCCAGCCCAGCGGCGAGCTGGAGGCCGCGCTGGCGCGGACCGCGGCGCCGCTGGGCCGGATCTGCACCGCCGAGGACGTCGCCGCGCTGCTGCACTTCCTCGCCGCGCCGGACTGCCCGCTGATCTCGGGGCAGGACATCGCCATCGACGGCGGCGCGACCGCGGGGTTCAGCGTCGCCCTGCTGGAGGGGCTCGTCGCCTCGGCCGGCCTCGCGGTCGGCTGACCGGCCATGGGCCCCCGAGACACCGGCCCGGCGCGGCCGGGCCAGCACAGGCCAGGCCTGAACACGCCCCAACCGACCGCACCCGGCCTGAGCACATCCAAGATCGTCTTCCTGGTGGTCGCGGCCGCCGCCCCGATGGCCGCGATGGTCGGGGTGGTGCCGCTGCAGTTCGCGCTCGGCAACGGCGCCGGCACGCCCGGCGCCTTCGTGCTGGCCGGGGTGATCCTGCTCTGTTTCGGTGTCGGTTACGCGGCGATGAGCCGCCGGATCACGAATACCGGCGGCTTCTACACCTTCATCCGCCGCGGTCTCGGTCGGCCACCGGCGGTCGCCGGTGCGCTGATCGCGGTCATTGCGTACAACGCGGTCGCCGTGCAGCTGGTCGGCGGATTCGGCTACTTCGCGCGGCTGGTCGTGCAACAGCAGACCGGCGTGACCATGCCCTGGGAGGTCTACTCCGGCGTGGCTGTGCTCGCGGCGGCGTTCCTCGGTTACCGGCAGATCGACGTCAGCGCCCGGGTGCTGGGGACGTTGATGGTCGCGGAGATCGCCATCCTGCTCGTCCTGGACTTCGCCGTGATCGGCCACCGGGGCGCGGCGGCCCTACCGGCTACCTCGTTCGACCCGCACACCGTGCTGAGCAGCGGATTCGGCGTATCCATGCTGTTCGCCTTCGGCGCCTTCGTCGGGTTCGAGTCGGCGGCGCTCTACGGCGAGGAGTCCCGGGACCCCACCCGCAGCATCCCGGCCGCCACCTACGCCGCCCTGATCCTGATCACCGTGTTCTACGGGTTCACCACCTGGGCCGCGGTCGGCGGACTCGGGCCGGCACAGGTCCGAGCGGTTGCCGGCGAGCAGCTGGGGAACCTGTTCTTCGCGTTGAACGACCGGTACGTCGGCCCGGCGATGACGACGGCGATGTCGGTGCTGCTGTGCGGCAGCCTGTTCGCCTCGCTGCTGGCACTGCACAACGCGGGCAGCCGCTACCTGTACGCCCTCGGCCGCGAACAGCTGCTGCCCGCTTGGCTCGGCCACCTGAACCCCCGGCACGGCTCCCCCTCCCGGGCGAGCCTCGTCCAGACCGCCGTGAACACCCTGGTGCCGGCGGTCTTCGCGGCCGCCGCCCTCGACCCGTATCTCAACCTCGCCACCAGCATGGCGGGCCTGGGCACACTGGGGATCCTCGTGCTGCAAGCCGCCGCGGCCGCCTCGGTGATCGGTTTCTTCGCCCGCCGCCCGGACCGGCACTGGTGGCGGACCCGACTGGCGCCGGCCATCGGCCTCGCCGGGCTGGTCGCGGCCACGATCCTGGTCATCCGGAAGTTCTCCGTGCTCACCGGCACCAGCTCCGGTGTGGTGAACGCTCTTCCGTGGCTCATCGCGGCGGCGGCGGTCGGTGGTGTCGGCTACGCGCACTGGCTTCGGGTGCACCGCCCGGCGGTCTACGAGTCCCTCGCACAGGACCGCCCCGCACCGGGCGTGCCGGCGGCGGCCACCGAAGGCGCCGTCCCCGACCCGACCCGCTAGGCCCGCCGAGAGGGCGCCGCTCAGGTGGCGAGCGCCCGGGAGTGCAGCGCGGTGACCGCCTTCTGTGCGGACGTGAAGGAACCGTGCTGCCAGGAGACCTCGTTGCTGAGCCAGTCGCCGGCGAAGTAGACCCGCCCGGCCGCGGTGTTGAGCGGGGCGAACACCGGTGCCTGCGGCCCGCCCGGGATGTTCTGCCAGCCGCCTTCGATGAAGGGGGCGACCGACCAGGCGATGGAGAACGAGTTGGCCAGCTCGGTGCGGTGCTTCGGGCCGTGGATCTTCACACCGCCGGCCAGGGCGCGCTCCAGCCGCTCGGGCGGGCGCAGCCGGGCGTAGGTCTTGGCGTCGTCGTCGGTGTTGTAGTAGCCCACCAGCACACCGCCGGGTGAGTGGAACCCGTCCGAGGGGTACCAGATCTGCCCCAGGTCGAGGTCGGTCTCGGTGATGCCGCCGTAGATCCGGTGATCGGACTCCCACCAGCGGCTCTTGTACTCCAGGCCGATCTTGCTGGCCGCGACCTGGGTGAACGTGGTCAGCCCGCGCTGCACGTCGGGGCCGAGGTTGTGCGTCAGCTTGGCGAGCACGTTCGGCGGCAGCGTGGCGATGCAGAAGTCGGCCTCGATCTGCTGCGGCGCGCCGTTGGCATCCTTGTACGCGACGCTGACCCGGTCCGGGTTGTTGGTGACCGAGGTGACCGGGCTGCTCAGCTTGATCTTCTCCGCGCCGACCGCCTTGGCCAGCGCGAGCGGGATGGCGTCCATGCCGCCCACCGGCTGCAACATGACCATGGACTGCTCGAAGTCGGTCTCGAAGGACAGCTCCTCGCCGATCTCGTAGCCGAACACCGTCGACAGCGACAGCGGCGGGCCGGCCAGGACACCCGGCGTGCCGGTGGCGCCCGGCCAGGTGTTGTAGCCGCGCTGCGGGCCGCCGGTGTACTGCCAGCTCCTGGCCCGGTCGTTAGGGATGCGCTTGCCGATCCTGCCGAAGTTGCTCAGGAAGTCGAGCAGCGAGTCCTTGTCGTCCGCGCTCATCTGCTGGTCCAGTGCGCCCTGGTCGGTGGCCTTGGCCAGCAGCTCCGAGATGTAGCCGTACATGTCCGAGCGCAGCGCGCGGCGGCGCGCGGGCTTCGTCATGCCCGACTGCTCCTGGTAGAAGTAGGCGTCCGCGTTGACGTTGACGAACACCTCCAGCGGAACGCCCAGCTCGCGGCAGTAGTCCAGGGTGATCATCCACTGCGCGATCCGCGCCGGTCCGGCGTTGAAGTACCGGCCCGCGCCGAAGGCGGCCGTCTGCGTGTCCCCGTTGAGATCGGCGTGCTTGGTGCCGCCGCGGACGGTGAAGTTCCGCCCGCCGACATGGTCCTGGGCCTCGACCACCACACAGTCGTAGCCCGCCTTGCCCAGCTCGTATGCGCAGGCCAGGCCGGCGACGCCGGCACCGAGAACCACGACCCGCTTGGCCTTCTTGCCGGGCAGCGTGAAGTCCGAGGGGCGCGGCGGGTGGTACGGCTGGATCACCGAGTCGGAGGTGACCGCCAGATCCATCGCGCCCATGGTGGCGAACAGCACGCCGGCGCCGCCGGCCTGTCCCACCCGACGCAGAAAATCCCGACGAGTACGACCGCCCACCACCATGTTCACCATCCGAACGGCCTCTTGGGCGCTGATCGACCCGCGGCAACGACATCTGACGCCGGGATCTTGGCACAGCCGGAAGCCGCGGACGGGCACAGGTCACTCGCTACGGGCATACCGATCGGGGGGCGGCCGGTTCCGCGGGGCAAACGTCCGGCTGCCCGGCGATCCGAGCCCTACCCGGCCGCGAAGGAGAACCCCTCGTAGCCGTTTCCCGCCACCTCGGCACACCTGTCGGCGTAGTTCGCGAAACCGCCGGCGTAGGGCATGAAGACCCTCGGCTTTCCCGGCACATTTGCTCCCAGGTACCAGGAGCTCTCGGCCAGCGGCAGCAGTGTGCGGTGCGCCGCCTCGTTCACGTGCTCGCCCCAGGTCTGCTCGGCGTGCTCGCCGGCCTCGATCCGGACGAGCCCGTGTGCCCGCATGTGGTCGATGCAGGTGGCGATCCAGTCGACGTGCTGCTCGATCGCGGTGGGCATGTTGGTGAGCACCGACGGGCTGCCCGGGCCGGTGATGGTGAACAGGTTCGGGAAGCCGGCCACCTGCAGCCCCAGGTAGGTGCGCGGGCCCGCCGCCCACTTCTCGCGCAACGGGGTGCCGTCGGTGCCCATGATGTCGATGTTCAGCAGCGGCCCGGTCAGCGCGTCGAAGCCGGTCGCGAACACGAGGGTGTCCAGCTCGAACTCCGCCTCGGAGGTCCGCACGCCCCTCGGGATGACCTTCTCGATCGGCGTCCGCCGCACGTCGACCAGCCGCACGTTGTCCCGGCTGTAGGTCTCGAAGTAGTGCGTGTCGATCGGCGGGCGCTTCGTCGCGAACGGATGGTCCAGCGGCATCAGGGTGGCCGCGGTGTCCGGGTCGCGGACGATCTCACTGATCTTGGACCGGATGAAGTCGGAGGCGGTGTCGTTGGCCGCCTTGCTGGTCAGCAGGTCCTGGAAGGCGGCCCGGAACCGCAGGCCACCGACCGCCCAGGCCGCCTCGTACACCTGTTGCCGGCGCTGCTCCGGAACCTGGAGCGCCGAGGTCGGGCTGATCGGGAAGGGGTGCCCGTTGGTCGACTCACGCTGGGCCCGCCGGATCGTCGGGTAGTCGGCCTTGACCGTGCGCTGGAACGCCGGCTCCAGCGGGGCATTGCGGGCCGGGATGCTGTAGTTGGCGGTGCGTTGGAAGACCGTCAGGTGCGCGGCCTGCTCGGCGATCACCGGGATGGCCTGGATGCCGGTCGAGCCGGTGCCGACCACGCCCACCCGCTTGCCGGTGAGGTCCACGCCGTCCCCCGGCCACCGGCCGGTGTGGTACCAGTCGCCGCCGAACGTGTCGAGCCCCGGGATGCGCGGGATGTTCGCCGAGGACAGACAGCCCACCGCGGTGACCAGGAACCGCGCCGACCAGCGCTCCCCCGCATCCGTGCGCAGCCGCCAGCGGTTCGCCTGTTCGTCGAAGGCCGCCTCGACCACCCGTCTGCCGAACCGGATGTCCCGGCGCAGGTCGAACCGGTCCGCGACATGGTTCAGGTAGCGCAGGATCTCCGGCTGCTCGGGGTAGCGCTCCGTCCACACCCAGTCCTGCTGCAGCTGCTCGGAGAACGAGTAGGAGTAGTAGTAGCTCTCCGAGTCGCACCGGGCTCCGGGGTAGCGGTTCCAGTACCAGGTCCCGCCGACCCCGTCGCCGGCCTCGAGCACGGCGGTCGCCAGCCCCGAGCCGCGCAGCCGGTGGAGCATGTACAGACCGGCGAAGCCGGCGCCGATCACAACCGCGTCGAGCTCGCGCTCGACATCGCCGAGCTCGGCCGGGACAGAGTCCCGCAGAGGTACCGTCATTTGTTCCTCCCTGCCCCTCACTGTGGGCCACGCGCTCGGCGCCCGCATGTCGAGCTCCCCGCATGTCGAGCTCGGTGAGGAGGACGCCCCTCAGGACGCGACGGCGGCCGAGCCGCGGAAGGCACGTCGGTGGCGCTGCGGGCTGGTACCGGTGACCGCGTTGAAATGGGAGCGCAGCGCCTCCAGTGACCCGAATCCGGTGTCATCGGCGATCTGGGCGATCGAACGGTCCGTGTCCGCGAGAAATACGCGCGCCCGCGCGACCCGCTGGCGGGTCAACCAGCCCATCGCCGTCTCGCCGGTCTCCGCCTGGAACCTGCGGGTCAGGGTGCGCACGCTGACCCGGGCGTGGTCGGCGATGGCCTGCAGGGTGTGGTCCTCGCGCAGGTTCTGCTGCAGCCACTGCCGGGTGGGGGCGAGTGAGCCGGCCGCGACGGCCACCGGCTCGCGGATGAACTGCACCTGCCCGCCTTCGCGGTGCGGAGCGCTGACCAGGAACCTGGCCACGGTGTTCGACGCGGACTGCCCCAGGTCCCGGCGCAGGATGTGCAGGCACAGATCAACGCCGGCGAGCACACCCGCCGAGGTGAGCACCGAGCCCTCGTCGACATAGAGGTGCTGCTCCTGCACGTCCACCAGCGGGTACCGGGCGCGCAGCTCCCGCGCCCACATCCAGTGCGTCGTCGCCCGGCGCCCGTCCAGCAGGCCGGCCTCGGCGAGCGCGAACGCGCCGAGGCAGACCGACACCAAACGCGCTCCCCGCGCCGCCGCCTCGGCGAGCGCGGCGCACACCCCCGCCGGCAGCGGTTCCCTCGGGTCCAGGAAACCGGGGACGATCACGGTGTCCGCGTCGCGCATCGAGCTGATCGGGCCCACACCCCGCGCCGTGAGCCACTCGCCGGTCATGGCGGACGGGTCGGGACCGCAGAGGGACAGCTCGTACGGGTTGGCCGGCACCATCTCCTCGGGCATCAATTCGGCCGGCCACGGGCCGAAGATCTGCAGGGGCACGACCAGGTCGAGCGCGACGACCCCGGGCAGCACGAGTACGGCCACCCGATGCGGAGCCGTGGCCAGATTGATCCGAGAAACGGACATCTGGCCACCTTAACTCAGCTACCCCATCGACCGTGTGCGGCGAGTACCTCCATATCGGTGGAGTGCGGCGGCGTGGCACGCTGCCCGAGTAGGCCGGCGGCGATCGAGTAGCCGGGGGCCTTCTCCGGTCGGGTGCGGGCCTGGCCCACGATGATGTCGACAAGGGACGTCGCCATCGCCAAGCGCGGGTACTGCACGTGAATACGCTTTCCCTGATCGTCTGTGACGAACTCGCTCCCGACGCCGAAATCGAGCGCAATTCCGCCGTGCGTCACCGCGGTCAGCGCACCCCTGCGCTCGGCGATACCGAATGATGTGTGCAGGGCGATCGCTTCCCATACGGCGTCGACCTCGGCGCCGGGCAGCCCCCGCTCGGTGAGGAATTCCGCGGCGACGTCTGCCCCATCGACCTCGAACCGCTGACTTCGGTTACCGAGCTCGGTCAGACCCAAGTCGTGGAGGACGCACGCATAGAAGAGGAGGTCGTGATCGACGTCGATTCCCCGGTGCTCGGCGAAGAGTTTCGCAAACAGCCAGCTGCGGACGCTGTGGTTCGCCACCGAGGGCCCCGCATTGCGGACGACCAGGTCGAGTGCCTCACGCGCGACGGGCGATGCCGGCAGTTCGAGCAGGTCGTCGGTGCCGGCGGTCACGAGCCGGCCTTCGCGGCCCGGACGAGAGGAGCCGTCTCGGTGTCGTGCAACGTCGCGGGAAATACCAGGCTGAGAATCTTCACCACAATCTCCAATACTCCTGAGTACACGCATTGCCCCAGTTGTCGTCGCGCTTGAACATCTCGACAAGGATCTGCCGCACTGGCCTTTTCCTCGAGTCGGACTGATCGACGTCGGTGCAATTGTTTCTCACACCGTAGTCCAGGGAATCTGAACCCAGGTGCGCCTAAAGGGACAACAAGTCCAGGGATCCGGCCATCTTGTGGCGGAGTCCCGCACCGGCCGAGGCGGGGCCGCGCGCCGGCCTCCCGGTGGGCCCTACCTCAG
>Ga0137412_10005224_pt1 | contig 10383 bp, 10 predicted proteins | sample CZODoug2_1_16fun_FD_122160 | JGI IMG/M metagenome (GOLD analysis project Ga0137412, IMG submission 122160) | Vadose zone soil fungal communities from Angelo Coast Range Reserve, California, USA - CZODoug2_1_16fungal (Hybrid Assembly) | ecosystem: Environmental > Terrestrial > Soil > Vadose zone... | reverse complement strand
ACGACACTTCACGAGCTACAAACAGGCGACAGATCACGAGCTACTGACGGTCCGCAGGCCACTCGCTTGACTCTGCCGTCCGGACTCGACTAACCTGAAAACGATTTCAGGAATTCGCCGGACCTCCATCAAAGCGCAAGATCCATGGTCGCCCTCCTCAACGGCATCCGCGTGCTTAGTTTCAACCATTTCCTGATGGGGCCGGTCGGCGTTCAGTTTCTTGGCGACCTCGGGGCCGACGTGATCGCGGTCGAGCCGCCCGAGGGGGCCTTTCAACGCAAATGGGGTGGTGCCGACAAGCGGGTCGACGGCCAGACCATGCTGCTGCTGACCGGCAACCGCAACAAGCGCAGCCTGACGCTCGACTTGAAGAAGCCCGAGGCGATCGAGGTCGCCAGGAGGCTGATCGCGACATCGGACGTCATCGCTGAAAACTTCAGGCCGGGCGCGCTCGATAAGTTGGGACTTGGCTTCGAACAGGCCAAGCAGATCAAGCCGGACATCATCTATGCGGCGGCATCCGGCTATGGTGCGGACGGGCCATACGTCAATCGGCCGGGTCAGGATCTTCTGGTGCAGGCCCTTTCGGGGCTGGCGATGATCACGGGAACGCGCGAACACGGCCCGCGCGCCGTCGGCGTCTCCGCGATCGATCACCATGGGGCAGCGCTGTTTGCCGCGGGCATTCTCGCTGCACTGGTCAGGAGGGAACGGACGGGGCAGGGCTGCCGCGTCGACGTCAGCCTGCTCTCGGCGGCCATAGACCTGCAGATGGAATCCTTCACATGTTATCTGAACGGCGAGCGGCCCGATGATGTGCGCCAGCCAGGCCCGATCGCCGGCTGGTACTATGGCGCGCCCTATGGAATTTACGCCACGAAGGATGGACACCTCGCTATCTCGCTCGGCTCGCTGGACGCGCTCGGCGACACCCTCGGTATTCCGGCGGATCAACGTGTTCCCGATCACGAGGCTTACCGGCGGCGCGAGCAGGCTACCCGCATGATCGCTGCGAACCTGGCGCAGCGCACCACGGCCGAATGCGTCGGGTTGCTGGAGGCGCGGGGCATCTGGCACGCAGCGGTCAATGATTATGCGGATGTCGTGGCCGATCCGCAGGTGGCCCACAACAAGAACTTCCGGACCGTCAACGGCGCAACCGGCTCACCGATCACGCTTGTCAGTCATCCCGTCCGGTACGACGGCGAAGTGCCCGAGGTGCGGTTGCCGCCGCAGAAGCTCGGTGCGCAATCGGAAGAAATCCTTAGAGAACTGGGTTACGACGCCGGGCAGTTTGAAGCGCTCTGTGCCAAGGGTGCGGTCGGCGTTTCCGCCTAGCCGGTGCTCGAAGCAAACAACGCAACATTGAGGTTCATCGGATGACTGCGATGCACGTGAAGGTTGGCGATTTCGTCAAGTTCTCCAAGACCGTCGGCGAATCCGACATCTACCTGTTTGCTGGACTGACGGGCGATCTCTCCCAGAACCATGTCGACGACGAGTTCATGAGCCATTCGATCTATGGCAAGCGCATCGCTCACGGTGCTCTCATGGTCGGTTTCATGTCGACCGCGTCGACCCGAATGATCGAGGAAAGCCTTCGAAAAGGCATCGATTCAACACCGGTGTCGCTCGGCTACGACGGCATTCGTTTCTTAAAGCCCGTCTACATCAACGATACGGTGACGGTGATTTATACGATCAGCGAGATTGACGCCGGGCGCCGACGCACGCTTGCCAATATCGAAGTGAAGAACCAGCATGGTGATCTGGTCGCTGTCGGCAAGCATCACTTGAAATGGACGCTGAACGCCAGGGAACGGGCAGCTTGAGTCGCCCCGATCCCGCGTCCGTGCATTTCCTCATTCGCGATCACGCTAACGGCTTCTGAGAGTGCCTTGACTTTTCCGCCGCGCTGTAATTTGTAATGGATTACAGAGGATCAAATGAAACGCGAAGAGTCTGTCGCGCTGGTGACAGGTGCGGCATCGGGAATCGGGAGGGCAACGGCCCGGCGTCTGGCACTGGCAGGCTGCCAGGTCGTCGCGGTGGACCGGGATGCCGACGCGCTGGCGATGATGGCAGAAGAAATCGGCGCGCAGAAGCTCGTCGTGGATGTTGCTGACGAGGCCGCCGTCGAAATGGCGTTCGGCCAAGCGATTTCCGAACATGGCAGGATCGATTATCTCGTCAACAGCGCCGGTATCGACCATCTCGACCGGGTCGCCGAATGCAGCTTCGCGGATTGGCGCCGAATCCTGACCGTCAATCTGGACGGAGCCTTCCTGGTTTGCCGGGCTGCGATACGGCACATGATTGGCCGCAGGGCCGGGCGGATCGTCAATCTGGCATCATGGCTGGGTAAGGCCGGCATGGCGGGGCACGCGCCTTATGCGGCTTCCAAATTCGGCATCATTGGCCTCACGCAAAGCCTTGCCAAGGAGGTCGCGCAATATGGCATCACGGTGAATGCCGTGTGCCCAGGCCCGATCGATCATACGCGGATGCGGGCGGAAGCCGACGCCCAATCCGCGGCGCGCGGATTCGCGCCGGCGAGCGAGAGGGTCAAGCTCATTCCGCTTGGCCGCATGGGGGAGCCCGAGGATGTCGCCGGCGTCATCTGCTTCCTGCTTTCCAAGGATGCGGGCTACATGACCGGCCAGGCCATCAATGTCACTGGCGGTCTATGGATGAATTAGCAAATAGGACGGTTCGATGAGACTGCTGGATGGTGTTCGTCTGTTGAGCTTCAATCACTTCTTGATGGGACCGCTTGGCGTTCAGATCATGGCCGATCTCGGCGCCGACGTGATCGCTGTCGAAGCCCTCGATGGCGCATTTCAACGCAAGTGGAGCGGCAACGATGCCTATGTTGGCGACGAATCGGTGTTGTTCGCCTGCGCCAACCGCAACAAGCGTAGTCTCGCGCTTGATCTGCGGTCGAAGCAGGGCCGCGAGATCGCCCAAAAGCTCATCGCGAAATCGGATATTATTGCGGAAAACTTCCGCCCCGGCGTGATGGAACGCCTCGGCCTCGGCTTCGAGGAGGCGCGCAAGATCAATCCGAGGATCATCTATGCATCCGCCAGTGGCTACGGTCCGGATGGACCGTATCGCGACAAGCCAGGACAGGATCTTTTGGTCCAGGCCTTGTCCGGTCTCGCGGCTGCGACCGGCCGGAGCCCGGACGGCGCCAGGGCCGTCGGCGTATCGGCCATCGACCATCACGGCGCGGCGCTGTTCGCCGTCGGTATGCTAGCGGCGCTCCATCGCCAGCGCGCGACAGGCGAGGGATGTCGTGTCGACGTGAGTCTGTTGGCTGCCGCCCTTGATCTGCAGACCGAGAGCTTGACCTGCTATTTGAACGGCCCGCGGCCTACCTCGATCCGCGAACCCGGCAATATCAGCGGATGGTACATGCAGGGGCCTTACGGCATCTATCCCGCAAAGGACGGCCATATCGCGATTTCGCTGTGCACGCTGAAGGATCTCGGCGAGGCGCTCGGGGTTCCTGAGCTCGCAGCCATCCCTGACAGCGAAATGTTCCCGCGCCGGGATGACATCTCGCGCTTGACGGAGCAGGGCACGCGCAGGTTCGCGCTGACCGAACTCGCTTCGCGGCTGGCCGCCAACCATATCTGGCACATGATCGTCAATGATTACGAGGCCGTCGAACGCGATCCGCAAGTCCGGCACAATCGCCATATCATCGATGTGCCATCGGCAGCGAATGATGCTGCTCTCAAGCTGCTTTCGCATCCGATCCGCTACAACGGTGCCGCACCGGAGGTTCGTCTCGCGCCACAGCCGCTGGGCGCCCAGTCGCGCGAGATATTGACCGAGCTCGGCTATTCGCCTTCGGAAATCGACGATTGTATCGCGAGTGAAGTCGTCGGGACGCCGGAAAAAAAACGCGAGCGCAAGAGCTACGAGCTCAAGCGCGCGTGAGAGGCCTGGAAATCATCCGGTCCGCTTGAGCGAGACCAGGTTGCGCGGCTTGCCCGTCGTGCTGCGGATCAGCAAACGGGTGGGAAGGTTGGTGACGTTCGGCGGCGCTGTGCCCGTGCACAAAGCGACGATGTAGTCGCCGGCGATACGGCCGAGGTCCCAGGAGGGGACTTCGACGGTGCTGAGCGGCGGATCGAGATGGGGCGCAAAATCGAGATTGTCGAAACCGATGATCGATAGATCGCGTGGTACCTTCAGCCCGCGCGCCCGGCACTCCTGCATCGCGCCCAGCGCCAGCATGTCGCTGCCGCAGACGACCCCGGTCGGCTCGATGCCGCGGTCAAAGATTTCGCGCAGCGCCGCGCGGCCGCCTTCGATCGAGTAGGGGGCCTCGGCGACGCGTTTCTTGACCGGCAGCTTGTGGGCCTCCGCCGCATCGAGAAAGCCTTTGACCCGCGCCTGCGCCCGATCGTTGCGATTGCCGGTGATGCCCGAAAGCATGACGAGGTCGCGATGGCCAAGCGAGACGAGATAGTCAACCGCCGCGGCGATGGCCTTCACGTTGTCGAAGCCGACAATGTTCTCATTGTCGGTCGGATCGAACACATAGGTGTTGACATAGGGGACGCGAGCCCGCGCCAGGAATTCCGTCAGCTTGCGGTCGTGAGTCTTGCCGACCAGCACCAGGCCCTGTGCGCCTCGCTGCACCAGCTTTCGCGCCTGCTCCGCTTCGAGGCCGAGGTCGTAGTCGCTGGTCGTCAGCAGTGCAAAAAAGCCCATTGGCGCCAGGCTGGCCTGAATGGCTTCATAGAACGTTGCGTACAGCGCGTATTTCAACGTGGGGACGACCAGCCCGATCAGGCGGGTCTGGCTCTGTCGAAGCGCGCGCGCGGAATTATTCGGGATGTAGCCGAGCTTCTGGACGGCAGCGAATACGCGTTCGCGAACGTCCCCGCTGACCGACTGAGGAAGGTTCAGCGCGCGGGATACCGTCGCAGTCGAGGTCCGCGCCAGCGAGGCGACATCGCTGACAGTGACGGTCTGCTGTCCCGCGCCCGCCGCCTTGCGCTGACGACGTCTTTTCAATCCCTCGCTTGTCGCTTTTGTCACTCCCGCGCGCTCCGTGTTCCGCCTGAACCCTAACACAATACTTGACCCAGGCCATCCTCTATGTAATCCATTACAGAGCTGGGGTTGGCAGAGATCAACGAACGGTGGGAGGCGCGGCATGGCAAGCCGACGTGAGTTCTTGCAGGGAATGGGCGGGCTTGGCCTCGCCGCAATGACGAATGCTCTTCCGCGGCCGGCGCTCGCCGCACCGGCGAAAATCTGGTTCAACACGCTTTTCCATGGTGGCGATGCCGACGCGATGGAAACCATCGTCAAGAAGATCGCCGCGGCCGACTCGAACATCCAGGTCGATCTCACCCAGGGCGCCTGGACCGAATATTACGCCCAGCTTTACAACTCGGTCGTCGCCGAAGCGGCGCCACAGCTCGGCATCGTCGACGATTTCCGCTACGAGTCCGTCGCGCAGGTGCTCTACGACGTCACCGACACGCCGGCCGGCAACATGCTGGACAGGATGGGCATCAAGCCTGGCGACTTCAATCAATGGGGAATCTCCCTGGTCGGCGGCAAGCCGCTTGGCATTCCCCTTGACCAGAATGGCTTCGGCATTTTCTACAACAAGGACATTTTCAAGCAGGCGGGGCTCGATCCCGAGAAATTCCCCGAGACGCGGGATGAGTTCGAAAATGCCTGCGAAGCGATCAAGAAGATCGGCAAGATTCCCTACCATCCCGCACTGAGCGGAGAGACGCGTTTCATACGCCGTGCCTGGCTGGGGCTCCTGTGGGGCAACAACGGCAAGTTTCTCGAGGGCGACAAGCCGGCCTTCAACACCGACAAGGGCCGCGAAGCGCTTCAATATCTGGTCGATGGTGTGTTGAAGCGCGGCTGGAACAAGCCGGGCACGAACGGCAACAACCAGTTTCTGGCCGGCGAACTCGCCATGCTGCAGAACGGAACCTGGTTCTATCTCACGGTGGAGAAGGCCAAGCTGAATTACGGCTGCTCGATGCCGCCGAAATTCTTCGAGCGGCGCGTCGCATGGGGCGGCTATCATCTCATCGTCCTGCCGAAGCAGCCCGACAGCAAGGAAACGATTGCGAAGCTTGAGACGACCGCCGCCTTTCTGAAAGCGTTCCTGCCCTACACCTCTCTGTGGGGCGAAATGGGTGGGGCCGTGCCGCTGTTCAAGGCCGGGATCGACAATCCCGAGCTCAAGCAGACCAACACCTGGCGCAAGACGCTCGGCATGTTTGCACAGGCCGCGGCGAGCGGCGCGATGCTGGCGGAGCCGCGTCACCCGAAGATCACCGATGTCGACCTCGCCATCGAGCCATTCACCCAGCAGGCCTATAACGGCACGATGAGCGTGAAGGATGCGCTCGATCAGGCCGAGAAGGCCGTGGACAGGGTTCTGTCTGCATCGTGAGCACGGCGATTCCTTCAGCCGATGCCGTATCGCGGTCCAGCAAGGCCCGCCCCGACAGCGCGCCGGCCGCGGCGCAGAAACGGTGGATCCAGGACGACACCGTCGTCGGATTGCTGTTTCTCCTGCCGTATCTGGTCTTGTGGAGCCTCTTCGCCGTTCTGCCGATCGGCTACGGATTCTACATCAGCCTGCACAAGTGGAATCCGATCGGCGGATCCAGATTCATCGGGTTCGAAAATTACACCCAGCTCTTCGCGGTCGCGAGATTCTGGAATGCGCTGAAGAACACGTTCGTGTTCGCAGGCTGCGTCATCCCCCTCATCCTGGGCCTCGGGCTTGGCTTTGCCCTGCTGCTGCACCGAAGGAGCCTGCGTGGCGCCGGCATGGTCGAGGGCGCCTTGTTCTTTCCCTATCTGCTCAACGTTTCGGTCGTCAGCATCTTGTGGGCCTTCCTTCTGGACCCCAATGTCGGGATCGTGCCCTACTACATGCGTTTGCTCGGGCTCGCGTCGCCCGACTTCCTGAACAGTCCGGTCTTCGTGTTGCCGACGATCGCTTTTGTCACCGCATGGTGGCTCTGCGGGTACCGGATGGTGGTCTTTCGGGCCGGCCTCAACGCGATTCCGCAGGAGTTGTATGAGAGTTCCGCAATCGATGGCGCTGGACCGATCCGGCAATTTTTTTCCATTACCCTGCCGTTGATGAAGCCATCGATCCTGTTCGCGGCCGTTCTGACGCTGGTCGGGGGTCTGCGTACGCTCGGTCAGGTCATCATCATGACCAATGGGGGGCCAGGCACCTCGTCGGAGGTCCTTGCCCTGTATATGTACCGGTTGGCTTTCGAGTCCTTCAATTTCGGCCAGGCCGCCGCCGTCGGTTTCATCCTGTTCGCCATCATCTTCGTGCTCAGCATGGTTCTGGTTCGCGTGCTGGGCCTGCGGTCGGAATTGAACTGATGATGACACTCGGCGTCCTGAAAGGGCCAGTCAAATATGCGGTCTATTACGGGCTGGCGATCGTCTGGATCGTGCCGGTCATCTGGATGGTAGCGACTGCAGTCAAGCCGACGCCCGAAGTGATGAGCTTTACGCCGCATTGGCTGCCGTCTGCGATCACGCTCGAGCACTTCCGGACGCTCCTGGACAAGCGGCCGTTTTTCCTCTGGCTGTTCAATTCCTTTCAGGTCGCCTTCTGGGCGACGGTCATCACGGTGGTGGTCACGACGTTCGCTGCCTATTCGCTGTCGCGGCTGAAGTGGCGTGGGCGTGACGCGCTGTTCCTGCTGCTGCTGGCGGGCATGTTCATCCCCTGGGAGATCAACGCCATTCCGCTGTTCTTCATCGTCAAGAAGATCGGCTTGCTCAACACTTTCGCCGGCGTCTTTCTTCCATTGTCGGCCCTGCCGATCAGCCTGTTCCTGTTGCGGCAGTTCTTCATCAATCTGCCGACCGATCTCGAGGACGCGGCGCGGCTCGATGGTTGCGGTCACTTTCGTATCCTGTGGCATGTCATCATTCCGGTGTCGCTGCCGGCCTACGGCGCCTTGGCGATCTTCATCTTCATCTTTGCCTGGAACGAATTCTTCTGGTCGCTTGTTGCCCTCCAGCGTTCGGACGTGCGGACTATTCCGATCGGACTGAAGACCTTGGTCGCGGCCTCGGACATCCAGTACGATCTGATGATGGCCGGCTCCTTCATGGCGACGCTGCCGGCCCTGATCGTATTTCTGATTTTCCGCCGTCACGTGATATCGGGCATCTCGATGGCCGGCGTGCAACGCTAATCCACTGAAGAGGAGATCGTCATGGCGCGTCAAAGCACGTTTGTACCCAGGGGGGTAATACCCGCCTGTCTCACGCCCTTCGATGAAGAACTGCGCGTCGACGAGGAGGCCTGCCGACGCCACCTGCGCGACATCGCATCGGTCAATGGCGTCAGTGCGATTTGCGCCAACGGGCACGCCGGCGAGGTTTCGTCCCTGACATTCGACGAGCAGCGCCGGATCGCTGTGGTGACCCGCGAAACGCTGGGCGAAAGGATGCCGATGATCATCGGCGTGTTCACCAATTCCAGCTTGGAGGCTGCCCGGCTGGCGCGGATGGCGCAGGACGAGGGGGCTGATGCGCTGCTGGTATTCCCGCCCGATATTCTCGGTCTCGAAGGTCACATGCGGCCCGCCAGCATCATCGAGCATTTCCGCTACATCACCGCCGCGAGCGACCTGCCGATCATCGCCTTCCAGTATCCATTGGCGTCGCGGTTGGCCTATCCGCTCGAAACCTTGCTCGAGCTGTGTCATCGCTATCCGCAAATCCGCGCCATCAAGGACCAATATGGCGACGGCAAGGTACACGAGCGGCACGTACGCGAACTTGCGGCGCTCGATAGTCCGGTTAACGTTCTGACAACGCATAGTACATGGCTGTTGGGATCGCTCGCGATGGGGTGTCAGGGAGTTCTATCGGGCGCTGGAAGTGTGATTGCTAATCTGCAGGTCGCATTGTTCAACGCGGTGCAAGATGGAGACCTGAAGAAGGCACAAGCCGTCAATGATCGGATATTCCCGACCGTGCGAGCGTTCTATGACTCACCTCTGTTCGACCAGCATAACCGAATGAAGGAGGCGCTTGTAATATTACGTCGTTTGGATCGAGCCTGTGTCCGCCCTCCGTTAGTCAAAATTTCAAGGGAAGAGATCGCAAGGATCGCCGAATTCCTTGAATTGGCTGGGCTCCGTCCCGAAACTGCCTACGCTAAGGTTGCCTGACGTGGACAGTGCTCAGAATTTCTACGTCCAGATTGGTGACAACGCTCGTTTCAGCAAGACAATCGGCGAATCAGATGTCTATCTCTATGCCGGTTTGACAGGAGATTTCTCGCCGAACCATGTGAACGAGGCGGAGATGCGCAAGACGCCCTATGGTCGCCGAATGGCGCACGGTGCGATGTTGATCGGCTTTATGTCGACGACATCGACGATCGTCGCCGAGCGTGCCGGGCGTGACGGGGCGGCCGAAACACCGGTGTCGCTTGGTTACGACCGCGTTCGGTTTATAGCACCGGTGTTTATCGGCGACACAATCACGGTGGAGTATAAGGTTGCCGCAATTGATCTGGAGAAGCGGCGCGCGTTGTCAGATGTGACAGTCATCAATGATCGAGGAGATACTGTTGCAGTCGGCCAGCATATTCTGAAGTGGGTGCCGCGCTCATGATTGAGCGCGCAGAACGATACTGTATGTCGCATGCGACGTCACGAGAGGTCGCGATTGTCGGCGATGGCGTTGAATGATATACGCGGCGAGTTACAATCCGGCGTGAGAGGACCGAATGACGACGCTCAAGCGACGCAAGATCGGCACGACGAGTCTCGAAGTCACCGAACTCGGCCTCGGCGGCGCGCCGATGGGCGGTTTTCGCGCAACGATCTCCGACGCTGAAGCGATGTCGCTGACGGAAGCCGCCTATGAAGGCGGGGTACGCTACTTCGATACGTCGCCGTTCTACGGCTATGGCCGCAGCGAACTTCGCATGGGTGCGGTGTTGCGCCAGAAACCCCGCGACGAATACGTGCTCTCAACCAAGATCGGCCGCATCATGCATGCGATGCGGCCCGGCGAGAAACCACCGGCGGATTTCCGCGCCAACGGCCTGCCCGGGTTCGCGCCGGTGTTCGATTACACTTACGATGGCGTCATGCGCTCACTCGAGCATTCATATCTGAGGCTTGGGCTTTCACGCATCGACATCGCCCTGATCCACGACGTCGACTTCTGGACCATCAAGGATCGCGACGTCCTCGAAGAGCGTTTCAAGACGGTGATGGATTCGGGATTCAAGGCGCTCGACGAGTTGCGAAAGGCCGGAATTATCGGCGCCATCGGTGTCGGCATCAACGAGGCGGATACCAGTCTGCGCTTTGTCCAGGCCGGCGA
>Ga0137412_10005223_pt1 | contig 10387 bp, 5 predicted proteins | sample CZODoug2_1_16fun_FD_122160 | JGI IMG/M metagenome (GOLD analysis project Ga0137412, IMG submission 122160) | Vadose zone soil fungal communities from Angelo Coast Range Reserve, California, USA - CZODoug2_1_16fungal (Hybrid Assembly) | ecosystem: Environmental > Terrestrial > Soil > Vadose zone... | reverse complement strand
GCAAAGTGTTTTCCGGTAAGTATCGCCATCAATTATTTCAACCCGAAGATCCTGTTCTTCAAGTTTCTGTTTTACGTAATCTGAAAGTGTTGTTTTACCCGATCCGGATAAGCCGGTAAGCTGAATAATTAGCATCACCAAAAATAATGAATCAACGCAATTAAAAAACACCAGCCCCCGGTTATTATACTTTACCGGCAATGAATAGTTAAGGTAATATTGCTGTCACAATTACATTAAATAATTAATAAACGTAAATTAGCGTAACCAATACTTATGAGAAAAACAACTTTACTCCTGTTCAGCATTGGTTTTTGCATTCTTGCTAAAGTGCAATTGCCCGATTATAAAACGCGCATCAATTACCTGTACTCCGGCATTAACAGTAAACTGAAAGATAAAAAAGCCGGGCTATATTTTGAAACGACCGATAGTGCTAAAAATGAGAACCCCCACTCCTGGCTTTGGCCGTTATGTGCTTTGATCCAGGCAACCAGCGAAATGGAGGCTTTAAAACCGGGTAAAGCTTATATGCTGCCTGTAGTAAAAGCGATCGATCAGTATTACAGCGATAAGCCGCCCTACCCCGGTTACCAGGATTATCCATTAAAAGAAAAACTAAGCTCCCGTTTTTATGACGATAACCAATGGGTTGCCATAGCCTATCTTGATGCCTATAACCGTAAACACGATGAAAAATATTTGGAATCGTCAAAGATGATCTATCACTTTATGATGGGCGGACTGGACACTGCTTCAGGTGGCGGGCTATATTGGAAAGAAGGCAATAAAAATACAAAAAAAATTAAAAAATCAAAACTTTAGATAAAATTATTTTATTCTTCTTAAGAAGAATTCAAATATAAATCAAATTATAATATGTTTTTCACTCAGATTTTGAGTTTGAATTTATATTTTAATCCAATTTAGATACAGTATAAAGGGCAAAAACTGCAGTAAGAGTGACCAAGGTGTTAATTAAATGACCCAAAAAGTTGCAAATTATTAAAATTAAAAGATTTTCTCATATCTAATGTTTTATATTTTTCACATTACCTTATTATAATGCCATTAATTAGCTATATTGAAAATAGTTTAGTTGAATTAGTTATAAAAAAAAACTAGATAAAAATTATTTTTTGAGCTTTGCTCAAGGAGTTTGAGTAGAAGGTTCTGCGTTTTGATTGCAAATTGAAATATAGGGATTCGAGTTCCCCGAACTCCTATATAATGTATGTATATATTATATTTAAAATAATATATAAGTCATAATATAGTAGTTTAAAACATTTTTTAGTAGTAGGTAAATTTTCATTTATTTTTATTTCCTTTATTAGGATCAGATGGGTTATTGTTTGAAAAACCATTACTGTTAAATTTTCGTCTAGTTATCAAGTTAAAACTTATTGAGTTATTATTACTCATAAAAACAAATATGTGCCAGGTTAAATTCATAGCACCTAACATACTACTAATACCACTTAAATGTAAACCAAATATAGCTAAATCTACACTTGGTCCACTATGACTTTGTATACCTGATAATGGAGGATATATTGTTCAACCTGTACCAGCACCATTTTCAATGATTGCTGAAAATATAAATAATAATAAACTAGGTACTAATAACCAGAAACTAATATTGTTTAATCTAGGAAATGCCATATCTGGACCACCTACAAGTAAAGGTAATAAAAAATTACCAAATCCACCGATTAAAGCTGGCATGCGCTTATCTCTTAATTTTCACTAAGAGGCGGACTATTTCTTTATCTTAAGTTAATTTAAGATATTTCACGTACAGTCTCTGAGGATCCTACTAAATAATAAAGTTTAATACTACAAGAGCTTTGTTATTTTTGGTTTCCTGCTAATTGCCTAATCTTTTTAATCTCGCTGTATTCTACTGCTTTTCAAACAATGAAAATTTGTAGTACTAAATACAAAAGCTCTAAAGGGATTTTAGCATATAGTGAAAAAAAAGTAAAATATTACTACTTTACCCGGCCATGCCTTTTATAATATGCTAATTATAACATATTATAAATTTTGACCATAAAAAATATCATCATAATAGCATGAGCTGTAATTATACTATTGTATAATTGATTATCTGCGATGTATTGAACACCTGGTCCAGATAATTCTAATCTAATAAGTACAGAAAAAGCTGTACCTATTAAACCTGAAAATAATGCAAACATTAAGTATAAAGTACCTATATCTTTTGCATTAGATGATAAAAATCATCTTTCTTGCCATTCAGTTGGTTGTTTTACAGTAATAAACGACGAATTACTATCTACAACTATATTACTTTTTTCCGCTTTAGAAGAAGTGGAAAATAATGATTTAAATGTTAAATTAAACAAATTAACTAATTATCTTTTATTACATCTTTATATATAATTTTATATAAATAATATATATATAATATATATATATTACCGTAAATGATTTTAACTTATAGTTAAAAAGTAAGGGAAGATACTTCGAATCGAACGAAGATATGCTATACCACAAATAGCTGTTCTACCTTTGAACTACATCTACCTTAAGACCAGAGAGGAAAATCGAATTCCTATTATTAACACATGAGGTTAGAGTTTTACCATTAAACTACCCTGGCGTATCGCAGCAAGACCTCCTAATGTTTATCTTATTTATATAATACTATCTCGAAGCGATTCGAACACTTATATATGATTACCAAAAAATCAGGACTTACCTATTAGTCTACGAGATATAAACATTTTTTAAATATATATGATTATAAGTTATGAATACTATTAATTCTACCTTTATTCATACCAGATTTAATTAATTTTAATAAATCACGTTTTATTAGATTAAGGCACTAGATAAATCTTCAAAATTTTGCTATATTGTAGCTACGGTTAGTTGAATTCGAATCAACACACTTTACTTGGTAAGTAAATAGTCTACCATTAACTTATAACCATGAATTTTAAATATAAGGATTAGAAATATTTTTCTAATCTAAATTGTTGTATACACAAAAATTTATCGATCTAATTACAGGTATAATTTTTATACCTGTAATTACTTATAATAAAAATTTAATTAATATTACTAATACATTTTTTTTCATATTTAAGATGACTGCTTAACATTTGTATTTCCTATATCATTAACTTGTTATTTACATATATTTATTAACTTTATTGATATTTGATAGCTTCTCTATTATATTTAATTTATAAAAATTATCTCTATCTCCTTCACAATATAATATAGAATATCCGAGAAAGGACTTGAACCTTTAAGGCTAGGCCAACAAAGCTTAAGTTTGTCTTGTTTACCAATTTCAACACTCGGACTAAAAATCAAGGTTTAAATAAACCCGTTATATATATCATAATTTGTGATATAACACTTGAATTTAGTAATTTCTTTTATTTCCATTTTTCACAAAATGGTTCAGACTAATTTTTTATCATTATTAATTATATTGGAGAGGAAAATCTGTGCTCAGAGTAAGATTCGAACTTACAACCTAAAAAGCTTCAATTTTCCGCTCAACCATTGAGCTTCCCAAGCTTATATATAGATCTTTTCTATGTTTAATTTTTGTTTTTCTATTATTTACTTTCCTCAGTTTATAATTTAAATATACAATTTATAGATTAAAATTACCCTTATAACAATATACTATTGTTATTTGGAGAATTTAGGACTCGAACCTAAGAACCTGACTTGCAAAGTCAGTGTTTTACCAAACTAAACTAATCCCCCTTAGTAAATATATATTTTTTTACTTAATTCATCCAACGGTGATTTATCCTAAAACGGCTTGTAATTTGTCATCTTTTAAGTAGCTATCATCTATTAATAAATTTCTCATGTTTTTTACATTTAACAAAGTACTAGATTAAGGTTATGATAAGCCCTTTAACCTTAATCAAAAGGCTATATAGATATTGAGATTCGAACTCAAAAGGTTTTCACCATTCTGTCCTAAGCAGAACTTGTTTACCAATTCCAACATATCCATTAAAAACATAATTAAAAATATATTTCAACACTCGGACTAAAGATCAAGGTTTAAATAAACCCGTTATATATAACATAATTTGTGATATAACACTTGAATTTAGTAATTATTATTTTAATTATTTATATCTTTTATAGGTATAAAACTAGGAATCCGTAATATCCGAGAAAGGACTTGAACCTTTAAGGCTAGGCCAACAAACTAGGAATAGGAAAAATCATATCGCTTAATTTTCAGTCTAATAATATATTTTCATACATTCATTACCGCAATTCAGTTATTAAATCAACTACGAAAATAATATTCAAAAAATAATTTTTAACTTACAGTATATATTAAAAATCTTTAATAATAATAAACAAATTATTATAATTCAAAGAATAAACATATTATGAACAACAGGCAAACCTGTATAAGACTAAGATGATTCGAACATCTATCTAAACTATCATGAGCAGTTGGCTCTACCAATTAAGCTATAGTCTTTTGCGGACTTAGGATTTGCACCTAAATATTTTGGTCATGAGCCATCTATGTTACTATTACATCAACCCGCATATAAGAAATAGGTGATTCGAACACCTGACCTTCCCCGTGTAAAGGGGCCGCTCTACCAACTGAGCTAATTTCCTCCAACCCAAGGGAGATTTGAACTCCCGCACTAACAGTGAAAATGTTATGTCTTAACCAAACTTGACCATTGGGTCTTTAAAGCCTAGTGCAAGTATCGCACTTACTTCTACCGATTACAAAACGGTTGCATTTCTTTTATGCTAACCAGGCCATGTTATATAATACATGTTATAGAATATGTGTAATAATTAGTATTTTAAAAATTAGTACTTTATGTCTTAAAATATTAAAATTAATACAACTAAAGCCTATACAATAATAATAACATATAAATAAGATTATTATTATTAATCGTAGTATTATTCTACGTTTATAAGTATTATAAAGTGAGCTTCGCGCTTAAATGCCTTCAGCACTTATCTTTAATTGACGTAGCCTTCCTGCCATGCCTATAAGAACAGTTTATTTAAGTAAAAATAAACTACAATATTAGATATTATAGTTATAATAGTACAATATTTTGTATTGTAGTTATAAACTTCAATATTTTGTATTATATTATTTACTATAATATTTTGTATTATATTATAAACAACAGGTAAACCATAGGTCAATATACCCAACTCCTTTCGTACGAAGGGGCTATCTTTATTTTACTTTAAATCCCTCTAGAAGATAGAAACCATACTGTCTCACGACGTATTAAACCCAGCTCATGTAGCTCTTTAATCGACGAACAGTCGAACCCTTCATGATTTTTGCATTCATGTGGATGAGCTAAGCCGACATCGAGGTGCCAAACCGCGCACTCAATTTGTACTCTCTTGCGCAAATTAGCCTGTTCAAGCATGTTATTTAAAAAGATATTTCTTTTATTTCCATTTTTCACAAAATGGTTCAGACTATTTCTTCATCATTATTAATTATATTGGAGAGGAAAAATTTTAACTACCACTCACTCAACCTTTTAAACCAAAAGATCCAATACGTGATTTAGAACTTAATTTATTGTAATCTAAATTAGGTTGTAATTTAGATCTTAATAAAGCATAAGAATGACCTTTTACAGAAGCATAAATATTTTTTAAATTACCTTGGTATTTTATTCTATACTGAGCTCTTGAAGCTGTATAACGTCTAGTTAATCTACCTGCAGCAGATATTCTAATACCAGTTAATTTTTTATATTTAATACTATTCAGTATTGTTCATTTTAAGTTAATAGAATTTACTTTATTATTTGGTAAAAACCCGTCATATAATTCTTTTATTACATTATTATCATTAATATATAATAATTTTTTATTATCTATAAAAAATTTAGGTTGATTTGTTAATTTAATAGGTTGTACTTTTATCTTACCTGTAAGACGTTTTAAGTATCTCAATAATTTTCTTTTCTTTCTTAACTTATATTTCAAAGGTTGTATTAATATATCACTATTAACAAAGAAACTTTTTAAATTTATTAAATTAAACTCTACATTTTTTTTATATATTTTTTTTATTAAATTAGTTAAATCTTGTAAATATATATTACTAAATTTTATTTATTAATATATATTAATTGCTTATAATATAAACAATATCTAAATCTTTTTAGTAATTTTTTATTAAGTTTTTCAATAGAAGATGATTTAATAAATTTAAATCCCAAATTACTATTTAATGTAACTTTTTTTAAAATTAGATATTTTCTTTGTTTATATTCTAATAATCTTAACATAGCTTTTTTAATTTCATATAATTTTATTAATATTATTTTATTTTTTAAGATTTTTTTATATAAATTTCTAAGTTTAATTAAGAAATTAATCTTTTGTCTATTATATAAGTATAAAGTAATTATTACTTTGTCATTTGTGTGTTTAAATTCACCATCACTTAAAAATATTTTATTCAAAGATCTTTTTCTTAATTTATTCCGTAATATATGTTTTCTTAATCTATTTTCTGATTTTAAATTATATGAATTAAAATAACTTTTAATTAATATAATAATTAATTTGCTTGCTGTAGGTATTAAATTTAAATAATCTTTATTATAGGTATAAATACTATTTTTTCATTCTCTTATTGCGGGTACATAATTTTTATAATTTAAAATTAAATTTTTTGCTTTTAATTTTTTTTTATTAACAATTTTTACTTTTGATTTTATAATATTCAACATATATAACAATATAACAATTTTTTTGCTTAAATATAATTAAGACTATTTCATTATTATATATATAATAATTATTATACAAAATTTATATAATTAATAAGATGTTGGGCGTAAAGGTTATTATATATACTCACCTTTTCTTTAGTCGTTGAACGTTTATAACTATACATAATTATATTTCGCTTCAAATATGCTTTTTAACTAAGCGTTTTTTGAAATTTACCCAATTTATTACTAATAATTTTTATTATTAGAGGACTTTCAGCCTAAAAAATCCCTAGCGTAACTTTTTCTATAACCCAAGACCTTTCCTTAATGCATCTTGTGATCATATGCCCCGCTTACGCGACTGATAGACTTGTAGGTCAAACAGTAAAGCAAGATTAAGCCATTAAACTTTTAAAGTATAAATAATCATCATATTAATAAAGGTAATAATAATACAATATTAATATGACAAAAAACTTTTAAATATTAAAGTTTAAAATACATCTATTCACCATATAGTTAAAATCTTACTTAAAATAAAAAAACATATTGAATTTAATCTAACTGTAACTGTATAATTATTATAATAATTAATAACAAATTAAAATGTTTGTAAATAAAATTACAAATTTACAATATGAACTTTGGATATACCCAGGTACTTTTTGTGGGATCTGTGCCCCGCATAAACTGCCTCCCAATCCTCAAGAATATATAATAGGGACAAATAAAGGTGTTTCATTAATATTAATCAATTACCTTATACACTTAAAATTACCCTAAAGTTGGATTCTTGTAATTGGTAACAGTAAAGCTGCATAGGGTCTTCTCGTCTATCTAGAGGTAAACAGTATCTGCACTGCTATTCCAATTTCACTGAGACAATCATCGAGACAGCTGTTGTATCGTTAAGTCATTCATGCAAAGACCGCATTTAACGGCCAAGGTATTCCGCTACCTTAGGACCCTCATAGGTAAGGCCGCCATTAATCGGGGTATCCTTCAAAATCTTAGTTAAATACTAAAAAAAATCCGTTACCCAGCCGACATTGGGCAGACATCACACTCAATACTTAGATATTTTATCTTGGCAGAGTGCTTTGTTTTTATTAAACAGTCGTACAACACTATTCTATGCTTCCTCTTTCAATTAATTTAATTAATCTTAATTACTTAAGTTAAATTAATTAAAATGGCTCTCCTTATCCCGAAGTTACGGTAGTCAATTTGCCGAGTTCCTTAATGATTGTTAACTCAAACGCCTTTGTATACTCTACTTGCTTACTTGTGTTAGTATTTAGGTACGGTACAATATTCATAGCTTTATAATTATTATATAATAATATAATAAATTATTATAAGTTAAATATAATATAATTATTTATGTAAATGATAACTTAAAATTATAATATGTAATACATAATAATATGCAACACTATTTAGAATTAAGATACTAATTTATTAAAATACGTTATAAATTTATAAATACTAAATTTATATACGTTATAATATTAGTATTACTAGGTTTACGTAAACAAGATTATAAACTTAATAATTACATAAAAAATTAAAAATATCTTAGATACACTTATAAATACATCTTTTTAACTCTTACCATATTTTTTATGATAAATTATAATATAATAAATTATAATAACAAATAAATTTTCCTGAACCTTTATTACCTTATAAAGGTTTTGATTATAAATTCATCTATGTCTATAACATCATCAAAAATTACCTTTTGATTATTAATTTAGATACCGAATATTAAGTAAAATACCATAAGCTTAAGGCGAGGTTACCCTTTTTCGTTACTCATGTCAGCATTATCTCTTGGATTATAATTTTATTAAACTTTCATAATTTTTTGTTCTTAAAAATAATAATAATCTTGTTATTAAAGATAATAACAATCTTGTTATTAAAAATAATTACAATCATATGAAAACTTTCATAATTTTTTGTTCTTAAAAAGAATTACAATTATTATATATCCAATGTTCCGCTACCCCACATATACAATATATTATTTATTATTATTATATACTTGTGTACAAAGTTTCGGTATATTATTTAGATCCGTTAAATTTTCGGTATTTTTTTCTAAAGTTTAATCAGTGCTCTGTTACGAGATCTTCAAAAAATGGCCGCCTCTAAGCCTATTTCCTGATTGTATTAAAAAAAAACATCCTTATTTTCACTCAACAATAATTTTGGAACCTTAAACTTTTGTTCTGGGCTGTTTCCCTTTAGACATACAACCTTATCGTACTATGTCTGATTATTCAACATTCATCTTTGCCCTTCCGAGTGCAAATACTCTCCGGTAAAATCACTACAATCCCCCGATATTTACAAAAAAAGTATAATATACTTCATTGTCCGAGATCACAATTCTGTACCTGCTAAGATGTTAATTAAATTACCTACTTACATAGGTTTCGCGGAAAACCAGCTATGCTAGTCAGTATTGTCTTTCACTAACTTACCACGATTCTTCGGATATCTATACAACGATAACCCGTTCGGGCTTTTATAACCCTGATCATAGTAAGATCACTAGCCTTCAGGTCTAAATCTAGATACTTATTCATTTTTTCATAATTGGTTTATCTGAGCTTTCATATTTATATGACGCTTGCATCTAAAATTAACTTGCTGACCCATTATGCAAAAGGTACGCTCTTAATATTTTTTATTTTTCACTCGAGCTGCTTATAAAACTACTATTTCAAATTTTACCTCACGGTACTTTTCACTATCGCTTATATATCATATTTAGTCTTAGAGGAAGGTTCCCCTTTATTCAAACAGATTTTAATCCGTTTTACTCTTTAAGAGTTTTTTAGACTTTTGTTATTAAGCATCCACCTAATAACAATCTCGTTTGATTTCTTTTCCTAAAGTTACTAAGATATTTCAATTCACTTCGTTTATTATAAGATTTCTCTTAGAATCTAGATGAACTAGATATTCTTTAATATATAGCCAATTATCCATAATAGTTTCTTTATATACTTGTCTTGATTTATCAAGAAATATATCTTTCATATTACTTATATTGCAGTTTAATTTTAATTATTTTAAATTAATTTATATTTCGGGTTATGATGATTCGAAACTTCGAATCATCTATTACTTGCAATTCGGATTATTCCTCTTAATATCCTTCGGGTCACTCAGACTTGAACTGAGGCTTCTTCCTCCCAAAGAAAGTGTCTTACCAATCCGACTCTAACCCGTTTTACTAACAATAATATTGTATAAATAAATATTATTAATCTCAATATTAAGGCATAATCCATAAATCATTATAAAGTATATTTTTATATAAATATCTACCAACAGTTCTATTATTGATATTAAAATATTTTGCAACATTATAAACAGTTTTCTCTATAAAATTACTTACCGCCGTAAAATCTGCTTGTCCAATTGCTATCTTTCTTACGCAATCCTTCTTGGACTCGCCAACCACACTAAATTGAGTATGTTGAAAAATAAAGTGTTATCCAAATTCGGAACGTGTAAAACCATACCAGTCGAAATACGGAAGGATTCTCCTGCCGTAAGACGCCATGCGAAAAGCCATACACTTGAGTTTTTCAATCTCATTCTTGACGCAAAGTCTTATTGTT
>Ga0137412_10005222_pt1 | contig 10388 bp, 10 predicted proteins | sample CZODoug2_1_16fun_FD_122160 | JGI IMG/M metagenome (GOLD analysis project Ga0137412, IMG submission 122160) | Vadose zone soil fungal communities from Angelo Coast Range Reserve, California, USA - CZODoug2_1_16fungal (Hybrid Assembly) | ecosystem: Environmental > Terrestrial > Soil > Vadose zone... | reverse complement strand
CCGGGACGGCCTGTGCTCCTTGATTCGATCGGTCGGACTGGATGTTCGAAGCTTTGTCTCGGCGCGTGAGTTCCTCGATACCGCCCTTCCTGACAAGCCGGCGTGCCTGGTGCTGGACGTCCGACTTCCGGGACTCAGCGGCTTGGATTTGCAGTGTGAGCTTGGGCGGATCGGGGTGCAGATCCCCATCATTTTCATCAGCGGCCACGGCGACATTCCCATGACGGTGCGCGCCATGAAAGCCGGCGCGGTGGAGTTCCTGCCGAAGCCGGTGCGGGAACAGGATTTATTGGACGCCATATCCCTCGCCATCGACAAAGATACCGGAGCGCGCGGGAAGCGGGCAGAACTTGCCGCAGTCCGCGCGCGCTATGCCAGCCTGACGTCGCGGGAGCATGAGGTGGTGTCGAAAATTACCCGCGGAATGCTCAATAAACAGGTGGCCGCGGATCTCGGCGTTACAGAGATCACCGTCAAACTGCACCGCCGGCACATAATGGAAAAAATGCAAGCGTCCTCGCTTGCAGAACTCGTGCGCATGATGGAAAGACTGTCCTGACCTATACCTTGGTGGAAGTTCGGCCGCACCGGCACTACACCAAGGTGCAGTATTCGGAAGGCGTGGGTTGGCTTATGTTTGCTCGTCGGGTACACCGCCTGCACAGAGATTCTCATGCAACTCGCAACCGCAACGACCTACGCCGTCCGACGGCCGCCCCCGCAGGGCGCTCCGCCGAACGCAATGGAAACGCTCGGTTCGCTGCAGCGGTATGACGCCGGCGGAACGGTGTATTGCCAGGACGAAGCCGCCGATTACTGGTATCTGATCGTCGCCGGAGCGGCGCGAAAATGCACGCAGATCGCGGATGGCAGACGCCAGATCATGGACTTCCTGCTGCCCGGAGACTTGTTCGGATTTCACGCGGGCGCCAGGCACGAGTGTTCGGTCGAGTCCGTCGCACCCGACACGATCGTGGCGCGTTACCAACGGCTACAGATGGAATCGCTCATGGAGACCGATCCGCAGCTGGCGCGCCGGGTACGGGAAATCGCGTTCCGCTCGATCGATCGATTGCAGTCGCGGATGATCCTGCTGGGCCGCAGCCGCGCACTGGAGCGGGTATGCGGATTTCTTCTGGAGATGGCTCATCGAGCGCAGATCGAGGCGGAGGGAACCGTCGTGCTGCCCATGTCGCGCTACGACATCGCGGACTACCTCGCCATCGCAGTGGAAACGGTGAGCCGCTCGCTGACGACGCTGAGATCCGAGCGGGTGATCGCATTCTTCGACACGCGGCATTTCCGCATCGTCAACCGCGGGGCACTCGAAGCCCATTGCTGCCGCTGACATCGTTCGCCGATTCTCAATACGAAGCCGGGGAGGTGCCCATGGGCCTGCAGAAATTCGAAAGGTCGCAGTGGACCGAAGTCTGCGCCGCCGTTTCCATCGGTCTCCTGGGCAAGCGTGCCGAGATCGAAGTCGTATCGCCGGTCGACGGGATACTGATCGAAGCGCAATGGCTGCCGGTGATCGGAATTGCCTACGATGCTGCGAATGACGCGCTGAAGATCATGCTGGACGGCGTCGATCACTTCGTGTTCCAGCCGCAGGAAATGTATCTCGATTTCGGGCTCGGCGGCGTTCAAAGCGTCGGCATCCGCGACAATGAAAACGCCTGGCAGATTGTGCTGCTGCGCGACCCGCCGATGCTGCCGAGATCCGCGGCGACCGCTTGATGCCCATTTAACTCCCCGTTTAGGCGTAACTCCCCATTTACGCGGGGCAAGTGGACCTATGCGTCACTGAGCCTTAGTGTACGGCCAGGGAGAAATACATGACGCCAGCCGATCTCGGATTTTCGATGCCCGCCGAGTGGGCGCCGCACGCCGGCTGCTGGATGGCATGGCCGAAGCGGGCCGAACTGTGGCGGGAATATCTCGAGGCGGCGCGCGATGACTACGTGCGGGTTGCGCAGGCGATTGCCGGATTCGAACCGGTCACCCTGTTGGCCGATCCCGAACAGGCCGCCGATGCGCGGAGGAGGTGCGGCCCTTCGGTCAATGTCGTGTCCATGCCCATCGACGACTCGTGGCTGCGCGACTCGGGCCCCACGGTCGTGGTGGATCCGGCAGGCAGGCGGGCGGCCGCCGCCTTTACCTTCAACGCGTGGGGCGGCAAGTACCATCCCTTCGATCGAGATGCGGCCATCGGCGTGTCGCTTGCCGCGCTCGCGGGTATCCCCGCGTACCGCTCGACACTCGTCGTCGAGGGCGGCGGGTTTCTCTCGGACGGTGAAGGAACGCTGATTACCGCCGAGACCTGCGTTCTCAATGCCAATCGCAATCCCGGCTGGACCAAGGCAGAAGCCGACGCAGAGCTTCGTGCCATGCTTGGCGTCAAGAAGGTCATTTGGCTGCCTGGCGACCCCACCGATACGGAAACCGACGGGCACGTCGACGGGTATGTCTCCTTCGTCAAGCCCGCCGCCGTGCTCTGCGAGGTGGTCGCCGATCCCGAGGATCCAAGGTACGGCATCATGGCGGAGAATCGGCGGGTTCTGGAGACAGAAACCGACGCCCGAGGCCGCCGATTCGAACTACTGCCGATCGTCGAAGCGCCGCGCTCGGCGGTACCTCGCGGGCAAGAGGGCTACTGCCGGTCCTATGTGAACTTCTATATCGCCAACGGCGCGGTCATCGCTCCTGCCTACGGGATTGCCGAGGATGCCTCGGCGGCCCAGACGCTGAGGCGCGCCTACCCTGGCCGGACAGTGGTGCAGGTCGCGCTCAACGACTTGTTTCGGGGCGGCGGCGGAATCCACTGCATTACTCAGCAGCAACCCGCGGGGTAGAGCCCGCCTGCGCGGCGTAAATTCTGCGCACCGATTCCAAAGTGTCCGCATCTTCGGCTCGTTTGTCATCCCGGTAGCGTTTGACTCTTGCGAGCCTCAGCGCCAAGCCGGCAGGATAGCGGACGCTCGCCTGCAAATCAGAGAAGGCGATTTCGACCACGAGTTCCGGCCGCACATACACCGTCCACTGATCGCGGTGAGTTTCCCGGGCCAGCAATTCCCGGGTCTGCCACTCGAGCATGGCGTCCGTGAGGCCCTTGAATGTCTTGCCGAGCATGACGAACTCGGTCGTGGCGGGATCCAGGGCCCCCAGATGCAGATTGGAAAGTTTGCCGGTGCGGCGGCCGTGACCCCACTCGGCGGCCAGCACGATGAGATCCAGGCTGTGGGCACGCTTGATCTTGAACCAACCGGCCCCCCGATTGCCGGCTTCGTAGGGCGCGTCCAGCGACTTTGCCATCAGGCCTTCGTGTCCCGCTTTGATCGCGGCATCGTAGAAGGCGCTGGCCTCTGCTTCGGCCGACGTCACCAGCCTCGGAACACGCAGCGGCGCCGGGACGGCCCGAGCCAGTGCATCGACGCGTTCGCGACCGGGCCGATCCGCGATGCTGCGCCCGTCGATGTGCAGGCAGTCGAAGAAAAATGCCCTGATCGGCAGCTCGGTGCGCAGCGATTCGACGTTGAGCTTGCGGCCGAAGCGGCGCATGGTGATCTGGAAGGGATGCGGCCGCTCCGCGGAATCGAACGCGATTGCTTCGCCGTCGAGCACCAGCGTCGGGGCGCCGAATGTGCGTACTGCCTCGACGATCTCAGGCACGGCGTCGGTGACCTCGTTCAACGCGCGCGTATAAACGCGCACCTCGTCGGATGCCTTGTGTACCTGAATGCGCGCCCCGTCCATCTTCCACTCGAACGCCGCTTCCCCGCCGAGCGCCCGAAGTGCCTCCGCCACGTCGGCCGCCGTCTGCGCGAGCATGGGCGCCGCCGGCATGAACAGTTCGAGCTGGAACCGCGCCAGGGACGCCGCTCCTTCGTGTATCGCGGCACGTGCCACCGCTCCCAGGTTCTTCGAGTACATGGCCGCCCGGCGCACCTCCGCCGCCGGCAGGCCGGAGGCCGCGGCAATCGCCTCGAGCATCACTCCGACGAGAGCGCCTTGCCGAAGCTCTCCGGCGATGAGACGGAGCAGGAATTCCTGTTCGGCGGGCGTCGCCCGCGAAAACAAAGCACGCAGCGCGGCGGCGCGCTGGGCCGCGGAACCTGCCCCGCGCATGCCGTCGATCGCCGCGACAGTCCGATCCACGTCGGCGATGGACAGCAGGTCTTGGTTCGCCGCCTCGGTCGCTGCGGCGGCCCGCAGCGTCCCGTAGGCGACGCCGATCCGGCCCTGCGGCATCTCCCCCGATAGGTAGTGGACGGCGATCTCGATCTCATCCAGGGGCAGCGCCTCGAGGAAGGCCGCGAGTTCCCGCACCTTGGTGCGGCGAGCGGACGCGGCGCCGACGCGCCGTGACGTGCCTACGAGTTTGGCGAGCAGGGTCATGGAGCAATTGTAAGTCTCCTGCTGCATGACCGACATCGAAGCTACATCGAACGGACATCGAACCGATATGGAACGGACATCGAACCGACATCAATCTACTCTCCATCACCCGAGCCACGTACAATCGCCCGCCATGCAACCAGCCGTTGACCCGGATCGCCCATGAAGAAGCTCAAACACGAAGCGGAATTGTTCAAGGCCGCGCTGCTCGCCGGCGTCCAGTACGCGGAGGGCCGCGGCGCGGTTGAGTTCGAGGCGACCGACTCGGCGAGCGACAAGGCTTTGTACGTTTATCGTCTGCTGGTTCACGACAAGATCATCGCGCCGATGCCGGAAGAACAGGTCAGTGAGAAGACCATTCGGCATCGGCTGGCGACGTGGTATGCACATCAATTGCCCAAGGGGCATCCGCTGACGCTATGAATCGAGGCGCGCGCCGTCGAACGGCAAAAGCGCGCTGCGGCAAATCGCCTTCGAATTTCAATTGCGGAATGCGTGCGGGACCGTTATATAGTCGAAGGCACGCGGGGCGGGCAATCCACCCCGCAACCCCGAAGGTCACACACGAAGGCGGAGTGATGGTTACGAAACGAGAATCCCCTGTTAAGAAGACGACGAAGCGAAAGGCGGCGAGCGCGGCACCGCACCTGACGGACAGTGCGGCGATGGTGATGTTGGAATCCGCGCCGTCCGCAATGCGATCCAAGAGTATCGACCCGGATATTCGGCGCCAACTGGTGGCGGCGGAGGCGTATTTCCGTGCCGAACGGCGCGGCTTTACGGCGGGCAACGAGCTCGACGATTGGGTCGCGGCCGAAATGGCGGTGGACACGCAGCTGCAACAGTCGCAGGTGGCTTGATCTAACGCCCAATTCGCGCGCGCCGCTTACGTCGCGCGCGAATACCCGGGGCAGCAGGGTCGGCCGATCGCCAGGCCGGGAACGAACCGACTCCGAGAGCGGCCTGACACGACGCGCGGGCCATCACGGCGCTGCCGTCTCCAAGGAACACGATTCTTGCGCCGGCGATGCATTTTCCCATGAACGAATAGAACGATACCGTCGATTCGCCGTCTAGCATATGAATGTTTGGATGTTGATCGAGGACGAGTCCGATGATCGCCGGATTTCCCGGAGCGCTTCGTTTCTATGGCGTCATGTTGCTGTGCGCATCGACGGTTTGCAAGGGCGCGCCGGCGCCAGCGCCAGCGCCAGCGCCCGATTGGACGGGCAGCTTCTTGGCGCGTGTCGAGGCACTGGCGGTGCTGCAGACATTCAACGCCGAACTGCTGAGCCATGACAGCGCGACCTTGACGCTCGAGCATTGGTGCGACGTTCATCATCTGGCGTCGCCGCCGCGAATCGTCGCGTCGCGGGTTCGGGACATCGACAAGCCGCCCACGCCCGAACAGCGCCGGGAGTTGGGTGTGGCAGCGACGGACGCGGTCCGCTATCGGCGGGTGCGATTGATGTGCGGCACGCTGGTGCTGTCCGAGGCGGACAACTGGTACGTGCCAGGCCGCTTGACGCCCGAGATGAACCAGCTGTTGGACACCACGGACAGCCCGTTCGGCGTGGTCGTGCGGCCGCTTCACTTCCAACGGCACACGCTGTCCTCGACGCTGCTATGGCTGCCGTTGCCCGTGGGATGGGAAATGGATGCGGCGAGCCGGCGCAGCGTGGCCGCGGATCAACCCATGCCTGCCCAGCTGTTGGAGCATCGGGCAGTGCTGACCCTGCCGGACGGCACGCCGTTCAGCGAGGTGGTCGAAACCTACACGGACAAGGTGCTCGCGTTTCCAATTACGCCGCCTACGCCGCCGTAAAAGCGATGACGCCACCGCAAAAGCGATGACGCCGCCGTCGGAGTCGTAGCGCAACCCTTCGCGTCGGGACGATGTCGCAACGCAATCCTTCGCGTAGAGCGGGACGAAGTCGTCGCCCGCGGGGACGAATTCGACGCGGGACCGCAGACACACCGGCCGCCGGACGGGTTTCATAGACGCGTCGGCCGAGCGTCATTCCACAAGGTTGTCCCCCGATGCGACTACTCGACAGGGTTGCCTGCCATCGCGCGTCGTTGCCGTTGCTGCTGGCCCTCGATCATCGTCCAGCGGTTCCGTTCGAGGTTAGCGGCCCCGTGCAGTATGCTTCGCGCGTCGCCGACTGCCCGTTGCGCTTCGTTCTCGGCGATGATCTGACGCGGGCGTGCGCCGACCTTGCGTTCGCGGACGGCGCGCGCCTCGCGGGCTGTCTGGATCTGCTGCGCATGCCGGCACGGCATATGTGGATCGAATGGAACGACGAGGTGCACCAGCGCGTGATCTACGAGACCCAGTCGGCCGCCGACTACGACGCGGCCTCGTCGGGCCGTCGAGTCGGGGTGCTGTTGCACGGGTCGCCGGACGGCTATGGCGCCGTGGCCAGGACCTTTTGGGCCGGCGCCGCCGAAGCCTCCGAGGTGACGATGTCGCCGCTCGAAACCCACATCGATCTGCGCGGTGAGTTCGCGAACGGGTTGGATATTCCGGGCATCCTGTCGGGCGGCTTCGCCGGCGTCGCCCAGCGGGACGATGCGGCGATGAGTTGCCTGCTCGACCATGTGCGATTTCGCTTCGATGATCCCTGGGCCGCCTACTATCGTGCCGCCGCGACCAATCCCGACACTCAGCGTGAAGTGGTGCATGGATCGTTGGCGGCGGTCGCTCGAGATCCGCCGTTGATCCTCGCATTTCTGCTGCTGCTCGTCGCCAAGGATGCCACTCGCCGGATCCCGGTGTCGCGCGCCGCCATCAATCGCAAACGTCGGGCGAATGGCCGTCCGCCGCTGCTCGATCACATCGAAGTGCGCGCCTCTCTGGACTCGATCCAGCAATCGGAGCCGGGCGGATACGAACCCACCGGCCGCCAATCGCCCCGGCTGCATCATGTGAGGGGTCACCTCGTGCGGCGCGATAACCGTATTTTTTGGCGAGTTCCGCACCTTCGTGGCAGTGCGGCGCGCGGCATTGTTCGCTCGCGCACCATCTGTCTGTCGTTTGCACGCCCGCGCGCCGTCGATGCGTTCTCGCACTCCGCAGAGACGAATCCGCATTGAGCCGGGACTGGCGATGCGGCGCGAGGTGGGCCGGCAATTTGGGCAATTTGGGCGCTGAGGCGATTTGGCGATTTGGCGATGAGGCGATGAGGCGATGAGGCGATGAGGCGGTTCGGCGGTGAGTCAGGCGTCCGTTTGGCTGCGTTCGATCAATTGTTGGGCGACGGCCAGATCGGCGAGCGCCACGCCCACGGCTTTGAAAACCGTCCTCGGCGGACGGGGCACGGGCCGCCCGGCCGCAATCAATTCGCCGAGCAGGGCGATGCCGGCACTGGTCATGACACCTCGCGCGAGAGGCTCGCTCAAATCGCCGCTGGCCTCGAGCGCGCCGCGTGTATCGACGGCAATGAAGGCGCCGCGCATGCAGTCATCGTCGGCCTCTCTCATGTTGGGCCTGAAGCTGCCGACCAAATCCAAGTGACATTGGGATTTGAGCCAGCGGCCCCTGATGAGCGGTTGCTGCGCCAGGGTGGCGCAGCTGATGACGTCCGCGGATCGCGCGGCGGCCTCCAGATCGGGAGCCGCCGTCACGGGCCATCCCCGCGCGCTGAGATCCCGAACCACGGCGTCGGCCTTGTGGGAATCTCGGCCCCAGATGAGAACGGATCGATACTGGCGGACGGCCAGGTGGCCTTCGACGAAGTACCGTGACAGCGCGCCCGTACCCACCATCAGCAGCACCTCGGGCGTCGCGGGCGCCAGCAGGTCGGCCGCCAAGGCCGACACGGCGGCGGTGCGGATCAGCGTCAACGCTCGTCCGTCGATCGATACGCGCGGCTGGCCGGTTTGTCCCGAGAGGAGCACGTAGGCGGCGTTCACCGACGGCAGTCCCCGCTCGGCGTTGTCCGGAAATACCGTGACGATCTTGACGCCGATGTCGCCGTCCGGTTGCCATGACGGCATCAGCAGCAAGGCGCGCAGTCGATCGGGCGCCCCCAGATCGTACTCGGCACGCTCGGGATTGACCGTCTGCGATACGAAGGCGCGGCGCAGCGGCTCCACGAGACTGCCCACGCCGGCGAGCCGGTGAACGGCGTCGAAATCGATGTGCTTCATTCCTTCAAGATGCCACAGGCGTATACTGAAGCTGAACGTATAAGTGTTTGCGTTGGTGAATTTGCGGCCGCTTGCGTTCACGGTCCCCACCGCGGCGACACCGGTGTTCGCGCTATCCGATGACGATCGCTTCGCGAAGCGGACGATTTTCGGTGATTCGTGTGAACAGGAGATCCGACAGGTCGAGGGTTTCGAACCGGCCGAGCAGTATCAATTCGGCCATGGCCCGGCCGATGACCGGCGCCTGCTGCATGCCATGGCCCGAGAATCCATTCATGAACAGGAGATTCTCGAGCGACGGATGCGGACCCAGAATGGCGTTGTAGTCAAAGGTGTTCATCTCGAAGTAGCCGGCCCACGCCCGCTCGAGTCTGGCCTGTTCGAATGCGGGAATGCGATGCGCGAGGGCCGGCCACAGGCGGTTCTCGAAGGAATCGTAGTCCGGCTGCAGCGGTTGATCGTCCAAGTCATCGGCGGGGGAGAATCCGGCGATGAATTTCGGGCCCTCGGGACGGATCCAGAATCCCGAGGGATCGATCAACAGCGGGAAGGGCGTCATCGCCGCGGGGCAGGAGATGACGTAGACCGTCCGGCGCCGCGCAAACACCGGCAAATCGACGCCCGCCAGGGCGGCGACGCGCCTTGCCCAAGGCCCCGCGGCATTGACCACGTGCGTGCAGGCCATCCGTGCACCGTCCGCCGCGATCACATGGGTGATGCGGCGGCCGTCGACCGCGAACCCGCAGACCTCGGCATTCACATAGCGCGCGCCCTGCCGGCGCGCCTTGCGCGCGAAAGCCATCAGCAGCGTGTAGCCGTCGAACCAGCCTTCGCCGCTCAAGCCCAGCGAACCCAAGGACAGATCCGCGCTGTTCAACCAGCCGAAGCGTCTCTCGAGCTCGGCGCGGTCCATGAGCGCGACATCGGCGCCGCAGGCTTTCTGCACGGCATGGATCTCGCGCAGCACGGCGTCGCCGCCGACGCCCGCGAGATAGAGATAGCCGGCTTCGCGCAGCATGATATCGGGCAGGTCTCCGTCGACCGCGAGTTCCACCGCGGCGTTGCGCAGAAAAGCGATGCTGGCCTGAGAGACACGGATGTTCACGGGGGTCGAGAATTGCTGACGGATGGATGCGGCCGACAGGGCGGACGACGCATGCTGGTACGTGGCGTCACGTTCGACGACCGTCACGCTGAGCGACGGCTCGAGGCGCGTCAGCCAATAGGCGAGCGCCGAGCCCATGACGCCGCCGCCGATCACGACCACTGCATCGCTCATCCAAGCGCTCCCTACCGAGACCGCGCAATCGCGCTATTGCGTGCGCGGCAATCGCACTACTGAGTGCGCGGACTCAAAATCGGCGTCAGCAGGTCGGGAACGGCCGCATCGCGCTCCAGCCGGGGATAGCGCGCATGCCCCGCGTATTGCAGCTCGACCGTCTCTCCTCTTCAGGCAAGAATTACAGCATTCAGACCGACCAATACTCCCGCAAGGGATCGTCTCGTGGGAAAAATACCGCCGCGAAGGGAGGCTGAACCATCTCGAAGATCTCTATGACGCGGTGCGTGAAGGAGCGGTGCAGCGCATCCGCCCGAAGATCATGACCGTCTGCGCCATCCTCTTCGGCCTGCTCCCGATCATGTGGAGCCCGACGACGCAAGCCGGCGCAGACGTGATGAAACGCATCGCCGCCCCGATGATCGGCGGCATCGTCACCAGCGCGATCCTCGAACTGCTCATCTACCCGGTGATCTTCGTCATCTGGAAAAAGCGCGCGCTTCCCCGGCCAGCCGGGTCGTCGTGACTTCACCTTTTCCGTCGGAACCGGCGACGGGCCGAG
>Ga0137412_10005221_pt1 | contig 10388 bp, 8 predicted proteins | sample CZODoug2_1_16fun_FD_122160 | JGI IMG/M metagenome (GOLD analysis project Ga0137412, IMG submission 122160) | Vadose zone soil fungal communities from Angelo Coast Range Reserve, California, USA - CZODoug2_1_16fungal (Hybrid Assembly) | ecosystem: Environmental > Terrestrial > Soil > Vadose zone... | reverse complement strand
CCAGGAACCTTGTCGATGTACACCCGCAGGAACCGCTGCTTGCCGACTTTCCATTCGACATCAACGATTTCCAGGCCTTCCGAACGCGCCACCCGCTCGGCAGCGCCGCGGATTTTTTCCAAATCCACGCAGAGACTCCCCGACCATAGCCGGTCCGCAGTACACTCCAACCGGCGCCAACAAAAAAGTGGGCTTGCGCCCACTCATCGTGCGACCCGCTTCAGAGCGAAAATAGAGTATATTCCCGCCGCACGGCAAAAGCAAGATACGGGGGATAGTCGTGGGTCAATTTCCGATTACCCAACATTTGGAGCGAGCTGGCTCGTGAGCGGCGGAATCTAGGCAGGTCTGGAAAACCCCTGATTTCGGTAGTGACTCATTTTGAGTTAATCGCCGCGCTGGAGCCGCGCGACAAAATGAAGCCCTCGTTCAAATATCCACGATGCGGGGGCTGGATACAAGCCCAAAGACATTCTCATCTCAATCGTTTTCAAACCTAACTGGCCGAAGGCCGCGGACCATTGGCGCCTTGACCAATAATTGTATGGCAGCGCTACGCCATGATGGGCATTTCCAACCCAATCCATGAAACGAAGTCTTATGTCGGAAAAAAAGTTCTCGCCGAAATGGTCCTTGATCAGGATCATTTTACCCACGCGTGTTGCCTCCCTGAGCAGGAGGTGCGGATCTGGGGTGTGGTGCAGGACGTCTACAAACATCACGGCGTCGAAGCTCGCATCAGGATAAGGAATGTTTGCGCCATCGAATGACTGAACAGGTATTCGCGCATTTGGCCGGACAAGCACGTCGACGCCCACAATGGAGACGTCGGGTCGCTGCCGGGTGATGAGGACATCGAGCGTCCCGTCCCCGCAGCCAACATCGAGAATGCGCGCTGCGGGAGGAATGAGAGCGGCCAGTTGATCAGACAAGACTCTTACTCTACGGCCGAAGACAAGTGTTTGGTGTAGAGACCCGACGATTCCGGCCACGCCGAATCCCCCTTCCCACTCGTGGCATTATAAGATAGTAGCTCTGAACGCAACCGGGTAATGCGACAGAAATCGAAGCGGGATGAAACAGCGGTACCCACAAGAGTGCCAACTGTCCTACTGGACGGCCTACGAGAATAATACCAACAAGCGATGCTTGAGACTGTCGGAATGCCAATTCTTATAGTCAGCTATGACGAGGGTGGCAGAGCTGGGCTGGAATTTAAAGACCGCCAGGGAATATATCACTATATCTCCCCGCCCCCGATTTCATTAGAGCCAGGAAAAGATCCACCGAGACTTGGCTAATTGGACGGTGGTCAGCCGCTTTGTGAACCGTCGCTGATTTGACCGGAGATGGAGGAATAAGGAGCGGGAAGTAGGGGACCACGATGTAGCTAGAGTACCGACAGTGAAATCATGGTATCGAACATCCAGCATATTATAGCAATTCAGTCAATATAGACAATGAATAAAATAGTTGGCGAAGGGGTGGGAATCACTCGGTGCGGGCGGGAGGGATCGTGGAGGTAATAGAAATTGGAAACGTGAATGCAGGAAGGGAGAAGAGAAAATGTCCGCTCGGGCTGGGAATGAATGGGCCCCGTCTATTTGCGCTCCGCAGGTATTCGAATGGCCTCATTCATATCCGTGTTTGCCTTCTTGCAAGATTCACGGTCACCTTGATAACAACGTTCAAGGTCCTCAAAATAACTTTGAAGAATTCTCGCGCGAATCTTGCTCAGGCCTTTTTGACGGGCTTCGTCCAATGCGGCCTTTGCCTTCTGCTCGGTAGCTTTGTCCGCACGTTCGCCGAACTGCTCGACGGCGTTAAAAGCGCTCCAGTACGTCCGGTCCTGCCGCTCGCGCTCTCGCGTCACTTGCTGGTTCAGGGTATAAACCAAGAGGTAGTTAGCCCCCAGGACGAACGTGAGCCCCGCGATCCCAAGAATCATGAGCCGCTTGAACATGGTGCGGAGCCTACAGCATCCACCAATTACATTCCAGCGTATTATTCTTTCCGGTAAACCGCGCAAACTTAAAAATAGAAAAGGGAGAGGAAACATTCCCACTCGTGCCGCGAAGCCGTGAATGGGGAACCCGTTTACGTCAACGGTTACCCGCAGGCTTAAGCAAAGATTCAGGATTTCTCGGATTTCGAGGCAAATGAAAGAGACGCTGATTTCGGGCAAAAATTTCCTTTCACTGACGTGCTGTACGGTACATACATCGCGACGCCTGGGGTACATCGTCCCGGCTATCGGGGGTCTGAATCCAGGTAACTCGGGCTTGGAGGACAATGTCCCGCGCCGTATGGATCGCTATATCAGTTCACTACTTTTGGGGGCCATTGCTGCACCAACCGCAATCATCGCCGACCCCAGACCTCAAGACGCCGGTTCCCGTTCTGAGTCTACGATCGGGACCACCGTGATTATTATAACTGGGCCGATCACGAGGACCGCGCCCACAGGCGCTACCTGGAAGCACAGTTCAGGAGTTATCTTTGGTGCACTTGGGGGCATGCTCGGGTTAGCCATGAAGATCCGCTAGAGGTGCAATATTGCAATTCCTAAGGAACTTGGTTTCGCCATTCCACATATTTCTACCGCTTTTGGTATCCCCAGCTCTGAGCGTTCTCCTCTACGCTGTGGCGCCGGGAACCGGCGGCGGCCAAGATTCTCCGACGAAAGAGAGGAGATCGCCATTGATTCGTCAAACTTGGCGAACGTTCTCAATTCTTATGTTTTCGCGCGTCCGCATTCGCCCTTAACAGAGCTATCCATCAGGGTTGAGAAGGGGCACCTGAAAGTGAAAGGAAAGCTCCACGACAAGGGGGACATCCCGTTCGCGACATCCCGCAGAAGCGCCTCCCGGCAACGATAAGACGAAGTGAAGTTGAAGTGGGTTCGTTTCTGGGCTCGCGCAGGCGAGAGGGTGGGCCGAGTGGGCAAGGAAGGCACCTGCCCGTTTCCTGGACTTCCAACCAGTTTCCTCCGGCGGAGCCGAGTTGTAAATTGAACGAATCCCAGTCCAAGGTGAGGCTATGGGCGAATTCACCGCTTGGATGCAGAGCAATTGGTACGCGCTAGGAAACCTCCTGTTTCAATTTGCCTTCCTAGCTGCAAGTGTCTGGTTTGCGCGCGAAATCCTGAGAACGATGAGGGCCTCGCAGGAGCTGGTCGGGGCGCTGCTGAAGTTGTCGACCACGGGTGCGACCACGGAGCGGCACTCGCCGATTGCCGTCGCCGAACGAGCTCTCGCAGGTGCGAGCCCCTATTGGCTTACGCCGACGGAGATACCTCCCGTTGGGCCGCTGGAGCTCCTAGAAAATGAACCGGGTCGTTGGGCGGTCGCCCGGCACAGCCTGGTGGTGTGGCTGCAGACACCCATGAGCAGTGGAGACGCCGCCCCCTGGCGCAGAGCAATCAGGTGGCTGCAGGCCCCAGCCGGAAGCTGACCTGAGCATAATAAGTACTACAGGCATTATCGTACCACGACCTGACGAGAAGCCCCGTGAACCTCGCGGGCTTCACTGCCTCTAACTCGCTTCGCGGTAGCCTCGGTTCAAAAACCTCAGTTGTGCTCGTGATGCGGCCCAAAGCGTCGTAACCATTGGCGGACGGCACGGGCGGGAAGGATCGGGCGGCCAGTCAATGCGGCACCAGAGTCGAGGAGAGACTTTCTTTGGCGGCGTTTTCGTAAAGGTGAAGAAGTTGCGCGGCGCGCTTGAGCAAATCCGCGGGCAGGTCGCCAGGTTGATAATCCACCCACCCGGTCGTGTAGACAAGGTTCATCTTGCGGCCGGAACAGACCATTTCTAGAGCTCCGAGCCGGTTCAAGACTGCCTTAACTTCGCCCAGGTTACATTCGGGCAGCACCAGCAGGAAATCGTCGCTGGCCAGGCGCGCGGCGAAATCGGAGCCACGACACGCCTTCTTCAAACGCCGTGCGAGCTCTTTCAAAGCCTCGTCGGTTGCCGACTGACCGTAGCGCTTATTGATCTCGGCGAATTCGTCCAGATGAACGGTGGCCAGGCTCAGCGCCGTATTCTGCCGCCGCGCGTGCGCAATCTCTTTCCCAAGCTGCTGCTCGATGAAGACTCGCGTGTGCAAGCCCGTGACCGGATCGACGCCGGAAGGATCGGGAATTTCGCCAGGGTGCCCGTCCGCGCCGGCGTTCTGGCCGCTCAACTGCTTTCGCTGCCGGCGGAACGACCACTGACGGTAGAGCATCCAGCCATTGAAAAGAAGGAGCAGGCTCAAAATTCCCCAACGAGCCTGATCGGAACGGATTTCATAAAAATGCTCGCTGTGCCGGAAAAAAAAGGAGAAGGAAGAGAGCAAAAAGGCCGCCGCCGAGAGCGTGGCGACGAAAAATGCGGAGAACCAAAGCCACCACTCGCGCCGGGCGATTTGCCGCAAGCCGGATTCCGCTTGCAGTGCGCGGAAAGCACCGGATCCCTCAAGAGGCGAGGAATTGTGTTTGCTGGTGCGGAGACCGAGTATCGATTCCATGTTTCTTACGGGAAGACCTATGCACTACCACATTAGGCCGCTGCTACAGAATAAGGCAACGCCGAAATGGTACAGGGCCGTTCACTTCAAGAACCTGACCGCATGGGCAGAGCGGAGGCCGGGCATCGCGCGACGCGGCGAACGGCGCTTCCGTGTTCAGGGCGGAGGCTGCTTCAAATGAAAAACGCCCCCGGCTAGACCGGAGACGTTTTGAGGAGGCGTCGAATGAGAAAAAAATGCGATTGCTAGGGCTTGGCAGCGGGCGGCTGAGTCGTCGCCGGCGCGGGTTTTGCCGCGGCCGGCTTCGGCTGCGTTGCCGCGGCACCAGCCTTGACCGGGTAGGCCTGATCGTAGAGGCGGATAATGTCCTGCGTGACGTCGATTTGCGTGGAGGCGTAGAGAATCGGAGTGCTCTGCGCCGAGGAATCCAGGACGACGGAGTAGCCGTTCTCGCGCGCGTAGCGATCCAGCACGTCCACCATCTTGCGGCCGATGCGGTCGATAACGTCGGCTTGCGCGGCGTTCACGTCTTCCTGGTATTCGGTGTTCATCCGATCGAGCCGCTGCGCGAGCCGCTGACCCTGCTGCCTAAGGCGGGCTTCTTCTTCCTGGCTCAGCTTGTTCGCGCTGGCCTGCAGACGCTGCTGCAGGTCACTGATCTGCTTGTTCAGATTCTCGATTTCGTTCTGGCGCGAAGCGAACTGCGATTGCAACTCCGCGGATGCCACCTTGCCCTCCGCGGTGGTGACGATGGCCTGGCGAATGCTGATGACGCCCACCTTGCTCGATGCGGCCGATCCGGCCGCGGCGGGCGCTTGTGCCCACGCAGCTGCCGTGCTCAAAATGCACGCGGCGGCGAGGGTAGCTGTACGAGTCCACACATTTCGCGACCGCAAAGCGGTCAACATTTTCCGTGACCGCAAAGCGGTCAACAATCTAGAATTCACTTTTTTCTCCTTGTTTTGGTCCGCCACGGAGAAACCGGGGCGGACCCGCGCCAAGTCAGCTTGGCTTAAAACTGATTCCGCTCCCAGCGGGCATTACGAGTGTATTGCAAACTTCAAAGTATAACCGACGCGGTTTGCTTGCCGCAATCAGAAAGCAAAATTGCCCAGGCAGTGAGACGGTTCGCGCATCAAGAACTCTTCCAGTCCACCGCTTATTTCGGCAACGGAAACAGGATCACCCGGTTGTTGGCCTGATCGGCGATGACCGCCAGGTTCGTAAAGGTCTGGATGGCCGCGGCAAATTTAGAAGCCGCGCCAATACCGAGGGTTGCCTTGGTCGTGAAGGTTTGCGAATCCACGATCGAGATCGTATTGCTCAGCGAATTCACCGTGAGAATTGTGCCGGTTTGGAAATTATAAGCAATGGCGTTGGGATTGATGCCAACCTTGATCGTTTGCGTGGTGCCGGCGTCCGGATTGAATGCGGTGATCACGTTGCCCTGGGTGGAAACCGCGTAAAAGAGCGCGGGAGTAACCGAAGGATCAAAGACCACCCCGGTCGGCGTAGAGGAGAGGAAGGAAGTCGAAGCAGAAGTGGATCTGACGGGCGTGGACAAGCCGATGTCGACGGCGTCCAGAGCACCGAAGGGTGAGGAGGCGCCATTGAGCACAAGGGAGGTTACGACGGCAAGGCCGCGGCCATTGGTGCCGCGATCGGGGTCAATGGCGACGGCGATGGGATTCTGGTCGACAGCCACGCTAATGGGCGCAAGAGCGCCGATGGGAGTGGCGGTCAGCGGGGTGAGGTCGATCGTGGAAACGGTGTTCGAACCGGTGTTGGCGATGACCGCCAGGTTCGTTTCCTGATCGATGGCCACGCCGCTCGGACCAGTACCGACATTCACACTGATGGCTGCTCCGGAAGCGTCCTTGACCGGAACGGCGTTGACCAGGTCGAGAACGGAGACGGTATTGGAAGAATTGTTGGTCACGACAGCGAGGCCTGCGGTGGAAGCGGCCTGGCCGGTATAGGCAAGCCTGGGAAGAACGGCGACCCCAGTGGGTGCTCCGCCAGTGGCGATGGTCTTGACAACCTGATTGAAAATGTTCGCGGGGTTCAGGCTGAAGACGGAAACCTGATTGCAGCCCGAGCCGGTGTTGGTGACGACCGCGAGACTATTGACTTCATCGATGGCGACGCCTCCGGGGGCGGCCGGGGTGCCGTTCGGCGAGGTGGTGGACACGTTGCAGGGAGCCAACGGAATCTCTTCGATAACGGTGAAATCCACGCCGTTTGAATGATTCAAGCCAGTGGGCGCGGAGGTGACGACGTCCAGTGCGTAGTGGCGGGGAGCAGGAAAAACTGGCGCCGGGGGGTTCGTGCCGGGGATGAAAGCCGGGAACGTAACGTCAAGTTCCTGGCCGCCGTTAGGAGTGACGGTAGCGCCAAAAGTGGATACATCAATGCCATCCAGCCGAACTTGCACGGGAGTAGCACTGAAACCAGAGCCAAGAATTCTCACAGGACCGACGGACTGGGGCGCTGCGCCCAAGGTGATTTTCGCAGCAGGGCTGAAGCTCGCCGGAGTGCCGACCGTCGCGCCGTCGATCGCCGGAGTCAGCACGCGTTCGATGTGGACGGACTTAATGTTGCCAAGTCTAAAGCCGGTGAGTGTGCCGCTGCCGGAGTTCAGCGTCAGCACGAGATTGCTGATGGGATCCACGGCGATGGCTCCGAAAATGGTGAGTGTCGGAACAGGATTAGTGGAAGTACAACTTACCAGCACTCCCGCTCCGGTAAAGCAAGCGAGGCCGTTCTGGCCGGTAGTGACGATGGCGGGACGCTGCAAGAGGGAAGGATCGAGCAGCGAGACTTCGTTGGTTTTGGGATTGAAAGAGACCGCGGTATTGGTGAAGGGCTGAAAGGCCACTTCTGCCGCGCCAAGTTCCAGAACGCCAGTGCTTGCCGGGCCGGTTTCTTCCGAAAAGAGCGACATCGCAGTAACGGATTGGCTCTTCGGATCGATGAAAGAAATCTGGCTGGAGGTGGCATTGGCGTCGGCGAGAACGACGCTTCGCGTGATTGGATTGATGGCAATGCCCACAATCGAGGGGGAGATGGAGTAGGTCAGAAACGGAGTTCCAGAACTGGCGACACAGCCGGTGGTGCAAGTGGAGGTATCGTCTTTGTCGGCCTGGAAATACTGAAAGTGAGTGGCATCGAGAACTTGGCCGACGGAAAAAGATCCGTTGAAATCGGTCTTGTTCGTGCTTCCCGCAGGCAAGCCGCTGATGAGCACGGTGCCAGGATTGCCGGGATTGAGATTGTGAGCGGCAGAGGTCGTTATGGTGACAACGTTGGAGGCGCGCGTAGCGCTGGCAATAGCGACGGATCCGGCAGATGGATTGGCCAAGTCCACGGCGGAAAGCAGGCCCGCTCCTCCCGGAGTCACATAAACCAGGCGCGCGCCGGGCTCAAACGCGACCTGCGGATTTGCTCCGCTATTCAACGTAACGTAGTCGATGGGGCAGTAAGGCAGCGTCCAAATGATGTTCGTGGCGCTCGGGAGGCACTTGAGCTTCGCCGTCACATTAGGGTCGTTGTTCAAGTTGACGATGAGTCCGATGTTTGTGGAAGCAAACGCCACAACGGCTCGATGCGAAAATGGATCGATGCCGACGGAGTAGGGCAACGGCTCCGCGGTCGCCTGGCAGGTGGGGTCGGATTGAGGAATCACGCAGCTCAGATCCACGGTTGCAACCGTCGCGCCTGCGGGAACCGAGAGAATGGAAAGCGACTTACTCGCGTAATTCACGACCGCGGCGACGTTGGACTGCGGTGGAGTCAGAAGAGTGAGCTGGTCGTCCACAGCCACTCCGGTAGCAACATTTCCGCCAGAGGAAAATTGGTTGGTCACCGCAGGCGCTGAGCCGGTCAGACCGATGAATTGGACATTGTTCGAATTCACACCCGCCAAGGTCACGATGGCCAAGCCATCCGCCGGGTCCATCGCAACGCTGCTAGGCGCGGAATTCGCGCCAAAGGAAATCAACGGGGTGGCAGGTCCGAGGTATATTTTTGGCGGGTTTGGCGGAGCGGGCGGCGGCACTGGTTTCAAAGTCAACGCGCTCTTGCTGACGACGTCGAAAGGCGGATTCAAACCGCCGTAGTCCGGGATCACCGCCATGTTGCTGAAAGCGCTGGCGGGATTGGGGGCGGTAAACGGGGCAGGGGAAGTCGTGTAAGTCACGCTCACCGGAAAAAGCCCGGCAAAATTTCCGCTGGCGGCTGCGGCGGGCAAGAAGCTGTTAATCCGCCGCGGTGACGGAACCGGAGAGGGGGATGACGAAGAATTGGCAAGCAGGGGTTGTCCGTCAAAATGAGCGGCGACGGTAGGCGAATCAACAGGACCGAAAAATCCTCCGTCGATTACAAACGGCACGCCGGTGGTCTGACCCAGCGTGGACTCTTGGAAATTGTCCGGGGAGGTGCCCACGATGGTGGGCCGAACGGGCTGTATTTGCAGGCAAAACGTGGCATTGGGAGGATTGGTTGTAACGTTGATCGAAGTGTTGCTGCTGGTGACCTGCACCTGGTAGAACCCTGGGATCTTCAATTGGTCCGGATGCTGCGCCGAGTTCAAGCGAACGCGAGCTCCGATGGAGGCGGAAGTCGTGCCCGGTGCGAAAACAACCTTGATCTGCGCGGGATCAAAGGTGATGAAATGCTGAACGTTACTCGGAACTTGGGTACACGTCGAGTCGGTGGGGTCCATCGTGACGCCGATCTGCGAAGTGGCGTTGGTGGCGGCGAGGAAGATGTCCTGCTGCAAGCCGCCCTGAGGCGCAACGGTTGGGGAAAATCCGCTGAAAGTAATGTCACCCGCCTTGACCACCGTGACGGCGGCCTGTGCGATGCGGGCGTTGTCGACGTTCGAGAAAGCGTACACCGTGACGATCCCGGCGGCATTCACCGGCGTGGTTGTCGAAGCTGGAGCCGCCGTGGGCACGGCCGTGGGCGCGCTGTAGAGTCCGGTGGTCTTACCGATTGAGCCGCAACTGTTGCTCCCGGTGCTGCAATCGGCACTGCTCGTTTTCGCTGTCGATTCGAAAGTCACGCCCCAGGTAAGTTGATCGGGCGAGATAACATTGCCGTTGAAATCCTTCGCTAGAAAGAGTTGCGTCTCACCGGTGCCCAGAGTGGCAGTCGCGGGCGTAAGCGTGATGCGAATACCGGAATCGAAGGTAAAGCTGAACTTGCCCGTCTTCTTCTTGTCGGCGTTGGAGGTTGCCGTGATAGTGACGATCACGTTGGGAAGATTTTTCTGATCCGGAAAGACCGACGGCGCCGTGAAGGTGGCAGTGGAGGCGACCGTGGTGCTGGTATTCTGGATGTTGGAGAGAACACCAACGGCGGGCGTGCATGCCACGGCGGCAGAGGGCGTGGGGCTGGGAACGGCGGTCGTGGGATTTGGAGTGGTGGTATAGGTGCAGGAGAACGTTGCAGACACGTCGGTCGCGCCGGTGACCGTGGCGGTGATCGTCTGCGATTGCGTCGGCACCATCACTTGGAACTGGCCGATGACCGAAACAAGTACCTGATTGGCAGTGCTGCTGCTGCCGCACCCGCTGCCCCAAAGGCTGGCGAAGGCCGCCGCCAGCAGGATGTTTCTCGCACTCATATGGCACTTCATAACCACTGTCTCCCCCACACTTGCGCGCTTTGCGAGTGTTCCGCGTCTGTTGCGCTGCTGAATTCCCAAGTCTTTCCGCAAATCACAATCATCCCCAGTCCCTAGAAGGTACGGCTGACGGTGAAGCGGAACGTCCGCGCCGGTTCGAAATAGTTGAGACTCCCCGGATTCCTCAGAAGCTGATCAAGCGTCGGCCTGACTTGGAACTTCCACACGTCCGGCGGCAGCGTGGCGGGG
>Ga0137412_10000606_pt2 | contig 10389 bp, 11 predicted proteins | sample CZODoug2_1_16fun_FD_122160 | JGI IMG/M metagenome (GOLD analysis project Ga0137412, IMG submission 122160) | Vadose zone soil fungal communities from Angelo Coast Range Reserve, California, USA - CZODoug2_1_16fungal (Hybrid Assembly) | ecosystem: Environmental > Terrestrial > Soil > Vadose zone... | reverse complement strand
AGGCGCGCAACAGGTTTCAGCGCAACGACCGCCCCGGCATGTCCGGAGACTCATCCCGGACTTGCTGGGTTCTCAGCCTTGCTGACGCAGCACCACACCCGATCGAGCTGCCACGGATCTGGTCTTGTGCAAGGCCAGCACACTCAGCGTCTATCGAACCCTAATTCAACGTGCCCGGAGTCCCCGACGTGGGCCGCCGCGGGAGGGTGGCGAGGACGAGGCGGGCGATCGAAGGTAGGTCGGTGCCCGAAATCACGGCCTGGGTGTCGAGCTCGGCGTGGGCCTGCCTGGGGGTGTGGCCACGGCCGATGAGTATTCCGATCGCCTGGTTGACGGTCGACTCTGCTGCCAGGTGGGTACCGGTCAGCGACCCGGCGGGGATGACGAGGTCGTCATCGAGGGCGAAATCGCAGCGCGGGCGGGCGGTGAGCCAGTACCGAGGCGACCGCCTGATCGACTGAATCCTGATCGGATACGTCCATCTCGACCGGTCGCAACGTGACCCCGTGCTCGTCGGCGTACGCGCGTGCGGCGGCGGCCGACTGTTCGTTGCGCCCGGTTAGACCCCGCATCCCGGCGTACACAACGTGTTTCGCGTCGGCGAGGGTGCGAACCGTGAGCGCGCCGAAGCCGCTCGAGGCCCCGGTGACGAGAATGACCTTTGATTCGGACATCAGATGACTCCTCCGTTGACGTAGATGATCTGGCCGTTGACCCAGCGGGCCGGCCCGGCGAGGAAGGCGACCGCCTCCGCGATGTCCTTGGGCTCCCCGAGGCGTTCGAGTGGCGACATCTTCCTCAAGCCGTCGACCACCTCGTCCGGCTTGCCGTCGAGGAAGAGCGGCGTGGCGGTGGGGCCTGGTGCCACGGCGTTGACGGTGACGTCGCGGCCGCGCATCTCCTTGGCCAGGATCAGGGTCATCGCGTCGACGGCACCCTTGGTGGCGGCGTACGCCGTGTAACTGGGCAGCGCAATCTTCACCACCGAGCTCGAGAAGTTGATGATCGCCCCACCGGTCCGCACTCGACGGGCGGCCTGCTGACCGACGACGAACGTGCCCCGGACGTTGGTGCGGTGCATGCGGTCGAAGTCGTCGAGGTCGAGATCGGCCAACGGCGACAGCAGCATGATGCCCGCGGTGTTGACCACCACGTCGACACCGCCGAACTCGGCCTCGACCTGGTCGAACAGTGCCGCGATCGCGGCCTCGTCGGCGACGTCTGCGCCGACCACCAACGCCCGGCCCCCGGCCGCCACGACCTGATCGGCGGTCTCCTGAGCACGTTCCCGATTGCCCGAGTAGTGCACGGCGACCGCCATTCCCTGCTCGGCCAGCCGAACGGCGACGGCGCGGCCGATGCCACCGGAAGCACCGGTGACGATGGCGACTCGATTGGTCATGTCTACCTCCTCTGAATACGTGTACGCTCCGTACATATAACCATTAAGTGTACGAATAGTCCATATATTCCCGAGAACTGTTCAGGAGGTGCCGACTGATGGCTGCCGTCGAAGACCGCCCCCGCCGCGGCAGGGGTCGTCGCCCCGCCGACGAGGTTCGCGCCGAGATCCTCGAGGCGGCCGGCGACCTGCTGTTCGCCGAAGGCATGGCCTCGTTCACCATCGACAAGGTGGCGGCCCGATCCGGGGCAAGCAAGATGACCATCTACAAGTGGTGGCCATCAAAGGGGGCACTGGCGCTCGACGGCTACTTCCACCGGGTCGAGGACCAGCTCCAGTTCCCCGATTCTGGTGACGTCGAGGCCGACCTGCGCACCCAGCTCCACGCCTTCCTTGCCGTGATCAAGGACAGCCCGGCCGGCTCGGTGATCGCCGAACTGATCGGCCAGGCCCAGTCCGATCCAGACCTGAAAGACGCTTTTCTGCAACGCTATTCGTCACCGCGTCGCGCCTTGGCCGTCGCCACGATGGAGACGGCCAAGGAACGCGGGCAACTGCGCCCCGATCTAGACCCCGAGACGGTGGTCGATCAGCTGTGGGGAGCCTGCTATCACCGGCTACTGATTCCGGACCAGCCCCTCACACACGAGTTCGCAGACGCCTTGGTGGACAACCTCTTCGGTGGCATCACACCGCGGCGGTAAGCCGATCAGCGACTCGAGCAGTCCAGCGACACCGTGATGGAGCGGTTCACGACCACCTCGATGAAATCGTCCCTGCCGCTACGCCGATTGACCCGGACCAGCCTGGTCTGCTCCTGCGGGTTTCGCACACTCGTCACCTCGCACTCCGAAAGTGGCGCACTACCAATGCGATCGACGTTCACGTTGTATCCCTGCGCCTCCAGCAGACCGATGGTCTCGATGGCAGAGCTCGAGCCCGCCGACGCCATTCCCGTTGGGATGAGCAGTATTCCGATGGCCGCCGCGGCTACGGCGACCAGGGTCAACAGGGTTGCACGCATCGCGCGCCTCCGTTCTCGTTCGGGGCGTTGCGATGTCGCGTTGTCGCCCTCTTCTCGCTTGGCCGGTTGGCCGTCACTTACATAGACGAGACGGGCAGACGAATGGTTCACGAGGTGCACACAGAGAAGGACCCGGCCGGGAGGGGTTCCGGCCGGGTCCTTCGATATCACGCCCTATGCCGACGCAGGGATTTTCTCCTGCGTAGGCTCTTCGGCGCGGGGATCGTCATCGTCCAGCATGGTCACCTCGTCGAACGGGTCGTTACCGCTCAACACTGCGTTGACCTTGTCGCGGTCGATGGTCTTCGTCCACGAGCCGACCAACACGGTCGCTACGGCATTGCCGGAGAAGTTGGTGACCGCCCGTGCCTCGGACATGAACCGGTCGATGCCGACGATGAGGCCGACTCCGTCCAGCAGATCGGGGCGGTGGGCCTGCAGGCCACCAGCCAGCGTGGCCAGGCCGGCACCGCTGACGCCAGCCGCACCCTTCGAGGCGACGATCATGAACACCAGCAGCGAGATCTGCTCACCGAGCGCCAGCGGCTTGCCCATGGCGTCGGCGACGAACAGCGACGCCATCGTCAGGTAGATCGCCGTGCCGTCCAGGTTGAACGAGTAGCCGGTCGGGACGACCACGCCCACCGTCGTCTTCTCGACGCCAAGGTGCTCCATCTTCGCGATCAACCGGGGCAGCGCCGACTCGGACGACGAGGTGGCGAAGATCAGCAGGTACTCGCGGGCCAAGTAGCGGACCAGGCGGAAGATCGACACTCCGGCCACCACCCGCATCAGGACACCGAGCACACCGAACACGAAGATGATGCAGGTGACGTAGAAGCCGAGCATCAGCGTGAGCAGCTGGGTGACAGCGCTCCAGCCGGTCTGACCGACCACGTTGGCGATCGCGCCGAAGGCGCCGATCGGGGCCAGCCACAGGATCATGACCAGCACCTTGAAGACCAGCTTCTGCAGGTGTTCGATGCTGCGCAGGATCGGCTCACGGGAGTTTCCGAGCCCCTGGACGGCGAAGCCGACGAGCAACGCGACGAACAGGGCCTGCAGCACGTTGCCTGCGGTCAGCGACGAGAAGAGGGACGTCGGAATGATGTGCGTGATGAAGTCCATCAGCCCGCCGGCCTCATGGGCAGTCTCAGCCAGTTCGCTGCCCTTGGCTGCCGAAGAAGGGGACAGGTTGAGGCCGGTACCCGGGCTCAACAGGTTTCCGACGACCAGGCCGATCGCCAGCGCGACCGTCGACATGATGAGGAAGTAGACGAACGCCAGTCCGCCGACCTTCCCGACGGTGGCGGCGGCGCGCACCTTGCCGATGCCAAGCACGATGGTGCAGAAGATGACCGGAACGATCATCATCTTGATCAGGCTGACGAACATGGTGCCCAAGATGCCGACGCTCTTGCCGACCTCCGGCGCGAGCAGTCCGACGATGACGCCGGCGACGACGGCGACGATGACGGCGATGTAGAGCCAATGCGTTCGGTCGCGCCGTTTGGGCGGCGCTGCGGTGTCGGGTGGGGTGGTCATTGGGTTCCCTCCAGTTCGGTGCAGTGCATACCGCGAATGTGGTCTGCAAGGATGGTGTTCCCACGAGTGACCCACGTCACGCTTTAGTTCATTACGTTCACGTTCGACGAACTGCGGAGGTGCGATGCGCAAGTGGTGGGCGCCTTCGGCGTGGGCACCGCGCTCCCTGGCCGGCCAGGCGATCGCCCTGCAGCTCGTCGTGATCGCGGTGGTGGTGCTGGCAGGCAGCGCGCTGGCACTGGTCGACGCCCGCCAGGACGGCGAAGCGACCGCCCGACAGCAGGTGGTGAGCATCGCGACCGCATTGGCCGATGCGCCGTCGACCGCGGCGGCCATCGAATCTGGAAGGGCCACCCAGGTTCTGCAACCGATGACCGAGGCAGTGCGGACCAATACCAACATCGCGTTCATCACGATCATGTCGCCCGAAGGAACCCGCTTCACCCACACCGATCCCAGCCAGATCGGTGGCCACTACCTCGGCACCATCGAGCCCGCGCTGCGCGGCGAGACGTTCACCGAGGTCTACACCGGCACACTGGGACCGTCGGTCCGGTCGATCGCCCCGGTCCGCGACGCGTCGGGACGGATCGTGGGACTGGTGTCGGCGGGCATCACGCAGCAGACCCTGGCGCAGCGCTGGCGCGACCAGTGGCCCACCATCGCCATCGTCAGCCTCTGCGCCCTGCTGGTCTCGCTGGTGGGCGTGTGGGCGATCCGCCGCAGGCTGCTGAGGCAGACCCACGGGCTGCGTCCAGACGAGCTCCGGGTCATGTACGAACACCACGACGCGATCCTGCACTCGGTCTCCGAGGGGCTCGTCGTGCTCGACCACGGCCGCGCCGTGCTGGTCAACGACGAGGCACGACGCCTGCTGTCCCTGCCCGCGGGTGATGTGGACGAGTCCGACCTGCCGAAGTTCCTGCGGACGTACGACCCCGGTGTGCGCGACGAGGTGCACGTCACCGACGAGCGGGTGCTGGTGGTGAACCGCTCACGGGTGGGCGACTCGCCCCACTCCGAGGTCGTGACGGTCCGTGACCGCACCGAATTGCAGGGCGCCCTTGGCGAACTCAGCTCGCTGCAGGTGTTGACCGATTCGCTGCGCTCGCAGGCGCACGAGGCCGCCAACAAGCTGCACACCGTGATCACGATGGTCGAAATGGGCCGGCCAGAGGACGCCGTGAAGTTCGCGACCGACGAGCTGGCGCTGTCCCAACGTCTGGTGGACCGGTTGTCCGACGACGTGGCCGAACCCGCGCTGGTGGCATTGCTGCTCGGCAAGACCGCGCAGGCCGACGAGCGTGGCATCGCGTTGACCATCACCGAGGACACCCATCTGGCATCGGACACCGACCACGTGGCGTTGACGGCACAGGAGATGGTCACGGTGCTTGGCAACCTGGTGGACAACGCCATGGACGCATGTGACCGCGACGATCCGTGGGTGGAGGTGACCGTGAGCCAGGGCGACGAGGAACTCTTGATCCGGGTGGCCGACAGTGGCACCGGGATGGACGCCGAGACGTTCCAGAGGTCGATGCAGCGGGGCTATTCGACGAAGTCGGTGAGCGATGGTGAACAGCACGGCCTGGGCCTGGCGTTGGTGGCGCAAGTGGTGAAGCGGCACGAGGGCACGCTGACCGCCGACGTGACCTACGGTTCCGTGGTCACCGTGACGGTGCCGGGAGCGTCGCGGTGACCCAGTCGATCTCGGTCCTGATCGTCGAGGACGACCCGCTGATCGCCGAGGCCCACCGCACGTACGTGGAGCGCCTGAACGGTTTCACGGCGTCCGCGGTGGCGCACACCGCCCGCGGTGCCATGCAGGTGGCATCGGAGGCGGCCGCGGCAGGGACGCCGATCGAGTTGGTGTTGCTCGACATCGGGCTGCCCGATGCCAGCGGGATCAGCCTGGCATCGGCACTGACGGGGTTGCGGCCCGCACCGGACATCATCGCGATCACCTCGGAGCGGGACCTGGAGATGGTGCGCGCCGCCGTCGCGCACGGCGCGCTGGCATATCTGCTGAAGCCGTTCACGTTCGCGGCGTTCCAGGACCGGCTGGAGCGCTATCGGCGGTTCCGGGTGGCGCTGCCCGCAGGCGTCGATGCGGCCAGCCAGGCGGAGGTCGATCGCGCGCTGTCCGAATTGCGTTCTGCAGGCGACAAGTCCGTCGCGCCCAAGGGCGCCGCACCACAGACCAACGACGACATCGCCAGGGTGGTACGCGACAACGCCGACGGTGTGACCGCCGACGAGGTGGCCAAACAGGTGGGGGTGTCCAGGGTGACCGCGTGGCGTTACCTGGAACGGCTGGCCGACGACGGCACCGTCATCCGGCGGACGGACTACGGCAAGGCCGGCCGACCCAAGACTCGTTACCAGTGGCGCTGAGGCGCAACGGAAGACGCGGTGGCTGCGCGATCGAATCGCGCAGCCACCGTCCCGTGCTCCTGGTGTCTAACCCCGATTGAACAGGTTGCCGATGCCGTTCAGCACGCCGAATCCGGCATTGCCGAGCTGAGTCAGCGCGTTGTTGCCTGCCGTGCCGACCTGAGTCAGCGCGTTGTTGCCCGCCGTGCCCACCTGAGTCATCGCGTTGGTGCCCGCGGTGCCTAGCTGGACCTGAGCGTTGGACAGGGCGGTGCCCGTCTGCAAGATCGCATTGGTGCCTGCGGTGCCCACCTGAACCTCAGCGTTGGACAGAGCGGTACCCAGGTTCACCAGGAAGTCGGTTCCGGGGTCGGATGACTGGACGGCCGCGACGGACGACCGGGCTGACGTCGTCGCAGCCGACTTCGGGGTGAACTTGTTCCCGGTTTGCGTGACGACGTTTTGTTGGTTGTCGGCCGCAGCCGTGCCTGCCCCTGCGAGTGCCATCCCGGTTGCGACAGCCGCCGCGCCACCCGCAATTCCCACCGCGGTGACGACTCTGCGTGTTACCGACCTAGTTTGTGTGGCCATGAGCTGTATCCCTTCAGCAACGAAATTGACGATGGCTGTGTAGTTACCGCTCTGGGGTGTGATCAAACCCACATCGGGAAAAATTCTTTTGGTCTTTTCTCGACGCGACGCCGGTCATGGACTTTGCAAGTACCTATCGAAGGTGGTTCCGGAGCCCTGTCCATCGTCACATCCCGTTTGCTATTACTTACGCTCAGCGAACCGTGATTACGGAACGCGACGCCGTCGTGGCTCTTGCTAGGCGCGCATGCGAAAGCATCCGACCTTCGCTTCCCGCGGTGGATGCCTCGCCAAATGGCCCAATCACGTCCTACTGGCAACGATGGAGGCCCCGCGAGCTGGGCCGACGCAGCCCTGCACCGCTACAACCGATTCCTTTGCGAATTCCGAGGGTTCGCGTAGATGGATGTCGGGTGAGGATCGGACGCTCGTCCACCTCGCAGGTATTGGGGGCATCCTGGAAGGGTGTCCGATCGAGCACCCACCTACGAGGACCGCCGACGCGCGGGAGCGTTTGGTGCCGCCGCCGACCGCTACGACCGCTACCGTCCGCGCTATCCGCAGTCCCTCGTCGCCACTCTGGTGGCGGGTCATGGCGTGCGCGCACTCGACGTAGGAGCGGGGACCGGCATCGCGTCAGCACAGTTGATGGAGGCAGGCGCCGAAGTCCTTGCCGTCGAACCCGACCCGCGCATGGCGGCCGTGGCCACAGCCAAGGGCGTACGCGTGGAGCAGGCGACGTTCGAGGACTGGCAGCCTGCGGGCAGGACGTTCGACCTCGTCGTTTTCGCGCAGTCGTTCCACTGGATGCAGCCGGAACGAGCGCTGACCAAGGTCGCTTCGATCCTGAATCCAGGCGGCCGTCTGGCACTGCTGTCGAACCGCATCACGCCCGTATCGCCGAGCCGACAGGATCTCGACGATGCCTATGCGGGCCATCTCGACGTGTCCCAACGCCCGGCGGTCGACGCCGTCCACGATGACGGGCTCCCCGCCATCATCGAGGGCAGTGGCTTCACCGTCGACCGAAGCAGCACCGTCGAATCAGTGCACTACGCCACCGACGACTGGGTGAACATGGCGTTCACGTACTCCAACGTCCTGGTGCTCGACCCCAGTACGGGAGCCGAGCTGCGATCCCAGCTCGAGAAGCGCATCGGCGCGGCAGGAGTCGACGCCCGAAAGGAGAGCGTCGTCGTCATCTGCACTCCGGCTTAGACGCCTGCGGGCTCCAGCTCGCGGATCTCCAGTGCGGCAAGCGGATTGGCCGCAGCCACAGGCGCGAACATCGGCGCGGGTGCGGGCACCGAGTAGGCGGTGACGCCACCGGCGCAGTCGGCGACGTAGAGCCGGTCGACACCCACTGCAACGCACGACGGCCGGACGCCCACCGCGATGGTGTCGACGACGGTCAGCGTCTCGGTGTTCAACACCACGACGTGGTCGTAGTCGACGACGTACGCACGGGTTCCGTCGACGGACAGCGCCAGCTGAGTCGGCGCGGTAGCGACCGGCACGCTGGCCACGATGCGGTTGGCCACCAGGTCGATGGCGTGCACGACGCCGCGGTCGTTGAGGTCGGAGGTCAGCACGTACGCGGTGCTGTCCAGGCCGATCTCCATACCGCGGATGGCGTCGCCCACCTCCAGCGAGCGATTCACCCGACCCGTCTCGAGGTCGACGACGATCAGTCGGCTGCTGCGCGCGTCGGACACCGCCGCGTAGAGGCGACGGCCGGACGCGTCCACGCGCAGGGCGTCGATGTTGGCGTCCTCGCCCTTGGCCAGGTAGATGGTGCCGACACGGTCCGCGGTGGTGTCGATCACGGAGACGTCGATACCGCCGTCGCCGGTGCGACCTGCGTAGACGCGCTTGCCGTCGGGGCTCGCGGCCATCGCGGTGACGTTGAACGACAGCGGGTACGACGCGATGACGGCACTGGTGCGGACGTCGATCACGGCGACTGCGTCGTAGTTGGCGGACGCCACGCCGACATGGGCGTGGTCATTCGCGACGACGACGACCGACGGCTCGCGGGCGGCGACGCCACCCGTCACGGCCAGGCTGTTCGCGTCGAGGATGACGACCTTGTGGTCGCCGTAGCTGGTGACCACGAGGGTGTCGCCGTCGACCGACATGTCGGCGATCGGGCCGCGTCCAACAGTCGTTGCACCCAACAGGGCGGCGTTCGCGTTCTCCACGGTCACGCTGATTGCGCGCGCGAATGTACTAGCCATGTTCAGGGCACCTCCGCCAGCGACCATTTGGGCCGGCACTAGATTCGAATGTGGTCAGCGCCCGGTGGGGCGCGGTCTTTGTCGAGTGTAGCGACGTAAAATCGGCTCCCGGTATTCCGCGGACGAGGTTTTGACGCCTGTCCCGCAAACCTCTCAGGCAGTACTTAAGAAACTCTTCGTTATGCGTCCGTTATCTTCGCCGAGCAACGGCGTATCACCGCTCTACCAGTGCATTTCGGCGATCGGCAAGCGCCACTAGTTGTCCGCGACGGCTGCCCCAGGGACCCCACCCTTACCTTTCAAATCGAAAGTGAGGGGTAGATCACAAGGCGACACGACAGCAAACTTCTGACATATTGCGCCGAGGCTGACGGTAGTGACTGGTGTGGCAGTTGTGAACCGGACTGGAATGGCGGCCGGATTTCCCCGACTTAGCCGTTCGCCCCGTATTCACTTGGAGTTGACGTCTCCCCGACTCGCCACATCCCCCCGACTCGCACCCGCAGCCGCCCCGCGGCCCGGCCGAGCGTCGCCAGGTGCCTACGCCAGGATGGGCGCGGGGCCCCCGGCGGAAGTGGCGGAATGGGCAGGATCCGTTCCGTGGGCATGGCCGGGGCGAGCGAACTCACCTCGGAGTAGACCTCGCCGCACGAGTGGCAGTCCACCTCGTAACGCACGGTGTCGAGTTCGCTCTCGACGAATGTGTAGTCCGCGACCGCAACACAATGCGGACAGCGTGCCGAGCCGCGCTCTACGACCACGCTCATGTGATTGCACCCTCTTCTCGTCACCAGCGTCATGGATCAGCCCGCCGCCACTTCGATACCCGGTTGCAGATACCCAGTCGCGCCCCTGGTAAATCACTCTTTTGCGGGCTGTGAGTTCAATGGTGGAGCCAGTACCGGCATGCGCGAATGGATCGAAGTGTCTCGAGACCTGATCGGCGCTGAATCGAAACCAGGCACCGTCGGCCACAACTGCGGCACAGCCACCCCATAGCAATTCGGTGTTTGCTCGGCGCTCATTTGCCAGGCGAGGGCACGGGTGCGACGCTTTTGGTCACGATGGCGTGGCGCCCGAGTTACGCTACCCGGGAATGGCGTGGTCGGGGGGGCCGCGCCAGCTTGTGTGGAGAGGATGGGCTGGCGGCCCGTGTCTGGACAATCGCCGCGGTGGCAGGCCACCGCTCGCCTGCTTCGGCGGACCGGTTTCGG
>Ga0137412_10005219_pt1 | contig 10391 bp, 7 predicted proteins | sample CZODoug2_1_16fun_FD_122160 | JGI IMG/M metagenome (GOLD analysis project Ga0137412, IMG submission 122160) | Vadose zone soil fungal communities from Angelo Coast Range Reserve, California, USA - CZODoug2_1_16fungal (Hybrid Assembly) | ecosystem: Environmental > Terrestrial > Soil > Vadose zone... | reverse complement strand
TAGATAATACAAAATATGGAGTCAATTCATAAATCAAAAATCATGAGGGACGAAATTGTCGTTTTACTCGGCCGAGCGCTAACGCGGTAAAGGGGCCATATGCCGATGTGAGATGTCCGCTATGGGTCATTCGCTCCCGGGTCGAGCCAAAGCCAAGTCCGGCCATGTCCGCTATGCCGAGTAATGCGGACCTCGCGGCTGCGCGCATCGACTTCCGAAATTGACCCCACTTCCGACATTCGATGGAGTCGAGAGTTGAACGGTCGGATTGGCGGTCGGATTGTGAATGCAGAAGTATGGATGCTCGACTTTCGATGTGAACAGCGCATTAGACATGCTCGTCGTTTCGCGCTGCCCAGTGACCGTCAATGAAGAACGGCCCCGCACTGGAGCAGAGCCTCAGTTAAAGGCTGAGCTGCACAAGTAGGCCAGTTCCGATGGGCGCTGGTCAGCGCCCATCGGATGAGTTTGAGGATCGCGCGCTGGTTTTCAGCGCAGGATCTCGTGCAGCACCTCGCCGTCGACCTGGTGGGGTGTGACGCCGAGGATCCGCATGATGGTCGGCGCCACGTCGATGTTGCGCATGCGCCGGATCGTGGTCTTCTCGCGGATCTGCGGGCCGGCGGCGATGAAGGTCGCGCTCATCACCGGCAGCTCGGGATCGTGGCCATGGGCACCGTAGAAGTTCGGCATCGACAGCGTGGTCGTCGCCGCGTTGAACGACGCATCGCCAAGGCGGGCGACGCCGGGATTCTGGATGCCGTCGAAGTTGTAGCCCGGGGCCATCAGCGCGAACACATCGCCGAAATCCTGGCCGATGGTCTTGCTGGTGCACAACCCGGTCGGGGCCTCGCACTGCAGCGGCCTGGTTTCGACGACGGTGAAGATCTGCCCGCCCTTGAGCGAGAAGTTGAACCGCGGGTTGGGATCGACCGCGTTCTTCACCGCGTTGGTGATCTGCGCTACCAGCGCGTTGTAGGTCGCCGGATCGACGGTGCCGCCCGACTCGCGGTTCTGCAGGTTGACGTAGATGTTGACCGCCGGACCCGAGGTGCGGATCGCCACCTTGGTGGTGTCGATGCCGGCATTGCGCAGGATGTTGGCCATGCTGACCGAGGTGTGGAATGGCGCGAAGCCGTGGTCCGACACCACCATGACGTTGCTGTCACGGCCCGCCGCGTCGGCGATCTGCTTCACCGCCTTGTCGGCCGTCTGATAGGCGAAGCGGATGTACGAAGCATACCGCGCGACCTTGGCGGGATCCTGGTTGGCGCCGATCGAGTTCGGGTCGGTCGGGTTGGTGCCCTGGCGGCGGTCGGTGAGCAGGAACTGATGCTCGGAGCCGTCGGGCTGCTCGATGTAGATCATCACCAGGTCGGCGTCGGGATGGTTCCGGATCGCGCGCTCGCCGATGTTCGCCTGGTAGCGCACGAAGGTCTTCACCATGTCCTCGTACATCGCCTCGATCTCGACGTCGGGGAAGTTGGTGAAGCCCGGGCTCAGCCGCTCCGGAATGCGGAAGTCAGCCTGCGGACGCCAGAACCCGATGTTGTTGTTGATGTCGTCGACGTCGGCCAGCACCGGCGTGTTGCGCGGGATGAAGTTGGCACCGTAGCGGGCGAAGCGCACGACCGAAAGATCGGGCGCCAGCGCCGAGACGAAGTACGCGGCGCCGACCTTGGCCCCGCTGCCTTCGAAGAAGAACGGCGCATTCTCGCCGCCAAACTTGGCGTAGGCCGGTCCGGTCGACGGCGCGTGGAACGGTCCTGCCGTGATACCGCGCGTCGTGTCGAAGAACACCAGGGTGTCGTAGTTCACCTTGCCGTCATTGGTGGTGTCGAGCGCCGCCACCCGGATCGTGTATTTGAGGTCGAGTGTCGCCGCATTGGTGCAGGTCGCGGTCGGCGCCGAGGAGCACGAGAACGTCTCGATCGGCGCCGACGTCGCCAGCATCGGGCTGAACGAGAAGTGGCCGGCCGCCTGGAGCGCCGTGATGACCGCCGGATCGGACCCGAAGGCCCCCCGGGACAGCGAGAAGCCCTGGGCCCCGATGCCGCCGAACGCCCCGAACGGCACGGTGTAGTCGGTGACGCGGGTCGGCTCGGCCGGCTGCACCACCGTGTTGTTGACGGAGATGGTAGCGCCGTCGCCGCCCGGCCACGTCGCGGTGATCACGTTCTTGCCCTGTTGGCGCAGCTGCACCCACAGCGGCGACGCTGTCGGCTGCGGCGAAGGTCCCAGCGGGTTCTCGCGATAGCCGCCGATCGGTGCCGCGAAGCCGCTGAGGCTCGATGTGATCGGCCCGACGATCGCCTCGAAGGTGTTCGACGGGATGTCGTTGTGGACCGCCGTCGAGCCGGTGGCGATCGCGATGTGCGACACCGCGGTGAGCGACGGCGACGCCGTCACGTTCTGCACCGCCACGGCGCCGTGGCGGCTCAGCCGCGCCAGGCCGCCGTCGCGCGGCAGCACGCCCTCGTCGATGAACTTCTGGATGAAATCGGGCTTGGCGCCGTCGAGCGAGATCAGCACCACCCGCGGCGACTTGCGGCCGTGATGGTCGCCGTCACGGTCGCCATCGTGATCACGATCATGGTCGTGATCGCGGGAGTCGCCGTGGCCATGGTCGCGGTCGTCACCGTCGTGATCGGCGCGCGCCGGCACCGCAACGCAAGCCAGCGATGCAGCGAGCGACATCGCCGATATCAAGGAGAAAAAGCTCTTCAAGTTCATATGGACGCCCCATGTTCGCTGCGCAATCTGCGCGGGTTTGGTCGAGAATGAGGCACCGATTACCGGGCTTCGCTGACGCGCATGTGACGTCGCAGCGACAACGCCGCGAAGATGTCGGCTTTTGGCACGGAAGATGTCCCATGACCCAACACGGACGTGCGGGAACATTCCACATGACCGCAGTTTCCAGCGACACAGCCCGCCGGAACCTGTGGGCTCGATGAAGGGGTTAGGCCGGATTGAGCGCACTGATGGTGACGTAATATCCGTCAGGATCTCGGAGCGAAAACTCCGTAGTTCCAGTGCTGGGATTCACATGTGGCTCTTCTTCCAGCCGGCTGACGAGCGCCCGCGCCCTTGGCAAGGCTACGTCAAAGTTGTCGACCCGGAAGAACAAGAGGAGGCCGTTGCCAGGCTTGGCGTAATGGGGACTTGTCAACGAGGGATGCTCGTGGGCACCCCACTCGTGGAGACAGAGCAAGACCGTTCCATCCGAGTCGACGATTTGCCCGAAGTAGTCGTGGGCAGGAGCCGTCTCCGCCAGGCCAAGTAGCGACTGGTACCACTTGAAGCTCCGGGGCACGTCAGCTACGCCAATGATGGTCCACGTGCGCTTCATAAGTTCCTCTGCAGCGAGACGGCTGAGAATAACTGATCATTAACCATATAAGCCCATGATTTAAACCGAATTTGGTTGGGCAATCGCGCGAGAGTCGTCGCTGGATCGTCCACGCGACGGCTCTTTTTGTTTTTCTGATCGGCGGCGAGGAAAAATCTTGCGACTGGGCTGACACGTAGGGAACGCAGTGGCTGAAACACCGGATAAAGAAACGCAAGGAGATAAACAGCCTGAGGCGGCACACCAGGGGGCTTCGAGCCGGGTGCCGGCGATAGTGGTGTCCTTATCCGCCTTGGCCGTCATTGGCGCGGCCACTGCCAATTCTTTGCCGAATTTCAATAGCTTCTCTTTGCCGAATTTCGATCACTTCTCTTTGCCGAATTTCAATCGCTTCGCTGCACAGCCACATACTCCACATAAGACGGCTTCAGCCCCGATACCAGATCCCGCCGTCAGCGCGACACTGAAGGATATTCAGTTGTCGCAGCAGCAAAACGCAGCTGTGTTGGTGTCGCTCACGCAGAGCTTCGCAACTCAACAGGCGGATTTGAAAGGAATATCCCGTCAACTCTCCTCGCTAGCGGCGCAGGCGGACGCTCTGCAGAGTGCGGTGACGCCGCTGACGACTTCCAGCATCTCACATTCAAATACTCGCGCTCGCGACGTCCGGACGACGCGAAAAATAGTCTCTCCACTGCCTAAACCTTTCGGCCCTGTTTCGGTCGGAGGCGCCCCGCTGAGTCCTGCGCCGGTACCGGGCTCGGGCGCAGGATAGCTTTCGGTCCCGTGCCTCAAATCTGTGAGCATCGATCCAAAAGACCGGGCTAAGCAGAAGCGTAGCCTTTACATGCACGTTTTTCCGTCGATTTCGTCAACGCAACAATGGGTCTAGAATCGTTGCCGTTTGCTGCTGTGCATGAGTCTCTTCTTGACCCGGAACGGACGTCGGAGCGGTGGCGGCTAAACAAAAGCCCCGGACGATCCCGGGACGTCCGCTCTTCGGTCGCTATCGAGGGTAAACAGGACATATCGCCGACCACCCATTTCGGCTTCGTTTGACCCAACGTATGGTCCGGCCGCGCGTCGCAAGAGTTGTCGTCGATCTGACGTCAGCGTTATCCTCTCGCAGACCTCGGCAGGCGGTGTGGGATTTTCCAGCGCTTGTTGAAAGCACTCTTGCCCGATCTGGTCTCAGCGAGTGGCCACCCTTTTGTAGGCCGCAATCGCCCGCTTGAGGTCGTCGTATTCCTCGCAGGGAATGAGGCAGAGATTTCCTAGCGCCGCCAGCAGTTGCTCGGCCTTGGCGGACTCGCCAAGCACCAGATAGGCCTCGCCGAGATGCTCATGCGCGCTGCGGTGGCGGGGATTCAGCATCAGCGCCTGCTGATAGTGGCCGATAGCCGGCCCCAGCTGACGTAGCCGCCGATAGGCGTAGCCGATGTAGTTCTGGATGTCGGCATTGAGCGGCTCGCGGAGCGCGGCGAGCTCGAGCGCTGCGATTGCACCATTCCAATCCTCCGCGCCAAGTGCTTTCTTGCCGGCCTTGAAATCGGGGTCGAGCTGCGCCCAGTCGGCATCCGATGCGACCGATGCCATGGTGGTGCAGATCGGCCAGTCTTCGGCCGTGATTGCCGTCTCAGCTCCACGGTCGAGCCTGCCGAACAGCGGTGCAGTCACGTTCCGCCACCGCGGTGAGCTTATCGTGTAGACGGCCACGCTGGCCACCAGCGCGCCGAGCATTGTAGCCCATGCGATGGCCCGGATCATCGTTGTTTTCTCGGATTGACGGCTGCCGGGCGCCGGGCCCGACAGCCGAGGAGTCATTTTCGCGCACCGCCTATGGTATCATCTCGGCGCGAGTATGCCTTGGCCTCACGGATCTCCTGCCGCTCCGTATCAGCGTTCTTGGCCAAGTCCACCAGCTTGCCGAAGTACTCGGATGCCTTCTGGTGGTCACCTGCGCTGTCGGCAGCGCGAGCGGCTCCCCAGAACGCGCGGAAGCGATTGGGAGTCGACCTGAGCGCGATCTCGAATTCGTTCAGGGCAGCTGCGGGCTGTCCCATCTCAAGCAGCAATTCCCCCAGCAATTCGCGGAACGGATAGAGGCGATTCTCCATCGCCACGTGCTTGAGGCTACCGTCTTCGCTGTCGGCGGCTGCCCGCATGAACCGCAGGGCCTGATCGGGCGCGCCTTCCTTAAATGCCACCCATGCCGATACGGCAAGCATTTGCTCATCGGTGCGGTCGGCCCAGTAGGACTGGTCGGCGCGCTGCAGGGTCGTGCGCAAAACCTTCATCGCTTCGATCTCTTCTTTAGCGCCCGCAAGATTACCGGTGCGCGCCATGCCGAGGCCGCGCGTGAAGCGGATCAGCGAATCCGCCATGGGATATTGGGTGGGCGTCATCGGCAGCGCGGCAGCATTAGCCCAGTCCGCCCGTTCCAAGACATAGCGCGCCGGCATGGCGGCCTTGGCGGTGAAATTGACGAAACTGATCGGACGATCGCCGCGGTCAGCGGTGGCGAGCGACTTCTTGATCATCGCATCAGCTTTGGCATCCTGCGCGAGCTGCAGATGGGCATAGACCGTAAAATCCGACGCGTGATAGTAGTCGGGCTGGATCTCAAGCGCCGTCGCGTTTGAGGCGATGGATTCTTCCCAAAGCCCGACCATGGAGTAGATGTGCGATGGCATATGCCGCGCGTGCGGCACGGCCGGCGCAATGCCAGCATAGCGCCGCGCTGACGCGATTCCCTTGTCGGCAAGCGGCGCAAAGTCGTAAGCGTGAATGAGATAGTGCGTCACGCCCGGATGCTGCGGGTTCTGCTCGAAAAGCTTCTCCAACAGCGCCGCGGATTTGATCTGGTTGGCGTAGGTGAGGTCGCTTTTCGGCGCCGAGGCTTGCAGTGTCAGCGCATAATAGGCCTGTACCTCGTAATCGTCGGGATAGCTTTGCGCCATCCGTTCCATCGCGGCATTATAGGCCGCCAGGCGGGCATTCACAGCGACCTTGTCATGGTCGCGGAAATAGGCGCTCAGCGCCTCGATCCAGTCGCGCTCGCGCGGCGTCTTCGCCCCAGCCACCCGCGCTTTTTCGAGCGCGTCCGAAGCTGCCTCCGAGTCGGCCCGCGTAGGCGTGGTTGCCAAGGTGTTGCCGAGGAAGTCCATCGCCACACCCCAATGTGCCATCGCGCAGGTCGGATCCTGCTGTAGAATGCCTTCGAACGTATGACGGGCCTTCAGGAACCAGTATGAATGCAGCATAGCAACGCCGCGGTTGAACTCAGCCTGCACATTGGGATCGCAGGAGATGGGGAAGACCACTTTGCCGAGCTTTTCGTCTTGCTGGCCGATTGCGCCGCTTGTGAGCGCCGCGGTGATCAGGCCAGCGGCAAACAGGATTCGCCCCGATAACGTGTTCATCGTAAGTCTCCTCTCTGGCTTGCGCGAGCCATGGTCCGTGAGCTTGCTCCAAGGACCGAGTACGTCTCCATCTATTCCTTGCAGATTTGACTGTCGCCCGGTTGTCCTGCGAAAAGCGTTACGCTCCGAACATACGCATCGGTCTAAGCCGCGCTATTTGCATGATCCGTCGGCTCGCAAGGCGGGTGCGCAGCGCAATCAATCACCGATAAATACCGACGACGGGCGGTGATCAATCCACAGTGCGCTCTCACACAGCGGAACACTAGTTAAATTGGAAAACTGCGCGAGGTCAAAAAGGGTCAGGCGACCTTGCCCATTCGGGCTGCGGCCTTCCCCGGATCAGGATCACGGTCTTGAATATGCCCGTCATGTTCGTCGGTTTAGCGCAGCCCCGCCAGGTCTAGTTTAGGGCGGCGCTTCCTATGCCGTAGGGGGCGCGGTGAGAGTCCGCGGAAGTCAGCGTTGGGTCATTCACGTCATTCTGACCTGCCACCACCCACTTCCGGTCTTCCCCGATCAACAGACATAGTCAGCGTCGTTCGGCATGTCTCAAACGTGCCAGAACTAGACGTCGCGATGTGAGCTTATTCACATTCCCGATCGACTGAGTCGTGTTAGTCTTTAGTTTACGTGCAAGCTCGTCCGGTCTCTTGCGGGAGCAGATGGCGACTTACTCGATCAAGCGACACAATTTCATCTGTCTTGTCAGCGGATGACTCGCTTGCCCCTCGCTCGCAGCAGTCTGGGCTTGATTTCGGTTACATCTGCAACAGCCTCAAGGAGGGACATATGCCTATCAGCCATTCGGCTTCGGCCATCATAATCGGAGCTTGGCTTGCCATTGGCGTTCCTATGTCGGCAAGCGCCCACGTTATCACGGACTGGGACGAGAAAGCCGTCGCTGTCGTTATGCCAGCAGGGCCTGTCGGCGTGTCACAGCAGGTCTACACGGCTCAGCGAATGATGGGAATGGTCCACGCCGCGATGTTCGACGCGGTTAATTCGATTGAGCGGCGCTACCAACCGTATCTGGTGCAGCTGCCCGCGGACCCGGCCACGTCCAAGGAAGCCGCTGCGGCGGCTGCTGCCGCAGCAGTACTGGCGACAATTGATGAAAAGACTGCGGGCGAAATGAAAGTCACCCTCGCGAGCTATCTCGCGTCGATCCCCGATGATGGTGCAGCGAAAGCGGATGGCATCAAGCTCGGCGAGGCGGTTGCTGCCAAGGTGTTAGAGGCGCGCGCAAACGATGGCCACGACGCGGTCGATGATTACCGGCCGAGGACCACGCCGGGCGAATATGTGCCGACATCTATCACCGCGGCCTCGACCTGGTCGAAAGTGAAGCCGTTCGCCCTGACGACGGCATCCCAATTCCGGCCAGATCCGCCGATTTCGCTGTCGAGCAAGGAATGGGCAACTGACTATAACGAGATCAAGGACTACGGCGGCAAGACTAGTGCAAAGCGTTCGCCGCAGCAGACCGAGACCGCCCGGTTCTGGCTCATGGTCGGTCCGCCAGCCTATCATCCATTCGTACGTCAGCTCGTAATCGCCAAACAGATGAGTGTCGGCGAGAGCGCACGGCTTATGGCGCTCGCAGCGGTTGGCCTCAACGACGCGCTCATAGCCGTGTTCGACGCCAAGTACCATTACAACTTCTGGCGCCCAATCACGGCCATCCGCAATGGTGATATTGACGGCAACGACGTCACGGAACGCGAGGCGACTTGGCAGCCGATCGACAATACGCCGATGCACCCGGAATACCCGTGCGCGCATTGCATCCTCAGCGGCACCATCGCGGGCGTCATTAAGGCGGCGCTCGGAACCGAGGACATTCCCGAGATCGCGATAACGAGCACTGCTGCACCCGGCGTGACCCACCGCTTTACCAACACGACGGCCTTTGCCCATGAGGTTGCGAATGCTCGTATCTGGTCCGGCTTCCATTACCGCTTCTCGACCCGCGTCGGCACGGATATGGGGCTCAAGATCGGTGAATACGTTGTGAAAAACGTAATGCAGCCAACCCTGACGGCAGGACCGCAGCAGCAGCAGTTGCCGCCGCAGGGGTTGGTTCCTGTTGCACGATAACGAGTGTCCCGGCGGGCCTCTAGAAGTGAGGCCCGACGGAAGCGCTTTTTTCTTTCATGGCGGCAGCGCTCATGTGCCAGCGTCAAGCGTGTTCGCCGTTTGGTCGGCTGCAATAACCTAAGGGAGGGAGGACGGCATGAAAATCCGGTACATTCTTGCCCACGCTGCAATAAGTGTGGTGGTTCTGTCGCTGATCGCGCTCTCGGCCGCGGCGCAAAACTATCCTGCGCCCAAGGAAGGCACGTGGATCGCCCGGGACTTCCGCTTTCACACCGGAGAGGTGATGCCCGAATTGCGTTTGCACTACACGACGGTCGGCGAGCCTTCCGCAGAGCCAGTCCTGATCCTGCATGGCACCGCACAATCCGGCGCCATCATGCTGTCACCTGCCTTCGCCGGTGAACTGTTCGGCCCAGGCCAGCTGCTGGATGCGAGCAAGTACTTCATCATCCTGCCGGATGCCATTGGTCATGGAAAGTCGTCCAAGCCCTCCGACGGAATGCGAGCGAAGTTTCCTCGGTATAACTACGACGATATGGTGGCCGCGCAATATAAGCTGGTGACCGAAGGGCTGAACATTCGCCACGTGCGCCTGGTCCTTGGCTTCTCGATGGGCGGCATGCAGACCTGGATCTGGGGTATCACCTATCCGGACTTCATGGATGCCCTGGTTCCCATGGCGTCGCAGCCCACCGAAATGTCAAGCCGCAATTGGATGATGCGGCGCCTGGTCATCGATGCGGTCCGCAACGATCCGGATTGGAAGGACGGTAACTACACCACGCAGCCGCGCGCGTTCCAGGTGGCCAATGTGTTCTTCAGCGTCGCCACCAACGGCGGAACGCTGGCATACCAGAAGCTGGCGCCCACGCGCGAGCTGGCAGACAAGTTGCTCGACCAGCGCCTCATGGCGCCGTTCACCGCCGATGCCAATGACTTCCTGTATCAGTGGGATTCGTCGCGCGACTATAACCCCTCGCCCGGCCTGGATCGGATACAGGCGGCCCTCCTGGCTATCAATTCCGCAGATGATGAGCGTAATCCGCCAGAGACCGGGATCATGGATCGCGAGCTCAAGCGCGTGAAGAACGGTCGCCTCTTCTTGATCCCGGCGAGTGAGGACACGGGCGGCCACGGAACGACCTTCATGGCGAAGTTCTGGAAGCAGCAAGTGCAGGACCTGCTGCTGACCCCACCCCGGCGGTGATGCAGGAATAGCAGTTCGAGAACTTCGGCGCCTGTCGTGAATTGAAGTTCCATCGGGCGCGCTCACTAAAACGCTTCCGCGTTCGGCCAAGTTCTTCCAGCAACTTCCGCTAATGGGATGGTCCGGCCGTGCTCCTGCCCCGTCAGCAAGCGAAGCTTGTAAGGGGCGCCAAAGACAAGGAGCACGCCATGTCTCAGACACCCAATACCGCGATCGCCGTGATCGGCATCGACATCGGCAAGAACTCGTTCCACGTCGTGGGCCACGATGCGCGCGGCGCCATCGTGCTGCGGCAAAAGTGGTCGCGTGG